>JACCDR012419658.1_pt1 | contig 68293 bp, 93 predicted proteins | sample 7446431 | NCBI WGS metagenome assembly JACCDR01 (sample SAMN15323443, study PRJNA562643) | freshwater metagenome | isolation source: river surface water | place: USA:Blue River Watershed | collected 2017-08-17 | reverse complement strand
TGGGGGCCTGGGGGCCTAGTAATCTACTTCTTCTGCAAGAACCTGTACGATGGAGTACATAAGGTAGAAGACATTGATTATTGGTAGAATAGAAAAAGCCCCGGAAACAATAATGTTCCAGATCGTAATCTTTTTACGAATGTAGTAGGTGTTCACCAAGACAAGCGTGAACACAATGACAGGAACCACAAGCAGAAACAACATGATAAGCGTCATGCTACCTCCTCCACAATGTGAAACCGATGACCTATGAAAAGCCTGACTCCCGCATAACCTTCCTCTTTCAGTTTTGAAAGAAGAGCCTCTGTTCGTGTAACACTGCCTCCTTTGAGCACCAAGAACTTGCTTCCCGCAGCCCAGGCTTTCTTGGCGGTCTCTAGTCCTGGGTAAATTTTTTCCTTTGTGGGACAGATGTCGAAGTACCGTTTTGCTGACAATTATTATTCTCCCTAGTAGGAGCGAGACTTAATGCGTCTCGCTCCTACAAAGTGTTACTCCTGATCCATTTGCCGAAGCACGCTATCAGCGTCAGCAGGAGGTAAGCACATCGCCAGAGAATTGAACCACCAGGTCAGGTAGTCAGCCCAAAGATCAAACCAGTTGTACGGGGTCATAACAGTTCCTTAATGAGCCTTTTCAGAGGGAGACATCGGCTTCCACAGGCTCTTAGTCCGCCGACGAATGATTTCACGAATAAATTGGTCACTGGGAGCTAATTCTTCGTTTGCCTCTTCTTCCGTAGGCTTGCGAAGTTGAAGATTGTCTGCGAAAACGCTGATCTCACCACAATAGGCACAGATAGACTTGTCCCCCGGTTTGGGGTTTGCGTCTCCTTGACTACACGCCCCGGTGTCTACCGAGTGGTGACAATGTGGGCACTCGGTAGCATCAAAAGCAAAGACATTGAGTTCAGACATAGGTTACACCTCCGCCAAAAGTGCTTCAATGAACGGAACAAGACCGACACCATGCAAGTCGTAGCCCACAGTGTCCCCTAGGAGAGCCAGAACATGGTACTCGCATGCCGCCGCTTCCTTGGCAATCAGCACGCCGACAAGCATGAAACAAATACCAATAAGACCACGATGCCAGAACTTATGGTCATGTCCGACCAAATGCGTAGCAATCGTACGCGCCACACAGATATCAGACAAAACCTTCTTCATCTTCTTCTCCTCAAAATTGAAGATCAATAGCGGAACACTCTACGGTTGCAGCCCGACCACCGGTCCTCTTTCCACATACAGCTCCATAAAAAGAGGTTAGAAGTAAGACCGTAGAGTGTTCCGCTATTAAATCGCCCCGTGCTGTTTCAAATAACTCAAAACGGTTGATACATACCATTCACGACTAGGGCAATGGATTTGTGAAATAGGACATATACAGGCCTTACCATTCTTTCCAGCCAAGAAATCAGGTGTAGGAAAATCCCCTTTTCTTACATGAAAGCCTATCGTGCTACGACTTACACCAAACAATCCTGCCAAATCTCTTACGTTTAACGCGCTCTTTAGATGCGCTTGCTTGAGCCAATCTGGTATCTTGTCTAGCCTCAGCATTATATACCCTTTTGATGTGTGCGGGCGATAGGCCTCGAACCTACACGCCTTGCGGCATCGGGGCTTAAGCCCGATGTGTCTACCAATTTCACCACGCCCGCTTTACTCGATCTATTTCGTCTTCTTAACGGGAGTACACTTGCACACGAGTTTGACTTCCACTTCCAAGGGACCTTCGGCTTGATAAAACTCTAGGTCATCCACATTCACATCGTCACCAACATCTGATTTGTAGTTAGCGAATGCTTCTTCCAAGGTGTCACCAGAAGCGTACGCATTGTCTCCATCTGTACAAATAAACATCTTCTTCTCCTAGAAACGGTGATTACTCACCAAGACCACAAATGTCCTTGCGGATAAACGACCGCAGGGCAATAACTTCATCTTTCTTACGTGCTTCCTGGTTCTTGTTCAGCTCATGCCACAAGGGAATCCCACGCTGAGTGATACATACGTCAGGCGTGATAGCTGGCGCTTGAAGCACAGGAGCGAGGTCCACGCTCATCGCGTAGTGCTTATTCCACCAGTCACTGCTTTTCGTGACTTGTCGGCCAGATGGCATGTGGTCCTTACTGAAGATACGATAAAATTTGTCCTCTTCTCTCTCCAATACAAGACCTAAGGTGTCATCGCTGAGGTCCATAGAGTCAATGTAATGTCGGACATCATTATTGTCTTCTAGGTAACTTCCATCTGTCCGATAACCACACTTCTTCTGTGGGTTCTTTGGGTCACAGCGGATACCTGTGCTATCCTTCGTGACCAAAAACTCTTTCATATAGCTAATGAAAGAAGGATTCTTATTCCACTCCTTTTGGCGTTCAAGAAGCCACGTTGCTTCTTCCTTAGAAATTTCCACTCTTACGTATTCAGCCATTGTTTCTCTCCCGTATAATGATATTGACCAAAAAATCCACGTTGCTTCTTCCTTAGAAATTTCCACTCTTACGTATTCAGCCATTGTTTCTCTCCAGTATAATGATATTGACCAAAAAGGAGCCAACCTCACAGGAGGTTGGCTCCTTACAGCTTACTTCTTGGGACCGCCAGCTGCCGCGTGCCCTTGGGCCTCATTGTTCATGTTGCTGAACGCCGCAAGGAGATGCTTCTCGATGAAGAGTTCTTGCTGCGTATCCAGATTGCGATACACGGTATTGCTTTCCCACCTGGTTGAACCATCATCGTTTGTTGCCACCACTGCAATGCTGATCGTAGTCATGTTGCTATCCTTATGATAAAAGAAGAAAGAGCCCGTTTCGTGGGCCAGCCGGCATCGAGGCTGGGTCAGGGCACTACGATGCACCAAAGTGAAGGGGAGGAATTACATGGCTTGCCATTCAGTCAACGCCGCCATCACAGCCGTCTTGAACGACGCTTCCAGTTCCGGTACTTCCTTCGGAGCATTGTTCCGCTCATTCAGGAGCTTCAGCTGCATCGCCATCGTCTCCGCCGACTCAAGGATGGAATCCTCGCTCAGGGTAACGATGGGGCAGCCCACAGCCACGCGCTTGAGTTCAGCCAGCTTGGCCCGCTTGACCACCTCGGCAATGACTGCCGGGATGCACCCGTTCAGCTTTTCACCAGCCCGCTGGAGAGAAGCAGTCGGCGGGATGAGACCATTGCCATAGTAGCGAATCATCCGTTCCACCGCCTTGGCATCAGGAGGCGTGACCTCGATAACCGCGTCCAACCGGCCAGGACGCAGCATGGCGGCGTTGATACCCAGGAGGTTATTGGTCGTCAGCACCACGATGATATTGCTGGACTTAGTATCAATCCCGTCGATGATGTTCAGGATGTCATCCATTTCCACGGACCGGTCACCCTCCAGCACACGGTCAATATCCTCGCAGAACACCACACAAGCGGGCGACTGGTAGGTCTTGGCAAACGCGATAGCATCAGCCAGTTCATCAGCCCGGGGAGCATACAGGAAGGTGATGCCATTTTCCGCCGCGAGACGAGCCGCAACCTTGGCCGCAAGAGTCTTACCCGTGCCGAAAGTGCCGCCGAGCAGAATACCCCGCTTAACGGGGATACCGTTGTTCAAGCAGTCCTTGACACGGGTGATAGGCGTGAACAGGCTGGTTTCCACTGCCGCCTGCACAGAGTCGCTGTACACGAGTTGCCCCTCGTCCACCTCATACGGATCGATGAACTGCGGCCAAGGCATTTCCAGTCGATCACCGCTTTCGGCCTTAAACCTAATCTTGATGACTTGGCCACGATAGATACTGTTGTTACGCAGTTCCACCTCCAGCTCATCCATGAGCGTACGGATATTGTCTTCATCCATACGCCGCACTTCTGCCACGAGGCGGAAACACAGAAAGCCTTCACGGAATTCATGTGATGTGATAAGCATGCCATTAACGTTCGGCAGGTGAATAGTACCCCAGGGAACCGTGATCGTCTTGCCATTGGGACCGGATTCCACGGTAATCATCTTCGGAGGCTGAGGGCCAAAGAAGCCTTCCGTAGCCATCTGTTCCACCCAGCCGTAGCGGCGAGCGATCACGCGCTGGAGCGCCGCCGCGCCATCCAACAGGAAATAATTGTAGGTACGGCTGAAGCTGACAAGCTTTTCCATGTACTCAGCGCGGCGTTGTAGAAGGTCGATAGCGTCATTCAGCGACATTCCAGCGGGGACAGTGAGCTTGTCCCCGTGCTGAACAACCTCGGCCACGTGAGTCTTGGTAACAAGGTTCTGCAGATCATTCAATTGACCCATGATGCTTTTCCTTTGTGTATAGCCGGGGGGGACCGCCCCGGCGCGGTTTACTTCTTCTTGGACTTGCGAGAGGCTTCTCGTGCAGCGCGGCGACGTTCAGCTTCAATAGCGAACTGAATGTTGCTCAGGGCACGATGCCTGTAGAGGGGACGCTGCTGAGGCGCCAGATGTTTGTAGCCGATTTTGGCTTGACGACGACGGCGGATTGCGGCTTGGATGCTCACTAACTGTATCCTCCGAGAAAGGTGGTTGTGCACCTAGTGCACCCGTACATGCTACGCCATGGGGCGCAGGGGTGCAATAGGCTTTAAGGTCCAATAAAGCTAAAGTCACTTGTGTAAAAGTCTTTGTATCTCCACTTAGTTAAATCCACTATGTCGTAAAAAGAGAAGAGGGGAACATCAATCTTCTTCCAGGCAGAGGCGACTTGCTCCTGTTCTGTAATCACACCCTGGTCTATTAGATCACTGATATGATCATGTGCTTTCTGTATGAACTGTTTCCCATACCAGGTAAGAAGTTGAATCCTTCCCGTGACCAAAGCAAGGACACACAGATTAATGAACAAAAAGTCATCCATTCTCGGGGTCCTTTAGTCCAGCGACACTCGCAGCAAGGAACTGAAGCTCAATAGCTGAAAGGGGAGGGGTCTTGGGTGTAGAATTAAACTCCCATTGATGACGATAATGAGACCAGAATACCTGACCTATGATATTACGATTGCTCATAACATCATAGCGCAAGTTCTTAAGTTCTTCGCTTCCATGCTCAATAAACTCATAGGGTCCGGTGGTCATTGAAGAATAACTCCTTCAGGAATAGGTTGAATCGCGGCTACAACTTCACGAAATGTCTTGTTAACGCACTCAGCAAAATCCTCGCAGACTTTATCAGATAGCGTTCCTCTTTCTTTCGCACTTTTCCTTACAGTATTGATTGCTTCCTCTGCTTCTTCTTCTGTAACTTTCAAATACTCCAACAGTAGTTCAGCAACCCCGGCCCATCCTGAAAAGAGGTCCTTCTTCGCTTCAAGCGCCTGGTCGTCATCCTTAAGTTTGTCTATCTCGATCACAAGACGACCAAAGAAACACAGACATGAACACACAGCCAACTTTCGATCATAACGATCAGGAACAGACGTGTCTTTGATATATTCCCTAGCGAAATGATGTGCTGCGGGAACTAATTGATGAAGAGGCTCATCTTGCTTGGCTGCGGCGATCATAGCAAGAGGCATAATGAGAGGAGGGGGCAATTGTATGGTGGTCATAAGTCACCACAAGAAACTTGAGTGTATAAAAGGAGAACCAGACCAACGACAGCAAGGATAACACCTACCCACCGATCAGACGACTCTGTTGGTTCGTCCTCGGTAAAAGGTAGTTCACGAAGACTAGGAGGTTGGATGCGATGAAACCGAAAATGCTCAGGTTTATAGTCATACATCTTACTTTCCTCCAGGTATAGCGTTCTTTACATGCTTATCATAAATATGATGAGCCAAGCCGACGATTGTAACCTTCTTGGAACAGACAGGACAAGTAATTTTCTGTTGTCTTGGTCGCGCGTATCGATCTGGTCTTACAGCATCGGCTCGTTGGGCTTTCATACAAGAGTGACATCTGCGAGGATACCCCACAGCTTCTCCTAGGTAGACCCCGCAGCCCTCACAAAGTGAGCCATCCAGCATCTGTTCAGCTATCTCCCCCATGTCTTCTCCATACGGGGGCTTTTCGCCCCCATTCCTATTAGTTGAGGTTTGTGGTACTATCAGAAACAGCCTCCATCATCACTGACTCTTGTAAAACCAAAGGTCGCCCGTTAGTCTTATACCACTTCTTCTACAAATTCTTTGAAAGATATCAGCGCTTGTTTAATCTGAACAATGTCTTCCTCTGTGAGATTTTTGCCCTCGTCTTCCTTGATCTTACCAAGCACATAGTTTCTGTGTTCTTCAAAGTCTGCGTCAGTTATATCTAACAGAAAAACCACCATAGCGAGTGGCCTGGCGTAGTGATAGTCAACTTTACGCTCTTCTAGAAGAGCGTACATGCACAAAAAACAAGCGTGCATGTACATATAGCGAGGATTGGGTCCCTCAGGCATTCCGCTTAAGACCCAAAAGGCTGCCGGCGACAAGAGCTGATATATATCGCTATCATTGTGTTGTAGCCACCTCATATCGGCTACGAGGTCATCTGTCAAATCAGCTGATGACCATGGTTGTTTTTGTTCCATGTGAAATCTCCTAAAAAGTGTATGGCGCCTGGGGGGGCCAGCCCCCCCAGGCGCCCTTGCATGCTACCTACAGGGCCGCTTAAACGCCAGGGCCAGGGGCCGCTGTTACCGCCTGGGGGGCAGCCCCTGGCCCATTAGGGGCCTGCAATGGCGTACTTTCCTTAGCCACAAGGAATTTTTCCGTGAGTATGGTACGAATAGCGCTCAACCCCCCCACAGGGATGTATTTTCTTGGTCGAATGATATCTGTCATTTTATGGCTTATCTTAGACGTCATCACCAGGATATCATCTGCTGTGATACTGAGAGACCTCAGCCGTGGTAGACCATCGTCCACTGACCAAAAGCGTAAGTCAAACTCTTTGATGAATTCTTCTTTAATAATCTGCGCCTGCCCGGCCAACAGCCCCATAATCAAAACACGAGGACGAGCGGGGGCCTGGTTTATAAATTCTTGTAGAACAGGCTTCTCTACTGTGGGAGGTTTTCCTACCTCCCCAATCAACTCCTGCATTTTCCCATCCAACGCCGCCTGGACTTTAGCGAACACACGAGCGATAAATACATCGGCCCACAGATCAGCCAAGGCCTCCATATGATGACTCATCTTGTCGAATGTGTCCTTGTTACCAGACGAAGGAGATGTAAGCGCTACATTGACGGGTGACTGTGTCATCTCTCCCGAAAGCACCACAGGACCCTTTTGCTCAGGTACAACTGTCTCTTGCTTTACTTCTGGCACCTTACGTTTGCGGACTGGCCCACCTTCCGACATAACCGTCCCAAGCGTACCGGGGCGATAATACCGATACACAAGCCTTTTCCCCATGGATTTGTCTTTATCAACCTTACGGGAAATGAATTTCCCATTGAACAAATAGGTGAGTGCCGATGACACATGGGTAACTGGTACTTCTAGCTTCTCTGCTATTTCACCCGATGTGCCAGAGTTATTGAGCACCAGCTTAAGGATTCTTTCTTTTATTGTCGTAGCCATTTCTTACTCCTTATCGTGACGAAACTTCTTGAATCGTGGATGCCGCAAGCTCCCGTCAGGTGTGACCTCCTGAAACATGATCTCAGCCAACCTACCAATGGGAGGGTTAGCCCACAACGTCTCCCTATCCCCATCGCTGAAGCCACTACCGACCCCAACCTTCACTCCTTTGTGAGTTACGTAGACCCCTCCCAGCATACCTTCATACTTACCTTCTCCCTCAAACACGCCTACGATTTCTAGGTCCAGTGTGTCCGTGGGTTTCATTTTCAACCACGATTTATTCTTTTTGAACGAATAAGGGTCCTCTGGATTCTTAAGAATCAGTCCTTCATAACCAAGACCAAGCGCTCGTTGATAGTAGTCTTCTACCTGCTCCGCAGAATGAATATAGACCATGGGCGCAACACTGACATACTCACGAGGAAGTAGCGGGACCATCTTCTCCAACATTTCCCGACGCTTCCTGTAGGTGGCGGTTTCTCGTGCATACCAGTGATAAGAAGGAACAATGTCAAAGATAACATAGTTCGCTTTGACTTCTCCAGCCTCCTTACGCTTCACCGCGCTGACACTCTGATTGAAGCTGGCCGGCACCACCGCTTCCCCATCTACCACGCAGTCACCTATACCTAGAAAACGTACAGCATGCAGCAATGCCTCAGCACAGTGGTCCATGGTATGAACAACCAAGCCATTACGACTATAGAAGGTCACCACGCCATCTACAGTATGGACAAAGGCTGGTGTCCGTAGACCATCATACTTGTACTCAGCCGCCCACGGCCATTTGACAAGCGAAGGTTTGTATGCGATGGCCTTGGCACAATCAAATGTAGGAATCAAACCAGGAAAAACATTGTTGATAATAGACTCAGCGACCCCGCAGCGCAGGTCCTTGAGAATAATGTTCTTCAGGAGCCGAGAGCTGGCGTAATTAAGGCGGGCCATCTCATTGACAATAGCCTGCACTGCTGTTTGACCAGAAAGATACCTGGTTGACAAGTTCCGAAGTAGCGTGGCAGTATTGTCATCAAAGTTATCCCCGATGCGACTATAGGCCACAATAGGGAATGTTTTGTCTGACACACCGAAGGTGATAAAAGGCGAGTACGCTTGTGTCATGACCCACCGTAGGAGTGGGTCATGCTTTTCTTGGTCCAATGTTTTTTCTTTCTCAAGGCGGCTGTTACTTGCTCCTACTGCTAGTAAAAGGGCATAGATTCCTTCGCTTGTCATTTCTGTCTCGCTTTCTTTGGTAACCAGATCAATGTTTCATCAACGCCAGGGTGACTTCTTAAGGGACAAAGAAAGTCATCATAAATATACGGAAGTTCTATTGTTAGACCATATCCTTCACAATACCAAACCACAACACCGTCCACGCACCATAACCATCTTGGTGTCCCTCCATATAGCTTGCTGTACGCTTCTCCTTCTACAAACTTCAACCCAATATGATTCCAGTATAAAAGACCCCCAAACCCCATCAGTCTTTCACACTGAAGAATCTTACCCAGATTCTGTTGGTTTGGCGACCGGACCACAATCGCTGTATCGTCTAACGCACAGCGTAGGTCAATCATCAGTGTAACCCCACAGGATCAAGAGCCGTACAAAGAAGAACAGCTTCCCCTTTACGATGATTAACTATCATCTCCACATGATAAAGCATCTTGTTTTCGGGTGAGACTAAAACGATAACCACTTCCTCAGGGTCTATCGCTTGTTCTTCTGTTGCTTTCTCAAGAAAAGAGAAAGGGAACCATGTGATAACAGCCTCGGTACTTGATGGAGCATAGAGTATCGGGCCTTGGGCACAAAGGAATAGTGTGTTATTGACCCACCGAAAACCGTCCTCCTTTTTGACATCAGGGACAGATATTTCTTCTATCATTCTCTCTGACATATTATTTCCTTTCCCAGATAACATGCGGATTAATGGTATGCTTAGTTTTGTCGTCTGCCTCTATTCCGGTTGATGGTTCCGTTTCCGTATCCGTATCCGTATCCGTCTCCGTATCCGTGTCCGTTTCCGTATCCGTATCCGTCTACGTATCCGTATCCGTATCCGTCTCCGTATCCGTGTCCGTGTCCGTATCCGTATCCGTATCCGTCTCCGTATCCGTGTCCGTGTCCGTTTCCTACAGGTCTAAACATCACAGCCCCCAACCCTGTGGAACTGGCACACAGAAGATTTCGGCTCCCTCAGGTATATCAACATCAGCAATAGGACGAAGGTCCGCTTTAGCCGTTTCCACCATCTTAGCAAATCCAATGTTTTCCCACTTGAACACATGAAGAGCATTGGAAAGATGTATACGCCCATTCTTGCGAGTAACATCACCAGCAAAAATCCAACCACGGTCAACAACTACCACTGCGCGGTTACCAGAAGGAATGGTGGACGCCTTGATGTAGGTCTCACCATTAAGTTCGATAGTATTCATATTTTCTCCAAATAAATGTCTAAAAGATCATAGACGGATAATAAGCGATTGCACAACACCAAGATTAATAACCACGGAAACAAACCCCATGGTCTTCATGGAAGCAGCATCGCGGCTGGAACAGTAAGGTCCGCGGACAATGCGGAAATCCTTTCCTTCTTCCCACGCCTTTTTGGCCTCTTCAACAGTTTCATACTTCCGCTCATAAGCAGGGACAACTGTCAAACTTGTCGGTATCATTTTGCTCCTCTTAACTGTATAGTGGCGGGCGCCACACAAATATGTTACCACGCCACAACTACCCTGTAAATCAAAAAGCCCCTGGCGGGGCTGTGTTCACCGCCAGGGGAACCCCAAAGACTGGGGAGGGAGGTTACTCTTGATCTGTGGTACGGTCAGCCGTTGCTTGACCAGAACGCACCACAGAAGCAAATGCCTTCGCCTGTGCATACAGCAAGGGATCCAAGACCTTATCCACCAACTCAATACTCCACCCGAACCAACTACCCTGGTCGTTCTTTTCAGGAACGGTACGAACGCGGTAGGTGTGGCTAAACATCGGCGCAGTTGCAGGACCATTGGGAGTATCAATAACGATCCCCTGCATGATGCTCATCCACTTACGAGACTTACGTCGCTGCGTAGAATTAAGACTGATGACGATAGGAATAGCAGGAGCAGATTTGGGGTATTCCGCTAGCAACAGACAATAGTGAGTCCGAACATCAATAAGTTCATTACCGTTCGGCAGAATGTCCCGACCCTTTGTATCTTCAGTCGTAGTCATCGTGGCATCAGGCAAATGCTCTGCCACGAAATTCCGCCCATTTTCCCTCGTCTTACGTTCCACTAGTCGTTGTGTAAAATGACAAGGGACTACAATCACACCAGAGGTACCATCAAAAATCTGGTTAGTAGAAGAAAGGATGAACTTACCTTCCTCGGCGCCCACGACATACGCTCCATCAGACTTCTTGGTCTGAGGACTCAGGGCTTGCAGGATGCGGAAAAACGGGAGACTATAACTATCACTCCTGGCCTCCTGGAACCCTGCGCCCGCATCGGCGGAATAGTCAATCATATTCGTGGACACTGCGTTTTCTTTACTCATCACTGACTCCTGGTTAATTGATCACTGGTCACTTCTTATCTATCTGTATGACTGCGACCGGCTTAGAGCCAGCAGAAAACAAATCATAAGGGAACGCCTTGCCTGCTTCAAACATCTCCCTGACCCACGCCTTGAGCGTTTGTGGATGAATTGTCTCTCTATGAGCCGGAACATACCCCGCTTCAATCAAGACTTTAACAGCGCCATCCACTTGGTCATCTTCGCCTTTACCAAAAGACAAGCTGACTTCATTCTTAACCAGAGCGCCGTAGCCAGCTTCACGCATCCATTGACAAGCGTCATGTGCTCTCTCCTTAGATATAGAACCAAAATAAGATCGTTTAATGACTATCTTAGTCCCATTGGCCATCTTTAATTCAGACATGAAGAGTTCTTGCATGATACTTGGGATTACTTCTTCCGACTGAACTCGCAGCCGCTCCTTTGTATCCGCCAAATTCTTCTCTAAAGCTGCAACCTCCTGCTCCAAACTCTGTAGCATGTAGGAGGCCGCAGCCAGTCGGTTTAGTTCTTCATCAGTGGGTATGTTCCCCACGGCCTTGCTCCTTTACCACAAGCCTGACTTTCTCACAAATGAGACGAAAGTCCTTGGCAAGTTGGCGCCCTTTTGTATACGCCATTGGCGTAACATCTGAAGGAACTTCATCCAACAGTTCCTTCTCCATTTCTTCCAACTCTTCCGTAGTGAACAAGAGATTAGCGTAGAAGGATAACCCAACCGTAATGAGCAGCGTCTTCAGACGATCTTCTTTCTTGTTGTCAACGAAATGAGCCCCCGTGTAATACAACAGTCCACCGAGCGCACGGTCTTTACGCGAAATATCATCGTTCAACATGACCTTCATACCGCTGATAATGGGTTCATATGCCTCTTCATTATTAGCGGTCAAAACCGTCAGTGACAACAACGGGAAAGCTTCACGAAGTTCTTGCATGGTAATCATACCTGTATTCCTATATTAGAGTGAACGGCCGGTGATGTCAATAGGGATAGCCACGTATTTACGAAAGCGTTTCTCCCATTTCAAACAACTCATTTTCCCATGGCCAATAGAACAAGCGACTGCTGCGACGGTGGCACAGAGTATAGGATCGCCCACCATCAGAATATGATCCTTTTCAGGGTCGTATCCTTGAAGTTTCTCCTTTAGATTACGAACAGTTGGAACGGGGGACAACAAAGATTGAGTATGAGGTAGAAGAATTTCTAACTTACCATACTCAAGAGCGGACGTAAAATCAAAACGCGGACTACCATCGGGTAATGTAGGTTGACAAGTGATGTAGACGGTCATATAGTTATTCCAGTATTATTGCCGTGGCGGGCGCTGCATTGGTACATGTTACGCGGCGCCCAGGGGGCCTGCATAGGGTATACAGCGGCACCCAGGGGCCTAAGCCATGGTGGCAATATGGGGCGCCAGCAGGCCCGCAGGCGGCGGGGACCCGCGCACCCAGTCACTGCTCCTCATCAGGTATTTCTCCACCTCCACCTTCCCTTGTAGGGCTGCGAGAATATGCTCATCAATCGTATTCTCCGCGACAATGTCAATGTACAAGCGGTGATCGCCTTTAGAGGTCATCCGGTGGATGCGATCCTCCGATTGCGCTCGTTGATCGTTGCTGAACACATTGCTATAATAAATCATAGTCGTACAGTTCGGTAGGTCTAGACCGCGATGCCCCGCACCAATAGTCGCTACGAAAATCTTAGCATTACCTGACTGGAAAGACTTATAGTTCGCTTCTCTTTCATCAGCACTCAGACCTCCGTGATAGGTTACTACATCGTCTCGGTCCTTCAGCGCCTCCATGACATTAGCTACATCTGGCCGGAATCTACAGAAAATTACAGCTTGATCGTCAACCTCCTCTAAAGTCTCAAGAAGTTGCTTAATCCGCGGGTTGTCTGTAGGTTTATCAAACAGTTGCCTAAGTCCTTCGCCATCTACGACAAGAAACCCGTTCGCCACCTGTTGAAGTCTTAATGTCAACGTCATTCTATGTGTCACGGTCGTTAGGCTGTCGTCATCAAACAAAACCAAAAGATCTGTGCTCAGTGCTGTATAGATCTTCTGTTGTTCTGGCGCAAGCGAAAAAGAATGCGTAACGTACACCTTCTGTGGGAATTCTAGACCCACGTCTTCCTTACGTACGACAGCGCAGTACGGGTCAATCTTAGCTCGCAGCTTATCAAGATTCTTGTACATCGGGCGTCCAAGATCATCGGTAAGAACAATCTGTGGTACGCCCCGCAGCCTAGGGTTCTTCTGGAGGATACTACGAACCAGAGGACTATTCGGACTAGCGAGGTGAGCAAACTCTGCTTTGAACACTGTCTGACTGTCACCAAGGATATCCGGGTTAAGAAACCGAAACTGACCAAATAAATCAAGAGGACTTTGCGCGGCGCTGGTTCCTGTGAGAATACGACGATAAGGAATCAATGGGCGGAACTTCTGTAACAGCTTGCTCCGCTGATTATTAGGGTTCTTAAGTGTCTGCGCTTCATCAATAACCATCATGCAGGTATGAACGCGCAGCAGATTCTCCAAAAACTTCTGGAACTTAGGAGAAATCAATGCCTCGATGTTGGCTGCGATGATACGAAAATGATTACCACGGACATAGACCACACTCTCGCATTGATGAATATGCTTAGGGCTTCCTGATTTCCACACAGCCGACTGATATTCTATATAGTCCGGCAAGGAAAAAGGGATGTCGTCCCTTAGCCATTTGCGCTGAACACCATTTGGCGCGAGGATAACAAGAGTGTTGATTCTACCTAGTGAGTATAGGTAGCCCGCGCAGTCAATAGCTGACTTAGACTTACCAAGCCCCATCTGGTAGAGGTAGCCATACTCGTGAAGATCCTTTCCAAGATCGTAGGCGAACCTCTGGTGAGGCGCTGGTGTGCTTTTTGATTGATACATGACGTCCTCATACAGTGATTTCTACTCATATATCTGTATAAGGACAAAAGAGCCCCGGCCCATGGGCCGGGGCTCTTGGACTACTTAGTCTTCGATGGTCTCGTCAGACTGTTCAATAGGTTCATCAGCCTTTTCGGTCTTTGCACGCCCTTGGTACTCACCGCGTTCAGCAGCGTGCTTGAGTGCCTGGTTATCAAACCCTTCCACCTTCACCCAACCGCAGCGAACAGCATACTTCGCATAAATCTTAGCGGTATCGGTCTTGGTGCCCCCTCGGAGAGTAGTCACAGTAACTTCAGGAGTATCCTTGACAGCCTCAAAGTAAGCCTCAAAGGAAGTATTCTCAGCCAGCGCATCATGATAAACAGCCCGCGGATCATCAGGCTTCAGACGGCTGCGAGGAGCGCCGGTCCAGGCATACGCGCCGCTCAGATCACCACGGATGGTGACATTGGTCGGGCTACCTGCGGTAGAGACTTTCTTCACAGGCTTCTCAGGAACCGGAGGGAATTGAATCACAGTAGCTTCGGGAGCGTTTTCCTTCACCAGCACGATACCCTCAACGCCTTTAACCTCCTTCTTGGCAGCAGACATAGACGGAAAAATCTCTTTCACGACGTTGGTGTCCTTGAACACCGCAGCAACACGAACAGCACTAGCCATGATCTTCTCCTAGAGAAAGGTTGAAAATGACCCACAGAATGCAGGTAATACACTATAGCAGGCCCATGGTCCCCGAGCAAGCTTTTTACAGAAATGCCCCCGGCATAGGATCCTATGCCGGGGGCATTTTAAGTGTATGCCGAAAGCTTAAGACAGTGTGGGCATCTCACTCTGTGGCCGGAAAAGGCCGCCTTCGAGCTTATTCTTTTCAGTGAACCACTCAATCTCCCCCTTAATCAGTTTGTTATTGTCCTTGTCAACCCGACACATTGCGAACCCTTGTCGTGTAGGCATGGCGAAATGGAACGCTACAACATCTACCAACACGGCCGTTTCTTTCCACTCATCAATCATTTCTTGTTCATTTTCATCTCCTGTATCAGGCAGAGTTCCAGGTTATACCTACCAGCACGGTAGGCATGACCTGGAACTCTACACCATGCGTTCGGACAGCAGGCGCACCAGCATCTTGCGGCGGAGAAGGACTTCAACTTCATGCACCATCTCCTCCACCTCCCTGTTGTTAAAGCCAGAGGCGCTCAGGGCATCCAACGCTTCCGACGTAAGGAGACCACCTTCACCCATCAAGAGAGGTACCTCAAACGTCAGCCTCTCTAGGATGTGGTCCAAACGGGCATCTAGCCCGCGCAGGTCAATCGTAAGTTCTTCCCGGCGCACCGGGAACTCGGCGGCTGCGGGGACCGCTTCAAACACTTTCGTCTTCATTTTCATCGCCTGTATGACGCAGGCGGTATGCCTACACAACTATTTTACGCCCAGTGTACACATTTTGCCAGCACCAAAACCGGTCAAAATGGGCGGGGCAGCCAATTTATAGTTGACTGATTTGCCTTGCCACTCTATGCAACTCCGTATAGTACTCAACAAGCGTGCTAGAAACCGGTACAGAGTAGTCACGACCACAGTAACGTTGCGCTGCTTGTTCAATTGGGAACTCTGTTTGAACACAAGCTTCTACCAGTTTCTCAATAAATTCAGGGGCGCACGAAGGATACTGCTGGATGAGAGCAGCAGCAGTGACAAACACAAACTGTCGTTCTTGTTCTACTTCAAGTATTTCAACACTGTTTTCATCGCATATGCCTTGACGATTACGGTATGCTTTTTGTCTGCAAGCATTAGAACAGTACAGAGCTTTGACGGATGCTAGTGTACCACACACAGTACATTTCATAACAAAACCTTTAAGAATAAGCGACGGTATAACGGGCGCGTTACAGGTAAAGCCCCGCAGGCATAGGGCTAGTGTAACAAGTGGCAAGGGCCGCCGGGCACGGTAGGCCCTGGGGTATTTGTGGGCACGGTAGGCCCTGGGGTATTTGTGGGCACGGTAGGCCCGTGCTGAGCCTACGGTTACACATGTGTATCACTCCTCCGACTGAATAAGCTGCATCAGCTTCTGCTTCGCACTTATCTCAATCTCGATGGGATTGCCGTCCTTGCCAGTGTGCTCCACAATCTGTTTCTCCACCCATCCAGCCCGCGTCTTCAGCCAGAAGCGCGTCATTTCCGAGTGCTCTCCGTCTGTCGCCATCTTGTAAGCGACGTGTGCTACACTGATGTTGGCCAGTGCGGCACCGGACTGGAGCTCAGCCTTGAACTCAGCCGCCACGGTCTTGGGGTCCAGGCTCAGGGCGTTAGAGATATCAGCGAGGCTGAGGCCTAGTCCAGCGAGCACTTGAACCGTTCTCGCCCGGTGGGTTAGATACTTCGGTGCTCCACCAGGATCAAGATCATAATGGAAAGGAATGTTGATGTCTTCTAGGTCCATGGCTGCACCTCATGAGGAGTATGTCTCCACCTATCGTAACACGGGCGTCCCCATTACGCTAGAGGAACGACAGCGAACTAAGCGTCAATGGCGGAAACTAATCAGACGATGTACGACGGTGCCCGTGCCGTGGGCGCTGTTCAAATGGTTTGTCGCAGACATGGGACACGCGGGACCAGGGTGGGAACTCAGGCGCGTTGATGAAAAAGGAGAGTGGGCGCCGGGGAACGTGCGTTGGATGCTGAAGCTGAGTAGTACAGAAGCAATACCTGTCCCAGCATGGGAACTGTGGAAGGTGACTTAGGGTTGCCTTGTAGGGCCTGTACACGGGCGCCTATACTGTATAAAGCCCCCGAGTTCACGGCTAAGAGACCTCGGGGGCTAATTCCTTTCGACGGAGGGTATTATGGCACAGGCAAGCCAGGATAGCAAGCCTCAGGCTGATATTGGCGATACAGATAATAGTTCCACAAAAGAATCAATGTCTTCTTGCGAGGAGATTACTAACCAGCAATGGACTGAGTTCTTATTTGAGCAGTTACCCGATGGCTGTGCGCCAGTCTACGCAGCGTTTGAGGGAGATCCCACCTCTCTCACAGCAAATGAGAAAGGGAAGGCGTTCTTCGGCCGGGGGATTGGGACCCAATGGCCGGGGTACGGAACAGTTGTGTATAGGGAGGTAGCCAGGGAATTCAATACGTATATCAATGTAGCGAGTTTCAAGGTTGAAGCAGATACAGGGAAGATCATTGGCAGCAAAGGACGGGAATCATATGGAGCGCTGCATGCGGTCTTTATTGATGATGTGCAGAAGAAGCTGGCTCCGGCGGACTTCTGGCTGCCTCCTACACTCATTATAGAAACCAGCCCAGGGAATCAGCAGTGGTGGTATGCGTTAGAAACACCTATTGAGGGGTACGGGCCAGCGGAAGCGTTCGTTAGGGGCTTTGTCGCGAGAGTACCTAACGACTGTCCTGGAGCAGTCAGGTGGGGCCGGCTGCCCGTGGGCGCGAATATGAAGTATTCACCAACCTATCAGCATCATGTAGTTGGTGGGACGATGAAGAAATACAGTAAGAAAGAGATGATCAAGGGATTTAATCTGATGATTCCTCCTGTCTTAGCCCCGGTCGTCAGGGCCAGGCACAGTGAGGCAGACATGACCACGTTAGAGAAGAACGATAAGAGGCGTGGGGAGATCATGGCTGAGTGGTTCAGACGCAGAGGAATGGTGAAGAAAGAGTATCCGGATAAGATGGAAATTGTGTGCCCGATGGAGACTGGGCACGACAACGGACCGGGCACGGTCTTTTATTATCCGTCACCGGATAACGATTGGAGAGGTGGGTTTAAGTGTCAGCATCTCAAATGTCGCGGCAGGCACTTCGGGCATTTGGTCAGGTGGGTTGAGTATGATATGGAACAGGCTAAGAAGGGAACAAATCATGGCTGAAGAAACGATGGGGGCGACCTCAGAGGTTAAGGATGGGGCTGAGACGGAGGTTGGTGGGGATGAAGAACTCATTAGTGAGTTCATGGAGGGAGGAGGGGAGAGAGATAAGATACAGGAGGAAACTTGGGGAGCTAATTGGATTCATTTGTTGGGGATGCCCGAGGCACCGATCTATGAGGTAGACACCAAGACCATCAAGAGTAAAGCGGCGTGGGAGGTGAGTCATGGTGAGAAGTTTGTGTGGGATAAGAATGCGAAAGGCGAGAGGATCCGTGTCCCGTACACGAGGAAGTGGTTGTGTAGCGAACACAGGCAACGGGCGATGGGGATTACGTTCGACCCGGCCTCACCTCCTTATTCATTGGTGGAAGCCAAGGATGGGGAAGTGTATGGGAGGGTGAACATCTACCCAGGCATGCCTGATCTGGAAGTATGCGAGGATGAAGTAAAAAAGAAGAAAGCCCAGAGGCGATGGAAGAAGCTGATGAAGAAGTTGTTTGGCGAGCACTGGGAATGGGTCGCCTTGTGGGTGGCGCATGCGCTCTTCCGGCCATGGCAGAAATGTAACCAGGCAGTTCTGCTCACGACACAGGTCCAGGGGATCGGGAAGTCATTGTTTGCGGATATTATCATCAAGATGATGGGCGAGCTTGGCGTAGCGATCAAGGCCGAGAAATTAGTGGATAGGTTTAATCGCGTGGCGGAAGGGAAACTGTGGGCCTTCGTGGATGAGATGGATAATAAATGGGATACACGGGAAAGTCAGTTAAACGACATGATCACCCAAATCCACATGGAGATCGAGCGCAAGAGGTACGACAGCTACAAAGTCATCAACCTCCTTCGCTACTACATGGTGAGTAACAGTGCTACACCTATCAGGTTATCGCGAGGTCAGCGCCGGGTATTGGTTCTTAATCCAAGTGTGACCAATAAGGAGGCGCGGGGACGGTATGGGGCGTGGGTGAGGGCCGTGATTCTACCTATGAAGGAGCAACCTCAAGTGTTGTGGGCGGTCCGTGAGTGGTTTCGGGACTTGTGGGAAGGCCGGATCGGTTTGGAGACCTGGGTTGGGAAGGAAAAAGGGCGGGAGGGCAAGGCGCCTTCCGTGTGGTGGGACCCGGGGGCGCGGGTGCCGGAGACCGAGGCCGCGGACGAACTTTACACAGCAGGGCAGACCTCCAGCATGAGGGTGGCTGACTCGTTTACTGATTGGGTGGAGGAGAGAGGGTGGTGCGTGGTTTCACCAGAACAACTGGTTGGACCTCACGCTAAGACTTGGGGTGAGATTCTTGGTCGTGTGAGGGCCAGGGGAGGGGTTATATCTAGATTGCGGCGAGGACAGGGAGGAAGAAGGCAGTACAAGGTGTTGGACATGAAGGGAAAGGTCCCTTACGTGGAGAGATTGAAGCCAAATGGCGCTTTGTCCTTCAGGGAGAGCAAGATAGAGCTCGGTGATGACGAGGTTCAGGCCCTTTCAGAGGAAACTGCGAAGGCTTTAGGGGCACTTTTGGTGGAATAAGTGCTTGGGAGTGTATGCTGGGGCAAAAATAAGGGGGATTTGAACCAGCATACACTGTGGCATACACTGAAGCATACACTGTATGCCAGATGGGTATGTGCCCGGTGGCTGCGGGGTCCGGGGAAAGAAAAGGTATGTTGTCGTTATAGTGTATGGTAGTGTATGGTAAAAGTACACTTTAGAGGTACGCATGCTCTCCTGAGCACATGGCGTGCACGGCCGTGCACGCCTTTAAAGTGCAAAAACACCATACACTGCCATACACCCATACACCGATATGGACCGTGTTCCACGTACATCTCCTCCTCCTAGGATAGGTTAGAACCTCGCGCGAGGCATCAAAAACCGTCGGCTTAGGCTTTTTGGGGCCAAAATTGCCCGATTAACGCGTGTATGAAACCCATAGAGGCTGAGTGACACCAATGGAACAGGATAACGGGGGATTGCGGGCGATAAGAGCAGATGGTGGCAGATGGCGACGAGGCTAGTGTTGCTTAGAACTATTAAGATCCCATAGTTAATAGTTCTAGACTATGGGCCGGGCAAGAAAAAGCCCCAGGCTGGGGGCCTGGGGCTTAGGTGCTACACGGTGGTGGGTTCCTGGGCTGTCGGGGCCGCCTGGGCCTGGGGCTGCGTGCCGGGGATAATCCAGCCCTGCTTAACGGCCCACGCAATCTCGCTGTAAGCGGTAATTTTCACCGCAGCTTGTTTACCCCGGGGGCCGGTTGCCGCCTTTGTGGCGCTTTTGGGGGCCTTTGCAAAAAAGTCCTCAAAGGTCCGGCAGTCCCAAACGTGTTGCCAAATGGCCCAACGGTCGGTTAGGGCAGGGTCCTTAAAGCTGCCAGCGTAGGGCTTACCCATGTAATAAGAGCCGGCGAGGCTGGCCTTGGGCTGCCGCGTGGCGGTAACCTTGGGCGCCGGGGTGGCGCCTTGGGGGCTGGCCTGCGTGGCACCTGTTGCCAGGGTGCCAAAGGCGCCCCAACTGGCCTGGGGCGCCGGTGCTTGGGGCTGGCTGGCCTGGGGCGCCGGGGCTTGGGGCTGGCTGGCTTGGGGCTGGCTGGCCTGGGGCGCCGGGGTTTGGGGCTGGCTGGCCTGGGGCGCTTGGGGCTGTTGGCCCTTGTTACCCTTGGCGTTGGCGTTGGCGTTGGCGTTTGCGTTGGCGTTGGCGTTGGCGTTGGCGTTGGCTTTTTCTTGCATTGCTTTTTCGGTTTGCATGGCTGTATTCCTTACGTGTACACGCGCACCCCCAGGCATGGCCCAGTAGCACGCCGGACCAAAGCACGGGCGTGCCAAGGGCCGGGGGCCGGGGGTGCGTGCCAATTGTTAAAGAGCGTGCTACAGGGCCAAAGTGTACCGGCAAGTCCATAGTATGTATACAGCACCTAGGCCAAAGTCTATAGCTTGTGCCTATAGGCACGTATAGGCCATGGTGCAGTGCACCATGCCGCCTGTTATGCTGCTGACCTATGCCCTAAGCATTATGCACATTGGGTATGCAATGGCCCTATGCCATACCAATATGCCAGCGCCATGGCCCATTGGATAGCTACAGACTATGAACTATGTAATCTTGATAGGATAGCCAAGGACTATGGAGATGCGCGACCTGATAGCATAGGGAGCGACTATGGGGACGCCCGTAGCGATAGCGGCAGACTACCCCCACCCGCCCCCAACGCCGACTGCGTAGGCATAGGCTCTGCATCCTCGCAGCCTGTCGAAAATTTTTCCTATTATCCACGAACACCCGGACCTCGCAGTCATGCTCTACGCACCCATGTTCCTCGCAACGTGGACTATTCTCCCCCGGACCCCTCACCCGCGTTCCCCTTACCACCCCCATCCCACCAAAAAATTTTTGGCCCAGTACCTATACCGCCCCACGTCCCCGTGTTACAATGCCTATACCATACAACCACAGGAGGTAACACATGCTCTACTTCAACCCTGAAACGTTGCACCAATTGCTCATGGCACTTTGGGAAATCAAGCTCCGTGGTCCAGTGAACAAATCGGGCGGCATCTGCATGAATGTATCCATTTTACTGGAGGTGGAACCCGCCCCGCCCCCTGAAGAAGAGAACACAGACCACACGATCCGCCGTCTGCTGACACAACTGTTCAAAGAATGGCCCGATGGCACGGGGAATTCCTTCAACCCGGTCCCCGGCTACACCATTTTCGGCAAGCGTCAGGACCACAAAGCCCATCGCTGCTTCAACTTATTCGGGAGGTGGAGCCTTATGTGGGTGAAATGGCATCCCTATGGCCGCGCTCGCTGGCGCCTCCTAGACTGGTTGATCCAGCAAGTGGAGGCTGAACTCATGTTTGCCCAGTTCACCGAACTCAAAGCAGGAGGTTCCCTCTCGTGACCCTGTACGCCTACCTCCGCGTGTCTCGGGAGGACTTAAACCTGGAAAACCAGAAGCATGCGCTCTCCCAGCGACACAAGATCAACGAGTTCTTTTATGACACCGTCAGCGGGGCGGTCCCCGCACTCGAACGCCCAGGGTTCCAGCAGGCCCTCGCAGTCCTCCGTCCTGGTGACACCTTGCTCGTCGTGGCTATTGACCGCTTTGGCCGCGATCTCCTAGACGGTATCTACACCAATCGCTACCTGAGGGACCGCGGCATCCGTCTCCAGGCGGACGACGACCCTACGGAATACACGCTGGAGAACGAGATTTTCCTAGCCATGCGGTCATATCAGGCTCAACAGGAGAGGCAGAAGCTTATCACCCGCACGAAGGCGGGGATCGCTCGTTTCCGGGCGCAGAATGGTAACGCCTGGGGCGCCGGGCGGAAGGGACAATCCTACGACCACGGAGAAATCCAACGGCTGTTGGGGGAAGGTAAGACCTGGTCTGAGGTGAAGCAATTGACTGGGTGTAGTCATACGACAATTGCACGCGTAGTAAGAAAGACTCGGAGTACTGTTGCTCCGAGTCTTTCTTAAGGATAGATTGCAGTGGAAGGTGGGAGATGACCGTGGGCGATAAGGAACTGTTGGAACTGGCGGCGAAGGCAGTCGGCATTGATCTTTGGTGGTATGGTGATGAAGCTAGAATTTTGGTGAACAAGACGGCTACTGGCTTATGGAATCCCCTTACCGATGATGGTGACGCGTTGCGTCTGGCTATAAAATTTGGCCTCTATGTTGAAATCGGTTACGGTGACTTAGCACAGACCCGAGTTCTTTGTATGGGGGAAGAAATTAGTAGAGAGCCACATGGGCAGGATAAATATGCATCTACCCGTCGCGCTATTGTTCGTGCTGTTGCTGAAATAGGAAGGTTTATAAAGAAATGATACAGATAGATAAAGCTGAGTTACTGGTGGCACTTAGACACATTCGCGACAACGGTCCGCAGAGGCTAGACCGGGGTATCTGCATCGCTGTGTGGCAGTTATCACTACAAAGGGACTGGAAAATATCCGATATAACTCGCGCATTGAAAAAGTACTGGGTCAAATGGCCGGAATATTCTGGTGACGTCACCTACCCGATCGTTACAAACAAGAAGATCATCGCTTATCGTCAGTACGACAATTGCGAAAATAAGTGGAACAAGCGATCTCCTTACGGCCGCGCTCGCTGGCGTCTCCTGAATTGGCTGATTGAACAAATGGAGGCCGAGAACAAAATATGAGCCGCAGCGGGTACAGTGAAGACTTAGACAACTGGCGCCTTATCATGTGGCGCGGGGCCGTCAGCCGCGCATTGAAAGGTAAACGTGGTCAAGCGATGCTACGGGAACTCCTGGCAGCGCTGGATGCAATGCCGGAGAAGCGCTTGATCGCAAACGATTTAGTTAATGAGGAAGGTGAGCACTGTGCTCTTGGTGTGCTGGGACAAGCACGCGGTATGGATATCTCAACTATTGACCCAGAGGACGCTTACGCAGTGGCCCAAGCATTCGGAATCGCTTACGCAATGACGAAAGAGATTGTGTACATAAATGATGAACACTTGGATGACTATCGCTGGGAGATACAAGAATTGTGCGGACCCGTACGACCTAATGAGACAAGGAACGTATATGTCCGCATACCGATCTCCAACGTAGCAGAGAGGAGGTGGGAGTACATGCGACAATGGGTAGTGGAGAACCTTAATCCCAACTAGTTTCCCTCTCTTTCACCCCACGCAATACGTGGAGGTGCTATAATGCCCGCATACCTCACAGGATGCGGGCATTTTTGTGGACAATTTATCGCAGAAAGAGCAACTTCAGCAACTCTCGCTTGAGAAACAGCAAGCATTTTATGATTCTCTGTCGGAAGAAGAAGCAGCACACCTTCTGACATCTTGGGAATTCCACGGTCGCCCCAAGCAACTAGAAGGAATCACCCGCTTCGGTGAGTGGTTCCTTTGGATCATTCTCGCAGGCCGTGGTTTCGGAAAGACCCGCACCGGGGCCGAGATGTGCCGGTGGCTGATGAAACACGGCTACCGGCGCTTCGGTATTATCAGCCCAACGAGCGCAGATATCCGCGACGTAGTAGTGGAAGGTGAGTCGGGTATCCTCACAATCTCACCAGAGGGTGAGCGCCCGCAGTACGAACCAACGAAACGTCGTCTCACGTGGCCCAATGGCGCTATAGCCTCCTTATATTCAGCTGAAGAACCAGAGCGTCTGCGGGGACCTCAACATGATTGTCTTTGGATCGATGAATTGGCGGCTGTTTCCTCGGCTGAAATCGCCCAGCGGATGTTTGATATGGCGATGTTTGGTCTTCGTTTGAAGCCAGATGCCCGAGAGTTTCGTAAATACTTCCCAAACATCACTCCGATGCCGGTTTGTTTCGTCACCACGACGCCCAAACCTATCCCGCTTGTCCAAGATTTCGTAAAACGGTCTAAAATCCCCGAGGAAAAGGTGGTCATTACGTCGGGTAGCACGTATGAAAACGTGAATAACCTGGCCCCGAGCTTCCGTAGGCAGATTTTGCAGTATGAAGGCACACTCCTAGGCCGACAAGAGATCCATGCAGAGGTCTTAAATCTGGAAGAACAAGGCATTATTAGACGTAGTTGGTTCAAACTCTGGCCCGCGAATACCCCTGTTCCGTATTTTGACTTCATTGTCCAGAGCTACGACACTGCTTTCACGGACAAAACGCAGGAAGACTACTCGGCGCACCAGACTTGGGGGATTTTTCGGCCTGATGTTGACTCGCCGTATTGCGTGATGCTCCTAGATGAGTGGGCTGAGCGCCTTTCATACCCTGATTTAAGACAAAAAGTACAAGATAACTTCTTTTCTTCGCGCTACGGGGACTCGAGTTCTCCGATCGTAGAGATGAACATCGATACAGCGAAGTTTACGCGTCAAAACCCCTATGTAGGTCAAGGAAGTACACAGGTGATTGCGGGTCAAAGGCCCGATTTAGTGCTTATAGAGGCCAAAGGGTCAGGTATCTCCTTACTTCAAGACATCGCACGCATGGGTATCCCAATTCGGGCATATGATCCGACACGAAAAGGCGATAAAGCGCAGCGGTTGCACTCTGTTTCTCACCTTGTGGCCAATGGAAGATGTTATCTGCTAGAATCAAAGCAGGTGGCAGGTCAGCCGGTGACTTGGGTGACGGATTTCCTGGCGGAGGTGTGCCTTTTTCCTAACTCTTTACATGATGACAGAGTTGATGCATTCTCTCAAGCACTCAGTTTAGTCCGCGACCAAGGCTTTTTGACTATTGATAAGGTGAATGAGGTAGAGCAGTATGCTGATGATCTAGATGAGACACAATCAGTGATTTTGAATAACCCGTATACGTCTTAATCGCCTTGCCAGTGGCGTTTTTGTGTGCTAGGCTGAACGCAAAGGAGCGACCATGGAAAATGAATTGGAGCCTGACGGCTCATTTATCGTAGAAAATGAGGCGCCCCAGGTCTCGGAGCCCCAGGCATTTGATTCTAATCTCGCTCTCAGTCTCTCTGCGTCTAAATTAGATGCTTTGGGTCTAGAATTGTGTGATCTAATTGAGCAAGACATACTTGATAGAGCAAAACGCGACAAGCAGTATAAGGATGGTCTAAAGCGCACTGGAATGGACCCGGATGCCCAGGATCCTGGGGGCGCGGATTTCGAAGGCGCCAGCAATGTGGTGCATCCGATGCTTTCTACCTCCTGCGTGGACTTTGCTGCGCGGGCGATTAAGGAACTGTTTCCTCCTAATGGCCCTGTAAAGACCACCATTGTAGGGGAGGTAGACATAGCCCCTGGTCCAATGAACGTGGGCGCCATGGCGCCGGGGACTGATAAGAATCATCCCGAGATGCAGGCGGGAATGGTGGCGCAGCCTCTTCCGTATGATGAAAAACTAGTGCTGGCGGAGCAGAAACGTGACTTTCTCAACTGGGAACTTATTGACGGAATTCCTGAGTATCGTGCCGAACTCGAGCAACTTCTTACACAGTTACCACTTGGTGGAAGTCAGTACCTCAAGTTATATTTCGACCCAACCTACGGACGTATCCGTGCAGAGTTCGTCCCTATAGATGAGTTTGTTCTCCCCTATTCCGCATCGAGCCTTGCCTCTGCACTCCGGGCCACTCATATTCAAAGAATTACTGAACAATGCTTGAAGGAGCGAATTCAAAGTGGCTTCTATGCTGATACCTCGCTTACTGCGCCCGGTTCGGTACCGGAGCCCACGGCAACGGGCAAGCAGAATGAGAGGATTGAAGGTAAAACGGAGCCTTCGGAAAACGAGGATGGGCTCCAGGACGTATTTGAGTGCCACGCGAGTTTGGCTTTGGAAGACGAGGTTTCAAGGCCGTATGTTGTCTCGCTTTCGCGTGAGGACAGGAAAATCCTTGCGGTATATCGAAATTGGGACGAGTCAGATCAGTCCTATCAGCGACTTGACTGGTTTGTTGAGTTTGTCTTCATCCCCTGGCGAGGCGCAGTTGGGGTCGGTCTTCCTCATCTGATTGGTGGACTTAGTCGGGCTGCGACCGGGGCGCTGCGGGCGCTGCTGGACTCGGGGATGATTAATAACTTCCCGGGGGCCATTAAGCTAAAGTCCCCGAGGGGCAACGCCCAGAATATTCAGCTCCAAGCCACAGGCGTGAGTGAGATTGATGCTCCGGCAGGCGTGGATGATGTTCGTAAGGCGATCATGGGGCTACCTTTCAACCCTCCTAGCCCTGTTTTGTTCCAATTGTTGGATTGGGTAACGAATACCGCCAATCAGGTAATCGCTACCACGAGTGAGCAACTGTCACAGGTAGGTGATCGCACGCCTGTTGGCACGACTATGATGCTGGCGGAGCAAGGGGCTGCGACGTACAGTGCCATTCATGCTCGGTTGCACTTTAGTCAATATCGTGCTCTCCAGATTATTTGTCGTCTAAATGCTATCTACAGCACTGATCAAGACCAAATCCGTGCTCTTGGGAAAGTCCTGTTCCCAAAAGAAGCGTTTCAGTCGACCAAAGATATCGCTCCGGTCAGCGATCCTAATATCTTTAGTGATGCACAGCGGTATGGTCAAAATCAAGCGGTACTCCAACTCGCCCAGCAAACGCCGAACTTACCGTGGAACATGCTGGAGGTTGGCCGTAATACCCTGCGGACCCTCAAGGTTCCAAACATCGATGCGATTCTTCCGCTACCGCCTCAACCCTTCACGAATGACCTCGCGTTTTTGGAACACCAGCCTGCGTTAGAAGGTAAGCAACTGACTACGGCGCCGCAGCAAAACCATTTTCAACACATACAAGAGCATTTGATGTTTATTATGGATCCGGTTTTTGGTGCGGCTAATCCTGCTACACCTCCATCTCCTGGATGGCCGGCGCTGCTGGCGCATGCTCAACGACATTTGCTTGACATGTATGTACAGATGAAGCAGCAAGCAATGCAGATAGCGATGCAGACGTACCAACAACAGATGATGCAGACGTACCAACAACAGATGATGCAAATGATGCTCCAACAGCAGCTTTCTGCTGGGCTGGGGGTAGTTTTTGCTGAGGAGATTCAGTGATGGATGGAATGTTGCCCCCGGGCCTGGGGCCGCAGCAGATGCCCCCTAGTCCTCCGGGACCGCCTCCGCCACAAGTAATGATGATGGCGCAGCAGATATTTCAGCAAATGGAGCAACAGCTTCAGCCATTGGTCCAGTTATTTCAGCAAGCACAGCAGATTGTGATGCAGAAGACGCCTCCCCCGCAACAAGATCCGGCGGTACAGGCGCAGGTCCAGATAGCCCAGATGGAGGTAGACCGTAAGTCTAAGCTTGATCAGGCGACGCTTGCGCTGAAACAACAAGAAATGCAGGCTCAGCAGCAGATGGACATGGCTAAACAGCAGATGGATGGTATGCAGCTTCGGTTTGATCAGTTCTTAGAACAACAACGACTGGAGATGGAAGCCCAAGCAGAAAAGATGATGCAGATGGTTGAGCTTCGTAAGAATGAAGATGATAACCGTCAACATCAGCTTACGGAAATGTTGAAAAATCATGAAGATAATCAAACTAACTTGATGATGGAACAAATGCGTCAGCAAGGGCTGGATGATCGTCATGAGATGGAACAGCACTTCAAGGACCAACAAGCGAAACTAGATACATTGATGACTGCGGTAGTTGGGATCCAGGGTGCTCAAGAGAAGCAAGACGGTAATGACAAGATTGTAAAGGATCTTCAGGGTGTGGTGGACAAGTTTACTCAAAACCAGACACATGAGGCGCTTGGTACGGTGATGAAAGGTCTTCAAGGCACGATTGAGTCTCTGAATCGTCCAAAGAAGATTGTGCGTGATGGTAAAGGTAACATCACTGGGGTTCAATAACCATGCCAGCGTTCAACAAGTTTGAAGCTTTTGCTGAAAATCAGTACATCGCGAAGATTGATTGGGATGCTGACACATTCAAGGTAGCATTCACCAATACGTTGCCCCTAAGCACGAATAGCATCCTTTCTGATCTAACACAGATTGGTGCTGGTAATGGCTATTCGACCGGCGGTTTGACTACAACCATCACATACTCCCGAACGGGAGGCGTGTTAAGTGTGTTTGGAACGCAGATTACGCTCACAGCGTCTGGTGGTGCTATTGGGCCGTTTCAATATTACGCGCTTTACGATGATACGATTGCCACACCAGTCAAACCTCTGGTAGGATGGTGGAACCATGGCACGCCTGTAACTTTGAACTCTGGTGATTCTTTTATTGTTAAGTTCAATAATGCTTCACCGGGTTTGATTTTGACCCATCAGTGATATGGCGACCGGACAAGGGACGGCTACGATTGATTTTGGGTCTTTTCCAGGCTCGAATGAAGCTTTTGTTGATGTTACTGGCTTAGGAACTATCTCTGCAACGTCAAAAGCGGAAGCATACATTATGGGAGATGACACAGCTGGAACCCATACAGCGGCGGATCATCGGTATGTTGGCTTGTGGCTCAATTTGACGTGTGGCACCCCTACGGCAGCAACAGGATTTAGAATCTACGGACGTAGTACAGAAAAATTGCAGGGCACGTTCGCTCTGCGTTTCATTTGGGCGGATTAAGCTATGGCAATGGACATTATTCAGCGTGGCGCGACTTCTGGTACAGGGGCAGAGGTTGATCTCAACAACAACGCTAAAGTCGCGCTTCCGTTGGTGACAACCCTTGCCGGAGCTGATCAAACAGACCAAGCTGGAGGCGTACGTATCTATTCGGAGGTAGACACAGGGGTTAATACTGGCGCAGCAAAGATTTTATCTCCTGAGGCAGACGATGATTATCGCCTTCGTGTGGCGCATGATACTTTCTTGGATCAGGAAACGTTTAACTATACTGCTCAGAACACGGGGAAGCATACCTACGCGAACACAACTCTGACGGCTGCGTGGAATGTTGGTAATTTCCAGACGAATAGTGGTAGTGCGACAACCACGACGACAGGCTTGACTTTTGGTTCCTATGCTTACTTTCCTCTTGTAGGAACGGCTACTTTGGCTCTGGATGCCGAGGCAGCATTTTCTGCTCAGCCGACGGCTAACACTGTCATTGACTTTGGTTTCTTTCTGCGGGGCGCCGCGAATCCTTATGCACCTACTGATGGAGCGTATTTTCGTTTGACTTCTGCTGGGTTACAGGGGGTCATCAACTATAACGGCACTGAAACAACCACATCTGTTTTCTCCTTTGCGTATACGAACAATAAGAAATACCAGTTTATTCTTTACTGTACCACGCGGGCAGTAGAGTTTTGGATCAATAATGGTGTCAGCACTGACCTGTACGGTGTTATCAACACTCCCTCAGGCAATGGACAACCGTTTGCTGCTGCTTCTTTACCCTTTTCGGTACGTCACTCAATCGTAGGCGGTGCAGCAGGCGGTGTGATTCAATTTCTGTTGTCCAACTATAATGTCAGGGTAGGCGGGGCACAGTTCACCCCCTCGATGGGTGATACGGGTAATCGGATCTATGGAGCACATCAAGGCTTGTCTGGCGGTACGATGGGCAGCCTTGCCAACTATGCGAACAGTGCTAACCCTTCTGCTGCTGTTCCTACTAACACAACGGCTGCGCTTGGTACGGGGCTTGGAGGGCAGTTTTGGGAAACAGCCTCGCTTGCAGTTAACACTGATGGTATTATCTGCAGTTTTCAAAATCCCGCAGGGACCGTTTCCGTACAGGGGCGCCGTCTTAAGATCAAAGGCGTTGGACTTGTAAGCTATGTTCAAACTGTGATTGTTGGTGGACCGTTTGTTGCTCAGTTCACTTTGGCTGTAGGTCATACGGCTGTGTCACTTGCTACAGCAGAGGCAGCAACGACTAAAGCACCACGGCGTGTTCCTCTTCCGTTCTTACAGGTTGTTTCTACGGCACAAGCTGTGAGTACTGTTGTAGCACAACAGACTAATTTTGTTGCGTTTGATGAACCGATTTATGTGAATCCAGGAGAGTTTGTTGCGCTTGTGACGAAGCACGTAGGGACGGTGGGTACGTCTGGTACGATTGCACATATGGTTATGTTTGACTATTCCTGGGAATAAATGTCTCTTTTACTCGCTCTCACGGCTGGTGGAGTAGTTACCACTAGTATCGCTGATCCAGGAACGTTTTTGGTTTCTGGGAGCGCGACTGTTGAGACAATTCAAAGTCAAGCAGGAGCGGGGGCGTTTGCTTTTGCTGGCGCTTCTGCTACGGATACCTTACAGTCGGCGGCGGGAGCAGGAAGCTACTTAGTCACTGGGACGGCTTCTACTGATACGCTACAGTCAGCGGCTGGGACCGGAGCGTTTGCTTACAGTGGGTCAGCTACAACAGACACAATTCAGGCAGGAGACATTATCTCTGTCGCTGATCCTGGAGCGTTCGCTTACAGCGGCGTAGACACTGCAGACGTTGTACAAAGAAGTCAGCAGAACCATAGTGGTTGGTTCCGTTTAATGATTGAAGCTATTCAAGCGAAAGAGATTGAACAACGTAACCAGCAGTCGGAAAAAGTAAAAGAAGCAGTTAAGCTTCCTGAACTGAAAGCCAAGAAGAAGCCTATTGTTTTGCCGGTAGATCCCATATCTAAAGAAGATATGCCGGTTGTTTCGGCTCCTGTGGTCCCATTTAGACCGCGTAAGGATGACGGGTATGAGAAATTCTTAACTGCTGTCATGAGTACGGAGGTGTATCTTCAAGCATTGAGAGAGGTAGAACGGCAGAATCAGATTCAATTGGAACAACTTCGTCACAGTGATGAAGAAGCGTTGATGTCTCTTTTACTGTAGGAGATTGTAATGGAAGCGTGTAATCAGCATAAACGTATGGCGATGGGAAAGAGTTGCTACAAGGACGGTGGTCTTGTGGAGGAAGAGAAATCTGTTGTACGGGCGCCTAAAGAACAACCGACAGGAGGCCTTTTGAGGCAGGCTGTGGATGCTTTGACTGGTCGTAATCGTAAACAGAAATTAGACGATGCAATTGAAGCGTCTAGTGGAGAAACTGAGCGACAGCGCAAAATGCGCGAGGCATCTGGATTTAAGTCTGGTGGTAGAGTAAAGAAAGGTGGAAAGTAAAATGGATCAGAAGATGAACATGCACAAGGAACGTGCCATGGGCAATAAGGGCGCGGATAAAGAAGCCACTGGTTCTGTGCCGGGTAAGAAAGATCAAGTACAGAACAAGAAATGCGGGGGTATGGTCAATAAACCCAAGAAAGGTAAGAAGTAAGTTTTCTTAGGAGAAGGAAAATGAACTTTGAGCTAGTGTTGCCATCCCTGCGCCATGGGGCTACGATACGTAGAACGAGTCGTCCTGGTATTCTAATAGCTTTGGAACCAGCTATTGTAGCTGATGCGAATGAAGTACCTTCTTGCTTCAAGGCACAAGCTATTCAAGCGCGTGAACTATACGTTGCCCCTTCCTTTGTTTCTCTTTGGGAAGATGTCATAATGCCTTATAGCTTCACTACGGAAGACTTGTTGGCATCGGATTGGCAGGTTGAAACGCAGGGGCTTGTGGTACAGGTCCCTGTTCAACGTCCCATTGAGTTAGAACGTAATAGGTAAGGAGAATCAAATGCCTATGAAATCAAAAGCGCAGGAGAGATATCTTTGGGCGAAGCACCCAGAGGTAGCTAAGGAGTTTGAGAAAAAGACTACGAAGGAACAGCGGGCAAAGCTGCCAGAACACACTAAGAAACAGAAAAAAGAGAAAACGTGAAAATTGAGCGTTTGACAGATATTATGGTTGCATTAGACGCAGCCATTACAGAGCAGAAAGAAAACATTTCTCGGTGTACGGTAGAGATGTTTCTTTCGCAGCAAGGGCGCTTGTTTGGTCTTGAGCAGGCTAAAGACATAGCGTACCGTATACTTATGGATATTTCAGGAGAAGAAGATGATTTCGGCAAGTGATTTCAATGAATCATTTCCAGAGGTGCCTTGTGGGGTCAAGCCTCTTGGAGCATGTATTCTTGTTCAGCTTCGTATGACTAAGAAGCAGACAGCAAGCGGCATTGTCCTGGCACGGGCGACACGAGAGTTTAATGACTCGGTTGCTCAGTTTGCGAAGGTATTGAAACTCGGCCCTTTGGCGTATTGCAATAGGTTGACCGGGGAAAAGTGGCCTGAAGGTAATTGGGCCAATCCTGGCGACATTGTACGTGTGCCGAAATATGGCGGCGATCGCTTCTACAAAGAAATCAATAAGGACGAAGGTGTTGTTTTTGTCCTGTTTGATGACAAGGTGGTGACAGGAATTATTGATCCTGAACACTTGAATTCTTTGGACGAACTGCTGTAAGGAGAATAACATGCCCGCAATTGTTATTGATTCGCCAGATAATCCTGTCGAAGAAGAAGTTGTAGTTGATCTTAATGGTAGTGTGATAGATGAACCTGTTCAACAAGTAGAACAGCAGCAAGTAGAAGAACCTGCTGCGGGCACTACTGGAGAAGAGGAAGAAGATGGAGAAGAGGAAGAAACTTCTGTAGAAGGAGAAGACCCTGCTGCAAAGACTCAACGTAATCGTGAACTTCGCGCTGCGCGTAAAGCTGCTCGTAAGGAACGCGATGAACGAGTACAGGCGGAGTTGGCAAGTCGGGACGAGATTATTGCTCAGCTTCAGGAGCAGGTTAATCAAATCAATAAGCGAAATATTGGTGCAGACATTTCGCAGATTGATGCTCAGTTGCAGCAGCTGAACAATGCTTACATTCAAGAACAACGACGAATGGCAGCGAGTTTTTCTGATCAAGATGGTGCGACGCATGCGCAAGCTGTCACCAATATGCAGGAGATTCGTGACAGGTTTAATAATCTCCAGCGAGTGCGCCAAGCTGTGGTGCAGCGCAGCCAGCAACCGGCGCCCTTGGACCCGCGTGTTCAGCAGTATGCGCAAGAATGGAAAGCACGTAACCCATGGTATGACCCTTCTCAGAGGGATGAAGATAGCCGTATGGCAGCGGTTATTGATCATAACTTAGCTAATGAAGGGCTAAACCCGTCCACGCAAGGTTATTGGAAGGAATTTGATCGTAGGTTGGCACGTTACTTGCCGCACCGAGCTAACCGGACAGCGGGGACCGTGCAACAGCGGGAAAATACCGCCCCCAGGCGCGGCGGCCCGGTTGCTAGTGGGGGGCGGGCCAGCCTGGGGGCTGCAAATAACGCAAATTCCTACCGCCTTAGCCCAGAAAGGGTGAAAGCTATCCAGGACGCAGGTCAATGGAATGATCCTGACAAACGGAAAAAGGCCATTGAGAACTACATGAAGTATGACAAAGAGCATCAAGGAGCTTAATCATGGAAGACAAGAAACCTGTACAAACTGATCCGCGTGCAACTGCTCCTTCTACGGCCCAGCGAGGTTCTCCCGGCGATGAGGCAGCCCAACGTGAACAAGATTTGCTGTCTGAGCAACTGGCGAATCTGCGTAATGCTATGGAAGGTGACGTCCTTCCTGATGTGAATACGTTTCCTACACGCGATCCTAGGTTCCATTATTTCTGGGCGAGTACCACTGCCAAGAATGATCCAATTTATCGTAGGCAGCAGATTGGGTATGTATTCGTTAGGCCAGAGGAATTCCCTGAATTGCAGAATGATTTTCGTGTTTCTGAGGGTCAGTATGCCGGTAACATCGGCTGTAATGAGCTTGTTCTCATGAAGATTCCTGCTGTACTTGCTCAAGAAATGATGAAGATCAACCATTATGAACGTCCCTTGGCAGAAGAGCAGCGTATTCAGTCAGAGGCCGTGCGTAAAGAGTATCGAGATCGTTATGGCAAGGAGTTAGGTGGGTACGCTCCTGAAGATGAAGGGTTTAAGAATCTTGGTCAGCGACTTAAAACTGGTCCAACGTTCTCTGTATAAATCGCTAACGCCCCTTGCGGGGCGTTTTGCTTTGTACTATAGTGAGGGCATTAGAGCTGATGCAATGTTATGTTGTGGGCTCAAAAGTTTTTGTGATGCGTTGTGCTCCAAAAGCAATGCGATGTAGTGAGAAGGATTCATTAATCATTGTTTTGGAGGCTCAAGATGAGCGCAGCGAATAACCCGTTTGGGTTCATTTGCGCGATGCACCCGTCGGGTCAAAGTCGCGCACGGCCTTATCCCATTGCGACGGGATATGCGGCCAACATTTTCACCGGTGATCCTGTCAAACTGGTCACTGCTGGCACTGTTCAACTCTCTACCAGTGATGGCACCCGTACTGGGACCGTTGATGGTATTCTTCCTCTTGGTGTCTTTGCGGGTTGCACCTACACTGACGCACAAGGCAAACCGAACTGGTCTCCGTACTGGCCTGCTTCTACCACTTCCGCTGATGCACTGGCTTGGGTCTACGATGACCCGATGAACGTGTATCTGGTGCAAGCTGATGGCAGTGTGGCTCAAGCGGGCTTGGGCGACCAAGCAGACTGGACTGGTATGAACACCAACGGTGGGGGTTCTACTTTGACTGGTCACAGCACCGCAACTCTGAGTTCTACTCTGGTTGGGGCTGGGAACCAAGGCAATTTCCGCATCATCGACTTCGATAAGAGCGGTGACAATGCGGCCGGGGACGCTTTTACGAAGGTGCTTGTGCAGATTGCTGAGCATACCTACGTGGCGCCGAAGACTGCAATTTAATTAACGACAATGAATCTGTTCTGTTCCTATATTCATTGTCGTCCAGATGGACGCCCTTTCTACGTTGGGAAAGGGCGTCCTGGTAGGGCGTATGATGTAGGAGGCCAGCGTAGTCAGCACTACATGAATGTAGTAGGAGCGTGTGGTGGTCCCACCAAAGTGTTGGTAGGAAAACTTGACTGTTCTACAGAAGCGATTGCTTTTGAGCTTGAAAAAGGGCTTATTAAATGCTTTCGTAATATGGGGATTCAGTTAGTTAATAAGACTTTAGGTGGCGAAGGTATTACTGGGTTTCGTCACACATTATCCACCAAGCAACAAATGTCTGATACGCATTCAGGTGTTCCTTGTTCAGAGTTGCGCAGAGAGGCTATACGACAAGCTCATTTGTCGTCAGGTTTTGGCCCATCTGTTGATACTATAGAAAAAGGGTGCGCGGCACGACGTGGAAAACCCTTGTCTCCTGAACACAAAGCTAGGTTAAGCGCTCTAAGACAGGGCAGCGGCAACCACCGTTTTGGAAAACACTGGGACCAAGAAACTAAGGACAGAATCGCAAAAGCGTTATGCGGAAAGAAATTGTCAGTTTCAACTAAAGCTAAGATGCAAGTTGCTCACCAAATGCGGCAAGCCGTACGAGAAGGGCGCTTGTTCAGCCTGATCCCGGTAAAGGAGACCAATCATGGCCGGTAGTATTATGCGTAGTTCGCAGTTTAAGTCTGTCGTAGAGCCAATTCTTAATCAAGTCTTTGACGGGATCTATGATCAGCGTAAAGACGAGTATCAATCAATCTTCGAGGTAGGTGACGGCATTGCTCGTGCTTACCATGAAGAAGCCCTGCTGTATGGTTTCTCTAGTGCGCCTGAGCTGCCCGACGGTATGCCTGTGACGTACGATGAAGCTGGGGTGCTATACAACACTCGCTATCCCTATAAGATCTATGGTCTGGCGTTTGCTATGACCCAGGTCCTGCAGGAAGATGGTGAGCATGTTCGGGTAGGTAGCACCTACTCCAAGCATCTGGCACAGTCGATGACTGAAACCATCGAAACCATTCACGCCAATATCATTAACCGCGGATTTACTAGTGGTTATAATGGCGGCGACGGTGTTTCGCTGTTTAGTGCCAGCCATCCGGTGATTGGTGGTACTCAAAGCAACGTGCTCACCAGCGCGGCGTTGAGCCAAACCAGCCTGGAGTCAGCTATCACTACTATCCGTAAGGCTAAGGATAGCCGTGGTAAGTATATCCGTCTGACGGCAGATAAGTTGGTGATTGATCCCACCAACATGCTGAATGCTGAGGTTATCCTGAGCAGCGTTCTGCGTACTTCTACTGCCAACAATGATATCAACCCTATTAAGTCGTTGGGGATGATCGGGAAGGGGTCGATGGTGATTAGCCGTCTGACGTCTTCCACGGGCTGGTATATCAACACGAATGCTCCTGATGGTCTGAAGTCTCTGTGGCGTCGTCGTGTGACCAAGGGCATGGAAGGTGACTTTGAAACCGATAGCATGCGCTATAAGTCTACTTGCCGTTTCGCGGCCGGTTGGACTGATTGGCGTGCTGCTTATGGTAACGCTGGGGTCTAAGGACCTAGGCGCCCACCTGAGGGGGAGTGGGATATCAAGCCCCCTCATTATTTTATAAGGAGAGTATCATGGCAACAGTAGTCCTGTCAGCAACAGTCAAGTCACAAACTTTCCCTGCAGGAACTGTCGGCGGTATGTGGCGTTTTGTTCTGAATCCGATTGATGGTACGGGTACTTCCCAAGACACTGGTGACCCGGTTGCTACTTTTCTGGATGTCGCTGCTGGTGATTACACTGCTAGTGTCCAGCGTCTGGATGATGCAGGTAATGCACTAGGTGATCCTGCGAGTGTCGCTTTCACGGTTGCCAGTGACGCAGTAACGATTAACATTCCTGACGTCCTGTCTGTGGAAATCACGCCGTGAAACCATTTGTATGGTTCTTAGATTTTCTGATTTATCTTCTTAAGTTCAAGCATAAGAAGCCTGTCAGGATTTCTGTGCCACACAAACTTCGCGCAAAGATTTATTGATTTTGTTGAACAACTTTTCATGGAGTGTTCAAAATGCCGCAATTTTCCGATGATCTCTATCTTGGTCCAGTTATCCGTGGTGGGGTTGCAAGTGATGGGCCTTCTCCTATGGATGTTGGTATCGGCCCTCTTGGGCGCGTGTATGTCTTTGATGTTGTTCCTCTGACTCTGCAGACGGCAGGACTGGCTTCCAGTCAAAACCCTGCTTCTGGTGCTTCGTTTACCTTGACCGCTGGCACTGGCGTGACTACTTCTGTAGACGCGACTGGTATGACACGGTATGTTCTAGATACTCCGCGCTGTGTGACGATTACGGCTGCGGGGGCCAATACCGCGACGTACAAGGTCACTGGCTACGACGTATATGGTCAGCCGATGACACAAAACCTGGCGGCGCCGTCCACCAGCACGGTGGCTACGACCAAAGCGTTTAAGTCTATTATCAGCGTCACTAATATCAATGCGACGCTAGCCACGAATGGCTTGACTGTTGGATTCAACGATAAACTCGGTCTCCCTGTGCGGGTAACTGATGTTGGTTATGTGATCGCAGCTAAATGGGCCGCGACTCTGGCGGCAGATGCAGGTACTTTCGTGGCTGCGGATACTACTGATCCTGCTACGGCATCGACCACTGATGTGCGTGGATGTTATACTCCTAGTTCTGCTGCCAATGGTACTCGCCGTCTTGTCATGGCGATCGCGGTGCCTGCTATCGGGTGTGGTCCGAATGCGACTCGCGTGGGGGCTCTAGGTGTCACGCAAGCTTAAGTTCGCCATCTAGTTGCCCATGAGGTAGCTTAATGATGGCCGGGGTTCTGCTTAGAACCTTCTCCCTAAGTGGAACCCCACCTAACAAAGACCCAAAGTGCTTCGTTGCACTAGAATGGGGCTGGGATGAGTCAAATAGACACAGACCCGGCCCCTTTTCACAAGGTGAACCCGTCATGATTGTTTCAAATCCAGTCACTTATGCCATCGTAACTCAAGCAGCAGCGGCTACGGTCAAATCTGTTCGTGGCGAGTTTTATGGTGTTCTTGTAAATAGCTCCTCTTCTGGTACGGTCACGATAAGGGACGGGGGTTCTGGTGGGACTACCGTTTTCGTTAGCGGCACAGTGACAGCGGGGCAGGTAATCACTTTTGGGGGCGTTGGTGTTCTGTGTAAAACAGATATCCATGTTACCGTCGGTGGTACTGCTAACGTCACGATTTTGTACGTATAATCATGGCCTTCGACACTCAAACATGGGTAGCAGCGCGACTTATTGACCATGCTTGGCGGCGGTGTCGTGCTAATCCTGCTACTCAAACACCTGAGTTAATTCAAGCAGCTTTAGATGCTATTTCGCTTGTGTTGCTATCCCTTGCGAATAGGGGCTTGAATCTATGGAAGTTGACGCACAGCTTTATCAGTGTTGTCCCTGGTAAAGCTTCTTATGATTTACCTGCTGGCCTTTATCGTGTGCAGGCAGTGAATTATCTGTCTAATTCTGTAGCGACAGGCAGTGTGTCAGCGATCACGGGGGGATTTCAGTTTGATCTAACTGATTCTACTTATTCAAGTAGAGTGGGGTTCAAGTTTTCTGCTGATGTGACGGCTGCGCTGACTATAAGCGGGTCTGGAGACGGGTCTACTTTCACTAATACTTTGAGTATTGCTTCGCAAGCCTATGTGGCTGGGGAATGGTATTGGGTAGGACTGCCGGTAGCAGAAGTGATGATGGCAGCGCAGATTACGTCGGCCACTACGCTTGCAGTAGATGACATGGTAGTAGTGTCGCAGTATTCAACACTTCCGATGACTCAATTCAACATTACGGATTGGGCACAGCAGACGAATAAACAGCAAGCCACTCGTCCAGTGACTAATTTCTACTTTGATAGGTTGATCCCTTCTCCAAAGCTTCACGTGTGGCCTAATGCGTCAACGTCTGCCACGTACGACTTCTTTGAAGTCTGGCTTCACGAACCAATTACGCAAGTTAATTCTTTAACCACTGAATTAGATATCCCAACCTATTGGTTAGACTGTATCTGTTGGGCATTGGCGAAAGAACTGAGCTATATTCTCCCAGGGGTGACGCCGGATGTCCAAGCAGCAGTATCTGGTGAGTATATGCGGTCGTTGTCTGAGGCGGAGTCTGGCGAGAGTGACGGGGCAACCATGTTCCTTTCTCCCAATATTCGCACGTATTACCGAATGTAATCATGCCACGCTATCTTGACACTACTGGTTATGCGTCTATTGCAATCGCTATCTGTGGGCGATGCAGTAAGAAGCTGCCGTATGTAAGTCTGCGAAAAGACCCCAACAATGGTTTGATGGTTTGTGAAGATTGTTGTGATGTGTTTGATCCGTGGCGGCTGCCGTCGCGTAAAACGGAGAACATTGCACTGCATCACCCTAGACCAGATTTAGGGCTGGAAATGGTTGATACGATATTCTCCCAGGTAGTCCTAGATGATGGCTCTTTCTGGATCACAGATGAAGGTGATTTTGTTTATGCTGAAGATCAGCAGGTATCGGTATGACGAATAAGACCATCGCGCAGTTTACTGATGCCTCTGTGCTACAAGACACAGACTATGTGGCTATTTCTCAAGGTCCGTTGACCCGTAAGACTACAATCGCAGCCATCTTGGGTATGCTCCCTTCTACAGGTGGAACTGTCACAAGTGTTGCTCTAAGTCTTCCGCCTATTTTCAATATCTCTGGTTCTCCCATCAATAGCTTTGGCACATTGACTGCAACGCTAGCGTCACAAGGAGCAGGGAATTTTTGGGCAGGTCCGGTAGGAGCGGGGAGCGCATCGCCGACCTTTCGCATCCTAGATGCGTCTGATTATCCTGTAGTCATTGGTGATAGTGGTGCAGGCGGTACTCGTGGAGCTGTCCCAGCGCCTGCGGCTGGTGATGCGGCGGCTAATAAGTTCCTAAAGGCAGATGGGACCTGGACGGCTGTAGCTGCTAGTCTAGCTGACGGGGATAAAGGTGACATCACTGTTTCTGGCAGTGGGGCTGTCTGGACTATTGACAATGGTGTTGTGACAACGTCTAAGCTTGGAGGGGATATCACCGCAGTAGGTAAAGCACTACTTGATGATGCTGACGCTGCGGCCCAAAGAACTACGCTTGGTTTAGGAACGCTTGCTACGCAGAATGGGACTTTCTCTGGTTCAACAAGTGGCACCAATACGGGAGATCAAAATCTCTTTAGTACGATCGCTGTTTCTGGTCAATCAGATGTTGTAGCTGATACTACTAGTGACACGCTTACGTTGGTGGCGGGGACTAATGTCACCATCACTACGAATGCAGGTACTGATAGTATCACAATTGCGGCTTCTGGTGGATCTGGTACTGTTACGACCACGGGCTCTCCTGCTAACGGAAATCTTACGAAGTTTTCAGGAGCTACCTCTGTCACGAATGGCGACCTAAGTGGTGATGTCACTACTAGCGGTACTCTTGCGACGACTATAGCTAATGATGCTGTCACCAACGCCAAGATGGCGAACATGGCGAATGGCACGTTCAAGCTTAGAACGACAGCAGGTACAGGGGACCCTGAAGATGGTACGGCAACTCAGGCCGCTGTCATTCTTCAGGGGGATGGTCTTACTTCTGCTCAAGTAGGCTTTCGTAATATACCGCAGAATAGCCAATCAACAGCGTATACGACGGTTGCTGCTGATAGTGGGAAACATATTTTGCATCCTGCGGCAGATACTAATGCTAGAACATTTACGATAGACAGCAACGCCAACGTCGCTTATCCTGTAGGTACAGCAATCACGTTTGTGAACGAAACGTCCCAGGTTGTGACGATTGCGATTACGAGTGATACCCTTACGCTTGCTGGAACCACCACAACCGGGTCTCGTAGCCTTGCTCAAAATGGTATCGCCACTGCGGTTAAGATTACTTCTACTAAGTGGATCATTTCTGGAACGGGGTTGTCGTAATGGGAGCTAGTCAACAAGCACTGTTAATCATAGGTGCGGGCATAGACGGGTGGAATCCTGCGACCACTAGTTCTGATATTACGCTCTCTAATTTCAATAAAACAGCCGTTAGAGCCACTTCTAACAATAGCAATTGGCGTACCACTATCAGTGCACAAAGTAGAAATTCTGGGAAATACTATTTTGAAGTTAATCAAGATGTTGCTGGAGCAGTAACCGGCAGTCTAATTGTTGGGGTAGCCACATCAGCAGTAAATTTATCAAGTTATACGGGCTCCGACGCTGCGTCATACGGTATTCAATCTAATAATTCTATCCTGTGGCTCTATAACAATAATACGACTACGGGAACTGCCAGTGGGATTGCGCAGCTTGGTACTAATGGGCGGGCAATGATAGCGGTAGACTTTGCTGGTGGTAAGATATGGGTGGGGGCGGATGGTGCTTGGGCCAATAGTGGTAATCCAGCCGCAGGAATAAACCCAACTTGGACTTTTACAGCAGGAACCACGATGTACATGGCTGTATCTGAATATTCCAATCCCCAACAAATAACTCTTTGTGCCACGGGTAGTACTATTTCGTACTCGCCTCCCTCTGGGTTTTCAACGTGGTTGTGATAAACTAGGAAAGATTTTATGTCGTTTGCAATGACTTATACTTCGCTGGCTCAGTCAATTCAGGACTATGCTGAACGAACTGATACGACGTTTGTTGATCATATTCCTGAGTTTGTTGCGATGGCGGAGAACCGTATTGCACAAGAAATACATAACTTGGGGTATCGTAGAATAGTCACCGGAAATCTGATTATAGGTGATTCGAATGTAGCCAAGCCTGCTAGATGGCGGGAAACTATCTCGTTCTCCATCACAGACCCTGTAACGAATGATAAAATCCCTTTGTTCTATCGTTCTTTTGAGTACCTTCAAATGTACTGGCCGAATGTAGCAGACGTAGAGGTGCCGCGTTTTTATTCAGACAGTGACTATGATCATTGGTTGATTTCTCCTACGCCTGATGCGGCCTATGAAATTCAGGTCGTATATCACGAGCGCCCCACGCCTTTGGATGATATAAATCAGACGAACTGGACTACTAAGTACGCCCCGAATCTTCTTCTTGCAGCGTGTTTGCTAGAAGCCCAGCCTTTCTTGATGCGACCAGATCGTCAGCAAGTATGGGAACAAATGTATCAGACAGCCGCTTCGGCTATTCTTAAAGAAGGTCTCACTAGGCTAGGTGGGGACCAAACGAACATGCGGTCTGAAGGATAATATGTATGTCGTACACTGACTATTTTTCTGGTAGCGATACTGTTCCTCCGAGCCAGTATGCTTATGTGAAGCATGATGGTTTGTCTGCTGGCCCCTATACGCTTGTCTGGCCTCAAGAATATTCTGGTACTCAGTTAGTCTTAGCGGCTATCACAGAGGTAGAGGTTGCTACTGATTCTGTACCAGATCCTGGTGGGCTTACGATTACTGTGCTTCTGCCTGATGCTACTGGAGCGTCTGTAGGGGAAGACTTTATCATTGCTAATCTTTCTGCTGATGACTTTGTTATCCAGTCTAACACTGGCGCGGCGATCGTTACAATCGCCCCAGGAGAGGTACAATATTTCTATCTTAGTGATAATAGCACTGCTTCTGGTACTTGGAGGACGTTTCTTTACGGGGCTGGTGTTAATAATCTGAGTGCTAGTGTTCTTGCAGGACCTGGTCTCAAAGCGATCAGCACCTATCTTGTAACGAACAATTTGTACAGGACCATTAGTTTCAACTACTCAATCGTAGCGGCCGATCGGGCAAGACTGATCAATGTGACTAGCGGCACTGTTACCACTACGCTCCCACAAGCATCTACAGTAGATGATGGTTTCTGGGTAATGATTCGCAACAGCGGAGCTGGAACGGCAACCGTAGAAGGGTTTGGTACTGAACTAGTCGATGGTGCTCTTAACAAGACCCTAAGCCCTAATGAATCTGCTATCTTTGTCTGTAACAGTGCGGCTTGGTTCACTGTGGGGTACGGGCGTTCAGCCGAATTTGTTTTTAGTGAGTATGTGATCGATGCGGCGGTAGGCAACACGACGGTTAGCTCTGCTGATGTATCGGGTAGAATGTTGCGCGTAGCTGGAACAGCGGCAGGTAACTTCACAGTCACACTGCCTTCTATCGACAACATTTATTTCGTGATTGTTGAAGCAGGTATGGGGGGGTTCAACGTCACGTTTAAGACCGCGTTAGGTGTAGGCGTGACTCTATCGGCCAATCAGAGTGCTGCTTTGTATTCTGATGGTACGGACGTTGCTTCTGCTGTAACTGTGGTTACTGTTTCAGCTATTGATCTTGCAGATGGTTCTGCTGTTGTTCCTTCATTAAAGTTTCTGTTAGACTCCGATACAGGGCTGTTTCGGGCTGGAGCTAATACGCTCGGCATCGCAGCCGGTGGCGTGCAGGTTGGACAATTCAGTAGTCTTGGACTAACTGGTAGTGTTGTCTTCACTCCTACTGGTGGAATTGCTGCGACGACTGTCGCTGGGGCACTAGCTGAGCTTGATACCGAGAAGGTCGCCAAGGCCGGCGACACCATGACCGGGAATCTGGTGTTCTCGGGCAACGGCTTGCGACTGCAAGGGGACATGACCAACGCCACCGTGGCGAATCGGTTTCTGTTCCAGAACTCGGTGGTGGACGGAGCCTCTAGTGTGGCGGCTATCCCGAACGGGACTTCGGTCGTCGCAGCGTTTACGGCGCTCAACAACTCCAATCCGGCCAATGCGTCCGCCGCGCAACTCCTTGTGAATGGCACCGTGGCGGCGCTCAATTCAACGAGCACTGGCGCTGGGACGCCGCTTCCTTTGGTCTTCCAAATAGCGGGGGGCGAGGTAGGACGATTTTCAACCGGGGGGTTGCTCGGAGTGGGCGGCCCCCCTGTCGGGGCGTTGAATCGTGAAATAACAATCGACAGCGGCAGTGGGACATTTGCGGGGATTACCCTAGTAAATGACAGCACCGGGCGGGCTAGCACGGACGGAACCTTGTTCTACATAGAGGGTTCCGCAGCGGTTATTACAAACCGAGAAAATGCTGAGATGCGGTTTGCGACAAATAATACTGAGCGCATGCGTATCAACGCTTCAGGAGGGGTGGGTGTAGGAGGGGTTGCTGTATCAAAAATGCAGGTGTTCGCGGGGGCCAACGACGGGTTTCGTATTACCTCTACAGACGGAACTACCCTCCAAGGGATTGTTTTCAACACCAATAATAACCAAATGTCGGTGGGGACTGTAACAGCCCATCCGCTTACCCTTTTTACCAACAACACGGCCCAAGCGGTATTGACTGCGTCAGGTCAATTTCTGCTTGGGAACAGTACTGGAGGACTTGGATACACGACGGGGGCCGGAGGTACTGTAACCCAGGCGACGAGCAAATCAACTGGCGTTACGTTGAATCGCCCTACAGGGCAGATTACGATGAATGGTGCAGCTTTGGCCGCGAACACCGGAGTGGGTTTCACTCTAACTAATTCCGTGATCGCCGCGACCGATTTGATTTTTGTACAAATTCAGTCAGGGGTTGCTGATCCAACAGCCTACGTAGTCTCCTCCGCGAACGCCGCTGCGGGGAGCGCAGGCATTTATGTCAGGAACGTGACGGGGGGTTCTCTCTCCGAGAATCTCGTTCTTAAGTTTGCGGTTATCAAGGGAGTCACGTCATGATTGTCCAGTCAGTTACTCACTATGCTCCCACTAACAGCGTAGAAGTTGTTTGGGTCAATGAAACAACGGGTGAGAACGTGAAAGTTCGTTCTTACTCTCAAACTCAGATGGTAGTTCTGCGAGCAGATCTTGGGGCAGACGTTGCTCAGTACGAAGCATTAATTGCTTTCGTGGAGTCTACGGCGGTTCCTGACGAAACTCCCGAGCAAACTACTGCCCGGCTCGCGGCGGAACAGGAAGGAAGTCAACAAGATACGCTGCGCTCTGACCTAAAAATCGATGCAGTTTTTACCGCTTTGAAAACTGCAACTCCGGCCCAGATTTCTACCTTTGTTAATAATCAGTTTTCTGCCTTCACCGCGCAGCAAAAAGCGACCATGAAAATGTTAATTCAAGTAGCAGCTCTGACTGTTAGGCGTTTTTAATAGGTCATGTTGACTGAAAAGGATTCAACCAGTCTATTCGCCTTCTTAGTAGATGACGCTATCCAAGCTGGTAGGTTGCAGGTGAAAATCGGAAGACTTATTTTAGACGGTACAATTGTGGCGCCTTCTGTGTATCACTTAGGAAAAGAACAAATGGTTGAGCTAGAAGATGTGCTAAGTGGTGACGGCGCTGAACGACGTGTAGATAACCACATGCTCGTCGTGTACTTAGGCCAATTAAATGCTGAGATACAAGAACAGGGGCTGAAACTTTCAGCGCATATGAAGGCGGAAGAAGATCATCAAACAAAGATCAAAGAGCTTATTGAGCTCTTAATTAGTTTCAAAGGGTTTATTCGTATAATGAAATGGGTAAGCGCTGCCGTGACAAGTGTCGTGGTGACATGGTTTTGGCTAAAAGATCACTTTAAGTTCTAATGAAAACTTTTGACAGAATGCTTGCTTGGGCCGATCGTAGACAGTTTGTTTCTGTCAGAGCTCTGGCGATGTATGTGACTCTCGTGATTACTTGGGTAGCGTTTGATTGGGCTGGACATTATGCTTATGAGGTTGTTGGTCGCCCTGGGCTAGAAATCGCGGCCATCATTGCCGCAGTCACCGCGCCTGTGACAGCGCTACAGGCGTTTGTATTCAAATGGTACTCAGAATCACGGGGAGATAACAATGCTAACCATTAGTCAGATTAAGATGGTCGTAGCAGCAATTCTTTTTGTCATGTACGGTGGGGCGGCGTATTATGCAGGTAGTAAGGTGACAAGCGCCAAGTACGAGACTGAAAAGGTTGCTGCGCTTAAGACTGCTGTTGAACAGATAAAAGAAACACAAGAATCCGATCAACAGGTAGTAGAACAACGGGCTGAATCTACTAAAGTAGTGACAAGGACTATAGTCAAGGTGCAACGTGAAATCATTAAGCTACCTGTCCGCGATTGCGGTTTTACTCATGACGAACGGATGTCAATCAATGTCGCCTATTGCGCCAATTTCCCTGACGCCGCCTTTTGCTTGTCTAACTCGGTGCCAACCAGCAACGGAACCACCGGCAGCGGGGGATGATGTGGCCCGCAAACTGTGGGAGGTTGACCTCTTAAAAGGCTTTGGTGATTGCCGTAGTCTACACGATGATTGTATTACATCCTTGAAGAAGCGTCAAAGTGGATCTGACTGATAATGAAGTAGAGCAACTGACCCGAGGCGGAGAGTGCTTCATTCATTCTCACCCACGGCACATTATAGATGCTGATGATGTCTATAATGGTCAAGCTGCACGTTTGATTAAGGTTATCTATGGCAACTATACGCTGTTACCTAATGATGAAATTATTCTTGTCGATACTACTGGCGGCAATATCACTATTAATCTACCTCACTCAAACCACCAGAAAGAATACCAAGTCGTCAAAACGGCGGACGCTTATACGTTGATCATTGTTCCAACAGCGCCAGATACGATTTTAGGTGAAACAGGTGTGAGTGTGACTGCGAAGCTCACAAGCCTGAACTTCAAAATGGACACAAAGCGGCAGAACTGGTTTCTTATTTGATATGTCGTATCTTCCACTCAATGCTCTTCAGTTTGCCGATGGCCCTGTGATTGATGCCTTCGGCCGCCTCCGTGTGTCTGAGCCCTATACGGTCTTTGATTCTCAGCAAGAGTACACCTATGGTCCATTTTTCTGGGATCATTTTACTGCTTCAGGTGGCACGGCTACCTATACTCAAGTGCAGAACGCAACTCTATTATCTACTGCGGGCACGGGGAGCGGGGCGCGGGCGCTGCGTCAGACTAAGACCTATTGGCGCTATCAACCGGGGAAATCTCACCTTGTCTTGATGACAGGAACGTTGACTAGTAGCGGTACTCATGCAGGTGCATCGTTTGCTCACATTGGCTACAATGATGATAATAATGGTGTGTTCTTTAGTCAGACGTCTGCAGGGGTAGGTGTCAATATCCGCTCTGATGTCTCTGGTTCTGTGGTGAATACCACGGTACTTCAGTCCAGTTGGAATCTTGATAAGTTCAACGGAACGGGGCCTAGTGGGCTTACACTGGACTTCACTAAAGAACAGATTTTTGTTATTGACCTCCAGTGGCTGGGGGCCGGTCGTGTACGCTTTGGTTTTGAGATAGCTGGGCAGGTTCAGTATTGCCACCAATTTTTGAATGCTAACACTATCGCCAATCCTTATATGAGGACTGCTTGTCTTCCTATTAGGTATGAGGTTTTCAATAGTGGGGGCACAGGGGCCAATGTCACACTAAAGGCGAACTGTTGTTCTATTCAGTCTGAAGGTGGTGTGTCGCATAACATCGGCTATACGTTCGGTTTTGAAAATACGGCTGCGGTGACTGTCAACACTACGTTCCTTCCAATCTGGTCTGTGAGAGTACAAAACACTTTCCAGGGAATCACGTACCGTGGGCAGATTCACCCTATTGATATTCCAACTTTGGTCAAGACCAACGATGTAATCTGGCAGATCAGAATCAATGCTACATTGACAGGGGCAACTTTCGCCAATACTGTGGATGCTAACAGCGGTCTAGAGTATGACACTGCGGCGACTGTAGTATCGGGGGGTACTGTGGTTGAAGGGGGCTATTTTGCCGCAGGCGCCGGGTCCCTACGGATTGCAGAGCTTTCTCCTGTGATTCTTAAACGTCCTCTTGCTCGTACCTACGACAATGTGAGAGACATAGCCACGCTCTGTTGTCGTAGTATCAGCGGTAACGCGGATGTATACGCAGGGTTCAACTACGAGGAAGAATACTGACATGTCTGCTAACTATTCAAGTCTTGGGCAAATTCTCGGGGGGCCTGCCTACGCTTTCGGGGCAGGCCAAGGCCCCAATAAGAAATTTCTTCAGTCTGATTTTTACAAAAATCAAGTTACACCCTGGAGTAATTTCTTCGACCAGAATAGCGGTTATTTGGATTATCAGAAGCAACGTCAAGACATTGCTGCTCAGAATCCTAAGGCAACCCAAAAGCAATTGGATGCTTTATTCGGTATAGGGGCCAACAAGTACGCTAACTATCAACCCAATCAGCAAATGCTTGATTACCAGTCAGGCAAGTATGCGAATGACCCGATAGTAGCTTACGCCAAAGCTTTGTACGACCAGAAAAAGATGCCTCAGGGTGACGAGGGAATAGCAGCCGTTGCCAGTAATATGAAGTCTGGGCAAAACATCAATGATTTGATGATGAAGGCCTATATTTCATCTCTTGATCCGCAGATGCAGCAGATTCTTAATCAGCAAGTAGCTGGTAAAGGGTATGGAAAAAAACTAGGTTATGACAACAGAGCGAACACACAAGCTTTAATTAATGAGCTTAATGCTCTTTCGGGGCAAGGATATAATATCAAAAATGCCTCAGGTAATACAGCTAAACAGATTCAACGTCTTGCTCCAGACTTGGCTCGGTACGGTGTTAAGAGTCTAAATGATCTATCATCTGTAAAGATGATGAATCCCTATACGGGGAAAGAAGAAAGCATTTTCTACAATAAAGCAACGGGCACACTTCTTCCCACTACATTTGGTTCTAGTATGAAGGGGGAAGGCGGTAGCTATTTCAACCTTCATGACTATAATGGTCGTGTTATACCCTTATCCAAATGGAAAGATACGAGTGAAGCCGCTGATTTCGCCCCTCTAGCTATGATGGCGGGTCTAGCGGCACCATTTGCTTTAGGACCTTTGGGCGCCAGCCTTGGAGGCAGCTTGGCGGGGGCGACTGGTATGTCCACGGGGTTGGCCACCGGCATAGCGAACGCTGGTCTTTCAGGTCTTACCCAAGGGGCCTTATCCTCAGCAATGGGCGGAAATTTCGGGCAAGGGTTTTTGGGTGGCGCTCTGGGTTCGGGTATTACGTCGGGTATAGGATCTCTTGGAATTGGTAACAACATTGCTAATTCTCTGGCGCCTCTGGGCAATACGGCAGGTGAGGCTTCATTGAACGCCGCGCTGTCGGGAGGTATTGATAGTGCTCTCGCAAAAGGATTAACTGGAGGGTTGTCGGCTGGTTTGTTTGGCGGTGATGTAGGTAAAGGGGTATTGAGTGGAGCGCTGAGTGGAGCGCTTTCTGGGGGGATAGGGGGGTACTTGCAGAATGATCTTGGTTCCCCTGTTTCTGGGGTGTTGGGTAGTTTGGCGGGTAAGGTGGGTACGTCTCTTCTTAGCAATGCGCCCCAGGCGCCTAGTGGTGGGGTAACCCCTACGGCGGCCCGCAGTAGCCAACCTAGCACGGCAATTTCCCCAAGTGTATTGGCTCAGATTCGTCAACTCCAGGGGCAGCTTCAAAGTAGGGGCGCGCAGACGTCTGGGCTAGACCATCTGGCAGGTTGGGGCCAGAAAAACCTAGGGTGGGTGTGATGGGAGCTTTAGATACTATTAGTGAAGAATTTCCTAAGTGGTGGAACGATCCACAGCAACAGGATTTTCGAGATACTTTAGGGATGATTTTTCCTACAGAACCAATGGATATGGCTCTAACAGCTATGGGAGGCCCCTTTGGTAAAGCGGTAAAGACTGGACTGGGCGGTTTGGCGGCTTTGATGTATTCCCCAGAATCAGAGGCAGGAAATGCTACAAAAGCCTTTAATCTAGTTCACAGATTACTCGAAAAAGCAGGTCCTGCTGCACAAGATTTAGCTGCTAAGATATTTCAAAAAGCACCGTTGACGTTTGAAACAATCGATCCTGCGGAACTGGCGCGTTCTATTCAGTATAGTCAGCGCATGGCGCCTATGACACCTACTGAGTTTCTAAAGCGTGCAGCGCCTATGAAAAACAGCTTAGACGATCAATATGCCACAGGGGCTTTGCGTAGCTTACTGGATACAGGAGAACTTGGTCGTTATTCTCCTCATGATTTTAATTTTGATCCTGACGTACAGCGGCGTGTTTTCAAAGGACTATCTACTACACCGCATTTGTCTTTTGTGCCAGAAGAACAGATCAGTTCTTATTTACGGGGCGCTGGTGGTCTTGGTTATGAAGCAAGAGGAATGACACCCAAGGTTGTAGGTCACGAGGGGCGTCATAGTATGTCTGCTATTCGCAGCTTGTACGGGAACGAACCTGTCGCGGTAGAGATGCGCTCACCGTTTAAGAAGAATTGGACTATGCAGCCTGGGTTTGATGAGCAACCCTTGTGGTCTATCGAAGGTATGCACAAGTCGGGTTTAGTGGATGCAATCCCCGGTTTCGCAGCCGGTGGTCTTGTAGATGCTGATTTTGCATCTATGTTTGATAAGATCCCACACAATTTGCCTCGTCATGCCTCTAGTAAGAGCGTAATGGATCGCTTGTTAGCCCCCCTGCTCTTACCTAGCGATCCTGGCTATGAAGAACCTGGGCTTGAACCTCCGATGATTTCGCCTGACGATCTGATTGGTACGGGTATTCCGTCTAAGTTAGGGGCGCTGGCTCTTGGAGGGTTTAAAGGCGCCGGACCATTGGCTCTGGGTGTAATCAAGCAGAAAGGCGGAAATTGGCTCACGGGGAGTGTGGAAGGGGCGTTGAAGGGCTTAAAGTCACGTGTACCTGTTCCGGAAGACGCAACTCCTCGTCTTCCATGGACGGCGGAGGATGATATAGAGGCGGCGAGAGCGGTTGGTCTTAACAAGTGGATCGAAGGGCCTCTGACTAAGTACGTCAAGCGTGACATGGCTACACCGGAAGATCCAATTCGTGCTTTGGCGGAGCAGGGGATTCTTCACACCGAACTAGTGAGTAATCCTCGTAGCGTTGCTCCTTTAACCATGCTACGCCGCTCTGAGGCAGGTTTTCCACGAGAGGGACTGGCTAGAACAGATCTAGGTAACCGTTGGGAAAATATTGCAGACGTTACAGCTTCTTCTGCCACACTTCGAGATCACGCACCTTTTGGGGCCACGGTTGAAGAAGCCTTTGGTCCATGGGCAAAAGGGCGAGATAATGAGACAGCTTTCGCGTGGAACAGAGGTAAAACGCCTTCAGATCTAGGTTTCGATCACCTCACAGATGAACTCCGTAACGCCTTAAACCCTGAGTCTGGTCTCCCTCGTGACCTATTACTAAATCCTGCTGATATGCAGCAGATGGGAATTGACCGCGCCGTGCGTCACGTTGACAAGATTAACAAGTGGCGTGCAAAGGAAATGGAACGGGCTGCTTTAGCTGATATGGCGGGTATGCCTGTTGTAAAGGATTATCCGGAGCAGGGGTTTAAGTGGGTGGAGCTGAAAGAACCTACTCTTCCTGCTGGATGGGAGGAAGATGGCGGCGATATTTTTGGTCCTGGTGGAACGCAGCTTCCGGCCAGAAGTTCAAGCGATCCTCGTTATGTACAGCTTCAAAAGTGGCTTAAGCAAGAAGGTGACTCTATGGGTCACTGTGTCGGCGGTTACTGTGATGACGTGATTTCTGGTAGGAGTAGAATTTTTAGTCTACGCGATGCTAAGGGTCAACCCCATGTGACTATAGAGACAACACCCCACACTGAAGGGTTTAACAATTTGCTGAATCAAGACGTGGCAGATAGAATCAATGCCAAACAGACGGCACAGATTCAGCAGATCAAAGGCAAGCAGAATAAACCTCCAAAAGAAGAGTATCTCCCGTTTGTCCAGGACTTTGTTAAGAACCACGGACCGTGGAGTGAGGTAAGTGATTTAGAGAATACTGGGTTGTACCATTTTCCCGCTGATGTTCCACTTCGTGGTCCTGAGCAAGGTGTGGTAGTACCTGCCGGTTATCATAGCGTGGAGGATATCCACAAGATTTTCTCTGAGGCAGGTGTACCAGAGAAAGAAATAAGATCGTGGATGAAAGCTGAGGGGCTTTTGCAATGAGTGATAAGTGTCTAGGCCTCCCAACGAATCCTGGCTATAGCCGAGACGGCACGGTATTGGACCGTTCTAACTATAAGGATGGTCAATGGTTCCGTTTTCGTCCTAATGGAGAAAACGCCCGCCCCTTGAAGATGAAAGGATACAAGGAGATCAACGCGGAGATCCCTGCTATTCAGCGTGGATCATTGGTCTTTATGAATGACACGATTGTCTATAGCTACAGCTTCGGCGGTAACAAAGCCAATCTTGTCAAGACCACGCAGAACGCCCCGACGGCTGGGCATAGTGAAGCCGCACTCCCTGGTCTTACGGCATCTGATATCTACACCTTCCAGACAGGCAAGATCTATGACTCCCTGGGTACAGCTACTTCCATTATTCTGTTGCATGGGGCTAAGAATCTGGAGGATATCGCTAATACAACGGACACAGATGTCCTTCAATGTACCGTGGGCATCGATCCTCCTGTTTTCACTGCAATCGATGATGGTCTGGGTTCATCTGTTGCCGTTTCGGGAGGTGTGACGGTCCTTCAACCGTTTGTCTTCGCTTACGGTAACAATGGTCTGATAAGGAACAGTAATGCTAATGATCCCAATGATTGGCGCACAGACCAAGGTGGCGCAGCGAATAGTGTCAATGTGGACGCAAGCAAAATTGTCAGGGGTATTCCTTACCGAGCAGGCGGCGCCAGTCCTGGCGGTCTGTTTTGGAGTCTTGAAAGTCTTATTCGAGTGACGTATGCCAGCGGGTCTAACTTCCGCTACGACACTTTGTCAAGTCAGATCAGTATTCTCTCGCCTGCAAGCGTGATTGAGTATGACAACGTGTACTTCTGGATCGGTATTGACCGCTTCATGATGTTTGATGGCACTGTTCGCGAACTACCAAATGACCAAAACCTGAACTGGTTCTTTGATAACGTGAGTTTTAATGACCGCACGAAAGTGTGGGCCTGTAAAGTACCGAGGTGGGGAGAAATCTGGTGGTTCGCACCAATGTTTGGCGCCACCGAATGTTCGCATGCGATCATATACAATGTGCGCCTAAAATGCTGGTATGATGTGGTATTGCCCCGCTCTACCGGATACTATTCGCAGGTATTCCGCTATCCAGTGATGTACGGTAACTCCCTCAATATGAACAGCCATTACGCCATGTTTGTGCATGAGTACACGAATGATGCGATTGTTTCTAATGAGCAAGTGGCAATCCCTGCCTATATTGAAACCTCTGGTATCGACTTCAGTGACGGGGATATTGTTGGTAACAGTGGGCAGACCACCAATGCCTGGACAAGATTAGAGCGGGTAGAACCCGACTTCCTGTTGGAAGGCAACCTAGAAATGTATGTGACGGGAAACAAGTTTGCTCAGTCGCCTGTGGAAACGGTTGGCCCCTTCAACATTGACAGCACCACTGAAAAAGTAGATGTACGGGTACAAATGCGAAATATGCGTCTGAAGTTTCTGAGCAACGTTCTTGGCGGCTCGGTAGACTTTGGGCGGCTGAAAATCCATCTAGAAGAAGGCGATCAGAGATCATGATCTACAAAGGAGTTGAACATGGCTGACTATTATGACTACGGCAATTTTTACGACCCAATTGGAGATTACGCCTCTCAGCCCATGTTTGATCTTTCATCGCCTTCTTCAAGCGATCTAGGCACAGGGATCACCTATGGTGTCGATAATACACCGACTGGATGGTACGATAATAATGGTACGTGGCAGTCATACGCGGACGTGGCTGCTTCAAATGGTGGACTAGACCAATATCTGTCGGGGGGCCAAGACTATTCATACTCTCCCTCTCTGATGGACCAGATAAGCTCCACACTTGATCCTTTGGCAGCCTTTTCCAATAAGTATGGTTCTCTCCTCACCGGTGGCGCTAGTATCCTCGGTAATCTATGGGATTACTACCAAAAGCAAGAACAGAATGACTTGTATGAAAAGCTTGCCAAGGAGCGCCTTGCACTGGAACAACAAAAGGCCCAGGATTCTCGTAATCAGTATGCTTATGAACACGGTAATGACGTTGATAAGCAGAAACTGATCATGGCGCGGATGCAGCAAATGGGAATGCTGGCGCCTGGGATTGATCCGAATGAAGCCCTTGGGCGAGCTTATTCAAACTCTCAACAAGCGTTTGGCCCTGGTACGTCCACGAACCTTAACACGTTCAAAGACAACCCTTATTCACAGGTCCCTGTATTCACGCCCCTCCTGGCTGCGGACCCCCAGACACAAGGTTTTGCGGCTGGGGGTCCGGTGCATGGTGCCCTGTCTAGCCTTACCTCGGGGCAGGCCGATGATGTGCCCATCAACGTCTCGGGCGGAGAATTCGTTTTTCCCGCGGACGTAGTGGCGCATCTTGGTGATGGTAACAGCCGGGCCGGAGGTCTTGCGCTCTCTAACATGGTGGAAGAAATTCGCTCGCACAAGGGCGCGAGTAATAAGCTTCCGCCCAAGGCCAAGGCTCCCCGCGCCTATTTGAAGGGATAATACCATGACGACTTCTGTCGGTTATGCTGAGACTAACCAGTCCAACAATCTACCTGACTGGTACAACAATCTCTATCAGTCCCTGCTGACCCAAGGTAAGCAGTATGCGGGACAACAGACCTCGCCCTACACAGGACAATTGACTGCAGGTTTTACACCTCAGCAGAATCAGGCAGGGCAGATGTTGCAGTCCAGTCTGGGAGGTTGGCAGCCGGCCTATCAGCAAGGGCTTGGTCAGATTCAGCAGTCCACTAATTGGAACCCTGCTATGCAGCAGCAGTTCCTTAACCCCTACATGGGAGGTGTGGTCAATGAGATTGCACGACTTGGTAATGAGAACTTCCGTCTCAATACTGCTCCTACCATTGCTGATCAATTCACTTCTCTTGGTCAATTTGGTTCTGCTCGCCAGGCCCAGGCTCTGGGTACTGCCGCATCCAAAACCCAAGCTGAAATTAGTGGTCAGCAATCACAAGCTCTGAGCAACGCCTACAATCAGGCCGCGCAGCAGTACGGAAACTGGGGTCAGCTGGGAATGCAAGGAGGTCAAGGGTTGATTGCAGGCGCAGGCTCTGGACAGACCTTTGGGAATACTGACACGCAGTCTCTGTTCGGCTATGGTACGCAGGCCCAGCAAACTCAGCAGAACGCTCTTAATGCTCAGTATCAAGAATGGCTGCGTCAACAAACCCAACCTATGACCACGCTGGGTCAATGGGGCACGCTCTTTGGACAAGGTAAGCTGCCGACTCAACAGACCACTACGGGTACGACCGGTAGCTTTAAGAAAGGTGGGCTTGTTGCACTGGGAAAAACGGAAGTTCCTCAGCAGGGCCTTGTTGCTGCGGGACGTAAAGCGCTCCTAGGCACCTCGAATCAAGGAAAGAAGCCACTTAACTTTGCTACAGGTGGCTGGGTGTTGCCGGAAGATAGTTGGCAGATTACGCCCGAGATGCAGAAGGAGGCTGACCGTAAGCGGATGATTCTGTTAACACGTGAACTACGAGACAATCCTGGCGATAAAGCACTTGAAAAGGAAGTGTTAAACGAAGACGCAAAGGGGAATATGCTCGCAGACCGGGGGGGTGAAGAACCGCCACTCCAGTTGGCTGAAGCTCTGCCCGATTTATTTGGGCGTAAGTCGGACGCGCCTTCGCCTGTAGAAAACTTCATGCAGCGGAGGATGCAGCTCGCACAGGATCTTTTCCAGCAGAAAAGAGATCTGGCGGAGCGTGTGCGCACCGACCCTAATTTTCAACAGATCCAAGAGCCTGATCTCCCCAATCGTTTAGGTGAGGCTATGTTGGAAGCAGGTGCCCAAGGCCCCGCAAACATCGGTCAGTTGATTGGTCGCACGGGGGCTTCATACTACGGTAACCGCGACCTGCTGCGGAAGGAAAACGAACAGCGGGCTAAGACGGGATTAGACCTTGAGCAGAAGCTTCAGGATAAGCTGAGTTCTGCTATGACGGGGCTTGGTGGCGCAGGCGGGAACGCTATTAAGACAGTTAACATCGGTAACGGGCGTGTTATGAAAATCTTCCCTGATGGATCAGAGGAAGTTGTGTCCGTTGCACCTTTCATGAAGGAAATCAACACCCGCGCCGCTGAAGAAGCCGCGGAGCTTATGAAGAATGTGACTACACCTCTAGGGGTGAAGGAACGGGCTGAAATGCTTCAAAAGCTTTTTGAGCAACGCAGGGCTGTTCACATGAAAGCCTACGGTATCCAGGATGATGGTTCTACGCCCGGTAGCGGAGGCGGAGGAGTACCTGGAGCGGGGCTCCCTGTTGCGCCTAAGCCCGGGGAATCTGGTTCTATTTTGACTAAGAGTCAGGAAAAAGAACAAGAGGGCATGGGCAAGAACTACTCGGAACAGTATGATAATTACATCAAGGAGGGGGCAAAAGGAACGGATCAACTTGCCCAAATCCACCGTCTTGAAGGGTATCTTGATCAGATTAATGCGGGAAAGATAACTGAGATGGCTCTGCCTATTTCACAATTCGCTAACTCTGCTGCTTCCTTGTTTGGATTTGAACCTATCGATAAGAAGCTTGGCCCTAAAGAAGCCGCCATCGCGTCTGCTAGCCAAATGGCATTGTCTCTTGTAGATCAGATGAAGGGTAGCTTGTCTGACAAGGACCGAGAATATGTTCAAGCCATGCAAGCCTCTATCGGCAAGTCCCCTGCTGCGAACAAACTTATACTTGAAAGTATGAAGGCAATGGCGCAACGGAAACAAGAACTCGCAGACTTAGCTGATAAGTGGTTTAGAGATAACAAGACTATGGTAGGGTTCCAAGCCTACAAGAATAAATGGGTTAAGGATCATCCGATGTTCGACAAAGCCCCCTCAGCAGAGCCGCTTAGTCGGGAAGAACTTCTACAGAAATATTTGGTGAAATAATCATGCCTTATTCCGAAGAAGATCTCTGGGGTGCCCTAGAGAGGGCACACGCCGATAAGAATGAGGAGGCGGCAAGGGTAATCGCTGAGGAAATTCAGAAGCTTAAAGCAGCGCCTGCCCCCAAACCAGACGATCCTCTAAGCGCCTTGAATGCTGAAGGATTTGAAGCACAGTCAGCGGAACCTGATCGTACCTCTGGTAAGGAGGCGGTCACTGGGCTACTGAAAACTGTGCCTCGTCTCTTATCGGGTGTGAATGAGGTAAATCCTCTGACGCACATTGCGCGAATGTATGACCGTATCCATGGCGATTCTTCTATTGTAAAGAACTTTCTGGAAGGACAGCAGGGTCTTACAGAACTTGGTAGACCGCCTGAAACGACAGCAGGCAGGATTGGCGGTATTCTTGGTGACGTAGCAGTGTCATCCCTGGCCCCCACGTCTGGAGTCCGTGGTATCATTGGTCAATCCCTCATGGGAGGGATGCTGGCTCCTGAGGACCATAGGCTCCTAGGTGGTGTGGCTGGGGGTCTTGGTGCTGCCGCCGGACTAGGTGCTAAGGTGGGTCTTGGTCCTTTTGCTCAGCCAGAAGCGCGGGCCTTGATGAATGAAGGTATTCAACCTTCGGTGGGACAGGCTCTTGGGGGTACCTTCAACAAGATGGAAAGCGGTCTCACCTCTCTCCCGTTCGTTGGTGACGCAGCACATTGGGCTCGTTATCGCCCCTTAGATGAAGTACAAGAGATGGCAGTCAATCGTGCTATTGGAAATAAACCAGAGGCACTAGATGCTGTCAGAGGTAACCTAGACAGAGCAAACCGCTACGCCTCAGATTTGTTCAATGAGGTTGTGCCACATTTTGTCCCCACACGTGAAGCTGTGTTGAATGTACAGGGCGCGGTAAGGAGAGCAGTACAAAATCCAGAAATTCGTCCAGATGACATGACAATGCTATCAAAGATTGTCAGCAAAAACTTTCAAAACTTTGGGCAGTTACGTGGTGAACAGATTCAAAGTCTTGACAGAGAACTAGGTTATCTTGCTAGAAAATACTCTCGCAAAGGCGACCCCCACGAGGAAGCTTTGGCTGAAGAGTTCTACAACATACAAGACGCATTACGTAAAGGGATAGAGGTAGGATTGCCCCCAGATGTACGTGGTCTATACCGTGAGGCAACCTCTACTTATCGTAACTTGATTCCTTTGAATAAGGCTGCCTCTTCTCGTGCAGATCAACGGATCCTTCCTAGGTCTTTACAGAAACAACTTGCTCGGCAAGCACATACCGATGTAACACGCCTACCACCTGATCCTTTACTCGACCCATCGGTTGGATTGCTTCCCGCCGATCTTCCTGACACAGGTACAGCTACACGGGCTTATTGGTTAGGGAGTAGGTTGGGCCTAGGTGGAGGCGCTGCTGCGGGAGCTAGTTCTATGGGCTTGTTCCCTCAACTCATGGGAACCACGGGCCTATCGTTCGCCGGAGCATCGCGGCCTGCACAGGCAGCTATCCTGGGGAATACGGCGCTTCAACGTTGGATGGAACCTGGGTACGTGGGAGCGCTGACAAGCGCCCTGACAAACAACTAATAACCCGCGTGGAAAATACCGCCTTGTAGCGCCTAAACGGTTTGCCGCGTGGGGCGTGGCCCACGGCTAGTGGTTACAATGTAAAGCGTTCTTTAGGGTTATTTGGTCTACCTCTCCCTGCCAATAGTGCGGGGAGATCTTTTAGCTCTATCTGGTATAGCTTCAGCTCTAGCGCCGTCATAGCGTTGAACTCGGTGGCTAAAGCCCCTGGCACTAGGTGCACGGCCAGCCCGGCGCCTTGCCCCACGCCCGCCAGCACGGCACAGGGCGCCCCCAGGCGGGTTGCCCCCATATGCCAGGCCACTTGTGCGGCCCGTAGGCCCCGGCGCCCGTAGGCCGGGGTAGTCGCTCTCACAGGGAAAGATGCAATGTGTTTGAGTTCAAGCCAGAAGAACCACTTTTCTTGTTGACACACAAAAACATCAGGCACCCCTTCCTCGGTGCCTGTTTCTATGCGTTGACAGAAGCATTGTGCGGCCACCAGCCGGCGCCGCACAGTTCCCCAGAAAATTGATTCAGACAACAGGTTTTTCCCAAGGCCGGAAAACGATAGGTTGTGTCCGCCACTTAGACTTCCAGCCATTCAAAAGCGCCGCGTCCTCTTCTGTCCATGGCGCCATGGTCTTCTTGCCGAACTTATCAGGCAAAAGTCCGAGACGATAACTAGGTTGGTCACAGAAGCGACATAGATCAATCTTATCTCGTCTACCTGCAAGAAGTAGACGTCGCATGGCTTGTAGAGTCGGTTCCTGCCAGATCTGTTCTATAGATTTTTGATGAACATTACCATGGTCCAGTTGGCCTCGCCAGTCAATACAGCAACCTATGACTGTGCCGTCTTGCGCGATAGACATTTCCCTGAAAGGTTTGGCACACCGTTTATGTTGCGAACCCGTTATAGGGGGTAGACCCATCCCTGCATGATTATTCAGCAGTTGAGCACTGTGATTACCGCTCGTTACCTCCAAAGGACTAGAGATAATCACTTGTCTTTTAGTGGTTTTCCTCATATGAGGACTGGCATCTTTGTCCTGTGGGTAGTGTAGAGTAGGTAACCGTGGATCCCAATCAACTCGTTCCAGGAGCCCCGCGCCCTTGTAGTCTTCAACTGCGACAGTGTTGATCCCTGCATCAAACAAGGCGGCAATGCGTCCCTTTTTGATCAGTCCACCGCCATTACTCAGCATGGAAAGATAGGCACGAGGCAGCCTCTTACGAAATGCACCCATGATAGCCTCAATATTAGGATTGAGGCTAGGCTCACCGTGTCCCGCAAACAAAATCTGTGACCCCCAGCCGGCTTTCGCTATCTGGTCCGCGATCAATTCCGCGGTTTCAAGTGACATGAACTTATAATCGCCGGGTTTTTCACGAATACCGTTGATTCCACAAAACCAACAAAGACCTTCTGTTCCATCAGGGCGTGGTACATGAATATTACAACCTTCTGTCAAGAACACCTGGACACAGAAAGGCGGGTCTTGTTCTGTGATGATTTCTTTTTCAACGGAGGTCATTCTAACAATTCCTTTGCGATTTTGATAGCGTCAAATTTGTCACGAACAATTTGCTGGGCACCAAGCATGTCGTAAGAAGCCCGTGCGCCTCTGTTCACTTTGTCAGCAAAAACTTGAGGTGAATCATGTAGACCAATAGTGCTATAGTGGCTTCCTTCGGCGAAGATGTTTTGATTGAAGACAGACTCATAACATAAGAGAGGAGGTGTACCTTGAATAATCGACTCAACAGTCACACGGTTAAAAAGAGCACCGTACTTATTATGACCTTTTGACCAACTAGCGTCAATTGTCAGTAAGCTTTGCTTCATAACAATGTCACGTATTTGTTCGTTCACGTACCCATGGAACTGCATCTTACCAGACTCGAGGGCTGTTTCCCAAATTCTACCATACTTTGGTTTTCTTTTAATGCCACTCATGTAATAATATTCTATCCCACCTCCGTAGAGGTGAAGAATTGGCTCAAACAGAGGTGCAGCTGTGACAGTAGCGTCGACGCGCTTACAGGCTTTGAATGTCTGAAACGAACAAACTTGCCTTCGCTTATCACCAGGAGGCTGAATGCGTCTGGTAAGCTCTGCTTGTGGATTCAACACTAACCTCGCTGTCTTTACCCCCAATGCGAGGGCGTTACCAAGGCTAGCCGGATGCACACAAGCGAACACACGAAATTTGTCTGCGACCTCTGCTAGATGCGGGTACAATTTGACCATGTTAGCATCATGGCTAAATAAGATCTGAGGCGTGTTGATGTCATAAGGTTCACGCCAGTTTTCTTCAAACTTGATTATAGGTACAGGTGTTTCCCAGATAACTAAATCATAGGTACTGGTGAACTGCTTCCAATTACCTGCTAGAAAAGGGACCCGTTGTGACACATCAAAAATCCAACCGGCTCTTTGATCGAGCTGCATCCCGGTGTAGTTGCTTTTTTCTGTTGGTCTTGTAGACGATGACGCTTGACAAGCCTTCTTGTTTTCTAACCTCACGAAATCTACCGTGTGGCCGTTTTGCTTCAGGCCCCATGTCAAATGTTCCGCATGGTTAATGATTCCACCTAAGTCTTGCATTTCACATAGAACTAGAAGGATTTTCATCTATACCTCTTAAAGAAAGGGGGCTTCGTGCCCCCAGGGTGATTAAGACACTTTCGCCACTCTACTCGCGAGGGCGTTGTGCTTCCGTGCACTGGTGTGAAGCTTGGTCGTAATATCTTGTTGACTTTGCTTAGTGATGTCACGGACACCTCGATAGAGGGAAGAAACGATCATAGCCAAGACATCATGGCTGAAGATAACAACCTTGTCGCAGGTTACCGGATCCCAGTCTTCCATAATGATGCAGTCGTCTAGGCTACCGCTTGCTTCTGCTGCTGCTTGATGAAGAACAAGAAGCCGCGTCTCCGGCGTGACTGCGACACCCTTCATCGCAGCCTCCATTGACAAATGGTTGTTGTTCATCATTGCAAAGTAATGGAGTAACTTGTCCAGAGTCTCCATGGGAGTCAGGTTAACGGTGATCATGGTACATCTCCTATCTGTATACGGGCAAGGCGCCCATACCCCATTATAGCCTATAGGGGCATATAAGCACTAAGTACAACTACTTATACGCCTTAGCTCGCTTCGCTCCAGTTTGCTCCACGCCCTTCACTTACCAAGACGGGGACATTCAACTTATAGGCTGAGGAAAAGATATGTTTCATCTCAGAGGCCGCCTCCTCCTGACGCGGATCTCCGGGGCTAATATTAAACCCTAATTCATCGTAAATAGAATTTAGGTACATACCCAGGGTATCGGTCACGCCAGCCTTGACTCCCTCAACCATCGCTTTCTTGATCCAATCGGCGTTACCTCCTTGAGTAATAGTGTTGAGCCCCTTATGAGTGTGTGCCCGTTTGACATCTTTCCAGGTGGCCCGCGCCAGCGCTTCATCTTTGATGGGAGGTTGTCCATGACCAAAGCGTTTTGGTTCCCAAAAAGGAAAGCGCCTCCGCCTCCCACTGAGCGTGGTCATATACCCCAGGGCCTGGGCTTGCGCGGAGCAATGATCACTGAGTACTTTGACAAACGGCACCTTTTCATGATAGAGTGCCAGCAACCGTTTTCCTTCCTCTGGATCAACCCCTAGGCTCTTAGTCAGCTTGTCCTTTCCCATTCCGAACGAGATTCCGAAGTTAATTGACTTCGCAGGTTTACGCTTAATACCCATCATGTCTGCGCACATCTGATGAAAATCCGTATCGGGGCTATCATGGTACATCTGGACAGCGAAGTCCGCGCCGCTACCGGGCAGTAGGCTAGCGAAATGTACGATCTCTCGATACTCAAACTGCGAGAGGTCAAACCTCAACCATGACATACCATCATCGGGCAGGAACAGCTTTCTACAGGCCGCGCTGAAGTAAGGATCATTCTCGGGGTTCGGGATATTGAGAAGATTCGGATGGGCGCAACTTAGACGTCCAGTAACCGTTCCTGTTCCGTCACCCTTTAGTTGATTGAAGGTTGCATGGACCCGCCCGTTCACATGGCTATTGAGAATATAGCCATTGACAAATGTGCTGTGATAATGACGAAAGGCTTTCAGCTTTACCAGGACTTCTAGAAACGGCACCTGTTCAGCCAACTCCTCTAGCGTGTCACTATCTAGCTTAGGGTTCCCGACCATGATGCCTTTTTCAAGCATTTTTGGTGTCGGAGGATGGCGCGGATACTTCACCCCCAATCTATCAAGCTCTACTGCGATCTGCTTACTGCTACGAGCATTGATCCCCTGGCTTTGTTCCTCTAGCTCCGCGATCTTGTGGCCCCATTCAGTGTGAAGCTGTTCAGCCGCAGCTAAATCTACCCTACACCCGTTCAAGTGCATCCGTGTAAGGATAGGTAGCAGTTCACACTCCAACGCCCACACTTCCATGAGCCCTTGTGACTCAAGTTCCTTTAGCTGGTGGTCCAGTGTGAAAATAGGAAGCTGGGCGTCAGGCCCCGCGTAGGGGGCCACGATCTCACTTGGACATTTCCAGATGTAGCTTTTTTCTGTTCCTTTCTTTGAAGGGTGAAACCTTTCGTGTATATAATTCATCATTGCTTCTTCAACCTTGCCCGTGCCGAGATACTTGTTGGCTATGTTCTCCAGGCTGTAGCTGAATTGGGTCTCATCAATCAGGGGCTCGGCTATCTGTATGTCATAGAATGGGCCTGCGATATCAAAACCGTAATGCCAGAGATAGCTGAGATCATATTGAATATTTGCGCCGCATTTCGGGATAGGTGTGGACAGTTGGTCATTAGCCCAATTCCGTACATGCTCAAGCGGAATATTGGCAGGGTCGTTCTCATGTGCGATTGGGAAGTAGAAATGAGCGTCACGTGTGGCAACAGCCAGCCCTGCAATGAAAGTATCGTCTCGCATGACTCCGTTTCCACGGTCCCTTAGCTCCTCGTCCTTAGTTTCAATGTCGATACCGATGATGTCTGCTGAATCAAGGCGCGGGAAGTCCATAATTACCTCAGCTTGATAGAAACACCTGACTCGTTTTTGATTCTACGTTCATACCTACGCGCTTCTTCTTCCATGTCGTCGGCGAGGTATTTCTCAAACTCTTCCAGCGTCATAACCCCTTTGTCAATTAAAAGTCTGACCAAAGCGCTAAACTCTACCATGGCGGCATTCACGCCTACACGCAGATGCTTGGGTTCCGTTTCTGTACTATCATAGTTCATCATCATTGCTACGCCAGACTGCATAGCGTGACAAGCATTTTTATAACGTTCGTCATCAGTCATTGTGTGTCCACCTTTCTACATACTCTTTTGCCACGGCGTTAAATTCAGCAGCAGTCTTATGAATGACAAAGACGCCTCGACGTTCAAAGAACATAGCATTGGCTGAAAGGATAAGTTGGAGCAATGAGGGATGTAGTCTATCTATAGCAAATACTTTCGCCTCATAGTCATTATCTAAAACGCTATTAAATATCCATACATCCCCTAGCTCATGTAGATCTCCATGGTGGTAGATATAATCGTTAGGCAAGACAAGTTCACACCCTGTGATAACACAGGTTGGTTCAGTCATGATCCGCGCCTTTATAGTCATCCTGCTTCTTTTCCTCGGTTTCTATCTGCTTTTCGATATAATGAACCGCTTTTCTTAGATCCTCTACACCATTCTTATTGCGCCACCGGAACAGATACTTGGTGGCGCAACCAATCAGATAACCTAGGTTGAACATCTCGACTAAGTCCCAATGTTGCAGCCCGTTCTTAGACTTATAGTGCTCGCCGCCTACTTGCTTATCATTTGCTGACATACGTTACCCCGTCCTGAATGTCTCTGTTAGTCTACACAGGAAAACACAAGTTCAGGGTGACTAACTCTAAACTCGTCCATAGTCTGGTTGATGACACTCAGCGCTTTATATTGAACAGGAACTTCTGTGTCCAGACGAGGAACCAGTTTGCTACGGAGGTGCTCTTTTCCACGGTCAATAATTTCTTGAATACCCTTGTTCCCCATACTAAATTCATCATAACAATACTCAAGCAATTCCAAAGTGTCAGCAATCTTAAGTATCAAACTTTCCTCTTCCGTGAGGGCAAAGTCAATGTGATTGAGCTTGTTGTACTGGTCCTCTAGCCGACGGAACTCAGTCATCAAGCCTGGGTTGTTCCATTTCACAGGAGCAGGCACGTCACCTATCGCTTTCTCAGCAAGGTCATGTGTCAGTGCCGCCATGAGGAGGTTACTGGAAACTTTATCGCCATAAATGCGCCACACAATCATCGCAACCCCGTGACTATGCGCCGCTACGGTCTGAGGTTGAATAGTCGGGTGGGTGTGATAGCGCACGATCCTCCCTGCTTGTCTAAGTTCGTTCATTACTTCACCTCGTTCATGTATTGGTTAAGATACAACCGCCAATCCGTGGCTGCGATGCGTTCTGCTTGTATCTTTGCATAATCATACTGCCGCGCCTTCCAGAACTTGAGTGCATTCCAGAAAGGGACTACAACAGCGTTGAAATACTGCGTCTGGTACTTGGCTGCTCCAGGATCGCCACCTTTGTCATAGACATTAAAGAACCAACTAAGATCGTAGTCAAACGATTCAATTCCTTCACTGAACATAGGATAAGGCTCGCACTGCCCTTCGGTATAAGGATCCACATTCAGGAGAGAGGTGTTCTTTAGTTGTCGCCATTGCTCGTTGACATAGACATGTGGGCATGTAGTAATCTGATAAAGCTCCCCCACAGGCAGCCCGGCGCCTGCTGCAATGTATTCCTGGATAACACTGAACTGACAGACATTGGTCCCAAGAGCACCCCAGATCATGTCATTTGAACGGTTAAACACATGGAGATCAAGTCGCCCTCCTCGCACACGACAGGTGAACATGCAATTGCAACTCTGGTCGCGGCTCTCTACCCATAGGTCCTCTGGCCTACGAATCATCCCCAACACCCGGCGATCGTTTTCATCCTTCTTGATCATATCGATACAACGACGTAACTGATCCTGAGGAAAACGGAGGCGTTCCCCATAGCTACTAAAGAAGCTGACACCATCGTCGGAATAGTTGATGAAGCGTGGGGTGATGTCAGTAAGAAACTTGACGTCCTTACGTCCCGCCAGTAACCACAGAGGTTCAAAGAAGTGGAGCCAGGGACTAATTCTACGATCTTCATCAAACAAGACATGCTCAAGCGGTCTAAAGTGTCTGATCGAAAGTGGAACTGGAAGTTCCAAGGTTGGTCCATTTCTGCTTTCCCGCAACACACCCGACTCTTGCATGTGGAGCATCGCCACCGGGAAAATTGTGTTGACGTTTCTACCTGTGATTACAAGCATGTTAGACTCCGTGGTAGCGTTGTTTCGGGGTTCCTTGTCTTGTGACTAACCGCATATACTTATCGGTTTCACAAAGTGCGTTCTGCAGGTCCTGTGCGCATAAGTCAAGTGCTGTTTCTGCTTTCACAATGTCTCGCAGTTGTCCAATCGCTTTGTTCCACAGGTTTTTAGTGATAGGCGCGTCCACAGGCGCGTCCAGCATTCTGTTCATTCCCCGCCTACTTCCCGGGCCAGGATTACACCAAGTCCACCAGTCAGGGGCATTCTTAAGCGGGTCAATGTACTTAAGGTCTGCCACTACTTGTCCAGACAGGAAGCTTCCCATGCCATCGAATATCATGAGGTGCTCCGCGTAGCTCTCAAGTGTTTCACCAGCAATGGGGGCACGGCCATGTAGAAAGAGAGGCATCAGTACATCTTCAAGCACATAGAGTACCTTGTCCTTTGCTTTGCCATTCGTGCTGACAATGTAGGCCGCGTTGAAGATACGTTTCTTTTCTGCTTTCATCTTTTCCAATTGATACTTCCACCTCTCAATCGGAAAGTTGTCCATCGGATATCCAATCGTTTCTAGCGTTTCAGGATTGTTGAATAGACGAGCCACGCACATGGCGAACCAGATCTTAGGGTGATGCTGGAAAGGAATTCGCCAATGGTCACGAATCCAAATGGTCACCGCGTCTTGTTCACGAAAGACATTACAGTACCTGTAGTCTCGGAGACAAGGATCCGTGGTCCATGGTTTAGGTTCTCCCGCCGTTTTCTTCAGATAGATCGACTGACGTTCTTTAATCCAGTAGATCAAGTGCTCAATGTTAGGGAATAACATATTAGCCTCACAGGACAAGATAGTATGTATGATCTTCTCTTTGCTTAAGGAGCTTTAGTTCTTTTAACCGTAGGAATGCAGCTCCCCAGGGAACACCAAATCGTTGAGCTTGTAGCTCAATGTTATACAGAAGCCACGGCGTAATGATATCACCGTACTTTCCTAGCCATTCCATCCCCGCGAACTCACCTCTCCTCTCTGACAGCAGCCCCCGTCTAAACTCATGGAAATCTTCTTCTGAAGGCATCTGGGCCAAACCTTTATGGTTGATTAGGTCATAGTCAAGTAGAAGCTTGTGAAGTTCTTCGCGTGTGATTGCTTCCGTCAGTCCATCAACATAGTCTTTGAGACCTTCGGTAGTACTGGTAATTACCTTCATGTAACCTCCTACCAAGAAATGATAGTCGTGTCATCCGTATGACGTAGTTGATACCCTTGCTCAGTCAACCCCATACAGCGTTCACTATCTACGCGAGCGACAACTATCTGGTGCAGACCGTTAGTAGCTGCTCTTGCAATGTTCAAGATCAAATGTTCAATAAGCTTCTTACGCTTGTTCACCTCAAAAGCATCTGCTAATTCCCGAGCTTCATACGCTTTCATTTCAAACTCCTCCTGTATAGTTCCCATTATGCTCACAAGTGTGGACTGGACAATAGTCTTTGCACAGTCCAGATTTCTTCTTAGGCCAAAAGCCCGTCTTTTCAGCTTCTTGCATCATTATAACTCTTTTTCCAAAGTCCTTCGTCACCTCCTCTGCTATCCACCTGCGCCACAGCGCCGATACCACCTGTCCATGATTAACGAAAACAAAGCGAGTGAAACACTTCTCCACTTGAGGATAGTTGGCGAAGATCAACAAGCTGTTGGCTTTGAGTTGCTCACTGCCATTTTTCACCTTGCCTGTTTTCCAGTCTAGGAGGTAGGCTACATCATTTTGAATGTAAGCCCAGTCCAACTTGGCACGATAATAACAGTCCTTATCCCAAAAGTCACACGGCTTGTTGTCTTTTGTCATACCTAGCTGTCCTTCAATAAGGACAACAGGCGTCGATGATTTGTCAGACACGTGCTCTTCTACAATGAGTTTTGCTTGTTGTATGGTTTCTTCAACGACGTTTCTTTGATTTTCTTTTAGATCAGGAGCAGGATTCCCCTTTAACCACGCTTCTATCTGTTCATGGTCCTTAATTCCCTCCTTTGCTTCCTTCCCCATCTCGTCCTTAATATTCTTTAGGACTCTGACTTGAAGGTAGCGATAAGGGCAGCCCTCAAAGCTAGTCAAAGAGGAATAAGACCATGGAATAATAGGCATACAGTTCTCCGGTGGAGGTCAGCTTCATTGGCTGATTACTGTATGGTTTAGCAGTGGCGATATAGGCCCCCAGGCCCCCAGTGTACCGCAGCTGGGGCCTGGGGGCCTGGGGGCCTGGGGGCCTGGGGGCCTGGGGGCCTGGGG
>JACCDR010958601.1_pt1 | contig 68354 bp, 102 predicted proteins | sample 7446431 | NCBI WGS metagenome assembly JACCDR01 (sample SAMN15323443, study PRJNA562643) | freshwater metagenome | isolation source: river surface water | place: USA:Blue River Watershed | collected 2017-08-17 | reverse complement strand
TCTAAGCTGATTGATACTTCGATTTTTACTGATTGGCTCATCTCAATATTCCTCTGCTTCATCACGGGTTATAAAAAAGTGTATGCCGCCTGCACATTCATTTTTCCAATCAGGATCAAAGCTATCAGGACGCACAATTTCTCCGACACGGTATTTAAATTTACTATCGTGTTTTGAAGTTCCTTCGGCAACGCCTTCAGGCAATTCCAAAACTTTTGCGTACTCAGCACGACACTTCCGGCCCGTTGCGTTCGACCTTTTTGCATCGGCAGGTATAAGTAATTTTGCAACACCTTCTTCAAGTTGCTTATAAACAATCAAATCGCCTTCCGGTAGAATAACGGTTTGCGTTGGTTTTTTATCTAAGCCAATAGCCCCTCTCATGTCAGCCCCTAGCAGGTTAGCCAATCGCAGGTTAGCCCCTCGCAGGTCAGCCCCTCGCAGGTTAGCCCCTAGCAGGTTAGCCAATCGCAGGTCAGCCCCTTGTAGGTTAGCCCCGTGCAGGTCAGCCTTTTGTAGGTTAGCCTCTTGCAGGTTAGACCCTTGCAGGTTAGACCCTTGCAGGTTAGCCCATTGCAGATTAATTTTTTTCTCAATAGCAATTTTTGCGGCAATGGTTATTTTTACTGACCAAAGCGCATCTTCGGAACAATCAATGTCCGTTGTGAATATTGCTTCACCCGTAAATCTATTGGGAATTGAAAACGAAATCATCTCAAACACTCCATAAAATTAAAAACAAACAAAACGCCCAAAACGGGATCATAATCTGTAGGCCAAATATAATTCCTTTTGCAGTGGCTAATGGGTCATCGGTCATTTTAGCTTTCCTTCATCGTCGCAATATTCGCTGACACATAGTGGGTAATCTGCGGAGCCCCACCATTTAACTGCTTCTACATGATCTTTCTCAGTAAACTTCCTAGCGCACTCATTCTTGCAATTCTTTTGCGAGCAGTAAGTACGATCTTTATAACCCATCATTTCATACAATCCTCATAAGAGAGATTATTCTTTAAGCACAACTCATACTTTTGTGCTAAGAAACGTAATTCTAAATGCTGTTCAGCAGCCCACCTAACAGACACCAAACAAGAAATTAAGATTGCTGCTACAAACAGTGACACAAATCCGGTTGTTACTTTGTCCGCCATACTCGCCATCCTTTCTCTTCTCGTCTAATCTTGAATTGTCTATTATAGCGTAGCCGTACATTGCGTATGGCCCCTCGCATATTGTTATACTTACGTTCAACCTGCAAGGGCGTACCATAAGGGATGAGCACGCTGTCATTCTTTTGTAGCATGGCAAACGGCCATTTAGGTGGTCGTCCGAGATTTCGAATATCAGGTATCGGTAAACCTTTATCAATCAAGTACTTCTCGTGTATTTTCTTTTCAGCTTCCATGTATTTTCGTGTCATAGTGCGTCCTCCTTAGTACAGAAACGGTATATTATTTGGATATAAAAGTCAATATAAATTATTTATAAAAATGTGTTGACAGATTTAAAAATCCATGCTAGAATTCCTTCAGGTGCGAACACAAAAGGAGAATATATATCCTATAGTAGATATCTAATAGCGGGTATCTGTAGTAGCATATAAGCCTTTACTCTATAGTAGGGTAGCCAAGATTGGGACCTATAAGACGGGAATGATAGTGGCACCCATAAGACGGAAGAAATTCTCCTTCTACCCCTAACGGGCTTCAGTTCCATGGGCCCTTCCTATTTATAGAATATATGATTACCTAGAGATAAGGTCTTATCCTTTACATACGCCCAAGAGGGCATAATATATCGGGCATGGAAGTAGAGAGCCCCATTAGTGGTGTCTTCGATAAGCCCGTAGAAGGATAGCGTAGCCACCTCCTTGGCTTGATCCCAATAATGGGGCTCCTTTATCGGTTTATAGGCATGCCTCATACCTTCGAATTGGTAGGGTTGGTTGACAACCTTACAAATGTCTTTAGGGTACTTACCTGATTCAGAGCGATTGATGATGACATTAGCCACAGCAATCATTCCTTTTCTTCCTTCTCCTCTTGCTTCCGTATAGACAGCCCAAGTGAGACATTCAATCTCCTTATCGATCCTAGGGGCTGCCTGTAGGGTGGTAGCACTTAAGATAAAAAGGAAGGCTATAGCAAGCCATATAGAACGTAGAATAGGCATCTTATTTCCCTTTTATCTCACGTAAGGGAATTTCTAATGAACCATTCTCGGTAATATGGTATTGCCATCCTCTCACATCGAGGGTATGGATAATCTGACGTAAATAATCCATATGATTCTCGAAGCGTAAATCGAGATCGATAACTTGAGGATCATCTTCCTTCAGGTTGAGTAAGACGCAAGCCTCCATACTATCTTCGAGCTTATGAAGAACATCGACATTGTATTCATACCATTCGATTAATTCTTCTCTTTTGGCTCGCTCGATATCAGGATGCACTTGTATCTGCTTACGGTATTCTTCTCTTGCCCAATGAGGGAAGATATAGACATTACCGGTTGATTGCAAACCCTTAAGGTTTCTGATCGGCTTCTGCATGATTTATTTTACCTTCTTTTCGACTGTGGAAGAAAGGCATCGGGTTATCTTTACGCATTTGGTCAGGGTGGATATTGAATAAGCGATAAACGCCTTCCAAATCTTCATCAAACGATGTCTCAAGTATTTCCTTAAGTTGCATGGCTAACGTCCTAATAAATAATAGAAAAATGATATCAGAAGGGTTGGCAGTATGATAGTGGCCACCATTATTCCGGCGGCCACATCTTCAGCATCAAATTTCATAATCCCATGCCTCATCGTCATAATCATTGAAGCCTTCATAGTCGGCCCCATAGATCGGGCATTCAAAGCGTTTGAAGTCTTCAATCTCGGCGATTAAGGTCAGGGCGCATACACGCATCTTGGCGGCGTTATATTCGTTAGGTACGCAAACCACATCTGCCGGGTCTACACGACAAAGGAATACGCGTTCAGCAAACCGACCATAATCTTTCGAACATACATGCAAACCATGCGAGCAGGTTTTATCAGGGTTGTCGTCTACTTCGTTACGTGGCATACGTACTTCTTGGTTAAGGCCATACACGACTGTACCGGAGTGCTTATCTTTCATGTCAGAGCGTACCGCCTTATATGCAAGGAAGTACCCTTCATCATCGATAGGCATGTCATTTGCTTCTAAGAAGGTAAATAAGTTATCCACCGAATTCTTAGACGGGTTGTTAGCTAATCTCTCCATGAATTTTACAAAAGGAGAAATTTCAAGGCCAAGTTCTCGGGCTTCTAAGATACGGCGTTTCAATGCTTCATGTACCGGCTTGCCGTTGAAGGTCATTTCATCGCCTTGCATGTCGAAGCCATCTTTAGCTAGGAATTTATCCTTATTCTTAAGGAATTGGTACAAGTCGGCATATTTCTTCTCTTTTAAGAAGTCGAGTACCGGCACTGCCTTACGGGCGTTAGCGCGTTCTACAGTGTGAGTCTCGCCTACTTGGGGATAGATTAAAGTGATATTCTCTTGGGTAATGGATACATAAGGTTTCATTTAAGTTACTCCGAGATAAGGGATTTAGCATGTTGGTAGTCGAAGGTCATCTGTGATAAGGCGGCCTTTCGTAACGCCATAGATTGGCGTTTATTTAAGTCAGGAATAGTAGGCAATTTATGCTCCTTGGTCAACCCTCTAAATGTGTTAAAGTCTCTAGTGATCTCGTCTTGCTCTCGCTTAACCGAGCGATAAGAATTGAATACCTTGCTTAGATAATCAAAACATTTATCACCCATTAATCCTTGAAAGTAGCTCGGTATAGAGTAAGTGATCTTATCGACAATTACCTTGGGCTTTCGCATTAGCTTCAAAAACCTATCTTGCATAACATACTCAATAGTGTAATCTTTAGGTATCTTTTCATAGGTCTTTTTAGTAACACCTACGATAGCGGTATAGCCAATATTTACTTTACTCAAACATTGACTGTCAAAGTATCTAGGCAGAACGCTACTTGACTGATTGTATTGACGTAAGGCGGGCACTTCTACAAAGAATACTTCGCCCAACTTAAGGTTGTTAAGGTCATAAGTCTTGCGGCTACCGGTGTAAAGATTGCATCCTTCAAAGATGCTATCCGGTAATTTCTCCTTTTTAACGCGCTCTTTCTTAGGTGCACGTGGTGCTTCAGAAGAGAAAACAAACATACCCGGGTTAGCCAATATCTCAGGGCCTAGAGGTGATTGCATCCACTCTTCTCGGGTCTTATGATAGGTTAAGTATCTCTCTTCCCTAATGCTTACCGTCTTGTTTGGCATCAAGTAGCGTAAGGACTCGGATCCTAGCCTACGTTTATCGAGTAAGTAAGTTTGCCCTTCTAAATATACATGGTTAACAATCTTGGTATCTTTATCTTCAAAAAGAGTAAAGCTAACCGTTCCATTACTTTCTACTTGCAATTTGCAACGCACCCATAATTGAAGACTATTAACCGCCCGTTGGTATGCGATCTTACCATAAGGTTCCATCTCAGCTAACTTTCTCTTAGCTTCGGCGATAATGTAGTCCGTGTATAGATTCTTAGCTAAGTCTATATTGGCTTTCGTCTTTTGCGTGTAAGATACTTTTTCACGTGATACTGCCACATCGATCATACCGATATCAAAGGCGATGATATGGTTATGGTCTCGCGTTATAGGATCTTCAACGGAGTACTCAATACCGCCAATCAATACGGTATGGTGTTCATTTCTTTTACGCTCGGTAAAGTAGATACCTTCGGCTAATTTAACGTAAGTATGGGTTTCCGGTTTTACTTCTTCTCCTAATACAATCATAGGTTGCAGGGTGTATAAGGCAATACGATGTACAGCCCTTTGAAATTCATTTTGGTCACGTTGTTTGATAGGCACTTTGAATAGCAATCCGTTAGGCTCTTCGGTAGGGGCTTGGCCTAAAAGAGAGATTTCCGGTACACCGCTCTGTGACATGATGGCATGGTAGGTGCGCATCTCGCCGTTAAAGTAGCTGATGATAGTGAATTCTTCGGTATAGCAGAATGGCACCTTTGATCCGATACCAAACCCACCAATAGCTTCATTAGACATAGACTTGGTTGACATGCCATAAGTAGACATCAAGGTCATCAAGGCTTGGTGTGATAAACCCGTACCATAATCACGGATAGAGAGATACCCGTTAGCAATATCCACTGAACAGGAATTTTCTCCTACTTTACCATTGGCCACATAAGCATCCCATGCGTTAGCCACTAATTCACGCACGATAGCCCACGGTTTATCGGAATAAATTCCTGAAGATAAGATGTGCATAATACCGGCACCGGCCTTGAGTGAGAAGGTTTGCTTATCGGTTACTTCGTCACCATAGGTTTGAATACGGTTAGTGTTTAGCTTTTGATCGATAATCATACTAATCTCCTTTGTTAGGAATATATGCCGTAAGTAGCACTTTCTCTTTAATTAATCCGTAGCGCTCATCATGGGATGAGTGGATTAGGCTTATGTTTTTTCGTGATATAACCTGACATAGATCATCCGGGTTAGTCGTGATATATACTTGAGTGTTTTCTCCAAACATTTTTAGGTGTTCTATAAGCTCTGATACAGTCATTCTTTGTTCCCTTCACTCCATAATCTAAGATATTCCTTACGGGCTTCGGCTATTTGTTCTGCCATCCCGTAAGCATCGGAATTTTCTAGCATTTGCCATCTTACATAGGCTTCTAATAGGGTCAAGGTCATTTTGTTAAACCTATAAAAGAGGGTTTCGCTTCGTTCGCCCGAAAGGTCGGGCTCACATACCCGACATTAAGATACAATTCTGCATCCATAACCGGTTTACGTAAGATAAGACCTGATCCACGCTGTTCATAAGAACGCTTGTTTTGGTCAATCAATTTGAGCATAGACTTAAGGTCGTCTTTGTCTGCCTCTTGGAAGTTATCACCTGCCACCCGGCGGAATGCTTCACGAAAGCGAAAGTCGATAAGCGGGGATAAGTTTAAGGCTAAGTATTGTTCGTAGGTCATAATGTTACTCCATTTCTTTTTCGAGGTTAAGGATGTTGGTGTAGTTGTCGTAATCATTTTTGATGCGCTCGTATTCTTTTCTTTTAGTTTCCAACAACGCCGTATATTTTTCTATATCCTTGTTCTTGTCTTGCATTAATACCCTAAGGTATCTTTGCAGGGCTTTTTCCTTTTTAGCGTAATATTTATCAGTGCTATTTTCACAAGTGTGCCAATAGGATTGATCATCGTCTTCGCAGTTATTATTCAGCATATTAACAAAAGTGTAAACCCCTTTTGTAGGACTCTCGACAAGGGTTAATTCACACGCATCTCCGTAATGGGTGCAAGATACGCATTTGACATGATATAAAGTCGATGTCTCATACATATGGACCCCTAATACTTGGTACTCCAACATTTTACCTAGTATGGCTATCCGATATAACTTGTCACCAATGTTTAACACAGTGTTATTCTCCTATTAAATTTGATTAATAATTTCTAATGCTTCATGTATAGCAAGGGCGGTGTCGCTCTCTACCTCGTCTAGGTTTAATTCTGTGGTGGCGAGTAATCGTTTAACTACAGCATATAGCTTAGGGGCTTGTACTATTAGACGTGCATTGGCTTCTTGTTCGGCTTCATCGATAGCTTCTACATCCTCCATATATGTTGAGTCAGTTAAGACGTGGCAAATATGCAAGTAATCACGTCCTTTAATATGTATTTCGCCGTCCCGATATACCATAGTCCATGGACCTTCAGTAAATGTTGTCATAATCTATTCCCCTTTCGCTTTGTTAAGGACCTCTTTCGCCTTCACTACACATAATTGTGTGTTAAACATATCTTGGTCCGTGAATATGTTAAATTTGTTATAGGCCTCTAGTACGTACTCCAACGCCTCAAGCAATTCTATATTAGTGTCTAACAAGTTTTGCATTGCTTTACGGTTTACGACTACTGCAATAGGATTATTATCTTTATCAACAAGATTTTCAAAAGTAAAAAACCCTTTTGTAGTTGTTACTATTTTGTATTCCATTTCATGCGTTTCCTTCTTTACGCGACTTTTCACGTTCGTTTCACTCACACTCGCTATGCTCGTTTACTCGAATTTTTCAATTCTCGTTCACGTTTGCTTCACTCACTTGGTCGCGCTCTTTTTAGTTTCGCGCTCCACCAACCAAACGATAGCTTGTAATTCGTAAGGGTGCAATAGGTACTTATTCGCAACCAAGCGATAAGCATGCTCGGCCTTATGATAGTGATTTTTTGTTACCGTGTAGGCCCCACTAGCGGTTTTAGATTGAATTCTTTTGAGGAATTGTTTCCCACCTAAGGCTGTTATGGCATGTCGGTCCACGGTTACATGGTCCGGGTTTAACATAATGTTTTGATAGAAGGCATATGTTTTCTTTGACTTAGGAAGTAAATCCTCTTCGTTGTTGGCTATACGTAATGCTTTTAAGACGTTACTTTTGTAAGTACCAAAAGGAAGATTTTTAACATAATCCCAAGGCAGGTTACGCACAGATAAGAGTAGGCTTGTGTCGCTTTTATTCCTATCCCATTTACTAGCCGGGCTTAAGGCGGATAACACTTTGACCACCGTGTCAAGGGGCATGTCATAAGCGATTGCAAGCCCTTGGCAATAATGGTTAGCCTTTTTGTACCATGTTAAACCATATTCTATTTGATCATCAGTTGCCCGTAGGAATTGAGTCTCAATCTTTTTGGTCCATGCTGAAACGGCCTGCGTCTTATTTACTTGTTTCATCGTGTTACTAGTCCTTGTTCTATTAGGTGTTTTGCCATGCGCCCATAGTGGCCTTGTAAAGACCAAGCCAAGCCGCTATCAACTAGGTTTTGGAATAGCTCGATAGTCTCTTGATCGTTTAATTCGCCTTGTTCGTAGGCGATTATCTTGCTAACTTGATCCATGATTTTATTCCTTTCATTATTTAGGTTTTGTTTGCTAGTCCATTCTTGACCCGGCATAAGCTTTGAATGGCGTATTCTCTCGGATAAGCTTTGCGTAATTCGCTGCAAAGTCTTCTTTCATATGCATCGATTGGCCATAATAACCAACCCAAAACACCCATCCCTTTTCATAAGCAGAGTATTTGAATCCGGCTTGTGATAGTGTTTCTTTATCTGCTTTTTTGCGGATAGGGCCTTGAACGGTTACCCATGCAAAACCACAAGCCCCGCCATGATCTTGATATAATTGTGGACTAGTTAACGTAATCGCTTTGTCATGTAATTCTTGAAGAATGTTTTCCATAGTATTATACCTTTGCTTTTAATTGTTCAAAATCTTTTGCTAGTATATCTGCCTTCTTTTGGGAATACCTTCCTGTTCTTTCCACCCATTGCGCTTTATATTCGTTGCCGTATATCAGGCTTGTTTCCATAGTATAGCCATCTTCTTCACGTAATTCTACGTTATAAGCGCAGATATAAAAGCCCTGCCCGGTTTTGTAATATAGGATATATTTCCTAGCTTGGCGCAAGCCTGAAGGCATGCTTTGTTCAGGATTAATATATACGTAATCGTATTTAATTTGACGTAATGCACTCATAATGTTTAACGCTCCTTTCAGTCGCTTGCTCCTAGCTAGTCGCACTTCTTATACAAATTTGACTTGTGAATCTAGTACTACGTATACGCATAATTGCCTAGCTGCTGCTTTGTATTGTTCTGCTAAGTCTAGGAATTTTTGCTTATTCTCTTCGGTTAAGTCAAAAGCCGTTTGTATACGTAACACTTCGTCAACGTACTTTTGCCCGTCTGAGTCAAACCAATACCCCATTGCATGGGTGACAGTACACCCACCGAATAGGTTACAGATTTTCTTGATATAAAGGTCATTCACTTGTGCAAGGTCATGCCCTTCGTTGTCTTGTTTCATAAGGTGAATTGTGTTTTCATATACTCGCATAATCTTCTCGCTCCTTTTAGTCGCTTGCTCCTAGCTTAATTGCTAGTCGCTCCTTTACGTTTACGATTGAACACTGATTGATTATTGTCTTTAATTGATATCCATTTTCCTTGACGGAATACTCTTTCCGGCATTGTAAAATAGTCAACGGGTTTATCTTTTGCACTAGTTACAAACATTTTCATATTGCTTTGAATCATAATAATCGGACTCCATAAATTGAATTAAATGTTTATCGCCTTAACAAGAATTAAAACCTAACAAATAATGGTTAGGGCTTAACACTTATTAAGTGTTTCACCTTTTGCTTGCCCTAACTAGGTACATAAGCCGGTAACAGTCCTGCCCATAAGGGGCATTAAGTTACTTGGTTTACCCACGCTTTACCGCTAACAATTAAAGAACATTGCTAACCATATGCGCTTGGCAAGGCCCCCTCTTTTATGCTTGGGCGTGGGGCCCGTTACCTGTATCAATCAGCCTGTATTGTGTGCCGTTCGATATGATTAGAATATCATGGGCCCGGAATTGTGCAATAAGAACATATTCCTTTACTTACTTGTGATAGTGAACAAAATCAATGGGTTAGCAGATAAAGTGAAATAAAAGAATAAAACAAAGAAATAAGATTATAAGTATGGATTGAACAACGAAAGATTGTTACCTAAGAAAATCAAAATCAACGTACATGCGGGGGATAGGGCCTTATAAGGGAATCATACCGCGATAAGGGAAAGCCCCTAGAAACACGCCTAAAGTGATAGGAAATAGGGGTAGTTATTCCTAGTAATAAATACCTATAAATGGTCCTTGTTGAATAGATTATGCAAAGGGGTTTATAGGCAGGGATAGAGGGGTGACGGTGTGATTGTTACACACCCCAACAATTTACATAATAATATCAATAGTTTATGTATACGGTATTCTGATACCACATTGATTAGATCATACTTTCCATAAGAACGCAAGTGCATAAATTATTCATGGTTAGAATTATGGCAATATTGTGACCTATACCTATAATCGGGATATGCAATAACTGAATACCTATCATGCGCTACCTACCTAGGGATTTTATTCCTACAATAGAATGACCCATTAAAGGAATGCATTATACAGAATCAATCACGTTATGGCAAATGGGGTAGGTCAATAGTTAGAAGGAGGATTATCCTAGGATTGAATTCCTCATTGGGTTGGTCTTGGGAATGGGAACATTAGCCTAGGAAAATAATCTGAGGGGGAGGGAGGAAAAAGAGGGGGTGGGGTGTGGGTATAGAGTAGCACTCCCGATATTCGGACAATTTTTTAAGGTCACATGCTTGATATTCAGGCCATTTTTAGACGAACACCTCTAGCATTTGGGGAAACTCAAGTCATTGAGTTGACTTTCGCGGGAAATTTCACGTCAGTGAAGCGAAGCTCGCAAGGAGCGTCTTGGCGCAAGCCTAAAGGCTCGCTGTAAGCGTGGCCGCTGCTCCGCATGACGTTCACAATTTTTTGAGGGCATTCGCAGTAAAAATACCTTAGAACAGGTAGCCAAACTACCCCCTTTATGTTTTATTTACAGAAGGGCTTATAAATTTTTGGAAATCTCACGTCAGGGAGATGATGTTCGTGGAATTCATAGAGGGGTCCTTGTGTTTTATGGAATTTTAAATCATACTGTTTAAAGGACCCAAATTTAGGGTTTTAACCCGCATAAAATCAGCGTATTATAGGTAATAAAATGGTAAAAAAGACACAAGATTTAGGACGAGACGAGAATAGGAAACCGGTTAAGGCGAATGAAATTGCTGAAAAGAAATTAGCCGAATTGTTGCCTAACGAAGATCCCGAGCAACTGAAGAAAGAAGTTCAAGAGCAACGAGACAAGTTTATTTTGAAAGGACGTAAGCGTCAATTGTTCTATCGCGCCACTCCTGATGAGATGAAAAAACGTAAAACAGGTAGATTGGAGTTGAATACCCAACAAGAAGCTTATTGTCGGCTACGAGTTGAAGGCTACGATAAGACAAGGGCTTACATTAAGGCTTACGGCAATGTAACAACCCCCGGTCAATCCGGTTGGATACTAGAACAGAAGGATTATATCAAGGCACGTATCAAGCAATTGCAAGAGGAAAGAGCTTTAGCAGCCAAGATTGTAGATCCTGAAGAGTCTTTAGCTCGTTGGAACGATATTTATCAGCAAGCAGCCCTTGAAGGTGATCGTAAAGGGATGATCGAAGCTCAAAAGCAGATTGACAAGATCAATGGGGCAGAGAAGAGCATCATAAATATCCACGATAGTAGGACTTTATTCTCAAACCCTGATGAAGCTGATTGGAAAAAGGATGCCCAAAAGCTCTTACAACTCCTCTCAGAAGCTAATCCGAAGGTTCATTAATCTCAAACCTCAGGAATTTAATCCTCTTAGTTGGACTCAATTGAGAGGATTTCTTATTTTATTACCACAATTCCTTACCCAATACATAGCAAACACGCAAGTCCCTGCGACAATTAGTCGCACCTATAAGAAAAGTCAATTAAATCAAGTACTTAGCTAAAAGGGCGAATATCTCCTATAGCCGCAAGGACTACCACCTGAAAGAAAGGACTTGCGTTGTATTGCAAAAATCCCTTATAATGGGGGAATACAAGGGGGCAGGAGAAGAAGTGTCTCTGTAGTAACGTCCGTAAGACGAAAGTAAACACTTTAACTGAAGTCGATGCTCCTTAAGTAGCTTCCGTCAGTAAATGATAAAATCCTTCCTTCGGTAGTAAGTTAATCCGTACTACGTGTTCCATAAGACGAAAGTAAATCCTTTAACTGAAGTAGATGTTCCTTAAGTGGCTTCCGTCAGTAGGTAGTAAACCTTCCCTAATAATATAGGAATCCTTCTAGAAGTCCGTTAGGTTAATGGAGTAGTGTGTCTTCAAAGAACGTGTATATAGAATCTCTCCTTTTAAACAATAGTAAGATCCCTCCTTTTGAATTAAAGTCGTGTTCAACGACTAAGGGACAACCCTAGAAGGTCCCGCTGAACTTGATTTATTTCTACCGAATGGATAGGATACACTAAGTTAAGGAAACCTACTATAGGAGCACCATAGTGGAAACTAAAGAAGAATTCATAGCCAAACTTAAGGCCCAATTACCACACTTACCGCCTGAGAAGGCAAAGGACGTGTTACTCTACCTTGAGCGAGAGACCATTAAGTCGGCTCAAACACATTACCCCTCATTTGTACGTTTAATGGGTCCTGTCCTGATGGAAGGATTTGAATACGGTAGGCATATGGAGATAATTGCCGAAGCACTCGATGAGGCAGTAGACCATGCAATGAAGAAAGGGGAATCAAACGATAGGCGTAAGCTACAGATCTCGATGCCCCCTGCTTACTCTAAAACCCAACTCTGTGTTCGTATGTTAGCAGCCTTCATCTTAGGTAAATACCCACAAGCTAAGATTATCTTCGTAGGGGCTTCTCTTTTATTCGGTAAAGATGAAGTGGGTATGAAGATCCTCGACATCATCCGATCAGAAGAATATAAGCGGATATTCCCTAATACCGAGCTTAGAGAAGACAAACAAACTGCAGGTAGGTTCTTAACCACTCATAACGGGGAACTCTTTGTAACCTCTCTTGTAGGGGGTACTGCAGGAAGACGTGGTCACTTCATCTTATCCGATGATACAATCATTGAACAGGATGCTTACTCACGTGAAGTGAGAACCAACCTAACCGGTCTTTATACCTCCAATATTCGTACTCGCTTCTGCTTAGGCTTTAAAGGGGCTGAAATTGTAGTAGGGACTAAATGGGTACAGGGTGATTTATTCTCTACTCTTGAGAATACCGATAGGAAGACCAAAAACCCATTCCGTATTATAAAGATACCGGCTATCCTAGATGAACAATCCTCTCTTTTACTCCGTAGGGAGACCGATCCTGAAGGTTATTTAGTACCGGGTACCTCTTCATGGCCTGAAGTGTACTCTACCGCATATTTTGAAGATAAGAAGAGAGAATTTGCTAACAACCCTTCTCGCTACCAAGCCCTCTACCAACAGAACCCAATACCGGAAGAAGGACAGATTATAGGACCTAAAGACTTCAGATTATGGGAACAAGACGAAGTTCCGGCTTACCACACGTCTATCCTTTCTTTAGACACTGCCTATACCACCAACTCACAATCCGATTTCACTGCCTTCCAACTATGGGGCATATTCAATAGAACTGAGCAACAAGAAACCAAGCCCAACCTCATTCTTCTAAATGCTAATAAGGGTAAATGGGATTTCTCTGAACTATTAGAGAAAATTGAACACCTCTACTACCGTAAACGACCGGATTTTATTCTTATTGAAGAGAGATCTTCCGGCTTAGCCCTTATACCTGAGCTACGTAATAGGGGCTTACCGGTTATGGCTTGGAAGACAGATAAAGATAAGATCTTACGTATGCAAGCCGTAGCCCCCTTGGTTAAATCAGGTATCGTATGGGTACCGTTCCCCGAAGGAAATGATGAAGTATGTCAGAAATCGATGGACTTCATTGGTGAGATAGCAGAATTCCCCGGGGGAGCCCATGATGACGTTCCTGATTGCTTTTCCCAAACATTGCTATGGATGCGCGACCAAGGTATGCTTATTGGTAAGAATTATGATATAACAGAAGAAGAGTTTTATGAGGATGGGGAGCCAACCGGTGAAGGTTTCCCTTCTTACACTTCAGCCTTATTAAGGAAATAATACAATGGAATTAGAAGAAGATGATGGCTCATTAGAAATATTTCTCGACACTGAAGAGGAAGAAGAAGGAGTAGTACCGGAAGGGTTCTTAGAGCATAATGCTAACTTAGCCCTCTATCTTCCTTCTGACGAGCTAGATCGCATCTCCTTTGAAATGCAAGAACGCTTCGAAGATGATAAGCGCTCTAACCAAGAGCGATTCGACTATATCACACGCCAATTAAATACCTTAGGTATTCAGATTGAAGAATTAAGTGAACCATTCCCCGGAGCTTCTCCGGTATCACACCCCTTAGTTCTTGAGAATGCAGTTAAGATGCAAGCCAAGATTATGGGTGAAGTGTTCTCCGGTAAGAGCTTAGTCGATGTCTACATTACTAAGGATTCCGAAGATGTAGAACAGAAAGCCAATCGTATCCGCAAGTATATGGACTTTCAGTTCAAAAACCAACTTCGTGAGTATATGACTGACACAGAGCGTATGACCTTGCGCTACGCCTTAACCGGTGATGCTTACCGTAAATTCACTTATGATCCGGATACTGATCGCCCTCGCTCGCATTACGTCACTGAAGATAAGTTCATCATCAACACCGCACAATCTAACTTGCATGATGCCACCTTCTATACTGAAATCATCCATATGCCTCGCCATGAGTATGAATTCAAATTAGAGAATGGTACCTTTGTCGAAATACGCGAAGAAGAATCAATCGTATCTGATGCTAAGATGACCACTGTAGATGATGGCATCTCGGTACAAACCAACGACTCAATGGGTTTAATCCAAGGTAATTCCAATAGTCTCTACGGCGATGTAGAGCTCTACGAGCACACTTGCTACCTCAAATTATCAGAACCATTTAATGATGATGAAGAGCGTTACTTGCCTTACATCGTTACTCGTGAAGCACAAAGCCAAAAGGTACTCTCTATCCGCCGCAATTGGCGTGAATTTGATCCTAAAAGAGAGAAGCGAGTATGGCATGCCCATTACAAACTCATTCCGGGTCTTGGCTTCCACGGGTATGGCTTCTTGCATTTGCTCGGTAACTTCCAATTCGCCCTCACTCAGATCGTACGCTCCTTAATCGATGCCGGTCAATTTGCTAACATGCAAGGTGGCTTCCGTGCTAAAGGGGTTCGTGTATCGCGTGACTTTAATGCTGCCATTCGCTTCGGTGAATTCCGTGAGATTGACACCGGTCAGCGTGACATCCGTGAAGTCTTGATGCCACTACAGTTCAAAGAGCCTTCTCAAGTTCTTTACACCTTGTTTATGTCACTTGATGAGCGTGCTCAGCGCTTTGCCGATTCAACTGATCAGATCATCCAAGATTCATCGAATTACGGTCCGGTAGGAACGACTGTTGCCCTTTTAGAGGCTTCCACTAAGTTCATTAACGGGATTATGAAGCGATTCTACAATTCGCTACGTGAAGAACTCGATATCTTATTCGACATCAATGCTGACACCCTTGATGAGCAAATGGATATCACTGTACGAGGTGAAACCTTCACAGTAACTCGTGAAGACTTCGATGGTAAGATTGAAGTAATACCGGCTGCAGACCCGAATATGAGCTCAACGGCGCATCGATTATCAATAGCCAATGCTAAGCTGCAAGCAGCACTCCAATCCCCGGATATCCATGACCTTAAACAAGTCTACAAAATGTTCTACACTACATTAGGCTTGGAGCCGGAAGAGATTGCTAGGTTCTTACCTGAGCCACAACAACCGGAGCCCTTAGATCCGCTTGGCGATATCCTTGCCTTAACCCAAGGTAAGCAGATTAAAGCCTTCCAAGGTCAAGACCATGATGCTCACATTCAGTTTAAGACAAACTTTATGAATGACCCGCAAGGAGCTAATAATCAAGTACTTCAGAATATAATCCCTCTTTTAAACGCTAATATAGCCGAGCACCAAGTGCTGAAGTATGCTGAGCGCTTAGCTGCCACGGTTCAGAAGTTTGATCCTGCTCTCATAGCGCAAGCCGGAGCTGAGCGTGCACAAGCTGAAGCATCTAACTTTGTACTCAAGGCTAATCAGCTCGAATTGCAGCAAAATGCTGAACTGAGTGGTGATCCTGCAACCATGATGGCTAAAGCCTCCTTAATGGATGCTCAAGCTCGAATGATGGAAGTAGAGCATAAGAAAGAGCGCGACACTGCGAAGCTGATCCTTGAAGCACGTAAGCAGCAAGCCGATGAAGAGAAGATTAAAGCCGAAATTGGCAAAGATTTGCATATGCAAAAGACCCAAATCGGGGCCGATATGGTTAAAACTGCTCTCACTAACTTGATCACGCCAAACGAGTAATGCTTATTATTCTATACATTAAACGCTATAAAGAGCATAATAATGTACATTAGGTGCTTTAAAAAGCAGATTTGACTTTTTCCCGGACTTCACATATTATTAATTTATGGATACTGACGCGATCTTAGAACGCCTTGAATTACTCCTCTCTGAAAATATAGAGGAGGCTATCTACAGGCTTAAAGGCATGGATCTTCCTTTTGATCGTATCCGCTTCATACAAGGCTATATCGATGCCTTAGAATTTGTACAAAAATCTATCGAGGAATTTAAAAAAGATGAGTGATGTAGGTAAGATTGATTATTCTACCGACTTTGCCAATTATGATATCGAGCTCCCTGAAGATCTCCCTATCGTAGGCAATAGTCATTATTTACTAGTGTACCCTATAGCCTTTGAAGCCCAAACCCAAGGGGGCCTTATGCTTCCGGATACTGTGGTCGATTCAGTAGAGAAGCTTACAACCGTAGGTTTAGTAGTGGCCAAGGGCGCTATGTGCTATAAAACCGCCATGTGCCAAGATCCGGACACTAAACAATACCTTCATTGGTGTGAAGTCGGTGATTGGGTTTTGTTCTCGCGCATGTCGCAAGCCTACTCAATAGCCCATGCCGGTAAGAAGTTTTGGATTCTGCCTGACACAAACATCTTGTGCAAGATCAGCGATCCTAAATACGTTAACCCCAACTACAAAGTAGCAGGAGCCTTGAATGCCTAACGAACCTATCGATGATTTCTTCAAAGATACTGAAGATGATTTGAGTGCAAAGCGCACCCAAGTAGAGTACGACAAAGACGGTAATATCTCAAACACATGGGAACCCGGATCTGAAAAAGACTACGTAGACACGGCCAACAAAAACAATAAAGACGTCGAAATCGAATTCGAAGAAGATGAAGACGGAGAAGAAGATATCGAAGAAGAAAAGGAAGAGCCGGTTGTAGCAGCCAAAAAGGAAGAACCTGCTCCTCAACAAAAAGAGAAAGAAAGCCGCTCGCAAGAGCGTATTCGCCAATTAGCTAGGGAGCGCCGTGAAGAGCGTGAGCGTGCAGAGCGAGCCGAACAAGAGAAGTTGGCTTTGCAGCTTGCTTACTCGGAAACAATGCTGAAAACCACGGACAACGAGATTGCCGGTGCCGAAGCCGACATTAAACGCGCCATGGAAGATCAAGATGCAGACTTATTCGCTAAAGCTCAGCGCACATTGATCGAAGCACAAACCCGTAAGCAACAACTCAATCAAGCATTAGAGTATAGCAAGCGGAATTTGAAACCCATAGAAGATCGTAAAATTACTTCTTCTGACACTACCAATAATCCGGATCTTCCTGAGGCTGCCGTCGAATGGCTGAAGACCAAAAAAGAGTTCATGGATATGAATGAATACAAGAAGCTTCCTAAAGAGCTTCGTAAGAACTTATTGCCGGTACGTCAGATGGCTTTCGAACTCGCTAACACCCTGAAAGCCGAAGGTTACGATCCTTCATACGAAGATTTCTATGATGAACTCGACCTTCGTTTGAGCATGAAATTCGACTTTTATGACGAACTTGCGTCATTAGGTGTCGATGGTGTAGACTTTTCTTCTAAGGACGCCAAAAAGTCCAAATCGTCTGACGAGACGTTAAAACCGCAGAAGAATTCTACTAAGGATAAGGCAGCTCGCATTCCTGTATCTGCATCCTCTCCTTCTAGCGCACCATCCGGTAAAAGCAATAATTCTGTTAAGATTGATGCTGAACAGCTTCAGTTCTTCCATAGCGCACTCAAGCATCGTTACATGCAAACTTATGGATTAACAGAAGAACAAGCCCTGAAACGCTACGCAAAAGAAATTAAGGAGAGCCAATAATGAGTAAAGAACGCGATCAAACTAATAAAGAGCGCAACGTACGTAAAACCGCAGGTGTTGCTCGTACGCCCTACCGCCCTGTGTCACCACTCAAAATCCCGGAACACGTCCGTAACCACTTTCGTGAACTTGGTTTTGAATTGACATGGGTTCGCTGCATCGACCCCAAAACACGTACTTTTGATTCCTCGCGAATTGCAATGAAGTACGAAATTGGTGGTGGTGTTGTAACCCCGGAGGAAATGAAAGCTGTCGATACATCCTTCCTTCTCGGCAAAGTCAAATACACGTATAGCGATGAATTTGGCTTCTCTGACGAGCAACGTGCCCCTGAATTCGGTATCCGTAGTGACGACTCTGTTCTCTGCAAAGTACCGGTTGAATGGCATGAAGCTAGACGTCAAGAACGAGAAGATGCTGCTAATTTAGAACTTCGTACACTGCCGGATAAGATCCGTAAAAACGGTGGTGAAGTTCAGAAAATGGAATTCGGTTCGAGTAAGCTTAGAGGTAAAGGCGAGTCCTTCTTCGGCTAAAGCTCGGATAGAATAGTTGAGGGAACCCCTTGGATTAAAACCTAAGGGGTTTTCTTTTGTTTAATGTTTAACAAGGAGAAAAATTATGGCCGGAAGTAAAGGTCTTAATTCAACCGGGAAGTCGAGCAATTCGTCTTTCGGGGGCTTCGGGAATCGCGAATTCGTGATTCAAGATGCTTACGGTACTGCGATCCCTTATGGCGATCCGGTAACTTTGGCGAGCGGCTTTATTGTCCTGTGCGCTGAAAACCAAACACCGATTGGTGTCTTGCGTGGTGTTCGCTATATCGATTCGACCGGTGCGGTCGTTCGTCAGCGTAACTTCGTTGCAGGTACCTCGAACTTGGGTCTCTTGACCTTTGAAGGTGGCGAAACCGGTAACGTGGTTGCTGAGATCGAACTGTCGGAAAACCGTACATACTTCATCGATGCTTCGGATGCCGCAGTAACTGCTGCTGATATCGGCACTTCAAAACGCTTGAAGACAGTCGGTACGGCTGATGCATTGGGTAATTCCACTGCAGTTGTCGATATGGATGCCACCGTTTCGACGGAAACTCGCTTGGTTCGTATTCTTGGTGTGGCTTCGATCCCGGGTAATGCTCTCGGTCAGTCGGATGCTACCTTAGAAGTCGAGTTTGTCAACAATGTCGGCGATGCGACTTAATAGAGAAGGAGTAATAAATAATGTCTCTTAACAATCGCGCACTTATTGCGAAACGCCTGAAGCCCGGTTTGGCCGGTCTGTTGGGTACTGACTATGCTCGCTACACTGATCAACATACCAAAATTTTCGATAAGCGTGTTTCGAACAAAGCTGCCGAAGAAATGGTTATGGCGGTTGGTTTGGGCTTAGCTCCGGTTAAGTCTGAAGGTGGTCAAATGTTTTTGGATACGATGCAGGACAGCTACACTGCTCGTGTTGAACATGCCACAATCGCTATCGGGTATGCTATCACTGAAGAAGCCATCGAAGATAACCTGTACACCTCGGAAGGCGAAGCTAAGACTGCAGCTTTGGCTCGTTCGATGGGTCAGACGAAAGAAGTCCGTGCGGCTTCGATCCTGAACAACGGTTTCTCAGGTACGTACACGTATGGTGATGGTGTGGCCTTGTTCTCGGCTGCTCACCCGCAAGCTAACGGCACAAACGGTGACAACACCGACACTGCTGACTTGTCGGAAGCTGCCTTGAAAGCTGCCCAAATCGCTATCGCAGCGTTCACAGATGATCGTGGCTTGAAAGTACAAGCTAAGCCTCAAATGTTGATCGTTACTCCGAATGATGGCTTCACTGCGTTCGAAATCCTGAAGTCGGACTTGTCAACCACGACAACGACCAACTCGACCACAGGCGTTACGAACACCAACAACATCAACTCGATCAAAGGCCGTGGCATTTTCCCGCAAGGGACGATGGTTTACGACTTCTTGACCGATGCTGACTCGTGGTTCATCAAAACCGATGTTCCGCAAGGCTTGATGCTGTGGCAGCGTTCGGAAATGAAGTTCAACATGGATTGGTCGGATCCGTACACCGGTAATATCGTGTGCTCGGCTCGCGAACGCTATGGCTTCATGGTTGGCGATTGGCGTGCCATGTATGGTGGGCTCGGGGCTTAATCCTAAGCACTATAAAGAATTGGGGGGGGTCGGTTAATTCCGGCCCTTTCCTTTTAAGCGATCTAAATGATATTATGTTAGCAGTTAGCTCAACAATAAAAGAGAAAGTGATACCTAAATGGCAATTCTTCCCGGTGCAACAGGCACATTAACCACAAATACTTCTACTGCAGCCATAGACATTGGCACAGAAGGAGAATACTTCGTACGCGCTTCCGGTACCTTTGGTGGCGGTACTTTAACTACTGAAGTTTCAGATGGTACAACCTTCACGACTGCAGGTACTAACGGTGTTTTGACTGCAGCCGGTTGGGTACGTGTATTCGTTCCTAAGAATGGGCAAATCCGGTTGACTTTGACTTCAGCCACATCTCCTTCCATCTCTTGGAGCATTAGCGAGTAATGACCTTAGTTCCGCACACAGGATTGGCGCGACCCTTTGCTCGTCCTATGGCGGGTAGTATCGTTGATATTGAATCTGCGGGTCCTCCTCCTTTTGTGCCTACCAATATTGCCGGATTGCAGTTGTGGTTAGATGCCGCAGACACGGCAACGATTACGCAAGCTGCGAACTTGGTAAGTCAATGGAATGATAAGTCGGGTAACGCTAATCATGCGACACAAGGAACCGGCGTTAATCAACCCACAACTAATGTACGGACAATTAATGGCCGCAACGTACTTGATTTCGATAGTTCCAATGACTTCCTTAATCTAACTACCGGACTAAATTCGTCAAGCGGTCAAACCTTCTTTGTTGTATTTTCTAATGATACCGTAACAGCGGCTAGACCGCTAATAGGCTCTAATGATACTGTAGCGGGGCCTGTTATACGTACTTCCACCGCCAATTTGTTTGGTCTTGTTAGGCCGAATGTGGCGGTGCTATTAAACGGAAGTCCGGCTATCGCTACTACCACAAATTATATTGGCGCTGCAAACTACTCAACCTCAGGTATAGATCTGTATATAAATGGCGTTTCGTACGGTACCTCCGCTTCCTCTACTACTTTTACAAACGGAAGCACATGGATTGGCGGTAGTGGAGCTGTGGGCCCAACTCCGTTTAATTATCACGATGGCGTAATAGGTGAAGTTATTGTTTACTCCGGAAATCTGTCTAACGCCAATAAAAACCTTGTCGGAAATTACCTATCATCTAAATGGGGTATAACATGGACGGGAATTTAATTCTTGAATTCCAAACGAAATCACAAGCCGAAATGGGTTTAGCGGTTATAAACGCTATTGCAGCAGCGTGGTGGCAGTCGCAAGGCTATACGGTTATCAATAACCAACTGATCGGCAAGAACGCAGCAACGGGTGAAGATATGCCGGAAGCCGCCCGCACGATTACGTGGGATACGGTTAAACAATCACCTGATAACACTTGGTATATTTCTAGTCCTGCTTCCAACCCTAACTTCGTTAATTGGCGTGATCATATCCCTCAAGGGGTTCAAATGCCCGCTGATAAGGTATTCCCGGCAGAATGGATACCGAACCAAGAATAATACAAAAAACGCCATGTACGATGCCTTGGCTACCCTTTGGTTTTCGTGATTGGTTCAACGACACCTTCCGAGATCTTTGCATAGAACACGACTCGCTTTATGCGAATAAAACGTGTAAACTATGTGCAGATATAAAATTTACTTATCAAATATATAAAAGAGGATATTGGTTCTTAGCACCTTTTGTCTTCTTAGCGGTAAACCTCCCCCATATTTGGTTATGGTGGATTCTTAAAAGGAAAAAATAATGCTCTTAGCCACCGGAACAATCACTTCAAATGGTAAAACAGCTGCAACCTCCTTTCGTGGTGGTGGTTTATTTATTCACCTTAATGGTACGTTTGGTGGTGGTACGGTAACTGTAGAGTTGTCTTATGATACCGGAACGACATGGATACCGGTTAGTGCTGATGCCGTATATACATCGAGCGTAATACGAACGGTCAATCTACCGGACTGTTGGGTTCGATTAGACATGTCAGGAGCAACCTCTCCTACAGTTCGTTGGGCTATCTCTGAACGCCGGGAGCAAAACTAATGTTTGTAAACCCCTTTGCTAGTGAAGAAGGTACTGCAGATCTAAGCGCCATTCTCCCTTCTACAAGTATCGTAGATACCCCGGAAGTATTAGCCCGAGTCGGTGGCGTAGAGAATTGGTATCCTGCGCAGAACTTAGGTCCTCGCGTTTATATCGATCCACATGCTTACGGGGCTAAAGGCGATGCCATAGGTTTAGTCGATGCCACCTTAAACGGTAGCCTCGTTTCTTCCCCTACTCGTGCTTTTAAAGCCTCTGATGTAGGTAAAACCTTGTATGCTTATGTTGATTGGCAAGTACCGGATGTACCACATACCATTGTATCCGTAAGTGCCGGGGTTGCCACAATCTCCCCTTCTTACAGCTTTGGTCAGCGCACCAATCAACCAATCGTATTCGGTACTGATGACACCTTAGCAATTGAAGCGGCATTCACTGCGGCAGCGACAATAATGCAAGACATAGCCCAAACCGGTAACGGTACGGATCGCGGTGGTTGGGGATATCTTCCTATAGGGGCTACCGTTAAATTTGGTGCTCGTGCTTATATGGTTCGTAACTCAGAAGCTCGTCGTGATTCCGGTAGACCTGCCGCTATCTGCGTTCCTCGTAAGTGCGCAATGCAAGGTGCAGGTATGACGCAAACTGCCTTCTATATTGCTCCCGGTAACTACGGCCATTCCATAGCTAATATCGGTGCTTCGAATGCTCGGGCCGATGAATTCGTAGAGTTTAGTGACTTTATGGTGTTCTGTGGACGCTCAGTGCAAGATTCAAACTGCTTAGATGGGTTGTTCTTCCGGGTCGCCCAATTCGGTCCTGCTTACTCTATCGTCGATACATATACTCGCGTGCGTAGGGTTATGCTCGCACAACCTCGTCGTGATGGTCTCTACATGGAAGGCCACGGCTCCACTTTAGTTGAAGGCTGTCAGGTTATTAACGCTGAGCGCTACGGCTACTTTATTTCCAATACTCGGGATAGCCAATTCGTTAACTGCGAAGCCGGGGGCAGTAATAGAACCGGTGTTCGTGTTGGTGGGGGCTCTAACGCTCTTCGTTTGATAGGATGGAAATCCTATTATAATGGGGTTGGTGGTGGCACCAATATATACGATAGCGCTAACTTTGCCATCGAAGCCGGGGATAGCTATCGCAAAAACGTAAATATGTTTGTGGCCTGTGAGTCGCAAGAATCGTGGGGTTCCGGTTGGGTAATCGGCTCCGGTATGGGGCTGTTTGTTGGTTGCAAAACCGCAGATCCTAAGCGCTCTTCAATGGGCTCCGGAGCGCGTCCAACAGTGTGCGCAGGTATTCACTTAACGGCTAACGCTTCGTATAACGTATTTGAAGGTTTCTATATTCAGCCTAACCTTGGCATCAACTATGGCGTAGGAAACCACTATGGTGGTGGTAGCGCGGTTCATATTGATGCAGGTTGTACCGGCAATATGGGTTCTATCCATACCATGCCACTGACCAACTATGATGATGGCAAGATAACCGGAACCGGCACAACTAATACCGCCAATGCTCGCTTGAAGATTGATGAGATCTATTTAACGGGTACGGCTCCGGGGGCCCCCACTGCCGTAACGGCCCTTCTTTTAGACGACTTAACTACTCGTATATCGTGGACCGCACCGACAGCAACCGGTGGTTGGGATATTACCGATTATGTGGTTGAATACAAATTGCAATCAGAACCGACTGTTTGGACCACGGCAACCCGCACTCCAAGCACCACCACTCAACAAATCGTAACCTTGGTTGTAGGTGAATCTTATAATATCCGTATTTCAGCGCGTAACTATATTGGCGTAGGCACGACTTCTACCCCGCTGAACTTTGCTAACAATCCAACGGTACCGGCTGCCGTAACCGGCTTGACCGCAGTGCCTAATTCCACTTCGGTAACATTGTCGTGGACACCGGGTTCTACCGGCGGTAGCGCCATCACTGATTATCAAGTTCAATTTAAGCTCAACACTGAGCCAACCACATGGACAACCTTTACGGATGGGGTGAGCACGGCGACCACTGCGACTGTCACAGGTCTGACGGATGGAGCTTTATATAACTTCCGTGTTGCAGCAATAAACAGTGTAGGAACCGGAGCGAACTCAACTACAGTAAATGCTCGTCCGATGCCGGACTTTGCGGTGATCAATCACTCTTCGATCCTTGCTTACTTCGACTCAACCTTTGATGACACAATCGCGGCAGCTAACGGCACAAACATTGAAACGTGGGCTAACTCGATTGGCGGGTCTTACTCGTGGACTCAAAGCACGAATGCGAGCAAACCCGCTAAAACGGCGGCTGCCATCAATGGTGTTCAAGGTATCGTATTTGATGGTACTGATGACTTTATGAACGGATCGGCTACTTTGGCAAACGCTATAGCCGATGGTGACTTCACCATGTTCTTTGCATACAAGCTGAATGGCTCGTTAAGCAATACCCAATCCTTGATTGTGTCTAACGACCAATCTTCTCTTTTAGTCTACTTACGTGGTGACTTAGGTGATGTGATTGCGAAAGCCGGTACCGGTAACGGTGCAGTAAGAAGTGGTGCTTTAGACACTAATACCCACGTCTTGATGGCTCGTCGCAGTGGGTCTACTTTACGTCTGTTCATGGATGGCGGACCAACAACGACTGCTATCGATCTTGCCTCTACCACGGTGAGCAACATCACTTCACTCGTACTTGGTCAAGTGAATGCCTTCTTTGGTAGATTGAATGGTACGTTAGGTGCGATAGCCATCTACAATTCAAGCTTACTCAACAGCAAAGCCAATGCTATCGGAGCGCAACTTGCAACTAAATTCGGCTCTTCGTGGACCGACATATCTACCGATGCCACTTCCATTGCCGGATTGCAATTGTGGCTAGATGCTTCGGATACGGCTAGTATTACTCATACGTCGAATAGCGTTTCGCAGATCAATGATAAGTCCGGTAACGGTCGTCATGCGGTGCAAGCAAACTCCGGTAATCAGCCGCAGACAAACGTGAACACGATCAACAGCCGCAACGTGCTAACATTTGATGGTACTAACGATTTTATGGCCACTTCGTCCTATTCACATGCTCAACCAAGCACTAAGATTTTGGTGTGGAAGACGAATACCTTAGAATCGGATCCTCGCGCGTTCTATGAGGGTGGTGGTCAACTTATGTGGACCGATGGTGGTAACTTCCGTATGTTTGCCGGTATCAACTTAGGTTCTACAGCACGCAATACCAATGTTAACATCCATACCGCTATATTTAATAGTACAAGCTCTAGTTTACGTCACAATGGCAGCTTAGGGGCTAACGGTAACGCCTTCACGCAAGGTAGTTCCGGCGGCATGACCATCGGCGCTCGCAGTGGTGGTGGCTCACAATGGCAGAACGGACAGTTCTGTGAGTTGATCCACTACAACCGTGTATTGACCACGGAAGAGCTCAATGAAATAGGCGCAGTACTTGCCACCAAGTGGGGCGTAACATGGAATACGATCTCTTAAAAGGAGAATATAAATGTCTGAAACAGTAAGTAGCACAACTGATTTTAATCTCCCGGTTGATGAGATTATCGAAGAAGCATGGGATCATGTAAAGGATGAATATACAAGTGGGTACGATACTCGTTCTGCTCGTCGTTCATTGAATCTCTTATTGCGCGACATTCAGTCTCGCGGGTATGCCTTCTTCCAACTAGAGCAGCGCACCTTATCGCTCGTCATCGGTCAGCGTACTTACGATCTTCCTTCTGATGTTGTAGAAATTATGGATCTCAATAACGTCACAACAGATGGAGTTGAGTCCCAAACAGATCGTATGGCTTTGTTAGATTACTTCAACTTGTCTACTAAAGATAACGAAGGAGCGTTCATCACTTCGTATGCTTTTGATAAGACCGTCTCACCTTCAAAGCTCCACATCTACCCAACTCCTAATGCGAGTGCCGGTACTCTGAAGTATTGGGCCGTTAAGAAACCCCGTGATGTAACCGCCTCTTACCAACTCTTAAGCATGTCTGACAAGTACTTACCGGCTATTACCATGGGCCTTGCTTATTTCATGGGACTAAAGAAGGCCAACTTTCCTCTAGATCGCTTAGCCGTTCTAAAAGGAGAATATGAAGAAAGATTGCTTCGGGCGTTCGATAGCGATGCTGAAGCAGCTGATTTTGTAGTTTACCCTAGTGTTATGGATCGTTAATGAAGAGACTTAAATCAAGAAAATATAATAAAGGGCGTAAGGCGGTATTCTTCTCCGATAGATCCGGAGCGCCATTCCCTTATAACGAGCGAGTTAAAGAGCCGGGCACCGGTTTAATTGTGCATCGCTCGGAATCGGATGGTAAATGGAATCGCGTTGATTGGCCACGAGATGTTATAATACCGGCAGATGCCCAAAAACTAAAAGACGCTAGACCCGGCTTTGCTAGTTATTATGAGGATTAAATAGATGCCCGATACAAAAATTTCCGCATTACCCACAGGAGCCCCTGCAACCGCTTCTGATAGATTTCCTATAGAACGAGGAGCTTCTAACTTCTCCTTGACTATGGGTAACATTATGACCTATGTGCAGAGCAATATCACCGGCTTAACCATTGTAGGTGGTACGACCGGTCAGGTGTTAGCTAAGAATAGCAACTCGAACTACGATTTCGTATGGACGACTATAAATATTCCGGCTCTTCCTTTAGCAGTTAGTTCAGGGGGTACCGGCTCTACCACCGCTCCTAATGCTCGGACAGTCTTAGACGTGTACTCAAAAGCAGAAGTTGATGCCTTGGCAGGTAACGTCAGCGATGGCGCAGTTACGTATGCTAAGTTGGCGGCTGCGGCGATTGGCAGCACTTCGGAAACCGTCAACGGTACTGCTAGTAAAGTGGTTGTGGCAGCAAACTTCGCGCCATTGCTATATGGATGCAGCGTATACCAAACAGCAGCCCAATCAATTCCACATAACACGTGGACCACCGTAAACTTTGACACAGAAGATTATGACGATAACACTTGGCACGATAACGTAACTAACAACAGCCGTATAACCGTAAACTTTAGCGGTCGGGTGGCGGTTAGCGCAGTAGGATCAACGGTAGGTGGTACCGGCAGCTCTTGCGGCGTACGTATTCGCAAGAATGGTACAGTAGTAGCCTCCGACCAATCTATCGAAAATACCAACTCAGTGGCTATGGATCTGACCTGCGCCGCTTCTGATTATTTTGAAATCCAAGTTCTGCAATCCTCCGGGGGTTCTTCAAACACTAACACCGGAGTTGGCGGCTGCCGCTTAGCTGTACGGCGCATTAAATAGGGAGCATGTTAGATGCCTTCACCTTCTAACTATACTGAACTCGTAACGCAAGTTACCGCCTTAGCGGAAGATGATTCGGCAGAGTTCTTGGCCTATCTGCCTACAGCTATTGGTTTAGCAGAAGATCGTTTATTTCGTGAGATTGATATCGATCTGACAACCACATCCACTTTATCTTTGACACCTAATGTGCAGACCCTCGCTAAACCGGTTGACTATCGGCTAGGTCATAACTTCTATATCGTAGTTAACAATGAGAAGACGAGATTAATTAAGAAGACTGAAGATTTCCTTAATGATTATTGGCCCAATGCGACATTGACCGCCATCCCAAAGTATTACGCAGAGCGTGATCAAGATAACTTTTTATTTGTACCCACTCCTTCTGCTGCTTACCAAGTTGTGGTAGAATACACCGCTAAACCGGTCGCTTTATCGTCTGCAAACGCCACTAACGTGCTCATAACGAAGTATCCGGATCTCCTCTTTTATGCTACGTTGTCAAACGTATGCGAATGGCAAAAAGATCCTGAGCGTAAGCAAGAGTGGGAAGGAAAATTACAAGGGGCCTTACTCTCGACTAACAATGAAGGTAGGCGCTTCCGCCAAGATGATGACGCTAAGGCTTCACGCAATACATTACAAGGGTGATTAAATGCCAACAACATACTCCGATTTACTTCGCTTCGCTAAACAAGCCACTTCAGAAAACTCCGGTACTTGGGGTCAAATCCTAAACACTAATACTCTTGAGATACTAGAGGATGCTATTTCACGAGTAGCCACGGTATCTGCAACCGGCTCCGGTGATCTAACCCTTTCTACACAAAACGGTGATGTAGATCAGGCTCGTTGCCCGGTATTAAAATTTACCGGTACACCCACAGCCAACCGTAACGTAATTATACCGGCATTAGATAAATTCTATATCGTACATAATGCTTGCTCAGCGGCATTCTCGATGATTATAAAGATCGGTGCCGGTGCTACCGTGTCATTCGCGCAGAATGAGCGTGGTATTGTGTATTCCGATGGTACGGACGTACACCTTGTGGCTAGAGTGAATGCGAATGGTGAAGTGTCAAACGTATTTGATAATGCCATTACTTCGACTAAAATTCAAGATAATGCGGTTGTTACAAATAAGATTAATAACTTAGCCGTAACAAGTGGTAAACTTGCTGATGATTCGGTTGCCACATCTAAATTACAAAACCTAGCCGTTACCGATCCTAAAGTAAACTCAGATGTTTACACAAAAGCAAGACAAATTCCGTTGAATAGCCAATCAACAAACTACACCTTTGCCTTAACAGATGCAGGTGGTCATGTATTGCATCCTGCTTCTGATACGACTCCTCGTACTTTCACTATACCGGCTAACTCTTCGGTAGCCTTTCCGGTAGGGTCGGCCATAACAATTGTAAATATGAATGGTGCCGGAGCAATCACCTTAACGATAAACTCAGATAGCTTGGCTCTAATTGGTTCTTCCACAACCGGAACTGTTACAATGCAAACAAATAGCCTTGCCACCATCTTGAAGGTCGGTGCTACATCGTGGGTTGTTAGTGGAGTTAATGTCGTCTAATGATACAACAAATCATCATGGCAGGAGATGGGTTTATCGATCCTACAGTCCCGGTAGGCGGTATAATGCTAAGCTCAGCCTTTACCGGTACTTATCCCGGGGATGGCTCTTTCCAACTTCGCTTAGATGAAACCTACACGATACCAACGAATTGGCGTACTAAGACCTATACTTACGATGGTTCAGCCACTTCTATTGCGGATTATGTTACCTTCGGATTCTCCGGTTCGGTATTCTTGAATGGCGACACCGTGTTCTCGTGGAACCAAGATGCTTCTAACTCCGGTTACTTTCGTAACAATAGCGGTACATTGACCGCCACCTATACCTTTGCCGCCAAAGCCGGAGATATTATTCGTTTACAATTCTTTGGAAGAGGACGAGATGTTGGAGGTACAACTCCGGTATCTACGATAACACAACAGCTTAAAAGGGCAACGTAATGTCGTCTATTTCAGCCCAATTCGCAGAAGGCTTATTACCTGAGCCCGGCATCTTTCGTAACAACACCGCTTATTATAGCGGGTATAAATGGGTTGATGCCGACAAAGTACGTTTCTCTTCGGATGTACCGGAGAAGATTGGTGGTTGGGTTAAAGAACTTGTATCCGGCACCTTCTTAGGTGTACCCCGCAGGACGTTATCTTGGTCGGCTATCGATAGTACTCAATATCTTGTAACTGCCACGCACTTATTTCTCTACGTTAAAGCCGGTGGTGTTTACTACAATATCACTCCCTTTCGCGCCACAAGCGTATTAACCGATCCTCTTGCTTTAGTGGATGGGGATGATCTTGTTTATATAACCGACTCAGCGCATGGTGCGCGTGTAGGCGATTACATATGCATCGATCCTGCGGTTGTTTTATCCGGGACCAACCTATACGGCGACTATATCGTTGAGTCCATAATAGACTCAGATACGTATACTATACGCTCCGGAGTTGTGCGTCCTCCTGCATCTAGCTTCTTGTTAGAAAGTGGTGACTTCCTTCTTTTAGAGGATGGCGATAACTTACTTGTGTCACAGCCATTAACCGGTGGCGGTACTGTAACCATTAAGTATTATCTTGAAGCCGGATTAGCTGATTCAGGAGTTAGTGGATATGGTTGGGGTGTTGGTGAATATGGCGAAGAAGCATACGGTACTGCGCGTACTGAAGGCTTCAAATCGGATGCGCGTAATTGGTGCTTAGCCAATTGGGGTGAAGATGTACTTTCACTTCCTATAGGGGGCAAGCTCTATTATTGGGACACTTCTGTGGGTCCGTCTAGCCCGGCAATTCACGTAACAACCGCTCCGGCCCGTTCGAATTATATGATAGTGGCATCTAAATTCCGGCAAGTTATTTTGTTCGGAACAGAAACTATTTCTTCTGTATTTGATCCTATGCTCATACGTTGGTCTTCTGCCGAAGATTATACTGACTTCACGCCAACTACTCTTAATTCTGCCGGTGAATACCGTCTCTCAGAAGGAAACAAGATTGTAGGAGCGGTAGAAACAAAAGGGGGAGAAATCATTGTCTTCACCGACACAGCCGCTTACCGTATGCGACCGGTTACAACTGATGATGTATACTCCGTCGAATTGATCGGTAAGTCCTGCGGTCTATTATCACCACATGCTCACTCAGATGTCGATGGCACCGTATATTGGATGTCACAATCTTCGATTAAAGTTTACACCGGTCAGGTAAGAACGCTTCCTTCTTCTATGGAAGATTATGTGTTCGATAATCGCTCAGAAGGTAAATATAATGATGAGCAAAAGGTTAAGTTCTTTGTGGGTAATAACGGTGATTTTAACGAGATTTGGTTCTTCTATGCCACCAAAAATAGCATCGAGAATGATCGCTACTTCATTTACAACTACGGTAATAACACCTTCTATGATGGGGCCTTAGAGCGCACCGCATGGTCGGATAAAGCAATCATCGAGCGTCCGGTTGGCTACAATAGAGCAGGTACGCTGTATATTCATGAGAATGGAATAAATGATGATGCTCAACCAATGAGAGCTTATGTTACCTTAGGTGATATAGATATCTCAGAAGGTAATCAAATCATGTTCATTGATCGGTATATGCCGGATGGCGACTTTGTAGGATCCATTCAATTGGATTTAGTGGCTAAGAGATCCTCTCAATCTCCGGTACCGATTACTAAGACCTATAACTTTGTTACACCAACGGAGTTTGTACGGGTCCGAGCGCGTGGGCGATTAATGTCTTGCACATTAACCACAAATGAGTATAATGGTGACTTCAAGCTAGGTAAGCTTAAATTCGCTATAAAGCCCGATGGAGGGCGTTAATGACCAAACGATTGCCTTCACCGTTCCCTTCTTTTGACACTCCGGATTCATTGAGACGCTACTTAGATGAGCTCGTTCGTGAGCTTGAGCAAAGCCTATCTGATTTGGATAAAACAAAGATAACCGGTATGTGGACTTTGACTTCTACAGCGGTTACTACCGTAAGCAGTGCATCTACCTTATATAAACTTGCCGGAGCTACGTCTTACACCACTTCTGCAGGACTATCTAACTCAGGTAACAATGCATTATTGTATGCAGATCGCGTGCCTTCTGAGCTCAGCATACAAGCCAATATTGGACTATTTGGCCACCCGCACGACGATCTGTATGTTTATATTCGCAAATGGGATAATAAAGCCGGGGCGTATACTCTGATCCAAAAGAGTCAGCTAATAACGCTATCCGCTGCCGGTACATTTTCTTTCGCTTTGATTAATGGGTATTCTTCCTTAAGTAGAAATGATAGAATAGAGCTTTGGGTAGAGAATATAACTGCCGGTAGAGATGTGACACTCAATCTAAATAGTACATTACAAGTAGGCTAACAATTATGGACACACAGCAATTCATTAAACTATTACAATCGAGTGGTCGTGTATCAGGCCCCGGCACCGGAACATCTGATTCTGTACCTGCCATCATTAAAAAGAAAGATGGCGGGGAAATACCTGCGGCATTGTCTGAAGGAGAATTCGTTATTCGAGCGGATGTAGTGTCAGCTTTAGGCGGCGGGGCTACAGATCCCGGTGTACAAGTTCTTGACTTTCTACAGCAAAGCGTGTTAAAGATGGATAGAGAAAAAGCAGCCTTACTCGGTGGTGTAATCCGAGATGCCTGTGAAATGCTAACCGCAATGCCTAAAAAGAAAGAGACTAATGCGTGAATCTCCCTTTTCTTTTGTCCCGGCTTCCTTAGAAGAAGTCTCCTCTTTAGCTGAGTTTCTGATAGAAGGGTTCCTAGAAGAATGGAAGGATAACCCTGAATTTCCACGTCCTGAACGAGAAAAGGTAGAAGAAGAGCTAGAAGCCCTTATTTGCACCGGTTCCCTGATAAAGATGGTAAATAACAACGTCTTAATCGGGGTATATGGTAGCGCCATTCGTCAAATATATTGGTGGTCTTCTAAAGAAGTACTCACTAATGTTGTATTCTATATAAAACCTGAATTTAGATCATTTAATAATTACTCAAGAATGTTGTCTATGGCGGAGGAGTTTGCTAAAATAAACGCAGTTCCTTTAGAAATTAGCTTCTTCGGTACTTCGGTTGACCGCAAAACCAACGCAGTATTGCATAGAGGCTATAAAACATTAACTTGGTCGGTAATTAAATGTCATTAGGCGGCGGTAGTAAAAAGAGCACATCCACAAGAACGGTGACAATGCCGCTTTGGCTAGATGCTCGGAATAAAGATCTTGTAACTCGTGCCGAAGCGCTAAGCAATCAGCCTTATGAAGCCTTCACCGGTCAGCGCGTAGCGGAATTTACTCCTGATGAATTAGCTGCCTTCCAAGGCACTCGTGATATGACGGGCAAGTACCAAGGTATGTTCGATTCAGGTGTACAAGGTGTTAATCAGCTATTCCAACGTGCACAAGGCCCCACTGCAGAAGATATTCAAACAAATATGAATCCATTCCTAGAGAATGTATTGAATATCACTAAGCGGAATGAAGCCGAAAATACTCAAAAGATGCAACAGCAATTAGCTCGTCAAGCCGGATTGGGTGGATCTTTCGGTGGTTCTCGCTTTGGATTACAACAAGCCCAACTCGAACAAGATGCTGCTCGCCGTATGTCGGATATCGACTACAGCGGTCGCTTCGATGCTTATAATCAAGCCTTAGGTCAATTCAACCGCAATACGGATGTTCTCTCGCAAGCTATCGGCCAAGGGCTGAATGTTGGGGCTGCAGGGCAGAACTATAATATCAATGATTTGAATGCTTTAATCGCAACCGGTAGCACACAGCGTGCCTTAGATCAAGCCAAATTAGATACTGAATATTCGGACTTCTTAGAGCAACGCGCATACCCGTATGAACAAGTTAACTTCCTTTCCAACGTGCTGCAGCCCTACAGCCAAATGTATGCCGGTGACGAGCAAGTCACTAGGCAAAAAGGCGGCGGTAGCGGTTTAGGTAAAGTTTTAGGTGGTTTAGGTACTATAGCCTCCTTCATCCCCGGCGGTCAGGCTATCGGTATGGGCCTAAGCGCAGCCGGTGGATTAGCTAATGGAGATATTGGCTCGGCGGTAGGCTCCCTGTTCGGAGGTATTGGCGGGTCCATATTCGGTACAGCAGGATCGCAAACTTTAGGCACGTTATTCAATCCATCCAATGCGCTAGGCGCAGGAAGATATTCCTCTCCAATAGGGCCTACCATGAATCCTAACTTTAGAGGTTTCTATGGCATGAAAGATGGTGGTGCAGTGGGATATGCTGATGGCGGACCTCTAGCCTTCGAGCGCATGACTCCTGCTCAAAAGGAAGCCTATAAGCGCTACCAAGCGATGATGGCCGGTGATGCCATGGATCTTCCTGCGGATTTAATTCCTGTAGAAGAAATTCCTACCCTACCGACTGTACCGCCTCCGATGCCTGTAACCTCAGAACCTTTGGCTCCGCAATTCCGCTTCCCTTATGAAGCCGATGATTACGTTCTAACTCGTGGAGCTAAGGCTATTGCTAACGGTCCTATAGGCGATGCCACGGCTTCAGTATTGAATGCCGGTGGTAATGCTTTACGTGGATTAGTAGGGGCTGCCGGTGACACCGCCATGAGCGTATTCTCTCCTTCTGATGCTATGGTGCAAGCCTCCGATACGAGTGCCTTCCTTTCCCAAAACCCGGAAGAAGCTAAAGCTGCGGCGATGGAAGCCGCTAAGCGGTTCCGCGCTCCGGCACCGCAAGAACCGGCTCCGGTAGCATCAACAGTAGAGCAAATGGTGGCTCCGCAAGAAACAGTGATGCCTCCGGCTCCTATGCAAGCCTTCACTTATAGTGAACCCAATATCGATCCTCGTATTGCAGAACTCAGTGACTTGTATATTGCAGAACAACGTAAGCGTTTCGAAACAAAAGACAACGATCCTAACTCTAAAGACTTTAACATCTTTGGGTATAAAGCCACGGTTAATATGCCACTCTTGAAAGCCGGTTTGGCTATGATGGGATCAGAAGGTGATTTCTTCGAACAACTTGCTGCCGGTGGTAATGCCTTCGCAGAGCAGTTGACCAAAGACGAAGAAGGAGCTCAACGAGAAGAAGAAGAGAGAATGAAAGCTCTTGATAATGCTCGTACATCTGCTATTGACTTAGCCACCAAGCAAGAGTATCTTAAGACAGCAGCATTACAGCGCGAGCAAGCTATCTATAACATGAATAAAGCTAATAGCCCTGCAGAAAAAGCCAAAGCAGCCTTAGAGTATGCTCAAGCTAGTGCGAACTTAGATAAAACAATCGCAATGACTGAAGCGACAAGAAAAGGGCAGATACCCTTTAACCCCTTATTTACTCAGCAGTAATGGAACCGAATAAATATCTACTTGAGGCGGCTAAACTGTACGGAGTTGATCCTTCCGTATTCGCTGCCTTAGCCCCTGAGCAGCAAGTAGAAGCGGTTAACACCTTATCTCAGCAAAACACACAACAACCTGAACAAGATCCTTCTTACCTTTCTCGCTTAGGAACACAGATCGGTGTTGGTGCTCGCCAAACTGCAGCAGGATTATCTTCCTTTGTTGGGGCGGATGAAACCGCAAAATCGATTGCAGATAAGGCAGTAGAGGTTGCAGCCCAAGATCCTAAATTCATGGAGCAGAATCAAGAGCTTCGCAAAGTATTTGAAGAACAAGGCACGCAAGCAGCCTTAGCCTATATGGCATCTAATCCTTCTTTTAGCGGACTATTTTTAGCACAACAAGCCCCGAATGCTGCCTTGTATGCGTTAGGCGCTCTCGTTGGGGCTGCTGCTGCTCCGGTGGTAGGTCCTACGGCTGCAGTAGCCCTTGGCACCGGCTTAGGGGCGTCAGCTTCCGGTGCGTCTTCTGCCGGTTCTTCAGTGTTAGAAGCTTACCAAGAATTGCTCGGAACGAATGATCCTGCCGTTATAGAAGAAGCGATGAAAGACCCGACTGTCGCTAATTACATTAATCTCGTTGCGCGTAATCGATTTGTTATCGACACAGGTACGGCTGCAGTTGGTGGTCAACTTAGCCGCATGGTTCCTTTGAAGAGCACAGTAGGCCAAATTGCAACTAACATGGTTGTACAACCGGCAGTAGGTGCCACCGGTGAATACTTATCACAGAAGGCTACTGCACAAGAAGATCCTTTCGGTGTATTCGCAGAAGCCGTTGGTGAGGTTGGTGGGGCTTTCGTAGAACCTGTCCTTAATAAGGCGATAGACACAACCACCACTTCTTCTAAAACACCTGATCGTCCTGCATTCGAAGAAGATACCACTGCGCAAGCTACTACGGAATCTATTCCTACGGCAGCCACCACACAAACGTCTCCTATAGAAATACCTCCCACTCTCTTAACCGGTACGTATGAGCAGCGCTTAAATCGCTTTGCACAAAAGAATACCACTGAAGAGATGATGCAGAAGGCAGAGAAGCTAGGTATAGATCCGATGAAGCCTAATAAGAAAGGCACTCCGGTTCGTAAACCTAAGAAAGAACTCGCCAAAGAAATATTAAGTAAGTATGGTGTCAAAGAAGGTATTGATCGTAAGGCGATGCCGGTAACTCCTGAAGTAACACCCCAAGAGCAAGCACCGCCTACCTTAATCGAATATAAGTTGCCCAAAGATCTATCCGGGGCTAAGCCGAAGTTTGGCTATAGAAATACCAATAACGAAGTCAACTTTGAATCGGATGTTGATCGGGCCTTATTTATTGTATCACAAAAGAAGAAGTCTGCTCGCGATGCTGATTATCGTAAGTGGTTAAAAGATCAAGTTAAGCTAACGGATGCCGAGATTGATAGCTACTCTACGGATGTGCGTCAGCGTATAAAAGAACAAGCAGCCACAGCTAATGGTACGATAAATATACCTAAAATGTATGAACCGAAGATGCGCGTTCGGGTTAAAGCTCCAACTCAAGTAGCCTCTCCTTTTGTACAGCAGTTACGCGCTGCAACACTTAACAGCAAGATTACTCCTACTAAAGAACAAGAAGCCGCCTTACTTGCTGCACAGAGCCGCGCCCGGGAAGGAGTAGGAGTTGATCGTGAAGATGCGATAGCCACCCTCACTAATGAATTGAACAAGTTAAATGCATTCGAACAATCGCGAGCCTCGATAACCAAAGATATTATCGACAGTATCAAAGCAAATGACCCGGAAGCCGGTAAAGCTATAGCCGAGATGGTTGCTAAAGATCCGATGGTTGCTCCTCCTCTTTTAAAGAGCGCAGTTATGGATATGCTCGATAAGCCGCCATCAGAAGGAGAGCCTCGCTTCATTTCTACGATGCGCAAGATTATCGGAGATAGACCGGCCCGAGCGTCTACCACTAATTCTTCAGTTGTAGAAACCCCCGAGCAACTCCAAAAGCGTGTCCAAGATAATAACCTTGTTCAGCAATACACTTTATTGAGCAATGCCTCTGAATTCGATAAGCGCACATTCAATCTCTTGTTCCCGGCTAAAGGTCGTAGTATAACTGCTGCAGATATGGAACAAGAATATGGCGACTTCGGTTGGTTAGATCATAATCGGCTGTGGGTTCGCTCAGCAGTGTCTCTTGCACGTGATTACCCCTTTATTGGCAAGCTATTACTCGCAATAAATGGTAAATCGCGAGCAGCACGTATTATTAACGATAAATTGCTTGGTGATTTCAATGCTATAATCGATAAGTTTGGGCGAGATACCACTAAGCAAGCCTTATACATTATGTCGGAGATGAGTGGCCCTAAATATCCTGAAGGGCAAAAGGTAGAGTATACACCTGATGGTCGTTTGCGCTTCCGTAACCAAGAAGGCAAAAGATTGCTCGCTTCTATTGAGCAGACTAACGCCTTTAAGAGTTTGATGGATCTCAACAAAACAAATATAACTTACTACCAAGAAGGTATTATTAATCGCTTGCGTCAAGCAAATCCTAACCTTCCTCGTAATATAACACCGGAGATGCTTGGCCAACTCGCTAATGTGGCTCGTCAATCAGGTACCACAAAAGAAGCAGAATCTTTAACTGAAGCGAAGAAGACACTCGACTACTTGGAGAAGTTGAAGCAAGCTAATCGCCCGTACTTCCCTCATATTCGGGCTCGCGGTAAGAACGCCTTAGCTTTCTACGTTGATGGCGAACTCGTAGGCTTGTACACCGTAAAAGATAAACCTAATAGTAATAAGCCGGATCAAGCCGATCTTAAAAGGGTGATGGAGCGTGTTCGCTCGGATATGAAAGCAGATGGTCGTCAATGGACTACTAAATCCGGAGCAGGTATCGAACAAGTTCAGCCTTTTGTTATGAACTCAAATAACATACGCCAATTAGCAGAGCGCTCGGCCTTGCGTGGTAAGAACTTAGAACTACTCTCTACCATCATGCTACAAAAGGGCATTAAATCAAGTCAGATTGATAGCGTGTTAAAACAATTCGACACCTTAGACGACATCGAAAAGATCTATGCCGGTTTCCGTGATCGTGGCTCGTTCTATGGCTTCGATAATGAAGATTACTTGAACACTTATGCCGGATCCTTATCGGTGTCTGCCGGGGCTATAACTAACTTAGCCACTAAGGCGTCGATAACTCGCTTATTTAATACCGTGAAATCGGAGTTGGATGCCGCCGGTGCTCCTAATCAAGTTAAAGACTTCATTATGGACTATGAAGGTCGTATGAGTGGGTTCGGTAACACCGCAGACCAAATTCGTTCTTTTAGCTACATGTACTTCATGGCATTGAACATGTCTTCTGCGTTCATGCAGTTGACAGCACCATTGACAACAACTTCTGCTCACATCAAACAATGGGCTTCTACCTTAGATACCGCTAAGGCTATGTCGATGGCTCCGATTAAGATGGTCCCTAACTTAATGTGGATGATTAAAAATCGCAGCAAGTTTGACACCATCACTGCTAAAGAATTAGCCTCTAAAGGCTCCGGTGTTAGCCAACAAATGGCAGATGAAATACTTGATATTCAAGCCCGAGGTGGATTTGCTGAGAACCCATCGTTAGACACAATCACTGATCGTCCTCGTTATGGCAAGGATAGCTTCTTTAATAAAGTTATGAATGCCTTTATCCCGGCGGCAGAAACCGCAGCGCGTCTACAATCTTATGTTATGCTGCATAATGCCTTGCAGAACGATGCCAATTATCAACGCGCATTAGGTGTGTACGGTAAAGATAAATTCTTCCGGGTATTCATTGAAGATGAGTACGGTGGGGTCCCTTCTCGTCAAGCAGTGGCGCATTTCGCCATGCAAGAAGCACATGGTCTCTATGGGCGTGAATCTCGTGCTCGTATCCTAGAGAACTCGGTTGCTGCTGTGGCCGCTCCGCTTATCCATTATGCTTGGTTACAGACGGAGAATGTTGGGCGTTTCCTTATCGGGCGTGATAGTAAGGGCTTCATGGATAAAGGTTTCTTCAATAATCCGGAAGGGCTTAAAACACTTGCCGCCATAGCTGTGGCCGGATGGTTATACGGCGGTATGAGTGGAGTTGCTTTCTTCGAGCCGTTAGATTGGTTTATCACCCTCTATCAAAAGTATGTTAAAGGTCGTAAAGCTGATGCTAAGCTCTTATTGAGTGAAGCCTTACTCTCGGCAGGGTTCTCGCCTGAAGCCGTCCAAGTTGCTCGTAACGGGTTGCTACCTCAATTCACTAAAGGCTTGCAGCAGATGGCCGGACTAGAAGAAAGCCAAACCTCTGCCTTACGTTTGGACTCACGTATTGCTTTGAACTCTCCCGGATTGACTATTGCTAAAACGGCAGTGAATGGACTGCTCGATCCTTCAACCTCCTCTTTTACCGATTTGCTAGGTGCTCCGGGCTCGTTTGTTGAAAATACGGTTAGCGGTGTAAATAAACTAAGAACCGGGGATGTGATGGGTGCTGTTACGGATGTATTGCCTTCCGGTCTTAAGAACCCGCTGAAGGCATATCAACTAACGCAAGGTGAGTTGACAGATGCGCGAGGCAATCCTTATGCTCCTCCGGCGGGTATTGATCGAACCGCACAATCGCCAATCAACTACATGGACGTACTCTCACAAGCCATCGGGTTCACTCCTGAAGGTCTTAAGAATATACAAGAAGCGAGACGCACCACGAAGATGTTAGACAATCCTTACCAACCGGCCATCCTAGCCGCTAAGAAGGAAGCCGCAAGGGTTGCGCGTGATTGGGCAAAAGGAGAGATAAATCAAGACGAAGCTTCGCAAAAGATTTCTCAGTTATTTGTAGAAAGTAACTTGGCTAAGCTATATGAAGCTAATCAGATGTCACCGGAAGAAGGATGGAAAGATTTAACTTCTTATGCCTTAACCGAAGGTAAGGAAGCCTTGAATCCTGTCACCGGTAGACTGTCTAAGAAAAGCCAAGTTATCGACCCGTATGCCCAAATGTATATAGGCCAAAACCCCGGTGAATCCTTGCCAATACGAGCGGTAGAGTGATAAAATTAAGCCGTTAATTAGCGGTAAGGTATTGAGATGAAAGAAATATTAGTAGATGTTATGACGTACTTGGAACACATAAAGTATTTCTTCCTCGCTGTCATATTCTCTGTGGTGAACATCCTTGTTCGCCCACCTAAGCATAAAGCAATTTTATATGTTGTTGAGTTTGTATTATCGGTAACCGTGGCTTCACTTGTGGGTATCGTTAGCCATGGTTTTGGTTTAGGTGAGTCATTAACCTTTCTTTTAGTGGCTTGTAGTGCTTTGATAGCTAGAGACATGCTATCCTTAGTAATAAGCGCCGGGGATTTCATCTCGGATAATAAAGAAACACTATTTAAAATTCTACTCAATAAGTGGTTGAAAAAATAATGGTAGTCAGCCTAGTGAAAAAATATAAGAGATGCTTGGACTGCGACCGGACTCGATTAGAGGTATATTTTTACTCTTACATAAATAAGTCCGGTACACCTAGTCGTAGAGGCCACTGCCGGGACTGCGCTTTAATTAGGCAGAAACGAGCCGCTTCTAAATATAAGAGAATACACGGTAGATGCCGCTCTTCATATAATTATGTTAGAAAATTTACTCCGGTAAAATCCAATTGCGCTAAATGTAACGCTGAGTATATAAAAATACAAAAGACACATAAATACTGTTCACAAGTGTGTAAAGCACATGCTAATAATTCAACAGATAAGCAGTATGGTAGCTTAAGTGGACATTGGCCTAGTTATTTCAGAGGTTTGGCTAACCAACCTCACCGAAAACCCTACGGATTAACGTGGGAAGACTTGAATGAGGTATATTTACGTCAAAAGGGTTTGTGCGCTTTAAGCGGAGTAGAGTTGACATGTTTAAAGAAAAAAGGCACTATATTTAGAACCAATGCCTCCGTAGATAGAATACAAGCCGGGGGCCCTTATACTAAAGATAATATACAGCTAGTATGCTCGGCTTTAAATAAATTTAGAACAGATTTAAGTGTTGAAGAGTTCATTGATTGGTGCAGGAAAGTGGTGGAGCATGCCGAACCGAAAAAAGTACAATAAAAATTCCGATACTCCAAGGGATTACAAATCAGACTACAAGAAGTTTCAGTCTTCTCCTGAAGCTATTAAAGATCGTGCTTCTCGCAATAAAGCGCGTAGACAAGCTGAGAAAGAAGGCCGAGTAAGAAAAGGGGATGGACGTGACGTTGATCACTCTGATGGCAATCCGCGCAATAATAGCAAAAAGAATTTAAAAGTAGTGTCTAAATCATACAACCGTGCAAAGAAATAAGGATCTAAAATGGAAAAGAAATATAAAGGTAAGATGACGGCTTCGGAAGCTAAGATGATGCGCGATAGCTTAAAGAGCACCCGTAAGATTGAATCAGGTGATAATATGATTATGCGTAAGCGTCAAGAGATGGAAGCATCTAAAGCGCGTGAAAGCCTGAAGCGCTCGTCTAAGATAGAAGCCGGAGATAACAAGCTTGCACGTAAGCCTAAAGGCATGAAGTGCGGCGGTAAGGTTAAGAAATAATGCCTAAGACACCTGCTTGGCAACGTAAAGAAGGTAAGAACCTAGAAGGCGGCGGATTAAACGCTAAAGGTAGGGCTTCTGCTAAGCGCCAAGGTATGAACCTTAAACCACCGGTAAAGAAGGCCGAAGCAGCTAAGAGTGAGAAGGCTGCTAATCGTAGGAAGTCATTCTGCGCCCGGATGACCGGTATGAAGAATAAACTGACTTCAGAGAAGACCGCTAAAGACCCTAATAGTCGAATTAATAAGTCTTTGAGAGCTTGGGATTGCTAAATGGCATTCAAATTCGGTATAAAGTCGCGCTTACTGCTAAGTCAGGTACACCCTGACCTCCGTAAGGTTGCTGAGCGTGCGCTCTCTATATCGAAGAATGATATGACCATCTTAGAAGGGATGCGCACTAAAAAGCGACAAGAGCAACTCGTTAAGAGTGGAGCCTCTCGTACGATGAATTCTCGTCACTTAACCGGTCATGCTATCGATATAGGGGCGTATGTGGGGGGTCAAGTACGGTGGGATGGTCCTCTATACCTAGAGCAAGCAAAGGCCATCCGTAGAGCTGCTATAGAGCTTAAAATCCCTATTCGGTGGGGCGGGGTATGGGATCGTACACTGAACGACCTATCCGAAGACTTAGAAGAAGAAGTTCGTTTATATAGTCGTAGGCAAAAAAGCAAGGGAAAACAAGCATTTATCGATATGCCCCACTTTGAATTGCCTCGATCAGTCTACCCTTGATATAATCATAAGACGAATGGAGAACATAAATGATTAATGAAATAGTTACATTCCTTACAGAAAACGGCCTTGAGATTGTTAGCGCAGTTACGATGATTGTTGCCGGGGCTTCTGTCTTGGCTAACTTCACTAAAACTGACGTAGACAACCGAGTATTGGCATTCATCGGTAAGGTTATTGCCTTGCTCGCCGGTAATGTCCGTGTCGATTCTCTCAAAAAGTAACGCATACCTCTTAGGGGTACTACTAAAGCAGGGCCTACCCATGGCCTTGCTTCTTTTATTGGGTTGGATTGGTAGAGGATACCACGAGCAGAATATAAGAGCTAAAGCAGAGAATGCTGCACTAGCTAAAGCCCAACAAGCTATGGTAGAGTATCAATCAGAGAAGGAAGAGTATGAGCGTTTATCTAGAGAATTACTTGAGTCTATACAAGGGGATGATGCTCCTCTTTCTCCTCTCTATCTTGATTACCTTAAGCGCTTGTCAGAGCGTACACGGTAACTTTCCTTCAAGCTATTACACCTGTAAAGAAGCTCCTAAACCTAGCGGTAAGGAGACAATGCAACGTGAAGCTATTAAGCTCCACGAAGAAACACGCTTGGCTTGGTTGGATTGTAAAGCAAAGTTGAATTCATTAAAACCAAAATAGGAGATTGAGCATGAGTGGTGATTTGTCTGTGGCCTTTTATAAAACCATTAAGCATCACTCCTCCTGTCTAGTCTGCCATTCCAAAAAGAACCTAACCTTTCATCACGTAAAGCCGGAACAAAAGGTGAACGAGCTGCATAAGGTGGCACGTAATTATCCTTTTAGATCTTTAGTAGAGGAATTCAATAAGTGTGTTCCCTTATGTTGGGGGCATCATCTAGAAGTACACAAAGGTACTCGCCAAGGATGGATGAGCGGGCATTTCGATAACGGCAAGCCTAGTCATGCTGCAGTGGCTTCTCGCTTCATGCCTTACCTTAACTACCTAGCCGCCCGTAGCCCGGATATATTCATGGGTTTCTACAATGATCATGTTAGAGAAGCGAAGGATGCGCTAAGCGATATTCTTGTGCCGCACATACCGGTGAAATCACAACAGTTGCCTTTATTCCCTGCAGATTATATTGATGCACATCAAATGCAGCCGAGAGGCGTGTTGTATGGTATGAAAGGAGAGAGGCTGAATTGTGGATAGTAAAAGGCCCCACCGAAGTGAGGCCCCTCATTCATTAATTTACAGTAGGTGATTCTTCTACGGCGCTCTTTACCAAAAGCAATTCATATCCGCTAACAATTTCAGTACGGATACCTTTACCCTCATCATAAGCTACTAAGTACGAAGTATCGGGAACCAAGTTAGAGGCTAAGGCACGGATAAAGTTAACGGTTTCCGGATTTTCTTTATCAGCCTTCGAAACGAATTCTACGTAAGCCATTAAGTTCCGTGGGTCAACCCATGAATCGACCACAACACCTTGACGCTCTTTAGACGCTTCTTCCTTTTCAGCAGAGCTGAACAATGCGTAAGGGCGGAAGCTAACCACATCCCCTTGCACGAATTGGCGCTTAACGCAGTATTTCTCAATATAGTCTTTGATATTATCGTTCATTATCTTTTTCCTCCATTTTAGGTACAATAAGAACTCGTGTATTCATAAGAATGGAGCAAGCAGATACACCATTCTCAATTGCTTTTATAGTGGCCATAGCCGGGTCGTAAATTTCTACATGCTTACCATAAGTTCCTAAGATCGACATAGGAACGCAAAGCGCATTCTTCAAGTGTTCGTTAGCGGTATGATCGCCCAAAGTATCCATGGTTTTACCACCCCCAAGTAAGACGCCGTGACGAGCAGCAGAACGAACGGCACACACTGCATCTTCAACGCGATCTTTCAACTCTTTCGTTTCAGATACGGTTGCAGCCCCGACTTTGATAATGGCTGCCTTGCCATTCAAGTTGGCAATACGACCTTCCAAGGCTTTAATCCTATCTTGATCATTCTCCTCTTTTAGCTGCTCTTTGAGTTGAGCAGTCAACGAATCAACTTCTTCGCTATCTTCTACTCGGATGAAAGTGCAGCTCTTCATGTCGCCACTGAATTTATCACAGAAACCCAAATCATTATCGGAGGCGCTATCGTGTATGATAGTGGCTCCAACACTAATGGCTAAATCCTTAAGGTTCTCAAACACATCAAGATGACGGACCAAGGCGATGCGCAAGATGCCGTTCTGTTTATTTAAAAGGACAGTTGACACCACCTCATCCGAAAAGTCTTCGGCAACAATAACAATAGGTGATTTAGCCTTTACACATTGTTCCAATACGGCGGACAATTGGGTCAAATAATTAACTTTACCTTTGAAGATTGCCACCGGTACATTGTCGAATTCAGCCCGAGTTGATCGTGCATCGTTGACGAAAGCATGGCTCAAGATACCGATAGGCAATAAGAATCCGCCAAACACCTCCGTACGAATACCTACTGCGCGTGACTCTTCAATAACTGCCGTACCATCTACCCCAATCTTTTCTTGCACACCTGCGACTAGATCTGCCACCATTTCATCGCCATTAGCAGATACAAGAGCTACATCGCGTAAAGGGATATCCTTACGAATCATTGTCTTAGCCACTTCAATAAGACGATTAGCTTCTTTACGTACTTCTTTAATTTCGTCTACCGAAGCTCCGCTATCGAATAAGGAGTTAAAAAGGGAACGAGTAAATACTACCGTGGTGGTTGTACCATCCCCCACTTCTTCTGCGGTCTTCAGGGAGGCATCACGTACAACTGTTGCGCCTAATTCTTCCATAGGATCTTTGAGTTTGATAGCACGAGCAACAGTGACGCCGTCTTTAGTGGAACGAACCGGATTGGTTCCTAAAAGAACGAGATTACCTTCAGGCCCCAAGGTAGTTTCTACTGCATCAGCTAAGGTGTTAACACCATTACTAATCTTTTGTAGGGCAGTAGCTTCAAAGGCGATTTCAGTGTACATTAGATAACTCCTAAGTAGTTGTAAACGATGGCGAGTGTAGCATACGTACCTAAGCCTGTCAATACCTCTCCGATATAAGTTGGTTCAGGCTTTTTGTTATGATCACTCACCGCCCAACCAATCATATAACCGAAAGCCTTACTCATACCGGCACCAACAAATACGGTGAGTGCGGCTAATGGGTTTACAAACATCAAGGCTAAGGTTGAGCCAAGTACTGCGAATCCACCGCACCAAAACAATCCTAATACGCATCGCCAATATAGCTCATCTTCGCTATACTGCGGGTGAAAGGACGTAGGGTATCCGGGTACTGTTCTAGGATCTTTGCCGAAGAAAGGCGTGACCAAGAAATCTAAGCGTTCCGGTTTGATATACTTAAGAACTTTGCCTAACGAGAAGTACTGACCATGCCCCAATGTTTTGAGCATATCACCCAATACAGACAAGGCAACGAGCCACCAATTGTTAGTCAACAAGTGCATACCGTAAGCAGGTAAGGCACCCCATGCAATGTTCTTAATTAGTTTAGGGGTCTTCGGAGGTAAGTTGCCCCCATGCCATAAGGACAATAGACCGCCATAGATTGTGATTAAAGCTATTACCATTCTGTAATCTCCCCTTTTAAGGTACCCTTGCTATATTCAGTTGGGCGGGTTTCAAAGAAGTTAGCATGTTCAGAACTTAGCATCAAGTCATCCAACCACTTGAGAGGATTATCAGGGCGACCATAAATAGGTTGGAAGCCTAACTGCTCCAAGCGATAATCTGCGATATGACGGATATACATCTTAAGAGAATGCTCCGTCATTATCGGCTGCGATGTTGGGAGACCGGTGTTAATCTCTCCTTTTGATACTTCAAAGGCAAGCTCAATAAACTTATCTTCTAAGTCAACCATCTTCTCGGCAACATGACGGATCTGAGGCTCAAGGAGCATAAGATCTTCTCGGTTGAGATATTCACGAGCAAATTCTTTGAAAAGGAGGATCATGTTATCGCTGTGGCAGTTACCTGCCACGTATACCCGGTCGTTTTGGCGCACTACAATATTACCGGAGGGAACCGATACGCAGTAAACACGCCCTTCATAGGGCCGAATGTCCTTAGCGCATACAGATGTCGGAACTTGGTTGCCGTGGTAGACAACCACACGGTGCCGGTCTGAATGATTTTCACTACGCTTTTCCTCTACTAGGGTGCGAGTAGCGCGGCGGCCACAGATAGCAGCTAAGGCTTGGATAATATCCACATTAATAGGTACGATAGAGCTATAGTCGTTAACCATGCCGTCTTTATATTTGTCGCTGCCATCCCACTGCATGACCTCATCAAGGAAGTCTGCGGCCCATTCATGGCTTACTTCATTTAACTTAACCCAATCGAATGTTTTAGATAAAGTTAATGGGCCTTTTACTTTAACATGAATATAGCCCTCTTTGCCTTTAACATCGTTAATGGTATACTCCCATCCTAGATTATCTAAGATTAGTTTCAGGCGTTCTTTCTTGCGCTCCCGCTGTAAAGTAAATTTAGCGGTTTTATATCCGGTATGTTTACCGTATTCCGCAATACGATAATCTAAAGTGCCATCTGCTTGGAGGGCAATAAGGAACCGCTCTTCCCAAGTTAGTTGGTTGCGACCGGTTTGCTTAAACCCACCGGTAAGAAATTGTCTACGATAATGCGGCGTAAAGTCCTTAGCTTTCTGTTTCACAAACTTCTGCCCGTACTTAGTCAATTGCATATAAGCAATATCGTGGTCATCGGTGCAAGTAAGATCTATAGCGCGTGAAGTGTTATGGAAACGTATAAGATCGCCTTTAAATTCTTTATTGATAAGCTTATATGGTTTAACAAAATCTACTGTACCATCGGTACGGTATTCTAATACCATATCGGTTTGATCTACCGCATCTAATCTTTTCCAACCATTTGTGGTCAATACTTCGGTGTGGCCTTCAAAGCATTGCTCATCCCGCATCGACCAACGAACGATATTCGTCATGCCGGGCATCTTACCTAAGCGCTCAAAGTGCATCAGCATAGCAAAGGAGGCATATAACTGCATACCTTCGGTAAAGGCAGAATACACGGCAATCGACTTAGCAATATCCATCTCGGAATCTGTCTTAATCGTTTCCAAGAATTCATACTTGTCGCGCATAGCTGCATACTCTAAGAAGGCCGAATATTCGCTCTCAGGCAGTCCTAATGTTTCGATGAGCAAAGCATAGCTATCCACATGAATGCCTTCACGCGCAGCAAAAGACAAGATCATCATAGCCACTTCAGGGTTTCCGCTGAATAACGGAATGATCTTAGTTGCATAAGCATTGGCAACCGAGACATCTTGTTGTGTGAAGAAACGAAATAATTGGGTTAAGAACTCTTTCTGACCATGAGTGAGGTTATGTTCCCAATCCATAACATCGTCGGTGAGTACAACCTCATCAGGCATCCAATGCATCTTTTCATGCTTCTTATAAGCATCAAAAGCGAAAGGGTATTTAAACGGTTTGTAGGTTATTCGTTTGTCGAGTAGCATTGAATTCTTCTCCTCTTTTATGATTGCATTCCGCGCAAGATAGTACTACGTTACTAGGATCCCGACTTAAATGCGGGGCTTCAGCTCTTGGTATTAAGTGATCTATAGTAGCTAGGGCCTTACCCATAGGTAGCCATGCGTTAGTAACTTCTACCCCGCAATGGTAGCAGTAAGGGTGTTGGCTGATGAAGTATGCACACATCCGCTTATTGAATATAGATTGTTGACTCATGCGCTATCTTCACCTTTATACACTCCATGGTGCCGGTTGAGAGGATTGAACTCCCGACCTTCGGTTTACAAAACCGCTGCTCTACCGCTGAGCTAAACCGGCAAGATGGATTAATTCTCAGTAGAGTTGTAGAACACGTATACTATATACCGAACTTAGGCGCTACCTAAATACTGCGATATATAACAGTGACGAACATCCCATGCTTACCCCCGGGCGTCCCTTGATGGTAAGTAACCAAGGTCCTACAACTCAACCGAAAATTAAAGCCGTCGATAACAGGCACGGCAAACACCCTTCCTTCTAGAAAGAACCATACGTAAGCATTCTGCTCAGAGGTATGGGTCATACAAGTTAGACAGGTCGGGGTTTATAGTGCGCCTTCATCCCCGTTTTTTACTGCTCACGAAGTGCGTGATCGCGTAATCATGAAGCAATTAGGGCTTTCAACCTACGGCAACGCCTGTCTAAGAGAATACCGCCCGCTCGCGTCCGAGCCTGTTTAATGCGATATTCACCTAGAAAGGATGGTGATTGATATGGCACAACCACCAAAGCCCCTATTTATCCCTCACAAGAGAGACAAGTAGATTGTATATCACTTTTTTCGGTTTGTAAAGAACTATTTTTAAAATTCGTATCAGCCACTTTACCTGCCGATTTAGAACGTAAGTAGTACAGCGTCTTGAGCTCCTTCTCCCATGCTAACTTGTGCATCTTATGCAGGATGTTAAAATCAGTATCTAAAGGGAAGAACAAGTTTAACGATTGTGCTTGGCAGATAAACGGCTGACGTATAGCGGCATGCTCAATCAGCCATGCTTGATCTAACTCAAAGGCAGTCTTGAATACATCTTTATCATACTGATCCATAAAAGCGAGATGCTGAACCGATCCTTCGCTAACTTGAATAGAGCGCCATACCGACTCAAGTTCTTCGCCCTTTAAACCATACTTATGTTGGAGTACGGCATCTAAAGCGCGGTTCTTAAGTACGAAAGCCCCTCTTCGTGTCTTCTGAACGAATACGTTAGCATTATAAGGTTCGACTGAAGGTGAAGTAAACCCACAAATAACACTAGAAGAGGCATTCGGGGCGATAGCAATCATAAACGAAAATCGCTTACCCGAACCTTCCATGTCAGGAGCTTCTCCCCTTTTATTAGCGAGTAAGCGTGAATGGCTGTCGGCATAGTGTTTAATATGGCTGAACATGCGACGATTAGCCGAAGCAGCAGTCGCTCCTTCTATAGGGATGCCCTTACGTTGTAAGTAGGAATGAAATCCCATTGTACCAAGCCCAATAGAGCGCTCATTCTTGGCGCTATTAACTGCACGCCATAACTCTTGCGGGGCCTTATGAATGAACACGTCAAGTACGTTATCGAGCATCTCCACCATATCCGGAATAAAAGAAGGAACTTGCGACCATTCATCGAAGTACTCCAAGTTAACCGAAGATAAGCAACACACTGCCGTACGATCAGGGGATGTTGGCAGGGTAATCTCTGAGCACAAATTAGATTGGTTGATGCGCAAGCCTTTATGCTTCAACTCTTCCGGCATAGCTCGGTTAGAAGCATCAATGAAGTGGATATATGGCTCACCGGTTTTCATGCGCATCTTCAAGGTACGCGCCCATAAGTCACGAGCATCCATCGTCTTAACAACTTCTTTGGTGTGAGGATCGCGCATAGCCCACATCTTGCCTTCTACAACGGCATTCATAAAGTCATCCGGAATATTCACGGCATGGTGTATGTTCAAGCACTTACGATTAGTGTCTCCACCACCTGATACTTCACGAATATTCAAGAATTCTTCATACTCAGGATGACCGATATCTAGGTAGACTGCGATAGCCCCACGACGAACTTCACCTTGCTTAGAAGCGCAAGCAATAGAGTCAAGTACTTTGATAAACGGAATGATGCCGGGGGTAGAAGTACCACGTGAATTACCGGTACCGATAGAACGTAAAGCCCCTACATACGTCCCAATACCCGCCCCTAAGGTAGAGAGGAATAAGGCTTCCTTCCAATTCTCGGCGATACCTTCTCTACTGTCGTCGATATAATTAAGGTCACAGCTTATTGGTAAGCCACGAGGATTAGCCGCATTGGAGAGAACCGGAGTGGCGAACATAAACCACAATTTTGATACATAATCATACAAGCGTTGGGCGTGCTCTTGATCGGAAGCATACGCACATGAAGCCCGAGCAAAGGCGTGTTGAGGGGAGGTTTCTTCCGGGAGCATATACTTTCCTTCTTTTAAAAGGACAAGACCGGGCTCACCTAACAAGGAATCTCGTGCTAAATCAATAGTTAAGTGGTAAGTCTCTCCGGTGTACTCGGAGACGCCCGAATAGTATTCCATAGTTGGCTCCTTGGGTTTATTTGCAGTGGAGTATTCATCATAGCAATGACCCCCCTATATTGCAAGGGGGATCACTTTGTCGTTATGAAAGGAAAATTGTTATGCCTTAGAGGATTAAGCTGCTAACGCAACCATCAGGTCTGAGGACTTATTCGTATTTGCAGTTGTGTTTAATAGTATACAGTATATCGTCTACGTTGTCAACATATTCAGATTTTAGATAGTAATTTTCAATGGAGTACTCCAAAACCTTGATATTTTCAAGGGCTTTGCCGGTAGATCTTTTATCTAATTTAGTCTTTGATCGACTTATGCGTAACTTGGATTCTTCGGTGTGCTTATAATATCCGGTTTTACCCTTATTGTGGGCCACCTTTCCTAGCTTAGCTAAAGACATTTTACGCCTAGTGCTCTCAGATATTCCGGCAGCACCGCCCCGGCCCCCTACACTTAGGTTATAGCCTTTAGGGGCTAGAGACTTGTGCTCCGTTATAGCCTTTATTTCTAATATATAAGCGCACTCTTCCGAAAGATTAACTTCTGATATAACTTGAAAGGAAAATCTATCGGATCCATATTTTTTTATAGCTCGATGTAGCGCCCATTTTGGATTAGGTGTTTTTGCCAAACTTTTGTGTGCACTCCATCGGTAGGCGGGAGTATTTACTGTTTTTCCTACATATTTACGCCCACTATCTAGGTGCTGTATTAGGTATATATAGCACTTTCTTTGCGCGGAACGATAGTTGAATTTTTGCTTCATAATTATATTGTCAAGATATTTAATGGTAGACCCCGTAGGATTCGAACCTACATCTTAAGCGTTATGAGCACTCTGCATTAACCATTATGCTAGAGGTCCTTGGTGGAGCTGCGGTACATCTCAGAACCGGTCTTACCCTCTCGGATAATCGAATTTACTTCAGCCCCGCACAGTTAAATCGCAAGTTGGAACGTACATCATATCGGGTACGAACTTTATCCCCAAATGAGTTACGCTCAATAACAGGGATTACTTCAGCAATAACTTGAGTGAATCCTTTAGAATGATAATAGTATTCGATGCGTTTCGCTAATGAATAAGCTGCCTCTTTATTTCCTAAGTAGTCATCCATTACTGTGTTCCTTTAATATCAGTTTGGTTAATTCTTCTATAGAGCCTACGTTATACTTTTCTAATGTCTTGTTAAAGGGCTCTTTACTTTTAACAATCAGGTCGAGGTGGTCGCGTACGGCTCGATATACAACCTTAGGTTGCATCCCTGCTAATTCGCATATCTCTATGAAGCTCTTGTCACGTAGGTTGAACCACTCTTCTGCTTCTAGTCTTATTTCCATATCAGGTGATCCTAGATCGTGAATGGCTTGATCTATAACGGCCCTATAGAGTTTTAGCTCAGCATTATAGGAAGCGCTATTTTCTATATCAAACGGTAGTCCATTCTGCTCTGCAACAGGTAGCATTCCAAAAAATCCATTTTTAGCAAGAAAAAATCTAAAGTCTGTTTTGTCGCCTCTAGCCATCTTGGGTATTGTATATGAAAATAATCTATTCGTCAATACGTTTTCTGAAGTAACGGCTCAGAATATTTTCGTTATAATATTCATACTGACCGTTTATCCGGCTATAAAGAACATCACGTATAAACTGTTGCTTAGTTTCTTCGTAATTGGTTTCAGCACGAGTGCGGTGAAAAGAAAGGATTTCGAATTTGAAGTTCTCTAGGCCAAACTTGTTTATATCTTGTACCAACTCTTTGCATGAGCTTTTGTAAGTTTGCCAATCCGACTCTTTCACAGAGCGTACTCGACGCTTACGACCGACTACCTTTTTAGAGGTCTTAGCCCATAGATATTTTCGACCAACATATTTTCGATTTGTTAGTTCATTAGTTATGAGGTACACGAACCCTTCATAATCAGAAAGGTCGTGTATCTCGTAAGGTTTAATCCAAGGGGTCGAGGTTGATTTCTTGGACTTTCGGGGTTTTATAGACATTCGTAAAGTATTTTACACCATTGGAATATTTGAAGGCACGTAAGCCGCGACCACCATTAGCATCAGACCAACACCTTGTCTTAAAGCGGCACCAACCACAGTCAGACCCTAAGGTACGATTGCCGTTATCTTCTTCTACATCCGGATAGCAACGAGGTGCTAAAGGAGCATCAGGTTCTAAAGCTTTCTTAGTGTCCGCTATTTTCTCTTTTACCGCATACTGCAGGTGCTTAGGTGTTCTCAGAAAGCACAATTCACCGGTTTCCTTATTTGAGGCTAAGAAGCCGCTGTCCGATACTTTGAGAGCTTCTTCATAGCTTTTGATTTGTGGAAAATAAGCAAAGCTATCATTACCGTTAAATAAACTGCCATCCATAAACTTATCTCGGAAAGCGCGTGACGAACACGATTTAACATCTACTAATACTCCATCTATAAGGGCATCCGGGTGGCCTTCTATTCCATCTATTTCTAGCGTGGTTTGGCGATGCTCGACCGTATGACCGGTTGATTCAGCAATGAATAGGAGAATAGCTTCAGTGATATCGCCAACTAAGAACTTAAGAAGGGTTGGACCGTCATACTTTTCATTAGTCGGATACTTCGCTTCATATTGCAGTTTACGGATAGGGAGCCCGTAGTTAGACATACGAAGAGTAAAAGAGGGATCTTGTTTCGCCCTTTCATGTCTTTCGATAAACCGAGCATAGCAAACGTCTGCAATAGCCTTACCGAGTTGATCGAAATGGTCCTTAGTAGGGGGAGGAAATCTCCCATCCCCCTGCATGAAGGCATATATGTCGGATACTAGCGTGTCAATCGAAGCCATTTCAGAACCTTGCCAATAAACGATTTCTTAGGCTGAGGCTGCCAATTATTCGGTACAGGAACAAGTTGTCCTTCAGCTTTGGTATTCGTTGGGGTGAACATAATAAGTTTATCGCCTTTGTCGTTGATAAAATACCCTCTAGGTTTAATAAATTTTTCTCGGATAATCGCAGCGGTTTCTTCTAGGGCTTCATCCGTCAACTCGACATTTTGCAATGACACGCCATCATCGATTGAAACGCTTTTGGTTCCTACTAAGTTAGGAAAAGAGTTGTTCAGTACATCTACTTTGATAAAATGCGGATCTTGCTTTTGCAGCAAATCGTGCGCCATTTGACGTTTCCATTCTTTGAAGCGGCCATCTTGGGCCAACTGCACGAGCTCTTCGCGAGTCATGCCGAGTAAGCGTTCCTTAAATTTCTGTTTTTGATCGTCCATAGTCGGATCCTTATGAATAGGGTTAATAAGTTAAGGGGCTTTTTAAGGCCCCCTAACCAAGTTAATTACAGGTTAGCGAATTTAGGCACATCGTCAGCCATATCATCCGCCGGTGATGCCGCATGTACATAGCCACCCAAGTTAGGTGTAGGGGCTGCTGCCTCATAAGGGACCAACTCAAGGATACGAACACTGATCAATCGACCACCATATTCACCATGGCCTTTCATGGCCGGTTTGGTCAATGCGAACGATACAGTGACAACCGAGCCATTGCCCAACAGCGGAGCATCTGAAGTCGGGATCAGATTACCGGCTGAGTCGCGGATTTGTGGCGGCTGAGCCGGTTCAAACATCGGGCCATCTTCATTGTACTTCTGCTTGTTACGAGCTTGATCCCACACGGCTTTGGTGGTTTTCTTCGAGAAGCGAACATACTCCCCGGTATAGCCTTTCTTATCCAAGCCACTCTCTTTTACAAAATCAATGTAGCGTTGGTTCATTTTCTCATCGCCTTGCTTGTTGCGAACACGCAAGCCAAGTTTATCGGCGACAGCTTTGCCTTTTTGATCAATCAGCAAATCCAATTCCCATGTATCCGGGATGTCTGCACGGTTTGATTTAGCCGGGCGGATCAGCTTAGCATACATTGAAACACCGGTAATGGTCTCGATATCATTGTCCTTAGACATTTTGTTCTCCTTAGAGTTTACGTTTTAGGTTACACATATTAACATTAATAAAAAGCAAAGTCAATCACTTTCTATATCTCTTTTCACGAAATCCTTCTGCAACGATAGGTAATCCTGCCGCCCAAGAAGGGAGATCGCATAAACACTCTACATACTCCTCTACGCTACCGCATCCGGGGCGTACTTGAGCAATGCCTTCATCATATACACTGAGGATATGCTCGTATCCTTTCTTTTCAGCTTTGTACATGCCGTTATACATGATGTCTCGTGCGATAGCTTGCGTACCATTTTGGGTCAAGATACCGCCATACAAGTCACTACGCTCTACTTGCTTCGTAACAGAGTTTACGCCTATTGAGCTGACCGTAAAAGCTTTCTTACCCCATGGAGTTGTTTTCTCTCCTAATCGCGGAGCGTAATAAGATAGCCTACGACCGGAAGGTAAGTACATGAACAAGAAGTCAAGCTCGGTGTCAAAGTAAAACGTAACCATACCGACTTCGGCTTGCTGCGGGGTGTTAGGCTGCATCATAGCATTTAAGCAAGCCCTCTCTACGGCATACCACATTTCTACGGTACGAGGGTGAGCTTCTCTCCATGCGCTAACGAGTTCCTTGGCCCTAACTTCATCGAGCTTCATCCCGTACTTTTTTGCCATACGCTGTAATGCGCGATAACCACCTTGGAAGCCGCAATTGTGGGCGAGTATCGGTCCTTGCTTGGTTATGATCGTGAACCGGTTGTTCGGACCGCAATTCATTATGTCGTAGACGGGTTTCCAATTCCTGAATTCGGCGTTGAAGATCCCATATCTTTCGCTTATTTCTTTGGTTTTCGATTGAAGAAACGAAGCGTATGTTTCCGGCAGCATAGTCTCCATTAACGTCAATACGGTCGAGTTCGTAAGACGGTTCGTCCCATCCTTCAAGCGTGATGAGATGCGCGAGAAAGCCGTGCATGTCTCGCCCCCATTGGATGCGGATACCCCTTCCGCCATAGCTCGGATATGCGACATTGTTGGGGTTGTAGCAGCGTTGGATGCAAGCCCTAATTCTATCCAATAGTCGGCGTCGATGTGCAAGTTCGGGGACAAGGTAGGCGTAATCGCTATACTGCGCTCGCTTATAGGAAACATCTGATTTGCCTTGCGAAGGCCGCCCCCTTGGAGGCTTACCATTGCATCGAAGAACTCCCGCGCTGACTCCATCATCATCGGATCTTCGACTAATTGATCGGCTCTCTTCCAACCCGTTCCGGTTAGGAGAAGATGCTCCGGGGTTACTCTCACTCCGGCCATGTTTATTGTTTCTTTCCATCCTTTAAATACCACTCCTTCATGGTGTACAAAATCGTGTCCATCCCAAATTCTATCGGTGATATCTACATCGACAATAGGAATGAAGCCGCGATCAGTTAAGATAAGCGTTTCTGCTGAGAAGCAAGATAGCTCTTGCACCTTACCGGCTTGACGCATAGGTTTAGTAACTTCGTCGATTGGGATATTGAAAGACTTAGAGTAAGATAATTTGTAGAGGTCAGGCCCTTTACGAATATCTTTCCCCTTCTCATCCTTACCAATCACAGTGTCGTAATCGATAAAGGCTTGCACTTTCCAATCTTCCCCGGCTCGCCATGCGTTAACCCTACCTTCGATATTGGAGTAGTCGGCTGCGATAATGTCGTACCCATACGGTTCCCCGGCAATCATTGGGCGTAAGCAAGACGACACCACTTCTAACGGAGTAAATGATTTAGTCTTTCCTGCACGCCCGGTAAAAGAGGAATACTTATCCATTAATTCAGATAAGTTCATCCGCTTCAGATCTTCGGCAGCTTCTAGTGCTTCGTCCGGATAGTCTTCATCGAAAGATCCACGGGGGAGGTTGTTAGCCTGAACACCGGATCCATTAGCCCGACCACTGACTGCCCCGTGGTGGATTTGGTTCCAACGTAAGCGACCATCACGAGGATCGTGCATATTGATCATACGTGTGAGCTTAGCCGTAGAAGATTTAGCTGAGTCGAGGCGTAATTCTAATACTTCACGAACAAGCGTATCCGGAATATCATTCTCAGCCAAATACTCTTCTAAGTATTCTTTACCAAGCCCTTCGATCATAACCCCACGACTATTCGCGAATTCTTTAATCTGAATAACCTTAGTGGTGTCTTCAATTAGACCACCGGTCAATTCACGAATTCTTCCTTTTGAACAGGTCATATAATCGTGAACAATATTGAGGGCTTTCTTAACAAGATCGACATCGATAGGTAAGCCACGCATATTCATAGCCATAGTAAGCAGATGATAGTTGCGTTCCATCGAATACCCGTAATCGCGAGGAAGCCGATTGCTGATGGCTCGCTGTACGGCTATATCATTCTTGCAGTAAGAATAAGTGATATCGAACATATCATCCCACTCTTTACACACGCCTTTGATATACCGAGTATGCGGATATTTTTTAGTCGGTTTGCGAGGGCGCGACAGCTTGAGCATCTTCAGCTTGCCTTCTTCGTCTTTTAACGGAAGGCCAAGCGTTTCAGCGCACTTACCTAACGATAAGGGCAATCCATAAGCACCTGCGCTAACTTGGGTGTCGTACCACATACCAAGAGGAGCCGGTGGGAAGCCATACTTCTTTTGGGCGCAATTACGCCACATCGATATCTCGAATGAATTGTTATGGGCTTCGATCTTACCATCTTCTTTACAGAATTTGTCCCAACCCTCCGGAGTAAGCCACCACGGGAGCGGCATACCCGGAACCCATAGTTCGATCTCGTCATCATCGTGCGCCCATGCCATGCAGATAATTTCCGTCGATGGGTGCATAGCATACACCCACTGACCATACTCCTCAAGGTCGCATTCGCTATACGTTTCAAAATCAAGACGGATCACTGTTGCACCCCTCTTCTTTTGCTTGCGTTTCAAGCTCAGCGTAATAATCTTGCTCCATGAGTTGATACTCAAGCATACGAGCAGTGTCATACAGAGATTGTACATCTAGACCTGAGTATCCCATCGAATGAGCGAAGTCGTGGAACATATCGAACAATTGCCACAAATACAAAAGAGCTTCTTCACGCTGTATTGTTCGCGTGATACCTGCTTCGTTAGAAGCGAAGCACAGTGCTACCGAACACTTATCCCATTCAATGGGGTCGTTATTGTTTGCTGTAGACATATCCTTTTTGCTCCTCTTTTCTATTTTCGGTTTCTTCAATTTTTAGTTCAGTTAAGCGACTTGTACGATAGTCATACAATAAGCGGCAAGCCACTCCACTCTCTCCATAGCGGCGGTTCTCTTCTACCACCACCGTTAAGGTGTTACGCACCATTGGGTCTTCAGATAACTTATCACGTTGCAATCCTAAAACAAGGTTCGACATTTGAATTGCTGCGCGTGAACCACGAGGCTTTCCATCGTCATTAACGTGTGTGATCATAAAGATGGTAGGTTGGCGAGCGATAGCATTGCCATTCTCGTCGATATCTTCAATACCTACTGTCAGGGCTTTAATCGCAGCGACTAATCGATCCAAGGCTAATCGCTCATCTTTATTCGACTCGTCGGTGATAGCCATTGAGATGTGGTCAAACAGGATGATCTCACACCCGGTGGCAACCACCAACTCGGTGATCTTCTCTTCGATAAAGTCTGAAGAGCAAGCGCCCCAATGTTCTACAATCATAAAGCGCTCGGGTTGGGTTAACTCGCTGAAGGCCTTTAAGGTTGTTTCAGTGCTAACTTCATCTCTTATTTCCGGGCGTTGTAGATTTTTCGATAAATGTGCGCCAACCAAGCGAAATACCAAATCACGTTTTGTCTCCTCTAAATAAATCATACCGATTTTGTAGTTAGTAGTTTGGTGGAGATGGTAAGCAATCTCCGATAGCGTACTTGACTTACCCACCTTGGGCGGAGCCTTAATTGTGATTAACTCTCCCGGCCAAATACCACCGGTCATTTGATTAAGTCCTTCCCACGGATAGTCTGCGATAGGCACCGGGGGATCCTCTAGCAATTCTTTCTTAAAAGAGGAGAGCCCTACGATCTTTTGTGGGGTGAACTTAGGTGCAGCAAAGAATTCTTCGCGGAACAGTTGGTAATCTTTGTTAACCAAATAGTCGCAAGGATCTTTATGCTTAGAGAGATTAACGATACGAGATTGGCGAGGGAACTTAGCAGCCATCGCTTCTACGATCTTGATGCACTTACCATCGTTATCCGGCACGAATACCAATTCATCGAACTTACGTAGCCAAGCATAATAACGCTCAAAATATTTCTTAGCAGAGTTATCACCATCAGGAACACTGACTACCGGATAGTCGCGGAACATTTCGTGAACAGCTAAGGCATCAAACTCGCCGAATACCACAACCATCTTTTTACGGTTGTACTTATCGGAGCGCCATACTTGGCTACCGAAGAACGTCTTATTTACTTCGACATCGTAATCTTTCTTCTTATACCATGTGAAGATACGCTCTCCGGTTTCAGGGTCGGCTGTGCGGATCTTTTGCCCGATAAGGTCGCCATCTTCATTATAGTTTGGGAATATAATCCCACGACCACGAGTAGGCAAGCCTTTTGATTGCCACATAGCGATACGTTTCTGATCTGAAGACAATGGCAGATCGTCACGCACTGATACATTGAATAATTTACAAGTTTCTTTACTGATAGCTCGGAAACCCCACGGATCTTCTCCGTTAATCAGATCGATATATTCGCCATCGGCAAACAAACCTTCGGCAATCGGCAACTTAACTTCTTCCATAACCATACTCACCTTATCTTCAAAATATGTTTCAACAGACTCCACTCGCTTATGATAAGAGCCGCTCTCATGTGCACTAGAGAAGCAAGAGAACAAAAGAAATGGCTCTCCCTTCTCATCTTTATTTCGGTAGATTGCTCCGGCATCCTTAGACCCGCACGCCGGGCACGGAAGCTTGTCTCTTACGAGCATCGTCTAATTCCTCTTTTGTAAAATGTTTAGTCATATGTTTAACATCGTAGGAAACCATAGGCTCTATATCTTGCCAATCACCTCGGTCTTTACGCCCACCAATATGAAGTATAGGCTTACCGGAGGGTGTTGCCTCATAGTCTTGCATTCTAATACTAAAAAGGCCATCTGTCAGTAAGAAGAAAATCCTTCCTTCTGCGCAAGGCCATCGCTTCATTTCCTCTACCTTAGCCCATGAAAGGCCAATCTTATTATCCTTGAATTCAGTCGAAGATTTAAATCTTTCTTTTAGTTCGGCTATAGCAGTGAGCCCATCCTTCGTATAGATGAAATCAAAGCCGTAGCGCTTAGGTAGTTTTACATATCTCGGGAATAAAAAAAGGAAGAGCTGTTCACTCTCCCTTGATCGGTCATTTTCGTATAACGGTCTAGTCATCTTGAATAATCTCCATGCCCACACGGACAGCAAAGGTGAAAAGGAGGGATTGAACGTAGTGTAAATCAGTAGACGAGGTTTCGTAAGCCATCGAGCCATCTTCGAGTTCATACACGACTATAGCTTCTTTAGGTTTGTCCTTAGCCAAAGCACGTAACATTTTGGCCGGATCCTTCTTTACGCCATCAAAGCGATCTTGTAGGTATACAACACCTTCGTCTTCTGATGTTTCAGTCATATTGCTGATTACCTGCTAAGAACATTGATAATTCACGTTGGTCGCACTTACCAATCCGCCCCTGTGCTTCACCCAACCGCATATACACGAGGGTAGGGATAGACCTCACTTGATACATGCCACCAATCTCGAAATGCTTATCGAGGTCAACCTCATAGAAATCGATATCAGGGAATTGTTTCTCAACTTCTAAGATGTCGTTTTGCATAGCTTTACAGGCGGTACACCAAGGGGCCGAGAACTTAACCAATGCTTGATTGGTATTATTCAGCACGTCTTGCACATTTTCTTTTAACTCAATCATTTTTTAATCTTTCGAAAAATTTAGTTTACCATGAAACTGCTCATTAAGCGCACCATCTTCTAGCCCGTTAAAGTAAGCTTTCAGTTCACCTAATGTAGTGTAGCCTTCTAGGTAGTCAGGCTTTTTTCCTTCCCAATAGACATGGAAGCCGATAGGAGATCCGTCAAATTTAAATCCGCATAACTCTTTATCGGTCATCCAACGGTGCATTTTGATAACCTCTTCATACGTCATCATTTTTATCAAACTCCTCGCCTTGTAATGGGTGCTTAGGGCTTTCATCAGGAGCCCAATACCAACCCTGAAGATTATAGCGTGTACGAGCATTATTCTCAGCGTCTTTACGTACCCACTTATCAATCCCGTCAATACCTGCTTTCATCGCAGTATTGTAGTCAGCAATATTCCATACACCAATTCCTTGGGGTGTCTTCCATTCAGTAATCGGCACTCCACTATTTTTATTACGTAAGTAATCTTCGTATTCTTTGCTAAGCTTCTCGATATGGACAGGACTATCAGGCCCGATACGATATTCTTTTTTAGCTTCTCCCTTTTTTTCTTCAGTGGTGTAGCGATCATCCTCACCATAGCCCTTCAGCTTATGCTCTAAAAGGAACATTAAGCAGCAGATAGCGTGAGCAAGGTGGGATTGTCCACTCTCCAAATCATTATCTTGCCCTTCTGACCAAGCACCGATATGGCGCAAGGCTGCTGCATGGAGGCGTGACCATTTAAAGCCCTGCCGCCAATTATGACGTGAATACGTTTTTGCACCGTGGTCGAGTACCTTAGCCACTTCAACGAGTACGCTATGAGGTAACAAATCCATCGGAGGCTTATCGTTGTCGTACTTAATTCCGCTCATGTTAAAACTTTTTACCTCCGTCTTTTGCACGGTTTTCAGGTTTGTGATCAGCGCGATTGCGGTTGTACTCCATCTTAGCGGCAAATGCTTCGCCAAGTCGATAGTTGTAAGCACCGGCCATGTCAAGGATACGGATCATTGCATCCGCAAGCTCTACCTCAATTGACTTAAACTGAGGTAAGTGATCGTCTTGCAAATCTTTACGCAATCCTTCTAATCCTTCCGATAGCTCAGAATGGATCAAAGCAATCAACTCACCCTTATTTCGTTCTTTATCCCACCAACCACACTCGCGTGCTTGCCCGTGGCAAAAACCAACAAGATCATTGATATCATTTACTAACGGGTTCATACTTTAATTCCTAATTCTAAACGATAAGTTTCAATCATTTGCTCTTCTTGTTTAAGATCTTCAATCTTTTTCTGCACATCTTTAACAAGACGCTTAAGGGCTTTTGTGTCGAACCCTTTAGCTTTAGCTTCAACGTAGATGTCTTTGATAAATTCTTGCACATCTTTCTTCTCTTCTTCTGCCTTGACAATGCGGTCAACATAGGTTTTTAAATCACTCATTAAAGTGTCTCCTCTTAATTGTTTATGGGATAGTACTACGAAATATACTAAAAGTAAATAGAGAAAATATTCTCAATCCTTGGCGCGGATGGCTAACTCTTTGCGTAAGCAATTCGTTAACACCGGCATAAGATCCGGTCGGCTCAATATCTTACGTATCTCATCGAGCTCTAAGTCTTTAACTTTGACCCACTCTACGGAGCCATCAACCATATAGCTCCACTCAAGTACTTCGCGCTGTACTTCGTGAGGCTGATCGTCATACAAACACGTGTCTTCGGCATCGGGGTTTACACCCCAACGTGGGTAATCTAAGCCGCCATCCAATTCATACTCATATCCGCTCTCTTTATCGATATAATACTGAAGGTCGCCGTGGTAGCGAGATCTTAATTCAGTACCATCCGGTGTTCGTAGAGAATTACGGATTAAACGCCTAATAACAGTTTGTTTAATCATTGGCTCGCCTTATAGATATAAAGATTTCTTTTCTCAGGTAAGTTGTCGAGTACTTCCTTTTGATATACCGGAAGAATATCTTTTACTCGCATATTCTTAAACGCCTTGTTGCAATTGACTCCTCTTGCGCAATGCTTGTACCAACCGGCGGCTGCACCTAAAGGAATATACAAAAAGTTTGGGGCTTCATTTAACCAATAGTTCGTTTCCGTTTCAGCGATATCCTCAGACCAATCCCAAATATAAGATTGAAGGATAAAATTCTCCGTGGCATAACAAACGCCATTATTGTAGAACGGATTAGGCAAATCGGTGGTCTCATCCCACAACTGAGCTAATATGCCAAGAATGGCTGAATCACATGAAAGCTCTCTTGGGTAAGGTATAGTCGGGTATACCGGCCCGGATAAAGGTTCAATCATAGAAATTCTCCGCTACTTTAATCGATACGCGACCACACTCTAATACATCGTGAGCATACCCATCGTATATTGGATCCTCGATAGAGTTATGCATCGAATTCAATACACATAAGGGTATATCACGACCAACCTTTTTACGTTCCGAATTACGCTTAAGGATCAATTCGTAAGGGACCTTAGTGAAGTCAGCAACATACTTAGTGTAGCCTTCAAACATAGAAGCGATACGAGAGCGTTTCTTTGCGGTAAGGTTGGTTTGATCCCATATAACAAGCCCGGCATTACTCATGCGTGCATCTGCAACTTGGTTCATCAGGAAGGCTTCCGCCATATCCTTATACTTATTCCAAGAGTCAGCATAGGTCAATCCTTCTTGCTTAGCCAATGTTTCGATATAATCATCGGAAGAGATGACATAAGCATTAGACAAGGCTGATCGGTATGTCGTCTTACCTGACCCCGGAAGTCCACACATAATAATAAGTATTTTAGAAGAGGGGGAAATGGTCGGTTCCATTTGATTCCTGATAGGCTTTAAGTTGTTCCATATGTGCATTGAGCTTTTGAATACGCTCTTGACACCATTCACGTACTTTAGGCTCTTGGGTATCAAATTCTAAATCTTCAAAACGCTTACGCTCACCTTTAAGGTTTTGGAGTATTGCCGGAATAAACATCGTGCTCATCGAATTTCACCTTATATTTCAATTGTTTAGCTTCAGAAGGAAGTAGCTGCAGATCGCGAATAACATCATAGTGGGCTTGGCGTGTTAAACGATCCCATTTAGATCCTGCCGGTTGTTTTTGATGATAGTGATTGTCGTGCTCTTTCTTGGCGTTAGCCACCGTCTCAAAGAGCTCTACTAACCTACGGCGAAGGGCTTCTTCTATTCGGGCTTTGTTTACTATTACGCTTGTCAATTCTACTTGCATTTTGAAACTCCTTACCGCATCTACGGCATTTATCAAAGGTAACAAAATTGTTGCCCACTTGGCGGTGTTCAGTACGCTTTTGAAAGTGTAAACAAAGTTTCATAGTTAGTCAACCCAATTATCAACTTCTTTGATGGCATTCTTTACGATACCTTCAACCGGGTGCTTCGTATCGAATTCATACTTATCGAGTAAGGCACGGAAGGCTTGGCGAGCCACCTTAACGGCAGCTTTGTTACGATCCAACTCTTGACGCAGTTCAGTTATAAGCCTCGTTTGATCTTCGATATGCTTACCCATCATTTCTAATTCATTGCTCATTATATTGTCCTTCAAGTTCTAATTCGTCTTCTAAAAATTCCGTAAACTTTATATCACCGTTGATGGCATAAGTTACTTGATAAATCGGCTGTAATCCGCCATCGATTATACACCGGTTTATCCGTCCTTTACAATCTAAGGCGAGTATCCGCACATATTGTTGAGGGCTAAACTTCATTTACGAGCTCCCTCATACGAGATAGGATATCGTTCAACTCCATAAGATGTAAGGTTCGGCAAGAAGAAATGGTGGTAGGATTGAATACCCTACCGGAATCGCTCTCTTCTTTTACGTCTAGAAGAGAGATAAATCTCTTGACGCACTTAGCTAGATCGGCATCAGTGTATTCATTTACGTGTTCTCGAATGGTGTAAGTCATTCAATAGCACCTTTCAATTCTGCAAAAGCATCCATACGCCCTTTTTCGTAGGCGCGTTCTAGCTCTGATTTAACCCACGACCAATCACGGCAAAATGTTTGATCTTCAGGCTCTCCGGCGTCTGTGTACGAGCTAGGTAAAATACCATCTCCCGTGATAACCATTGTGGTTTTATAATCTGATTTTACTAGATTAACGTACCACGGATCTAATCCGGCTTCTCTAATTAAGCGTTGAGTTTCTTCTTCCGAAGTGTCCCATTGGATATATTCTACTTTATAAGTCATTTAAACGATCCCGTACTCTAAGTAAGCTAGACGCTCCAATATTTTATTATAAACGGATAGCAATGCAGTATTTGCGCGGATATAATCGCGGTCATTACTTTTAATTACATTAAATAACATACTCTCAAGAAAAATTACTTCTTCCTTTGTTAACTCTACTTTATAGGTCATTCTCTACTCCACGAGGTGAAAGGGATGTATTTGGTAAACATGGGGCCGGACTTCTCATTCTCTCGAACAGTAATACCTGCCCATCGTTTAGCGGGGTAGCGTTTGAAGACTTCTTTACCGTCTCGTTTAACAACAATTACCGTGTCGTCAGGTAGATTGGCTTTTCGTACAAGTTGCGACACGCTTTGATCGGAACCTACTAAGTTGATTTCGTATTCCGTAGTCATCCGGCATCTCCTTTTATAATTGTTTTTTTAAATTCGCTTACTAACGGCTCGCATTTATCACAGCAATGCATATTGCTCATAGAGTACCAACCGCAAGTGGCTAGGTTCATAGCTTGTTCGCAGCAAAATACGCCTGAGCAATATAGAGGTGTTCTTTCCATTTGGTTATCAGTCAAAATACATGGCTTGGATAAATTTATCTGCATCAAAATCTTTTTCTGCTCGAATATCGTCAGAAGTCAAACCCCGACGAATAAGCTCTTTCCATTCAGGTGTTCGCTTCTCATAATCGCTGAACAATTTAAGTAACTCTTTATTAGGACATGAAAATCCCTTTTTAGTGTACTTAACCACACGACCCATAGTAGAGATCGGACAGTGAATGTTCTCAATTATAAGCTCTTTAACGGAATTGTCAAATGCAAAATCTTCATGCGTATAGGTTTGCAAGTCAGCAAGGTCGATAGCGGCTTTGATGATAGTGAAATCAAAAGAAGCGAGTACTTCATCGATTGTGCCGTAGCCAACCATATTCTCGATACGTACCGGGTTAATAAGTTGGATAGAGTAGCTCTCCTTCTTGAATCCTGTCTTAAGTTTATAGTCCCATTTCGTCTCAATCAATGACTCGTGGGTACGTTGCATAAGGGTGTGCTCCGTAAAAGAAGAGAGGATAGCAGCATGCTCTTCTTCATTTCGGGTGAAGATGTCAATGTCACCGGCCATCAAGGGCTCTGCCGGATCTAAGCAGTAGCGAGCAAATCCCCCTGCAATAAAACCCTTACCTTTAGTAAGAGTTTGCATAAGTTGTACGGTATCTAATTCACGTTTAATCATAATCAGTTCCTTTCTAATGCTTTAAACAAATATTCAGCAGCTTCTTTTGAGAGAGGGCCCGGCTTGTATTTTCGTTTAATCCGTAGCGCTTCTATCTTATGCTCTAGTTTAGCTATCTTTTGGCGAACCTTAATGAGCTCTTCTAAGCGTCCCCACCCCGAAATACCGTATTCTAAGTAAAGCTCATATCTAATACGCTCTTTAGTGAGAGCGTCTTCAAGTCGCCGCAGTCTATATTCTCTAAACATCATTTATTCTCCAAAAATTTTCTACGCTCTTTAGCAAACTTATCCGATATAGCGGTCTCAGTCAATATATTTATTGTTCGGCTACGCTCCTGCGCTAATTTAGCCTTGGTAATACCGCGAAGCCGATAAACAAAAAAGAAATAAGAAGCAAAAAGTCCGCCAAAGACTACTAAGTTAAAAATAAATTCCATCATTCATCCCCCGGCTTTGTCGAACCTTGTGTGAGTAAGCCCTCAAGAGGGCGCGGCAATGCTGATAGGTCGTAGAAGTGGGTTGGGCTTATTGAGCAGTAATTCTTAACAATACGTTGTTTATTACCTGATAGAACTTCAGTTGTGTAAAATTCAATCCAATGGGAAAGACCTGCTCGCATACGGCCCTCTGACATATCAGTATCGTATTTTACGACTGCTAATCTTTCACAATTTTCCCAACAACCAAGTACAGACTTATCTCTCGGCGCCTCCTCAATCGGCCTTGGCTGTAAATCAATGGCGAGTTGCAAGGCGGCTCGGATAATGTTTCTAATAAAAAACAATTCCCTATTCACAATATATAATCCTGTAATTGTCCTATTTTCTGCATTATCTAGCTTGTCTAATTTTTCAAGAGCTCGGTTAAAATTTACAACCGCCGCCTGATAATCTTCTTTTGTGTGGGTCATTTGAATATCGCCATTTCATATTCGTATGCTGCGTCTAACGTCATAGGCTCAATACTATCTTTATGTGCCCACAGACCATCAGAAACTTCACGATAGCCTATGCTAATTAAAAACTCCTCGGGTGTCATTCTTTCACCTCATTCGGTATATAATCGGCGCAGTTGTCGGAAAAGTCCGCCATAGCTACAGGTAGGCCAAAAGAGCGGGCTTCGTCTTCAAGTTCGGGTGTCATGAACCTAGAGCATTTCGTATTTTTGCAGTCGGCCATACAGAAGGTTTTATCTTTGTAACAAATCATTCTTTCGCCTCCGGCGAGCTGCGCTCTTGCAGCGAAGCGTTTGAAGTCGCTTGCGACTGTGGCGCGTCAGGCAGTGGCATAAAATGGGTTGGATTTACAAGACTGATTACGTTTGAATATCGTTGGTGCATAATCCACCACTTCAAAGAGTAATCCCACCTCGCGGTACAAACGCCATAGCCGTCTATTGATTTATCATTGGAGTAGTTGTCAAAAATGAGAAGGGTGGTTCCATCCTTTGGCGCAGTCTCAATCTTCTGCCACTGAAAACGCTTCATGTGTTCGATGGCGTGGGTGAGGGCTTCGTTTTCTAACTGCGACAAAAATTCTTCACCTATAAGTCCATCTAAGATTTGGATTGCTTCATCTGCGTTCATTTCTCATCTCCTAATTTTTGACAACGCTTTCGACATTATTCTTTTGATAGACGCGGGTGGTAATTTTTTTTCCTGTCGTCGTAGAAAATAGTGGTAAAACCCACGTATTAGCCATACGATTATTATTGCATCTTACGTGAGAAATTGACTTATTCCACGCATGGTTTGACCCACCCTTAGATATTGGGATAATGTGTTCAACAGACCTATCTCCATCAATTAAACCACCACATAGACAACAAAATTCTTTAGGCTTGCGCATTATGTAACCTACTTTAACCCCCACTCCCCACGATGGTCAGCGTGTTCGACTTTACCATAAGGAAAAGCAAAGTAAAATCTGAACCAAGTAAAAAGAACAGCCTTTGTTTCAAACTCAGGAATACGCCCATCTTCCTCTTCGTATATTTCTCCATCACAATTGCACCGCATTATTACGATTTTAATTTTTGGTAACATCATTTCTCTCCTTCATACGTTGGCGCGGCGGCTATCATGGCTTTGTAAACTTCCCTTAAGATCGGCCCCGCCAAAGCTGTCGTAATTGACCGCATCTTCCCACCCCTGAATTGCCGCAAGGTATTCGGCCCGGACTTCATCGTCGGTCATTTCACTGTAAATCTTCATTAGCATACCTCCGGGCCATGCAAGGCCACGCATCCAAAATTTAATAGAAAATATACCGCCGCTAGAAATAAGAACAGCAAAACCCCGTCGATTATATCGCGTTTCGTGATCATCACTCACCCCCTTGCATCTCGGAGCTTTCAAAAGAAAGCGGAGACTCCGGTTGCTCCGCAACCATCGAGGCGTAGCGGCGGGCGGCTTCTAGAATTACCGCCTGACGCCCTTGGATCACGTCAGTCTTAAAATACTCAACCGCATCCTCAAGCTCATCAATAGTCGCTTGAATTTCATCTTTGGTCATTTTATTTTCTCCTA
>JACCDR011570077.1_pt1 | contig 68448 bp, 106 predicted proteins | sample 7446431 | NCBI WGS metagenome assembly JACCDR01 (sample SAMN15323443, study PRJNA562643) | freshwater metagenome | isolation source: river surface water | place: USA:Blue River Watershed | collected 2017-08-17 | reverse complement strand
TCGCTCGTATTCGTCTGACCCTATGTTGTTGCCCTTGCCGTCGACGGAGCCTCTCCCTTCGCTGTGGCCGTAGCCGTTGCCGTAGCCGTAGCCGTAGCCGTAGCCGATCGGGACGGTCACAGGCCCCATGACTCACCTACTGGGACACGGAAAACCTCCGCATCTTTCGGGATGTCCACATCAGCGACAGGCCGGAGATCTGCTTCCCCCTTCTTCGGGTCAGCGACCATCCCCGCGAACCCGACTGACTGCCAGGAGAAAACATGCAGCGCCCGTGAGAGCCTGATGCGCCCGTTCTCCTCGGTCACGTCGCCAGCGAATATCCACCCGCGGTCGACCACGACTACCGCACGGTTCCCGGTTGGCTTCTGAGCCACCGTATCGGCACGCACGTACTTCACACCGTTCACTTCGATTTCGTTGATTTTCTGTTCCATCATTTTCTCCAATTTCAGAGTCCTAAAAGCCATCCAACCAATAGACCCAGCATCACCCACGCAGCCAACTGAGCCAGCACGATGAGGCACGTGCGGTGCATCGGCATGGGCGCGGCGGGTAGGGCTGCGCCGCCTGCTCACTTCCCCTCCGGAATCAGCTTGAGCTGGCGGGCTAGCGAAACGACGGCTTCGCCAGCGGTTGCCCCTTCGCCGTACCAGTACGGGCCAACCTGATGGGTCCCGCCGTAGCGATGCGCGCGCGCGACGAATCTCGACGGCCCTTCGCCCTCGGACACCTCGACCGGTAGGTCCAGCGTGTGGCGCCCGTTGCTACTCAGCCAGGCAACCAGCGCCCTCCACGCCGCTACCTCGGTTTCGAGGGCGGCGAGCTTGGCTGCCATCTCTGGCGTGGCGCCGCAGTAGCGACACGCCGCGGGGTCGGTTTCAGTGCACGTGTTCAGGTTCGTTCTCGGCATCTCTTCCTCGTTCACGCAGCCGGTCTCGTCCTCGACCCAGTTCACGGCCTCACCAGCCTCTCTGGGTATCCGTACTTGCCGGTCTCTTCGTCGTACACCGGGTAACCGACGCAACGTGCCAGCGCGTCAGCGAGCTGCGGCGCGTACTCGTACGGCTTGTCGCTCTGAGACCATGACTCTTCGGAGTCGCCACCAATCTCGAGCAGCAGCGCGCGCCCGTGCTCCGTCGCCGTACGCACCCTCTCCCGCTCCGCCGAGTCTCGCAGCGTCGGGGCGTTGGCGACGGTGGCTTCGGAGCGCAGTAGCTCTAGTTCCTCCTGGGCGTTGCGAAGCTTATCGCGCACGTCCTCAGTCTTGAAGTGCCAGGGAGCGCAAGCCCGGCAGAAAACGTCGTCACATTCCAGGCAACGGATCGCGCACTCAGGGTCGTTGTTGCCGGTGTTGTGCCAACGAAGCCGCTTTTCGCACTTCACGCATGACGGCTGCCCCCGCTCCACCTTCCCGCGCTCGTAGGCTGCTTGCTCCAGACGCGACTCGACGACGGCCCACGCGGCGCGGTTGGTCGGCTTCGTTGTCTCCCACGTAACCGTGTCACCCTCGTGGCTAGTCTCGTACCGGTCCGCATGCCAGAGCGAATAGTCGCGCAGGCCTGTCTCGCCCCCCACCGTCACCGGCTTCGCCTCTTGCTCCAGCGCCTTCCTGGCGAGGGTGAGCAGGCAGTCAAGTTCATCGGAGCGCACTTGAAGCTCACCGACGCCGACTAGGTTCACCTCGTCGGCATTCAGCGCCTCCAGCTCCGCAATCCGCTCCAACGTCATCTCTACTTCAGCCACGGTTCCTCCAGTAGTAAACAGCCAGCCCCACCAGCGTGAGCACGCCGATAATGTTGATGACGGTGTCAGGGTCGACGGTCACCGTGGCCACCCAATCAGCCAGCCAACGAGGCGGCCCAGCATCCCCCCCGCAGCCAACTGAGCCAGCACGATGAGGCAGGTCCGGTGCATCGGCATGGGCGCGGTGCTGATGACGACGGTTGCCACCGAGCCCCATGCGAACATGGTTTCCCTCGGCGTCCAGTCCATCACTGCGCCTCCCCGAAGATCGCCTCGTGAATGCGCGGCGGTTGCCAGCCTTCCGGCTTCAGGATCTTGCCGTCCTCACGGCGGGTTCCACCGAGCTTCGCCATGTTGGCGCGCTGCACCTCGGACCACACGCGATCGAGCGGGATACCGAAAGCCAGAGCGGCACCAACGAGCACGTAGATCGAATCAGCGATCCCATCCGCTACGGCTTCGATGTCGAAATCAACATCGGTCTCGTCGAGCATCGCCATGGCTCCGGCGATATCCATCCGTAAGTCGGCGCGGTCACCGTTGGTCTTCAGCATCGCGGCGAGTGTCTCCATGAACTCTTCGGTGATGAGCTTCGCGCGAAGGCGCACCAGCTCAGGCGATGGGTTCACGACGGGAGCCGTCGCGAGGTTGTCGGTGGCCCCCATCGCGACATGAAATTCCGCGACGTTGTCCATGAGCCAACGCATTCCGTGGTTACGATTCACTTACTCGCCTCTTTCTTCAGTTCAGCTTTGATGGCGCGGTCGAACACGCCCAGAAGTTGCTTGTGGCTCGTACGCTTCGCGTCGTTGAAGCTGACGAGGTCACCCTTGAAGGTCTTGCTGCGGATAGCGCCAGCGAGAGCATTCTCAGCCACCATGATCTCGGTCGCACCGCCCCATCCTTTGGATGCGTAGCGCGCAACGGCGCCGATAGCGCAGAAGGTCTCTGCCTTTTTGCTCCGCGGGAACACCCAGGTGCCGCTCTTGTCGGCCGCGCCAGCACCCTTGAGCCATCGCTTGGGATTGGTCAGCAGGCGTCGTGCCTTCTTGAGGAGTGTGGAGATCTTCTGCACTGGGATTACCTACGCTGTTGAACTGGTTCGCTGCTATCTGCTCAAGCGCCACGCGACCCAGCGATACGTGCGTACACGTGAGTCAAGGGTCTTCCAAGTCGTGCCGCATTCTCGGCCGGCGTAGGCCGTAAAGACTGCCCGCGGCGAGGGACCGCACTGGAACGAGCGATCTAAGTAATCACTGGCCACACGGGTCGCATTGAGGGTGGACTCGAAGTCTAGCCCGACGAATGGGCCCTTGTAGCGCTCACCCTGACCTTCAAGCTGGTAGAGCCCGCGACCTGGCCCACGGTGCTTACCGCTGTGCACCGCGATACAGAACCTGGTCTCATGGTAGGCCTTGCTGATGAGCTTTGCGGCCTTGTCTACCGGGCGCTTCGATTCGTTAGCCACGATGGCTACGGCTTTGGCAATCGTCTCGAGCTGCTCCTGTTTGCGAGCGTCGCTCCGGTCCGCCCAGCACACCGGCATGTTCAGGAGCACGGATAGAACTAAGGTCTCTGGTAGAGCCATCATTGCAACAGTTCGTGGACATGATCCGGGATGCAACCGAAGCACGGGATCTTCACATCGAGACCCGTCGTACTGTCGTAGGTCCATCGAATCGGGCGCGTGTAACAGAAGACTCCGAGCAGGCGCAGGCCCTGTGTCGCCTCGTTAGTTACGATCTTACGGATGGTGTCACCAGTGGCGACGAAGTCATCGACGATGACGTAACGCTTAACCTCTTCGCCATGGATATCGACCCTGCTCACGGTCGACCCTTGGTGAGACGACTCACCTGGCTTTCGGATACCGATGGGATTGAGGTCCAGCTGGTGCGCCACAATGGGCGCAACCATGGAACCACTGAGACCACGGAAGGCGATCGCTTGCGCCGTCGGTGTCACTTCACGAATGCGACTCACCGTCCAGTCGACCACGAACTTGACCACCATCGGCGATAGAGCCATCTCGAGGTAGTCAAACGCTCGGTCCTTTTGCCACCGTTCGAAATCTAACCAGACCATTGGACGCACCCGTATTAGCGGCCCCCGAGGAGCATAGCCGGCTCCCCGGGGTCCATTTTGCGTTTGGAATATTCGCTGTTAAGGCGACTATTTATTCCGAGGTCACCACCCACACATTTAAGACAGCCTGTCAGCTTTTAGGCTCCCGTGTCCTACCTTTGAACGAGGTCTGCGCTCCGAACGCTCAGCGAGTGTGCAGAGCGCAGACCGTTGGAATCGAACCAACATCCGGGATTAATTGCAGGCTGCCGCTCGATTGGGCGGCACTCAGTCATGTGTTGAGCTTGCCACAGAGACTCAAGCTCAGTTGACGTCCAGCGCGCGTTTACCGCAGATGACTCACGCAGTCCGTCGTCTCACATTCAGTTTCAGAGTTAGGCTATGTGGTCCTTCACGGTGCCAGCAGGAAGCCGAAGACTTCCTTGGCGACCGAAACTTGTGGGGCAGGCGCCTGGTTGGCGGTCTCCCGCGCCGTCTTCACGGCGATGAGCAGCTTCTCGATGCGTTCACGCAGCACACGCTTCTTCTCGCGGGGGATAGCTCCCGAGAACTTGGTGGTCGTCCAATATCCAACGAGCAGGTCCTCCATCATCACGTCCACCTGCGCCGGGTGATTGTCCGTCGCTGGCGCCTTCACGAACGCCTTGGGTAGCTTCTTCGACTTCGCTGTCTCGACTGGCTCGGTCTTGAATGTGTCCGTGTTGCTGTCATACGTCCAAGACTCGGTCAGCACTAGCTCGGGGAGCTTGTCGATGACCGTCGCCACGTGTACGAGCTGCTTCTCGAGGTAGAGCAGCGTGATGGCGGGGATGTTGGTGAGCAGCGTGACCCCGTCGATGACGACGTCGGCCTTCGCGAGGCAGTTGGCTGCGTCCTTCGTGGCCACGACGTCGTACAGCGGAGAGATCGCTGCAACCATCTCCTTGAGCACCTCACTGATGCGGAGCTGCACCTCCTGCTTCTCCGAGGGGAAGCGCTCGCCCTCCTCGTCGATGGGCTTGTACGTGCGGCTGATTCCGTTCAGCAGAGTCGTGGCCTGTACCTGGTGGTACAGCTTCGTCTGCTTCTCGTCAGCCGAGGTTTTGACTTGCTTTTCGATTGCTAAAATGTGACTGAGTTTTTGCATTGGTTTTCCTGATCGTTTGATGTCAGCCCAGCGATTGGGTTTTCATGACCTTGATAGCGCCAGTATCTCTGGGTCCTGGGTAAGGTCCAGGCACCTGTTCGTTGTCACGGGTCCTTAGAAAGGCCCAATGATTCTTCTGCTCTACGAAGGATATTGCGAGCGGCGTTCACATCGCGGTCTTCCGAGTAGCCGCAAGATGTCCTTTGAGTACGCTGGTACGTGTCCATTGCGCACTGCCCACGCCTCTCTCGCGAACATCGTGGACTCGGAGTCGCTTATCATCGCGTTCCAGATGTAGCGACACTGAGCTTGGGTAACAGCAAGTGCCTTCTCTTGCTCTTCAGTCGGGTAGATCTTGAATTTGAAACCGCGGCACTCGTACCCATCGGGAAGAGTAAACCGCTGTCGCTTCTTCTTCGGCTCGACGGCGTCACCCATCACATCCACCCGACCCTTCTGAGGGCGGCCTGCTCGGACTCCTCGGAGCCCATGAGGACGACCCAGGGACCCGCCGGCCGCCACTCCTGGCGCACGATTCTGACCTCGCCACGGGTGGTTCGAACCAGCCAGCGGGTCGGTTGTTGTTCAGCTGAACGCTCGTTCACTTGTCGCACCTTTGCCGCGCCGCCGCAGCAGCGAATCCAGCATGTTTTCCGCGGCATCCAGTGCTCGCGAGGTGGACGGATGATGTATTGCGCAAAACATCACGGCAAGCAGTTTTTTTCCCAGGCGTCCCAAGATGCGACTTTGATCGATGGATTTTGGGGCTAAAAAAAGACACTTCTGGGATTAGATGTCAGGCGGTTTCGTGAGGGGTCGTGATGTAATGCGCAAAAAGTTGGTGACATACGCCACATCGTGGCATATGCTTCTTGAAACACCGTGAATTCCACGCTCAGCCCCGAGATGAACGATCGCGCCCGAGAGGCAGCTCATCGACTTGTAGCCAAATTTGGCGGCGTCGTGATGCAAGCCGCGCGAGCAATCGATCGCAATCCTGGATCGTTCTCTCGAATCCTGCATGGAAAAGAGGGCATGTCCTTCGCCGCCGCTCAGCTGTTGGCTCGCGCACTGGGCGAGGACGTGAACGAGATGCTTGGGATCACTGCCCCCGCTGCGCTTCCGATAAGGAACCTTTCGGGTTACGAAGAGTCCCTAAGCGCGGTTCGGAAGGTCGTCGGCCATCAGTACAATGACGATTTGTGGGAACGTGTAGGCGCGATGATTTTGCAGCCCCATCCCGAGTACGTGACGACCATGTTCCTGCTGAGAATGGCTGAGATCGTGAAGGATCTCGGCGTCAAAAGCATGACATCAGGGAGTGACACGTCGCCCCCGAGCCGCCCGGGCGGACATAGAAGGTCCGGGGGTAAGATTCGAACCCGTTGACGCCCCGTCACGGCGCTGCCAACTTGCCGGGTCCGATGAATCGACCAGGGGCACGTTCAGAACTGATCAGTGAGCTGCGACGTATCGGGCCGCGGTACGCAGACGCCGCAGAGGCGTTAGGGATCACCGTCCGCTTCGCCTTCGGTCTACCCGGCCTCTACGCCGTGGACGTCAATAACGACCTCATCATCACCAGCGACTCCGACGACAAGCTGGTGTGGGCAGCTCTCGCACACTGGCTCGCGCTCGAGATGGGGATGCGAGCCGATATGCTGCTCTGCCTCGACGTGGCCGAAATGCTTTGCCAAAAATCTGGGACGTTTTTGGCGTTCAAAAGCGCGTAGTTAGCGGCGCGTCAAAAAATACTCCTTGCGTGGGCGTGATGTATTGCGCAATACATCACGCCATGACGGACGAACGATGGACTCGCATTAAGAGTTGCGCCTTCATGGCGTCCCAGGAACTCGCGGCCGCGGTGCGGTGTGCTGAGGCTGACACCGTGTGGTCCGACCAGGAGGCCATGGAGAGACTCGCGCTCGCAGCGCTGTCCATCGACTCGCTCCGTCGACTACTTGAGGCACCGGTTCCAGCAGCCGTAAGCCAGCAACGAACCGGCGGAGACACCATCCCTGTCTCATCGGAGGCAGCGTGATTAGCAGGGTCGCAATTGTTGAGGAGGTCAGAAGGACGGGGATGCTCGAGACCCCTTATGCCATCCATCTCCATTGGAAAGATAATGACAGGAACTTCAGGTACATCCTTCCGATTTTCACAGATGGTGAAGTTAACGGATTTGCCATAGGCGCAAAGGTGCGGTTAACGCTGACTCCAATTGATGCGGATCCAGTAGCAGAGGAGCTGTCAGGCGCCTACGAAACCATCGCCGACCTATGCAAGCAGGTGAAGGAACTGATTCCACAAGCCCGGCGCTTGCTTACGATGAAATGGGTCCTGACCGCATCGTTGCTCGGTAATCTCGGCCTCATTGCTGCGAGGTTCCTATGATCCTCGAGGTTCAGGTCTACGAGATCCGTCGGTGTGAGGAAGGTGTTGACGTGGTGTTTATCGACGATCCCGGCACCAAGTACAGCGCCGTGTTGCCTTTCGACGCAATCAAAGACTGGGGACTCGGCACGCGGTTGCGCATCGCTTTTCTTCCGGACCCCTGCGAGAAGGAGCTGATCGCTGCAACGATCATCGACCTCGGTCAGCAACTGAAGGCGGCGCAGCGCAAAGCAACCGAGATCAAGGTGTGGTGCGTCGTCTTCTGTATCCTGGTCACATTCGGGGCATTTACATTCATCGAATGGGGAATCAATGCTGCCCGGTAAGCTCACCTACCTCAAAGGTGACGCCACTCAGCCAGTGGGGCTCGGGCTCAAGATCATCGCTCACGTGACGAACAACCGGGGCGGGTGGGGCCGAGGTTTCGTGGAGGCGATTTCGAAACGATGGCCACAACCGAGACAGCGGTATCGCTTGCACGAGGACGAACGCAAGCTTGGCGTCGTGCAATTCGTCCGCGTAGAACGCCGGCTATTCGTTGCGAATATGTGCGCTCAGGACGGGTACGCCTCCATCGAGCGACCGGTAGCGATCGACTACAAGGCGCTCGAGAAGTGCCTATCCGACTTGGGTAGCTTCGCTTCCCTGTACGACGCGAGTGTGCACATGCCTCGCATCGGGTGCGGGCTCGGAGGTGGCGACTGGAACAAGGTGGAGCCGCTCATTGAGCGCTACATCTGCACCTACGGAGTGGACGCGACGGTCTATGACCTCTGAGGAACTCGAGGACTTGCTCATCCTCTCGTTCCTGCTCATGCGGGCCAACGGGCGTGACATTGATTGGCAAGATGCCCGGGCTCGCCTAGTAGCGAACGACATGCCGGGTGTACCGATTGCGAATGAGCAAATTCGCAATTCAGAAAGCAACCAAAGAACAATCACGACTACGTATGGCAATCCACGGCCCGTCCGGCGCCGGGAAGACGTACTCAGCGTTGAGCATCGCAACGCACCTCGGAAGCAAGGTGGTTCTCGCCGACACCGAGACGGGAAGCGCTAGCAAGTACGGCGACAAATTCGACTTCGATGTGTGTGAATTCAGCGGCAACTACCACCCGGACAATGTGGTGGAGTTTCTGCATGAGGCCCCCAAGGCGGGCTACGACGTAGTTGTCATCGACTCTGGTTCGCATTTCTGGAACGGTCAGGGTGGATTCCTCGAGCTGATTGATGCCGAGGTAAAGAAAGGCATGGCGCGCAGTGGTAAGGCGGACTCGTTCGCCGCTTGGAAGGTCGTCGATCCGATCTACAAGAAGTTCGTTCATGCGATCCAGACCTGCCCTGCGCACGTGATTATCACGCTCCGCGCAAAGCAGGAGTACAGCAAAGAAGGCGGCAAGGTCACGAAGCTCGGGCTCGCTCCTGAGATGCGTGACGGCTTCCAATACGAGATGGACGTGGAAGGTATGCTCGACATCGACCATCACCTGGCTATCGGAAAAACGCGCTGCGATGCGCTCGATGGCAAGGTGTTCCGTAAGCCAGGAAAGGACGTCGCTGACATCCTGCTGGCTTGGCTTGGTTCTGGTGTCGCCCCCCGCGCTCAGGAGCCAGAGCCGACCAATACCGTCGCCGAGGGGCTCATTGCTCGGTTCGATGCTGCGACCACGGCAGAAGACATCGACGCGGTGAAGAAGGAAGCCAACGGTCTCCGTGACCGACTCGGTAAGGACGCAGGTCGCGTCCGCGCCGCGCTCGAGGCTGCACAGAAGCGAGTTGCATGATTTCACTCCTGGACCTCTCGGCTGAGTTTTGGCGGATCTTCTACGCGGAGAAAGGCGATGCCATGGCCGCGTACACCAAGACTCACGAGAGGCTCGGGTATCTCATGGGGCTCTGTGAGAAGTCGGCCGTGCTCTGCGATAGCCCACGGGGGATTCGCTACGAATGGGCACCGGACTACAAGGGCAATCGCGTAGGAGCGAAGCCGGTCGAAGCCGTCGAGGCGCTAAAAAGCATCAAGGATGATCTGGCAGCGCAGAACCAGATCGTCCTTGAATGCGACGGCTACGAGGCGGACGACCTCATGGCTACGATTGTTCGTCAGTCGTGGCCTGAGGACGTCCAGCTCGTGACGCAGGACAAGGATCTCTATCAGCTCATCGACGACAACTGTTGGCTTTGGGGGCGAGGGGGAGCCTTGGTCCGTGAGCCGGAATGCGTGGCGAAGTTCGGCGTGAAGCCGAAGCAGATCCGCGACTGGCTAGCGCTTGCCGGCGACGCAGCCGACAACGTGAAGGGTTGCCCCGGGATCGGGAAGACTCGAGCCGCCGACCTGCTCAACCGGTTCGGGACGATTGCCGGAATCCAATCGGCGTCGGACGGGGACCTGTTGACGGTGAAAGGGGTAGGGCTGAAGGGGCTCGCGTCGATTCGGGAATGGGATCCCACTCTAGCGGTGAAGCTCGTCTCTCTCTTGGACGACGCGCCGCTGCGAATAGAAGACTTTTGGTAAACGAAAACAAAAGGAAAAAGAAATGGCTGAAGGACTGAATAGGGTAATGTTGTTCGGAAATCTGGGTGCGGACCCGGAGCTTCGCGTCACCGGAAACGGGAACGCGGTGCTGAATATCCGTCTCGCCACGACGGAGACGTACCTGGACAAGGACCGCAACCGTCAAGAGAAGACCGAGTGGCATTCGGTCGTCATGTGGGGGAAGCGTGGGGAGTCTCTGGCCCGGTTTCTTAAGAAAGGGGATCGGATTTTCGTAGAAGGGGGCTTGAGAACCTCAAGCTATGATGATAAGGATGGGAACAAGCGTTACAAGACGGAGGTCAATGCGACGAACATCATTCTGAGCGGCGGCAAAGGTGGCGGTGGAGCTGGCAGCAACGGCGGATCCGATGACGCGCCTCCCGCAGACCAGGGTGGTGACGACGACATTCCGTTCTGAGACGGACTCGAGCTGGGGGGCTCGAGTGACGGGACTACCCAGGTAGGTCCGTGACTCAAGCCCCTCGATGGATGGAGCTTGGAAAGAAGAACAAATGGCAGACCAAAAGAAGAAGAGCGGCAGCGTGCTACCCGGTCGTAAACCGGCAGGTAACGACATCTACGGACTGGCTCGCTACTACCAGAAGCAGGTAGAAGAGCTGGACCGCCGTGAGGCTGAGCTTCGTGCCAAGCGTGAAGCGCTCCTCGAGGAAATGCCGAAGGCCGTGCGTCAGATGATGGAGCTGAGCGCGAAGTTCCGACGCGAGCAGCAGGCTGAGGCCCCGAAGGAGCCTCCTGTCGCTGAGACGCCTCCTGCTTTGACGACGGCGCCCTCGGAGTCGCAACGCAAACAGAACGGCAAACCCAACGGCAGGGTAGAAGTAGCCGCGTAAGATTCGATGGGCCTCGGGAAACCGGGGCCTTTCTTTTTGAGGGACGTTGATAGAAGTATTCCTGCTCGCGCTGTTCGTAGTGGCACTCGCGGTGACTCGGCGAAGGGTGATCGAGCCGGCCCGACGTAGCTGCTACTGGTGCGGTGCGGTTGCTTCCTGTACGTCCAGGTACATCGACTGTTGCTCGGCCTGCCATCGGGTTCACCACGCGCCCTTCGTTGGCGGCTGTAAGCTGTTGACCTCGTCTGAAGATCTCCGTTAAGATCCTCAACGGCAACGGTATCAGCGCAATCCATCCCCACGCGGCTCGAGTTGGAAGATGGTCTGCCTACTCGGGCGCTCGTTCGGTACCGTTGCTTTTTTCCTAACGAATGCTTGACACGTTCCTGAGCGCTCGCTAGAAGAACCCCCGTGCGGCGGCGGATTGCTCGCATACCCCCCCCCGTGCCGCTCCGCCGTCGCACACTGATGGAACGAAAAAAGCCCCCCAGGTCCGAAGACCTAGGGGGCTGAAAACGTTTTGGGGGTGTTACCGCTGACGAGCAGGGGCGTTGCGGATCGCCGAGTCGCGGATGCATTCCGCCCAGGCCTTCTCGCTCGGAGCCTCTTTGCAGGCTTCCAGCTCGAGTTGCATGGCTGACTTTTGCACGATGGGCACAGCGCTCGGCGTCTCTTTCGTCAGATGGTTGGCGGTGATGGTTCCGGCCGGAGCTACCACCATCGTGAGCAGGCCGATGAGGGCCACCCAGCGCTTGGTCTTGTGCTCCTCGCGGTGCTTTACAGCCTCGCTGTCGACGGCCGCGAGCTTGAACTCGCCCACCTCGGTGACCAATTTGTCGACCGCGATGACCACCCGCTGCTGGCCGGTGGCCATGTCGGCCGTACGGTGCTCCAGCATGTCCACGCGGTGTCCCAGAGCCTCGAGACGCACATCGACGACCTCAGGGCTGCTGCCTCGCGCGGCCTCTCTGGCGGCCGATACGGCGGCTGGCGAGGGGGCCTGCTTGGGTATGCCAGGTACGACGTCTTGACGCGCTATTGGAAGGCCTCGAGCATCGGGCGCGGGCCGACGCTGAGGCTTGGTTGGTGGTTGCATTCAGACTCCCAATCGATTACTAAGAAAACGGCGAGCACGGCGGTTTGTCCGTCCCCAGAAGTCAACCAGCCGAATTGTCAACTGTCGTGCTCGCTTTTTAAACGCCCATGCGAAAGCAGTGCTCCAAGTGCCCTTGGCGGGTGGATGTGGATCCGAACGACATCCCTGACGGGTATTGCGTGAAGAAGCACCGTCGCCTCGACAGCACGATCGCGAAGGAGGGCCAACTCAACATCACTCTGGCCCGGCTTCACATCATGGCTTGCCACGAGACGAAGCTCGGCAAGGAGCTACCGTGCGTGGGGTGGCTCGCGCATCAGCTCGGGCCTGGAAACAACATCGGGCTCCGATTGGCCGTAAGGTCTGGGCGCATCAGCGCTGACTTCGAGCTGGTCGGAGAACAACACGAGCGCTTCGAGGACACGCTGCCGAAATGAACCTGCCCGAGCACCACCACGACGGGTACGATCCGAATTGCGAAGGCTGTAGGCCAGTCGCTATCGATCCGGTCACCGGGAAGCTTCTTCCGGACGATCACCCCGTCGTCATGATCCTACGCCGCGTCATTGAGACTGCCCCTAAGGGGGAGCAAGACGCTTACATCCGCGTGGTGGTTAAGAACAGTCGCGCGGTCGCTGACCTGGTGTTGTTCCAGTCGCTACAGCGGCGCATCGCCGAAGCGATGAGACCAGATTAACCGTCCTGTGCGCTCACTCGCCCGTGTTGCTGTGACGACCACGGAGCGGCACGATGTCAGCGAACTCGACTTCCGGTGGCGTGCTCGGGCTATCCCGCTGAGGGAACACGCTGTTGTAGACGGACGCGCTGCGCTCATCCAAACCTTGGATGCTGAGCGCCAGCCTGCCCACCATCGTCTCGATGCGTTCGCACATCTGGCGAACGGCCTCAATGTCCTCGCGAGCCGCAGCAGCAATGCCGCCAGCCAGGTTCGCGGTGCCGCGTGCCCGCTCGACAGCAGCTTCGAACTGCTCCTGTCGATTCTCCATCGCTCGAACGGCGCGGGTCAGCTCTGGGATGCTGGCCAGCATGCCCTCGATGCGCTCGAGGGTCGTGGCCATGCTCGAGAGCGACAGCGCCACCATGCGCGAGTCGACCTCGGCAGCGGGTAGAAGGGTTTTGCGTTGCTGAAAATCGGTCAGCTCATCGGGTACGGGAGAGGCGGGAATATTCGGAGGCGTATCTTCGATCACGGAACGATGCTTTCAAGCTCGTCAATGGTTTCGCCATCACCGAAGATGTACTTACCATCGAGGTCTCTGAAGTTTGGCTTCGCCGTGATCAGAGGGACCACCTTGGCTAGCTTGGTTACACGCTGCACTTTGCGCTTCCCGCACATCCAACCCTCGGTTGGCGAGTAGAAAAACGGAACAGGTTTACAGACGGCGCCAGGGAACGTCGCCTTGCTCATGCCGGCGGCGCCATAGTTGGCGGTGAGCGCCTCTCGCTTGCTGGGGTCATACGCCATGACCGAGAGCGAGTGGGCATCGAAACCGCTCGGGTGGTTCCAGATTAGTAGCTCGTCGCCAGGCTCCGGTACCCAGCCAGCGCCAGGCCGGCCGGGCTCACACGGAGCGCCATGCGACCGCCAATGAAGCTCGCTGATGTTCATGCCTGGCTTCCAGTCACCTGGCAGCGGTGACCGTTCCTCGCGGTTGACGAACGGTAGACGCACGCCAAGGCGCCAGAGCTTCCAGTGGGCCCTGTCGCCGCAGCTCGAGTAGCGCTCGTACGGGATGAGCTTACCGTCGCGACCCTCAACCACGTGCTGGTAGATCGGATCCCGCTTGTCTCGCCCCTTGGTGCCGTTACACGCCCAGTCATCGAGCGCGACGGCGGCGCGCTGCCAAAGTTCGAGGTTCATGGAGCCCACGTCGAGAGTCGAACTCGCTCGACCGGAATACGAAACCGGGCGGCTTCCCAAGCTCGCGGGCATGTTTTGCGGAAACCGGAGCGCTCGAAGCCCAACCCCTGAGGGTCGCACCGGTTAGCGGAGAGCAGAGGAATCGAATCTCATACCAAAAGGTACGCATCGGTTAGCAACCGCGCCTGACCGCCAGGTCAGATTGCTCTCCATAGTAAATCTGGATCCGTCAGTTCTTGGTCTGTTTTTATGGTGAACTGTGTTCCGTTCCGTCCGTTAACTGCGACGTAGTACACCTTTCCGGTGTCTGGGCAGAAGATTGCCCATCCATCAATCTTAGACACATCGATAGGAGTCTTGTATCCGTTGATTGTAGTCGACAGTTCTACAACCATCGATCCAGACTCGTTCAATGAACGATACTTGACCTGCACGCGACGCAAGCACATGGACTTGGTGGCTGCGACCAGATCGACAGGCGAAAAATCTGTCGTCGGAGTGAAAACCTCATAGCCGCGCTCGATAAGGTCGCTCATAACCCTGACCAACCCGACAGCCCCCTTTTCGTTCGTGTTCATTTCATTTCGAGGCAAGCAGACGAGTCGAACGCCTCACCTTGCGGTGCCACCGGGTTCAAACCGGCTCCCAGACCACTCCGGGTTTACTTGCCATTGCAAAACAAGCAAGCGCCCCAATACGGGCGCCTGCATTTGAAGCACACCAACACCATCACTTGCGTGGACCTACGCAGTAGTCGTTCAGAATCCCGACCTGCCACGTGCCACCAGCGCGAAGGCAATCGATCTGATTGCGCTCGTTGAATGTGGCCCACGTTGTGAGAACGATGATGACGGCGAGGAAATACCAAGCCGTGTGCATTATGTCGGAAGCCATGCGAGCCACTCCGGGGGAGCTGTCTCCCGTTTGATATTGGGACCGAGCACCGGTAGCCAGGTGGGGCGCTTCGGTTGCTTGAGCGGGAACATGCCCACCTCGTCGCAGTCGCGGCTGCCCTTGCGGCCGTTGCAGTCGTAGCAGGCGCTCACGATGTTCTCCCACGAGGTCTTCCCACCGTGGGCTCGAGGGATGACGTGGTCGTACGTCAGCTCAGAATCGTCGAAGCGCTCACCGCAGTACTGACACCGGAAGTCGTCACGCATGAAGACGTTGCGCCTCGAGAAGCGCACGACGTGCTTGACCTTGACCTTCCTGCGCTCACGAATGACGGCAGGTATTTTCCAGGTTACCGATGGTGACCTGACCTCGTCCTGGTACTCGGCGACGACGTCAGCCGTGCCTTCGAACTTCATCTTAACCGCGCGATCCCAGGGGATCACTCGTATGGGAAAGTAGTTCGCGTTGAGCAACAGCGTTTTCATCTAGCTCCAGTTGTGTGCAAGCGGCGAGACTCGAACTCGCACGCGCTAGGCTGCCGATCTTGAGGCGGCTGTGTCTGCCAATTCCACCACGCTTGCCTGTTCGTTGCTATGGTCCCGACCACAGGATTTGAACCTGTACGCCCGAAGGCACTCGTTTCTAAGACGAGCATGTCTGCCGTTCCATCACGTCGGGATAGTCGACACCGTGGGAATCGAACCCACCGCGTTCACCTTATCAGGGTGATTCCACCAACCAGATGGACTCGTGTCGATTGTGCGCATGCTGGGAATTGAGCCCAGTGCAGCAGCTTTATAAGAACCGCGCCTTCACCTGATCATGCGCGTTGGTACCGAGCCACGGGATCGAACCGTGCGTCACCCGCTTGTAAGGCGGAGGGTGTCACCAGCTACTCTCGCTCGGCATAGCAGTGGGCCAGAGGCATCCGCCATCTGTTGCCTTGCGGCACCCAAGGGTTTCGGAACGTGGGTTCGAACCACGATAGCGGGAACCAAAAACCCGCGTCCTGCCCATTTAGACGATTCCGAAATAGACAGGCGTTTGAATGGGCCGCCTGCGTCACCCTCCGTGCTCAGACGCGAAGCCTGATATGGCGCCACGGCGCGCTTAGTCACTTCCTGCGCTTACGCCAGCACGGACGGCAAAGCGTGGGCTTGCCGGCGAGCTTGGTCGCAGCGATGCAAAACTTGCACATGCGAAACCTCCTTAGTGATGGGGGTCTCGCTAGTCGGGATAGGTCATCGTTGCTTCTCTACATTCCCGATGCTGCTCGGGGTCCATACGTTGACGTTTGCGTCGAAAGGATTGCAGCGCCTCAGGTGGATGACAGATGCAGCACCAGTCACCGTGAGGTGCTCGAAGTCGCTTCTGTCTCTTCACTTCGTGGTGACGTCCGGACTCGAACCGGTAGAGCTTTGGCTTATGAAACCAAGCGCGTCAGCCTGACGGCGTCACCGTTGCAAGGGGTCGGATTTGAACCGACGTACTCGAGCTTATGAGGCTCGCGAGATAACCAGACTCCTCTACCCTGCGGCGCCCCGGTAAGGAATCGAACCTCACACGACCGTCGTTCGTAGCGACAGGGCCTGAAAATCCACAGGCCGGGGCAAATAACTATTTGGGATGCTTGAGCAGCTCAACGATGAGCTGGAAGAAAAACAAGCCGGCGAACCAGAGAAGCTGACAGATCGAGTAGTACGCGAAGAACGTCCAGAAACTCATTCACGATGAATAAGCCAATCCTTGCGTTCGGTACTAATCAGGCGCCTCGCTTGCTGGCGCTCAAACCGATGCGTCTGCCTCTTGCCGAACCATCCCCACGAAAGAGGCGTCGGCGTGTAGCGCCGTGACCAATACTCGCGCCCACCTCGGCGCTTACTGTCGTGCCGTGACCGTGACATTGGTACCTCGTACGGGAGTCGAACCCGTGTTGCTGGATTGAGAGTCCAGCTTCCTGAGCCGCTAGAAGAACGAGGCGTGGTGCCCCCGGCAGGGATCGAGCCTGCTTGCTTCGGTTTAGAAGACCGCGCACCGTCCATCGGCGGGGGCATTGCAATGAAGCCTCTGATCAGTTATTAAGAGGCCATGATGAAACATTGGTGGGTTCGGTTGGGAGTACTGGTGGGAGCGCTGTCGGGATGCGGAGAGGCTCCGACAGGTGTGACAACAGCTCCGATAGACTACAGTGAGACGGTTCACCTTCTTCTGGTCGCAGGCCAGTCTAACGCCGCTGGAACTGACAAGGCCAATCCTCCGGCAGGTCTCCCTGACGCATCCATTCCGCTCTGGCGGAACAGCTACTATGACAACAGCGGTAGCCACACTTGGGATGCACTGGACCTCGATCGGACGCACGGCCTCACCTACAGTCATGAGGTCGCCACAGCACGGGCTGTGCAGGCCGCTGGCTATCGCGTTGGGGTGATCAAACTCACTCAAGGTTCCACATACATGAACCGCTGGGTTCCAGGCGCAAAGGTCGGCTGGGCTGGCAGTAAGTTCTATGCCGAAATCTCCGAGGCCATGGCTGCCGCACCAGCCGCCTTCCCTGGAGCGACTGACTTCGTGGTGCACTTCATTTGGGATCAAGGCGAAGCCGAGGCGCGTTACTTCGACGAGCCGACCGTTCGCAAGTGGCACCAGCAATACGTCCTCGTTCGCGGCGGCGTCGAGCAAGCGGTCGGAGGGCCCGTGCATGCCCACATCGTTCGGACCTCGAGCGTGATTGTCGGCAAAACGTTCCCTGGCGTGCTCGAGGAGCAGCAGGCGCTGTCTGCTGACGACCCTGAGCACCTTCACAACACCGACGATGCGACGGTGAGGAAGGATGGGGTACATCGTGCTGGTGCCTTCCAGTCGCTCCTAGGCGCCCAGCGGATCGCTCCGCGGGTCCTGGCTGACATTGAGGCGTTCTAAGAGACGTACGCCAGAATCGAACTGGCTCGGAGCTGGGTTGCAATCAGCTCGGCTCCCTGAGCTGCACGTCATTTTGGTAGCTGGTTGGTGGCGTCCAACCTAAGGCGCAAGCTACCCGCCTCCGGGATCTAGACGGAGTCGAACCGTCGCCTTCGCATTGGCAATGCGAGGTGCTACCGTAACACCTTAGCTGCAATAACGCCGACGTTCTGCGCTTAAACTATAACGCCATGAACGAAGCAGGGGGTTGAGGCCTGCGCCGTTGGCGGCGCCCTTCCGATCGCTACTCGGATATCTTCGGCCACTTTGTGGGCTTGCTTCGCTTTCGAAGCTCTACGCTTGTCGCCTTCTGTGCACTTCGGCGACGCAGCTTAACTCGGGCGCTACTCCGAGACACTGGCCCGGTGCGAGCAGGGAGAATCGAACTCCCGTAGCTGGTTTGGAAGACCAGAGCCTAACCATTCGGCCATGCTCGCGTTGGTAAGTACAGAGCGGGCGCGCCCCATTGACGCACGACGATCCTTCGTGCGACTCAGAGCCAACGTCGGGAGTCGAACCCGCAGGCAGTCAATACCAATGACTGACGCATCCCATGCGCGCTGGCGTTACCGTTTTCAGTTGCATGCATGTCGAGCAAACGGTAGCTCGGCGGGTGATTTATCACCTGACCCGCAGTGGTGGAGCTGTCGGGAGTCGAACCCGCAGGGCCTGCTTGCAAGGCAGGACCGGTACCCGTACCACAACCCCAATAGATCGGCGGCTTAACATTCGCCCACCACCGGCTCTCGCCAGTGAGCTGGAATCGATCCAGCACCTCCGATCAGTCGCATGCCCCCAGGGAATCGAACCCTGCCAGCAGGATTTGGAGTCCCGCTCGCCAGCCTTGGAACATTGGTGCATATAGCCCCCTGACTTCACGCAGTCCGAAGACTGCCGCGCGTTTGGTTCAGGGGATACCCGTCGCGCTGTTAGCGCCTCGTACGGGAATCGAACCCGTCTCACCTCTTAGACAGAGAGGTCGCGACCCAGTCGCGTCACGAAGCATTTGAGTGACGCCTGGGAATCGAACCCAGTTAAGCTCGGATCACAACCGACCTTGCCCAACCTGGGCCACGTCACCTAGTTCGCTTGCACGCCACGTGGTCCGGCTCATCGCGACAGAGGTCTACGTAGACTGGCTTACTGAAAAGCGAAACCAAGACGACTGTCACAGTCAGAGCCAGTACCACTAGCCCGATGTTCTCTACGAGCTTCATCGGTACTGCTCGCATGCAACACCGAGAGGGTGTGCCATGCAGAAATCATACAACGTACGGTCGGCTTCGTTGTTCAAAGCGACGAGGCCAACCATCACAAGGATAACAGAGACTGCTATGAGAACCTTACGCATGCCGTAATGGTTGATCAAAACCATCAGAAATGCAAGGGGTCTAGGTGACAGGATTCGAACCTGCATCCGTCGTGCGCCCAAGGCACGTGTCCAGCCGTTAGACTACACCTAGATTTAGTGGGTCATCCCGGAATCGAACCGGGCTAGTCCGCTCTTCAGGCGGCTGCAATCACCAGAACTGCTAACGACCCATGCCGGGGGTTTTTAACGTGGTGGGCCCCCTGCCACGTAGTGACGCGCACGGGGATCGAACCCGTCAAAGCGAGGGTGAAAATCTCGCCACCGCCCAGCAGAAAGCGCGCCGTCTGGCTTACGTACGAGGCGGCCAGCTCCAGCAACCTGGCTTCTGGTCCGCGCTGTAATTCACCGACTGTGTGAAGAACATCCCCGTCGGATTGAGGATGCACAGCCCTACACACGTCTCTGAGTGCACGACAGTAATCACTGCGGCACGTGGCTGACTGGTGTACTCACCGCCAGGCGTCCCGAACGACTGGTAATGCACGATTCTCCCGACGCTTGGTTTCTGTTCCATTCGAGCCGGCTACAGGATTCGAACCCGCCTATTCCTCGTTACAAATGAGGTGCAATCCCTAGATTGCTAAACCGGCATAACGTCGCGATCCTTGGCCCCGTCGCGACTCAGGGCAGTCCAGCTTAAGGACCAGCGGCTCCGAGGGTTGGATTCGAACCAACGATTAGCTTTCGCTGCGCGGTTAACAGCCGCGTGGCTTTCCACTCACCCACCTCGGAATATTCAGTTTTCAGAGAACTTGAGCTAGCTCGAGGAGCTGTTTTCTCAAAGATGCAACGAGAGCCTTGGCTTCCCGATGTTTTGCTGCCGAGGCCGTTGCTAGGAACCGGTCATCATCCAACCGCTTTTTGGCGGCGATGAGGACCTGCGCCTTGAGCCTCAGCAGATCGGGAACATCGCTCTCTTGCATTGGTTCCAGGCCGTGGGGTCGAACCACGATTCACAGCTTCAGAAACTGCTGTCCTGCCGTTAGACGATCCTGGAATAGAACTCTCTCATACGTTCACGAAGCTCATCATCGCTTTCCTCGCGCCACCCTAGCCAGAGTAGCCAGAGTAGCCACCAGGCTCGCTTGTGCTTCGGGCGGCGAGGCTCGCAACCGAGATACATCGCTAGGTTGTCGAGCTGTTGACCACGAGCAACTTTCATCTGGTCGGTCTGGTGAGAGTCGAACTCACGATACTCCGGTTAAGAGCCGGGAACTTTAGCCACTAAGTTACAGACCGATGGTTGAGCTGGAGGGAATCAAACCCTCACCGTGCGGGTTAAAAGCCCGTCATGCTATTCGTTACACCACAGCTCAGTGGCCCCGTGAGGAATCGAACCTCCCTGTCGAACGACAACGGTTTTACAGACCGCCGCTTGACACCAGTCAGCTATTCCGAGACCAGAGGAACCCGCGAAAGGCCATGTAGCCCATAGTCGCGGGAACAACCAAGAAGTACACCACGAAGCTAACTGCCGCTACGGCAACCGTCTCCACTGGTGTGCGCTTCATGTATCGGAGATTACGGCAGCAGCCGTCTTCGGTACTAGGCGCGGATTGCTTTTTTTGCAGCCACGATCATGGCTCTTCGTGCTGCCTCGCCCACCGTTTTGCTGCCAGCCATGGCTTTCACCAGGTCGACAATTAGCTCGAGGACGGGAGGAGGAACCTTGCTGAGTAGCCCCAGGAGCGTCTCAATCATGGCAACCTGCTCCAACACGATCAAGGCGGCTATCACATTCTTGCATGAGGGGGCATTCGTCCAATACATCGTAGTTCTTGCACTCCGCCTCTCGGCGCAGTTTGCATTCGGCCACGATGGGCGCGATCTGAGCCGCGATGCCCTCTTCCGAGCAGGGCTCAGGGAGCCCCGAGCAGCCGATGGCCAGGAGGGCGGCTAGAGCGAGCTTCACGACTCCTCCTCGTCCGGGATCCCGTCGCCATCGAGGTCTCGGGCCTTGGCGCCCGGGAGCACCACGGCTGGAATGAGGATGGCCAGGTTGACCAGGTCCTCAGGCTTCTTCGCGCCTGCAGCTACCTCAGCGAACTGAGGAAGCGCCATCACGACAGCCGGAAGCCAGACGCGAACCTTTGCTGGGAGGCGATCCCAGAGAGGTTTGGAGGTCGCGGAAAGGCGCGACGCCATGAGAAAGAGCCCCGCGAGGGAGGCTCCAATAGCAACAACAGTCATAGTTGATCCTTTGGATGCGCCCCTCGAAACGGGGAGCTGGCCAGCGGTGGGAGACGTCCGCTGACCTACTCACCCTTTCGAAGGGCGCAGCCCGTCAGCGGGTCACGTCGGGAATCATGTAGATGACCCCACGCTGGGTCGTGAAGACCTTGTCCGTAACGGTCGTGACTTGCATATCGTAGCGATATTGATCGCTAGTCATCGTAGCCGTTACGCTGCGCGGGATAGATAGGTTGATGGTGTAGGAACCGTCGGCCGTGATCTCGCCGCCCGTGAGAGTGGCGGCAAACGTGGCGCTCGAGTTGTCGGTCTCGGTTGCCGCCCATGTCTCACGGATGGTGAAGGCGATCTCAGAGAAGCCAGAGATCGCCTGGTCGAATCGGAATGCCGTCGACCAGTCGTCACCGCGCACCAACGAGAAGTTTTCTGCGGTCGGTAGTGTCATCGTACAGATCGGGAGGTTGGTGTCGGCGCTGTCCAGCCACTGACGGAGCTGCTGGATACGGATGTGTATCCAAGCGCCGGCAACGAAACCGTTGCAGCAGCGGAGAACAGAGATGTGATGTCAATCGCGGCGGACCCGTCGACAGCCACGGCTACGAGCATTGCGCTCGAGACCGAGAAGTCAGCGGTGAGGTCAGCAGCAACGGTGAAGTCGTTGTTGTTCGAAGCCGTTACGTCAGCGGCAACAACGAACAGGTCATCAATCGCGACGGACGCGGTGCTCGGGATGCTCTCGGAGGCGGTAGCCGCCGCCGTGAAATCATTCGCGATGCTTGTCGCAGCGGTGCTCTGAATGTCGAGCACAACGACTGCGGCCGCGCTGAAATCATCACCGATGCTGGCTGACGCCGTGCTCGGGATGCTCTCAGTTGCGCTTGCGGCGGCCGAGAAGTCGTTAGCAATCGCAACGCTAACGGTGATGTCGCCTTCGACCGAATGCGTCAACGATCCGGAGACCATGAAGTCATCCGTGACCGCTGCTGCAACGGTGGAGGTTACAGTCTGCGCAGACGTCCCAGACGCTGCCACCGTGAAGTCATCGGTGATGACCGCGGCGAGCGTGCTTGGGATGGTCTCCGCGACCGACGCAGCGACTGTGAAGTCATCCGTAATCGCCGCTGCGACCGTTGCCGATACTGGATTCGCAACCGTGCTCGAGGCAGCGACCGTGAAGTCACCGTCGATGCTGGCGGCTACCGTACCCGGGATCGTCTCGGAAGCTGCAGCCGCAACCGTGAAGTCGCTGGTGATTGCAGCGGCTACGGTGGCATCGACGCCAGCGGCAGTGGACCCCGTGGCTGCTACACTGAAGTCATCGGTGATGACCGCAGCTGCGGTGGCTGGGATCGTCTCGGTGCTCGAGGCTGCAACGGTGAAGTCACCCTCGATGCTTGCAGCAACGGTGGCCGTGACGCCGGCTGCGTGCGTACCAGAGACCGCAACCGTGAAGTCGTCGGTGATGGTAGCTGCCGACGTGGCAGGGATCGTTTCTGTGGCGCTCGCGGCGACCGTGAAGTCATCCGTGATTGCCGCTGCAGCCGTCGATGTTACCGGTACAGCTTGCAGCATCGAGGCAGCGACCGTGAAGTCACCTTCGATGCTTGCTGCCACGGTGCTCGGAATCGACTCCGACACCGTCAACGCTGGCGTAAAGTCAGCTGTGATGCTGACTGCGCCAGTGCTGGTTACCGAAACAGAGCCGGTAGCCGCAACCGTGAAGTCGTTGGTAATAGCGGCGGCAACCGTGGCCGTGTTGCCGTTGTCGAGGACGCTGTCAGCGAGTACCGCCACGGCATCCTGGCCAGCGGCCGTAAGGTGGATGCCGTCGCTCTGAATGAGCGTTCCGCCCGGATCGCCGCTGGTCGGTACGTCGTTCTGGCCGAGACCGGAGATGGTCTCGACGTCGATCAGGTACTCGGCGCCTGCGCGAGCAGGCCGTGAACCACCATCGCCTGATCGCAGCAATCCGTTAATCGCGATGCGTTGCGGTCGACGGTACGGCGACCCAACCGGATCGTTGTACTCGGTTGTGGCTGGGATGCAGGTTGCTGCGACTTCCCAACCAAGACCCTGAGCTAGCTCTACGAGGTCCTGGTAGCGATCAAAGATCGTGTTCGCGCTATCGCTCGTGTCGTTCGCGTCGCCGTGCAGGATCGACCAGAAGATAACGAGGTTACGTTGCCCCGACTGATAGTAGACGTTGTGGACGGATTGGAGAAAGCCAGATCCGGAGCCATTGTCGAGCGCCGTGGCGAGCATCAAGGCGCCGAACGACACTCTGTTCCAGGTATCGCTGGGTCGATAGACCTGCAACCTAGATGAGAGCGCCTGCGCTCCCGAGATGCCAGTCGTGCCAGCGAGAGAATCGCCGTAGACGACGCCGTTGAAAGCGCCGGCTACGACGGAGGCCCCAGAAGCAGCGACCGTGAAGTCACTGGTAATCGCCGCCGCGATAGTCGACGTAACGGCCGTGGACCCGGCCGTCTGTACCAGCGCGTTACGTGCGCGCGCTGCCCGTAGTTGTTCGTACGGGTACCGCGGTCGAAATACGCCGCCGGTCATGGGTTTAGATTACGTTTCTTCCCAGACGATCGTGCCGCTCATCGTCAAGGAGTCGGCGGGAGCGGCAACGAGATTGAATGCCAGGCGGGTGCTGACAGCGACGGTCGGTTGTAGCCCAGGAGGCGGCATCCAAACGTAGCCACTGCGCACGTTGAAGCACTCTTCCCAGATTTGGGTGATGGTGCCGCCAGATGCAGCGGTGGTATCATTCGCGCGACATGTCGCCAGGGCGGCCATAGTATTCTGCGCCTCGACAGGGTTCATGGCCGGCGTCGTCCCGCCGCTTCCCACAGTGGTCATGCCACGTTGGATACGGATACGCAGCATCTCATCCTGAGCGTCAGCAGCGTCGGAGCTTTGACCACAGGAGAAGTAGTGAACTTTGATAATCGTACCCGACGGAGCGAGCAGCGATAGTAGATCCTGGGTAGCCGTAACGGCTACAGCCTGGAAGACGGATGTGTAAAAGCGTCCCATGAATTACATTCGGTAGATTGGGTTGATTCGAAGCTGGCGATAGCCGGCGTTCTCGATTGGGTCTGAGCCGGACGCAGCGGCTCCGGTGGAGTTGTAGACAGCAACGACTGCTGACCACTGCGCGCTCACGCTCAGTGTCCAAGACACGGCGAAGGCTCCGCTGCTCACCGAGATGCGCGAAGCGCCAGCGCCGCCTTCGTGGCTGTTGGAGTCACTTTCGTTGAACTCCGACGTGAAACCGGTCGGTTGCGTGATCACACGTGTTCCGCCGTCTGCGATCACGAGCCCAGCAATAATCAGGTCGCCTACTGCGGTCCCGGATGGCGTGTTGACGGTGGCCGTCGTACCGGTACCGTCTGCGTTGTTAGTTCCAACAACAGACAGCGTTCCTGTGTACGTGTGCTCACAGGTGCCGCTACTCATGTAGTGGCCACCACCCGCGGAGCCGGCACCAGAGACCGTTACAGCGGTGGATCGAGCGCCACCCGTCGCCAGCGCGGTACGGTCGTAGATGAGAACCTGGTTGACCGCGTTCGTTGGATTGGTGCGCGCCACTCGCGCAGTGCCGGTGTCACCGTTAAAAGTGACACCGGTCACGACGTCGGTGCTAGGGTCGGCGTAGTGTGCACCGATCCATGCAACGAGGGACCCAACCGTGAAGTTGGCCAGGCCCGCCGTATACGTTGCAGTTCCGGTGACGCCGTCACTCTGGTAAAGGCCAGAGCCCTGTACGCGAGTGAAAGCCATGCTGGCTTACGTTCCGACGCCGAACGTGATCGTAAAGCTTGAGCAGCTCACGACCGCGCCAGAGACGATCGAGGTGGTGTTGAGAATCACCTCGGTGCCGCTCGTGCCGACAGAGAAGTCAGCGATCACGGTGGAGCCGTCGGACTGCAGGAGTCGCGCAAAGCTAGCCGTGCCGGTGTTGTCAGCAGACGAGTCAGACGTGATGGCGTTTGCCGTCCACACGCCGCTTGCGGCCGAACCGGCCGACGTTGCGTTCAGTGTAAGCTGCGCAAGCAGGGTGTTGCCAGACAGCGCGGTGTCGGCGTTCGTGGGGCGCGTGCCGCTATAAATGCGAAGCTGCCCAGAGTTGCAATTGTCAGTGAGTGCGTCGAGAAGCTCGTTGCGACGCGCAACTGCGAATCGTGCCATTTAGTATTTTCTTAAAAAGACGCACCTCGGCCTCACGCCGCGAGCGTCGTAGTTGTTTTGGATTGTTGGGCCGTTAGCTCAGAATCAAGTGAAGCCTTCGAGGCCCAGTACTTGATCGCGAATGGCTATCAGCATGTTGCGGAGGTTGGTCTTCTGAGAGCCAGTGAGAGCCGTGATGTCAGAGAATGGTCGATCGACGGTAACTTCGTCGCCGTTCACAGTTGTGAGATGCAACTCAACACGGGGCACAGGTGTGTCCCCTGTCCTGCGGTCGATATAGAAGCGCAGGGAAAGATCGTCAGCACCATCTGGCACTGACTGCTGAATCTGGTGGACGCGCACCTTAGCCATCGGCGTTCTCGATCGCTTCGTAGAACTGAGTAAAGAAGCGCTTCGGAACCGGGTCGCCCTGTACCCCGTTGATGATCGTAAACAGAACCGGGATCTTCGTTTGCTCAGTCGCCGACTGGAACAATCTTCCGACGTCGTCGTCTAACTCGATCTCCTTCGCGCCGGCTTTGACAGCGGCCTCGATCACGTCGAGTGCCTTGTAGCCCGAGCGCATCTGAGCGCGTGTTTCATAAACAGGCGAATGATCGAGAACGTGAAGCGCAAACTCGAGTAGCCCGAAACCGGGTCCACCCTCTGGTACAGTAATTTTCATTGTCTCCCTTGGAAGCAGCCAAAGGCTGCCATAAGCTCGTCATCAGTCGGTGCCGGCGCCGATCTCAGCGCGTCACCCGGTGCGTTGACATACTCGCGACATACTTGGCCGTGGTATTCGCCTTCAGTGAACGCCCAGCGGAACACTGCAGGCGCCGTGGTTATGACTCTTGCTGCGCCGTGTCGGATTGTGCGGCGGTCGTAGCAGTATCCGCTGTGGTCACTCGCCCACAGTTCAGAGCCGGCAGCTCGCATATCGCGACACCACTGCACATCGTCATCGTCTCGTCGTTGAAACGGCGCGACGTTCGGTGTGGCGGCCGCCAGCGTTCCGCCGGTTAGAATGGCTGCGAAGTCGTCTTGCTCGCCGTGGAACCGGTACATGCCGTCATCGAACAGCACGAAGCCCCAGGTCTTACCTGTGACCTCGTGAGTATTGAGCGTGAGTGCGACGTTAGCCAGGTAGCTGGCTCCGTAGTAATCGTCATCATCGAACCGAGCCCATGCGCCACGTGTAGCGCTCAGGCCGACGTTCATCGCATCGGCCTGATGCGCCTGTGACTTGAGAACGATGACGTCACTTGGCCAGTTACTGCCAATGGCCTCACCGTTCTCTACCACCACCAACCGCGCCTCCACCCCGACCTGTCTGCGGAAGTTGTCGAGCAAGTTCTCAGCGAACTGAGGCCGGGCGTGCGGCGCGATTACCGTGATCATCTCTCGTAGCCGGTAACTTCAAAGAACGCCCATACAGGCGTCGGTGTGCTCGAAGAAGGGTTGGTCGTCACACGCAGTCGAACCGTGTTTCCAGAGTTATCGATCACGGCGACGCTAAACGGTCCACCGTTCGAGTTGGTAGCCAACGACGAGTCTTGGAACGGACCAACAGTCACCGCCCCAGCGAGGACTTCAGCGAAAGCGAAGATCTCTTGCGCCTGCGCGTAGCCACCGCTGGCGTCTCGCGAGACGAACCTAGCCTTGATGCCAACGATCGCGTTCGTGAGGGACGAACCGCCGATCGTAGACAAGTCGAAGGAGGCGACGGTGGTAGCGACGCCACCAGACGAGACCGTGCCCAACTCAGGTCGAGACTTCCAGTCAATGAACCGACGCTTGGTTGTGTTACCCGAGTCGCCGTGAGGCGCGAGCGTGGTCTCAACCCCGTTCTTGCCCTTCCACGACAGACCAAGACTCGTGTCGACGCCAAGAATGCCGCCGCTGGTCGGAAAACCAGACGTGGGCATCGTGGTAGCGTCGCCGATGTAGATAACGTCGTTGCCGGTGTTAGCCGGCATCTGGGTACTCGAGATGGCTGTCGTGCGACACAAGCCAAGTACGTTGCCGCTCGAAGGGCGAACCAGTTGGATGCCAATCGAACTTCCGCGCTGGATCGTGACGTTGCCGTCGGATGTTGCGCCTGTTCCGCTTCGCAGCGTGAGAGCGCCACCGTTACGTGTGCCGCTGGCTCCCGTTGCGTCACCAGCACGAATGCTCAGCGCGCCAGCGGTTACGCTGGTCGTTCCGGTGCAGTCCTGGGCGTTGATCGTAAACAGATCGCCGGTAACGGTGTTGGTCGAGTCGCTCTGCTGGAAGATCGTCGGCGTCAGCACCGTGTTGTCGAAGAAGATCTGGGTTCCGAGAACACCGATCCCAGAAGCTCCAACAACCGCTCGTGTCCCGCCCGCGGTGAGTAGTCGCAGTGAGCCGCTGGATGTGTCGACGATTGTCTCACCGGACGTGTTCGTGAGAAACACGCTCGCTGAACCTCGCTTGATTGTGACCTCACCAGCGCTGGTTGATCCAGCACCGCTCGCTAGCGTCAGGGCGCCACCAGTACGTGTGCCGCTTGCGCCAGTAGCGTCACCGGCTTGAATCGTGAGAGACCCACCAGTGCCGCCAACAGACGTCGACTCTTGAGCGATGATCGAGAGCGCGTTTCCGGTCGAGCTAGACGTCGCTTGTTGCATCAAGCGAGGAGTAGCGACTGTGTTATCCCAGAGGTAGTCACGCACGTACGACGTGAACGCGGCGGAACTCACGACGTGGGTCGTGCTGCCCGCAATGCGGAACGTCAGCGTGCTCGCGTGGTCCAAGAACGTAGACGACGCATTGCTCGAGAAAACAGTGCTAGAGCCTCGCGAGATTGTAACGTCGCCAGCGGCGGTAGCTCCAGTTCCAGACCGAAGCGTCAGCGCTCCACCCGTGCGTGTGCCGCTTGCCCCCGTGGCGTTACCCGCCCGCATGGTCAAAGCGCCTGCCGTGGTTGTGCCGGTTCCGGAGCAGTCCTGCGCCGAAATCGTCAGCGTGTCACCAGTTGCGCTGCCGCTCGAATCGTCGAGTTGCGTGATTGACGGACTCGCTACGCCAGCAGCCCAGCGAAACACCGGAGGGCCCGTCAGCTCGAACACGGTGCCGGACAGCGATGCTGCCTGGTTGGATCCGTAGCGCCAGTTGTGTGAGCCGCCGGAGCTTACGCGGTACCAGGCTGTGCTGATCAGCGCGTCACCGACAGACAGCGTAGACGGGAGCGTTACGCCGTAGTCGATAACGTTGAGCGTTCCAGCTAGCGCCTGGATTGTCCCATTCGACGTTGCGCCAGTTCCGCTGCGAAGCGTCAGGGCGCCGCCCGTGCGCGTGCCAGTGGCGCCCGTGGCGTCACCACCGCGAATTGTAACAGCACCGCCGATACCACCAGACGTGTGTGTCGCGTCGCCGCCTCGGAGCGTTGTTGCGCCCGCTGTTGCACCCGAGCCCGTAGAGTCGAGCGGGTAGACGCTGAGCGGGCTACCGGCGACCATCGTCAGGTCGGTGCCGGTGTTCAGATTTAGTTGCCCCGACAGGACGCGAGCAACGTAGTCGGTACCAAGCCGCAGTTGGACATCGGAGCTTTGAAGATAGATGTGGCCAGCGACGACCGTGTTGGTGCCGACAGCGATACGCGGCGTGGAAGGATCCCACGATACGATGTTCTGATCGGACCCACCCGTTGAGCGACCGACAATGGCGTAAGTCGTATCGCTGCCCCATCGAATCTTACCGGTGCCCGCGGGTGTCGCCGCCAACGACAGATAGCCGGTCGTTAGGACGTTCTGTGACCCGAAGTCAGGAGAGATCTTGGTGCCAGCAATCGCCGCGTTGGAAGCAACGTTGGCGTTAGCTAGCAGCGCATAGGAAAGGTCACCTGCGCTGGCAATTGCGACCTTACCGTCATCACCCGGGTTGGATGGAGCAGTAAGGTTGGATACGCTTGCGAACTCGAGCGCCGTCGCTCCGGCGTTCATACGGAGCACTTGACGTGCGGTACCGTAGGCCAGTCGGGAGACAACTCCGGTTGATGTCGAGAACATCACGCCGGCTGTCAGCGAGGCAAAGCGAACCGCTCCAGACTGTACCCATAGCGCGTAGCTATTGGTGATCGTCGCGTTCGTGCCTGCCGACGGTGCGCCTGTGATGGCGAACGTAGCCGCGTCCGTGATCGTGCTGCTACCAACGAAGCTATAGGTAGGTGCACGAAGCACCGCAGCGCGTGACGTCGTCACGGCACCAGTGTTTCGTTGCACCGTGCGATCAAAGGCGAGGTCTAGATCGATGACCTCAGCTCCAGCCGTGAGCGCAGTGTGCGTAGCGCCGGAGATGTAGAACGCCTTCGGGTTGCCGCTGCTCGAGGAAGCCTGCTCAAATCGAGAGTTGCCGATAACACGTAGCTTCTCACTACCAGAGAGCGCAGCCGTACCGATGGTGACCGCGTCGCCAGTCGACGTAAGGCGAACGATGGACCCGTCATCGGTCCAGCCGCCACCACCACCACCACCACCGCCGCCGCCACCGGAAGCATTGAGCATCCGGTTCAGTTCGGGAGTGGTTCCATGTGTAGCGTTGCGGTAGTTCTTTTCACCGGGAACGAACGGTATCTCGCCTTGCGAGTTTTCCGCGCCGATGATTGCGTATTCACGCGCCACCTGCTGCACACCGTCGGCACCCAGAACCTGGTTCGATACGGTGCAGCGCACCATGAACGAACGGCCAAGAGTGTCGCCGCTATCCGCCGGCATGACGAACGACGCCGTCTTCCCGTCGGGGTTACCGTCGCGCGTCAGGGTGGGGATTGGCTCGTCCGGATCGGAGCAAGCCATAATTTCCCAGACGATAGACGTGGCTCCGTCCGTAGACAGAAGCGCAAGGTTGACCGTTGAACCGAACGCGACGTGGTGCGCCGCTGGGTTCGCATCGCCCTCAACGGTGAAGGCAGCGGATAGCGTCATGAATTACAGCAGTGAAACAGTGCCGTTGGGGAGCTTCTTCGCCACACCATCAAGGTCGGCTGAGTAGAAGATCGTCGCGCCAACAGCGGGACTTGGAATGAGCGAATTTGCCACCGGGACAAGGCGGAGTGCCGTAAGCGAGCTAACGACCGACACTTGCGCGACTCCAATGCGGAGCACGTAAAGCGTTGTGCCGTTAACGAGGCACGTGATGACGTAGTAGCCATCGGCATCAGGAACGAACGTTGTTGCCGCCTGATCCGTGGATGCCAGCGAGCAGGCAAGCCCTGACGTTGCGGGTTTAGACAGGGACCAAAGGAAGGAATCCCCAGAGCCGGTTACCGTAAGTGTAATGCGCTCCTTGTCGATGTAGCCGCTTGAAGAATTGTCCTCAGCAGTGTCATCCGCAATCATGGTCGCGGAAACACTGTTGGCCATGATACCAGCCATTGATTAACCTTCTTTGAAGCCAGCGACCGAAATCAGCCTTTGCATCCCAATGGACTGGGCCGCCGGCACGGTTGGATTGTTGGTAGCAAGCACGGTCAAAAACGCGATGTGCACACCCATCAGGTCGGATGCTTCTGGCATAGAATGACCTGGGCCCTCAGCAGAAGCGTAGTCATGCACCGCGACGTTCGCACGGTGACCGGCTAGTGACCGGTAGACGTCGCACAAGCCGCCATACGCTTCGGCGTAGCTCGAGACGCCTTGGTAGAGCGGCAGGTTCACACGGTCGCTGACGTTCTCGCCGCCGTCCTGGTGGTACTCGCGCATGTCGGGGCCACTCGTACCAGGTGGCTCGTCAGCGTACCCAGCATCGTTGACGTAGTGGTTGGCCAGGCTCTTTAGAGCTTGGTTAACGAACTTCGCCAGCTCGGTTGGGCCGTACGCCGTTTCCCAACTGTTTGCGAGCACGTTGTCCGTGTCGGCGTTGGCGTGGTTCGGGTACGCAAAGTGCGCGTTGATTCGGTCCCAAAGCGTCGCGACGAAGCTCTCGAGATCGCCTGTGGCGTCGAAAATTGAGCTACCAACGAGATCTTCGAGAGCCTCTTCAACCTCTGCGGACTTGATAGCCGTCTGGACTCGTGAAGACGGGGACGCCGCCACGATGGCCGGTGAGTCCTCTCCTTCGAATTCTTTGGTCGTGCGAAGAATGTTGTTGTTCCACACCCACACAACCAGCTCTGCTTGATCGCCTGGAGGACCAATGACCTGCGTTCCGCGCTGGCCAACGTGTAGCGTTAGAGTGACCTCTGCGCCGAGTTGGTCTTCACGGTCGCTGCCGTTTGGATCGCCCTGGTAGCCACCACCGTAGCCGGAGCCCTTCGAATATTCCTGAGCAACGAAGGTATACTTGCCGCCCTTGTCGAAGTAGGTGTTCCACTGCTCGGTGGGTTTGCCCTCGAAAACAACAACGCGATTACGGGGGTCTTTGGTGCTGTTGATGCGCTTGTCCAGCGCCGAGCCAGTGGGCGCGACGGTGCACCAGATACGAATGTAGTCGCAGGAATCGTCTGTCACCGTGAAGCGGAGCGCGGCCTGTCTGTTGGGCGCGATAAACTCCGGTGACGATAGTAGGTTAGTCACTCACGTTGATTTCCAAAGCATGACGGTTCGCCACGTTCCGCCAATTCGGAGTGACTTGAACCCAGAGTCGGCCGGAATGGTCGTGGTGATTAGACCTTCAATTTTGTGGCTAATTGAATCGAGGTTCTGTATCACGAACCACTCGCCGTCCTGCTCAGCGGCAGAGGTCAACGTGTAGGTACGTTCAGCTGTAACCGACGACGGAATACAGATGTGGCGATACGAAGAAATAGGGATGCTTTGATCGGCATCGTTTGCCATGATCCCCGTGTGGAGAATGCGACCTCCACCATTGGGGCGAATCACGCTGTTCAGCGTAACGCTATCGGACCCGCTGTTTCCAATTTGGATGTCGCTGTAGAAATAGGCGGACGCGAGGCACGAGAACTCGTCAGCGTCGGTCAGTCCAATCGACAGGTCGTGATCAAGAACCGTGAGATTTCCAGCGACGCGAAGGCTTCCTTCGACAAGCAGATCCTCACCGAACTCAATGTCGTCGCCATTGATAATCAACGGCGCGCTTAGGGTGTACGTGCCTCCGCCGGCACCGTCAATGGCGTCAGGAAGAGCGGAGCACCAGTAGTTGATCTGTGATTCATCGATCAGGTCACCGGTAACGTATCCGCCGATGGGGGCAATATTTACGAACGTCATAGTGCGTCAATTCCAATACGGTCGACACCGACACGGAAGCCGTCAGAGCCTTCGCTCCAGTTCCAGGTCACCCAACTCGGTAGCATTCGGTCAAGTAGCTGAAACATCTGCACGTCCATGAGCTGCAGGAATTCCGGTAGCGTTACCCCAGGCGGTTGCTGAACTTCGATGCGCAGGTGGCAACGGCGCGATAGCCACGTTGGGCCACCGATCGAATGGTCCGTTGGACCATGGAGGCCGCCAAGCCAATAGGTTGGGTTCGGCGGGCTATCGAGATCGTCGCCCTCGTACGTGTGGACCGCAACGAAGGTGTCGCCGAGCAGCCTGCTCAGCGCAGAAGCCACGGCCGACACCGTTGGGGCGAGGGCGGCTTCGTAGTGAGCCTCACAACGTTGGCGCACGAGCCACTTAGGGTCGCTTGGTGCAGAGGGAACGTTCAGGACGTTGACCCAGTAGCCCAAGCGCTCATCGGCGTGCGCTGGCACTGCGTTGGCAGTGAGCTTCTCTGCGTTGCGCGAAAAGCACGCGCTCATCATGCGAGCGATGGCCAGGTTCTCGAAGTCGACGAGTGTGTACGGGGCTGTGGTGTAGGCAGAGCCGCGGGCCGCGTGCATCTCACGCCACCATTGAGCAGCGTACGGCACAACCGACTCGGTCTTATTGTTGCGCTTCGCGGTGTCGCCGCCATAGTCACCGATACTGCGCGGCGTCCCCCACTCACCGTAAACAGTGAAGCAGATGCGGTAAGGAGTGGTCGCCCCAGCGGTGACAACGACGTCGGCGCCGTTGATGGTCACGGGGTCCTGACGGACTGAACAACCAACGGTACCACTACCGGTCCATTGAACCTCGGCATCCACGTGGCGGACGGCCCACGTCTCTTGGTCGCCGAGTGCGTTTTCGTAGCTCGGTGACCAGATTGCCTGACACGGCTGCGTCGCGCTCGTGTACGTCAACGCCGGAGCGTACGCGGCGCCCATGCCGTTGCGCCCGTGGTAACTCACCAGAGTTACGCTCGAGGCTCCTACCTCCACTGTCATCACAGCGAGCGGCATCGTGCGCCACTCGGCGACTAGATCGGCCGCGAGCCGCGCGTGTTGAGCCGCAGTCAGCCCATAGATTGAGCTTTCCTCGGTGAGGCGAAGAGGTAGTGGTGCGAAAGCGCCGAACATTTTACCAAACAGAAAACGTGAACTTGGCGTTCGAAAGGGCCGCGTCCGACGCATCGAATGCGCGTAGACGAAGCGTTGTGTCCGTGACGACTTGAGCGACCGCGCGAGCCACAGCCGTGTGGACCACGCCGACCTTCGCGTGAGAGATTGCGAAGTCACCAGACACGGCATAAGGATCGGCGTACGAAGAAGCGAATGTGATCGTAATGTCGCCAGTGCCGTTGCGTGAACCGCTCGGGAACCCGGTCGGTGGGGCGTCGCCAGAGTACGTCAGAAGACGCACCCCTGTTGCCATGTGAACGTAGTTGAACTCCGGGGCCAACGAACCGGAGTCGCGACATGTAACCGTACCCACACAGAAGGGCGCTACGCGAGCCATCGCGGCCGCGTCGGCCGTCAAACGCGCAAACTGCTCAGCATCCACGTCGGTGAGAGCGTCGATAGCTCCGCGACTAAGGTAGTTGGATTTCTCAACGTTGCCACCGTAGTGCGCAAAGTCGACTGTCCGCTCCCAGAGCGGGCTTCCTTGAGGTACGATCGGCATTTGTTACAGTGGGTAGAAAGCCAAGCGACGTGGCACCAGAATATTTGGTGCGGTAGCCGTTGTGCTCGGGATGGTTGGTGTTGAGGCAGAGCGATAGGAAAACTCGTAGTCAGTGATCTCGGGATACTTGGCTACGATCTTCGTAAACGCTGCGTTCGTGATGGCAGCAGGATCTTCCGTCGCGATGTACGGGTGACGACGAGCACGAGGTAGGCGCGTAGAAGAGCTGGTGTTTTCACCAGTGCCCAACGTTCGAAACATCTGCACCCAAGCGTCACCGTAACCCTCTAGGTTTTGAGCGGCGGGAGAGATGTAGTCCCCGATAGCTGGGCCAGCTCCAGTGGAGTCCGTCAGCGGTCGGTCCAGGCTCAGTTGGTAACCGGGCGTTGCCGTCGACCAACCGATAACCATCGCTGTGCGGAACTTGCGATCAACAGAGGACCACCAGGCGATCTGAGTCAGGCCTTCGATCGGTTCAGCCGCGGTCAGTGCAGATACCGTGATGTTGTCGAATGAATCAACAGCGCTCACCGTTACGCGACCGGCATCACCGACCGTGAGCTGCGGCCACGGCGCGATGTCCGTCCACCCCTGCCCGTTGCCTCCCGCTTGAGCGGCCTCAGGAATGGCGATTTGGACAGCGGTATCTACAGGCTCATCAGCCGCCGACTGCACGACGCATTCAATGCCAGCAGAGAGTGACGCCTGAATAGCGCCACGAACGATTGAAAGACCGGAAGCGGCAACAGAACGAGAGAAGTCGTTGTTGTCCAGGTCGAAGTCCTTGACCGGCACAACCTTCACGGAACCGGGGCCACCGAGGGCTGGCATCACGTAGCAGTCAGACAGAGAGCCTAGTTCATCGAGGGCGATTTGGCGCAACTGCGCCCAGTTTCCACCGGCTGGCTTGTTGCGCAGCACGTTGAGGATACGAGCACGCTTACGTTCGTCGCTCTCGGTGTCACTGCCGCCCGTGATGGGGCTGCCTTGGGCAACCACAGCCTCGGTGGCGACATTGATCGGCGGACTGATGAAGCGAACACGTGAGCCAGCTTTTAGGTTGGTCTTCGTGCCGGTGTCCGTCGCACGGACACCGATCTCGTCACCGTCTGACGGGTTGACGTAGGTGCCAACAACAACGCCCGTAACACCGTTCGGATACAGGAACACCTGACCGTCAACGATGCTGGTCGGGCCAGTGACCGTTACGACCAGATTTCCTGTAGCTGGCGTGCCGTCTACCTCTGGTAGACCGTAGCCTTCACGGATCTGGTCGAGTGCTTCACCTTCGGCGGTGAGAACGTTTTGCGACGCTTCAGCCTGAGCGATGTTGTAGAAACCCAGAAGGCCCATGCCGGCAACGCCGTTGGCCGTGAGCCACATGTCAGTGCCTACTTGAGTAGCTGGCTCATCGTAACCCTCGGACAGCGCAGCGAGGCGCACGTCGCGAAGGAATCGATCTACCAATTCCGAGACGTTGCGTGGTTGATACAGGTCTGCCATCAGAGGGTAGCTTCATCAGGCTGCATCGTATCGAGATCGATGTACGACACAGTCACGCGGGCGCGGCTTCCGCGGCCGCGCTCGACGGTAATGCTGTTGATTCGGATCGCTTCTTCGATCTCGGTGAGATGACGCAGCGCGAGCGTCACGGCTTGACGCACCTCGATCTCAAACGAAGTTCCCATCTTGCGAGGCAATTTGCTTCCGAACTGAGGAGCTGTTGATGCGCTTCGCTGCAGCGTGAGCAGCGCCAACAGAACGCGCTGCCGCGCACGTGGCATCTGCTTTAGCTGCCCAGTCGCGGGGTCGTTCTCGTAGTCGCCGCTGGCTGGGTTGATGTAGCGGCAACCCGGTGAGCCAGTCGGCGGCGTAGGTGGATCGTCTGGTGTCTCTAGGCCGAAGGGGCCTAGTCCAAACGGCATAAGCCCAAGGCCTTCGGACATAGGTAAAAAGGGCCGCCATTTCGACTGAAGAAAGTCTTGGCTGGCGGCTGGCCCTGAATTGTTGTAGGGTAACCGGATGCGTTACCTATGGACTGCGGCAGTAATCACCCTTGTTGTCGGGTGCGGCGGAGACGCTCTCAGCGGCTCCGGGCGGGGCACTCCCACTGCAGGAGGAGCCGGTGATGCCGGCGACACCAGTGACCCCATCGGTAACGGTGGAGCTGGTGGCGTCGTTACTCACGTCGTACAGCCCAATGACGGAGGCGCCGTGGCTACGATGTCCGGAGCCGGAGCCGGAGCCGGAGCCGGCGGCGATGTCACCTCGGCTCAGGGCGGCGGGGGCGGAAGCGACGACAGTGAGCTACCCGCAGTGAGCGCGGGAGCCGGAGCCGGAGCCGGAGCCGGAGGCGAAAGCGGAGCCGGAGGAGAAGGCGGCGCGACGGAGCCGTCTGGACCGCCTGACGTCAACGAGTGCAGCGTCGAGGGGAATCAGATCGTTTGCGACGGCTTGTGTGGCAACCAACACGAATGCGCCAAGTGTGCCAATTTCGTTGGCGGCACCCAGGGCTACGTTGTGCTCGGAGCCAAGGGCAACGCTGGTAACGACGAACGCGCTTGCGGGTGCGGCAACGAGGCCACGCTCAGGCTCTATGTGAAGGCCGCGACGTGCTCAAAGTTCACCGTGCAGCCAGGCGCTCACACCACATTCCGTGAGGAAAGCTGCTCAGCTACACCCGTTAGCCAATGCTTGGTGGCTAACGGCGTGGAGGGCGGCGCTGGTGTGACGCGCGCCGTGTACGTCTCGCGACCTGATCAGAACGCCTGGGTGCACCAGGAGAATGCCGAACTGGTGTTCAACAAGTGCCCCCTTAGCTGCGATTAATCGAACGGGCACTCAACGCTGAGCGAGGGAATCGTAGGCAACGTCGGGATTGGTAGCGACGGAATCGGCAGCGACAACGAGGGCAGCTTGGGTAGCGCCGGCAGGTCGAAGTCAAAGTCGAACGTCGGCAGTGCTAGGCTCGGCAGCGTCGGTATCGGCAGCGAGGGGATCGGTAGCGACAGAGACGGTAGCTTGGGAAGCGCTGGCAGATCGAAGTCCAAATCAAACGTCGGCAACGCGAGCGTTGGCAGCGTCGGGATGGGTAGTGAAGGAATAGGTAGGGAAAACGTCGGGAGCTTGAAGTTGCAGCTCATGGGCCAACGCCCATCACCGGCAGCATCGGCGGGGATGCTGGGCCGCCAGGAGATCCACTTGGCGGACCCGCCATGAGCACGAACCCTTTCGGGATCCCTGCCATGTGGATATTGCCATTGAGGAAGATGTCCTTCCCCTGCAACATGATCGAGGCGCCGCCGGCCCCCACGAGCGAGATGTCGCCGTTCTTAGCGATCTCGATCATCGCCCCTCGCGCGAGCACCTGATACTTGTCGTTGGTACCGTCGAGCATGACGACCATGCCCGTTCCCTCTGAGTCCTTCGAGTAGCAGACGACCTGTCGCTTGCTCTCCTTGCACTGCACTTGCGCCGCTTGCTGTGGGCCAGTGCTGTGCAGGATGGTGTCACCAGGGCGAACGGTTCCCAGAGCCTTCGCTGTGCGCGTGTCGCGGCCACCGATGATGATTGCCGCCCGGTTGCCGGCGCCGCGAATGGCTACGCCTTCCGCGTATCCGGTGTCATCAGCTGGCCACGCCATCGAGGTGATACCGAGCCCTTGCATCACATCGACGACGCCGAAGTCCTCGAAGTCGTCGTCGCCAGTGAATGGGTTGACGCACTGCCAACCAACCGCCCGCGTAGATGCGCTCTGCTCCGAGGCACCGAGCTTGACGATTTCCACACTGTTCATATCTCAAAGCTTCCAGGGCGAATACAGGTCAGCTCCGTCATGGGGCCTTCGCCCTCGGTAAAGGACAACCGGCGAGCTTGCACCCAGAGGTCTTCTTGGATGTCGCAGACCTCATCGTTGACGGTAACAATGGTGTCTTGCGCCCAGATCGCTCCGGTGTACGGATCGAGATGACCGCGAAGCTTCACCTTGTACTCAAGCGTGCGCTTGAGATGGTCAGCGAATAGACGACGGGCGGCGTTCTCGAGCTGCTCCGGGCTACGCGCTCTCTCGTCACGAAAGACGTTGAGTCTGTAGATCTTATCGATGCCGAGCGGGGACGTGTCCTCCGGCTTACGGCGCCCAGTCCAAGTGATGGTGTCTAGCTTTCGAGCTAGCTCACCGCCGAAATGTTGCGCCTCAGACCACGTATCAATGATGATCGTGGAGTTGGACATCGGTTCGCCAGCGCGAGGGGCGCCCTGCCCCTGAACGATGATGGTAGTGGGCAGCGTTCCGTAGTTACGACGGACAGACGCGGAGATTACGTTGTTGACACCACCGTTGCCAGAGCGGCTACGGTTGATCTGGAACCCCGCCTCCTGGTCATAGAACGGGCCGACGACAAGCACCGTATCGCGGCTGTGCGTCGGTTGAATCGTGCAGTTGTGACGGGAGCAGATCGGGTTAAGGAATTCGAAGATGCCCTGAGCTAGATCCGGCTTCAGATCCTCGAGCGTCGCATCCTTGAAGCTCTTGGAGCGGTTGTCTTTCCCGCCTTTGCCGCGCCGAGCACGAGTCTTTCGCGGGATGCCCTGACGGATGTCGAGCATCACCGCAACGTCGCTCTCAGGAGCGATTTTCGTGATTCCGACCGGAGCGCAGGCCCGCAAGATTGCGTCACCCAGCGTCTGCTTTTCCTTCACAACGAAGGTGGGGTCGATGTTGCACTCGACCAGGTCAGCCAGGTAGTCGCGACCCGTGCAAGAGACAGCGAACCCGTTGTCACCGCGCTGCGTTTCGTCGATGCGACCCACGAGCTGTGTGGCGCCGGCCACCTCGAGTCGAACCGGCTGCCCCTCGAGGTCACGAAGAAATTCCGGCCGGTCGTCAACGTAGACGAATTCGAACCCATCAGTACTGACTAGGTAGTCAGAGTCGATGTACCAGGATTTGATCGTGGTCAGCGGAAGATCGTCGTAAGCCTCGAGGTAGACGATGAGTGGCGAGTCGGTGTCAAGGTTTGCCACGAGCTGTAACGGTTACTTTCGTACCCTTGGGGACCATGGGTCCGCGCAGTCTTTTCAGTTGCGGATTCAACGACATGAACTTCTCGAGCGTCATACCGTTCTCAGCCGCAATGACTGAGATCGATCTAGCGAAGGTGAGGTTGATTCGCCGCGTCTTCTCGAGCGGGTTTTCGGTAAGACGGTTTTTGACTTTGGTCAGCGCGTAGCGCAGGTTTCGGGCGCTATCACGCAACTGCCAGTTGTCGGGGTTGTTCGCTTCGTCAGCGGTCTCTTCGATTTTCTGCAGTCGGAAAGCCAGATCATCGATTCGCGACGCGAAGCGGTCGACCTGACGCAGGCCCTTGCGGCCGATACCGTTGATAGCGCTGAGGACGTCAGTTAGCCCTTGCGGGGACGGTTCCTGTTTCCAGTCGACCTTGGTCAGCTCCGCATCCATGGCGCCAGCGTTGCTGGTTAGACCATCGATACTGGTGACGTTCTCGATTGGTGTATCGAAGCTGTCGAACTCAGGTGAGTGTAGAAACTCGACTTGCACATCGACGCCGTCTCGCTTGTTGACGTCGAGCGTCTCATCGAACGAAACCGGAACACAACGAAAGATCCCGTACACAGGATCCTTTAGCTCGCCCGGTGTGCGGTCGTACATGTCGAGGGCCAGTCGCGGTAGCCCTTCATTGAAGAGACCGGCGTACGGCCCTCGAGCGATGTCCTGACGCATCGGGAACGTGTACCTGAAGAGCCGTGAGTGAGGACCCAGCGGCTCTACGAAGTCGTTGCCTCGATATTGGAACTTGTGTTCCATCTGCTCATGTCGGAAGGACATTGCGCGAGCAGATACCGGGTAAATGATGCCGCGCCATTCAAGGTGAGGCAGCAACCGGAGAGCGTCAGTCGACGAGCTTCGTTGGCGGTCAACACCTTGCGCCGCTTTGAATTCCTCGTCGTCTGCCATTTAGTTATCCGATTTGATCGTTGAGTCTGCGGGCTTCTTGCCGCGGTTTTGCCCTGCGCCACCGAGTGAAACGGCAGCTTCCTTTTGAGCTTCGGCAGCTTCCTTTTGAGCTTTCGCTGCCGCTTGTTGCTCTTCGGCGGCCTTTTTGGCTTCCTCGGCAGCCTTGAGTTGCAGCTCCTGGAGCTTTCTTTCGGCTTCTTGGCGGAAGTTGGCAGCAGTGTTGATGTTCTTCTGCTTCTCTTCGTCGCCGGTAATGAAGTCGGTCCAGCTTCCTCCACGAGCAGCCTTCTCTCGATCGCGGAGTTGAAGGGTCAATTCCTTCACCATCGCGAGATCAGCAGGACTGTTGCCGGCGCTGCGGATTCGATTCAGCATTGAGCCTGAGTCTTTCAACTCAGCTTCTGCTCCTTCGAACTTAGCAACACCCACCGTGAAGATGGCGGAAGCCACTGTGATGCCGGCTGTTAGGCCCGTGCCGATAGCATTCAATGTACCAGCAGTTGTTGCGCCAGTCGCTGCACTGGTGCCTACGCCAGTGTAACCTAGCTTACCTGCGATCGATTGACCGGTAGTGCGAAACTCCGGAGCAGGAAGGCCAGGTGCGCTGCGCGGCAGACCAACAGACATGATGCGCTCGAGGCCCTGAGCGAAGATGCTGCCAATCTTAGCTTTGCCAACCTCGAAAGCGATTGAGATCGCCATAGCAGCGATCACGGCTTTGAACGGGTTCTCAGCCAGGTAGCTCACGGCCTTTTTGATGATCTCCACCAACGCCATGAACTTCGGAATCATCTCAGAGAGGACCGGGATGAGCTTCGTTAGTTCCGGAAGCAGAGCAGAGCCCACAGCTTCCATGAACTGCTCCTTGAGCTGCGTAAGCTTTACCGACGTCGACTTCATCGCGTCGGCCGAGTCGCGCTCAACTTCACTCCAGTCGGCGGAGACGTTGCGGAAACTATCCCAGAATGCCTTCATCGCAACGATGCCGGCTTCTGTTCCTTCCTTATTCGAGCCACCCTTCGTGATGACGTTCTCGCGAGCTTCGCGAAACTTGCTAAGCAGCATGTTGCCGGCGCGTGAGCCACGAATGTCGAAGACTTCCTGGAAGCCCTGAAGGTTACCTTCAGTGCCGCGGATGTACTCCGTGGCGATGTCCATGAAGTTGCGCATCCCGCGGCGTGGATCGTTGTCTTGGAAGACCTGAATCTTTTTGCCGTTGAGACCGCGAGCCGTTCCGGCCTGAAGCTTCCCTGACTCCTGCGTGAGCTTACGCATGAAGTTGGTTGCGGCCGTCGTAGCTTCCGAATCGCTGCCCGTTGCCTGGCGAGCGACCTGCATCAACGCGCCAACGTCGCGTACGCCTTCGACACCACGGACGCCCATGTTAGAAGCCTCGGCGAGGACTTCAGGGAACTCCTTCGCCATCGCCTTAAGCTCGAAGGAGCCCTTCTTGCCCTGCATCGACAGGACGGCGAACGCCTTTTGCATGTCCTCAACGCTCTTGATGTCGAGCTTCTGAGTCATGTCAGCGGCGGTCGAGAAGACCTCGTTCAGCTTCGCATCGGACGCCTGCGCGACAGTTGCGAATACTCGCTGGTTGGCTAGCGGCGTCTTGATGTCACCGGTTTTAGTGGTGAACTCAGACACACCGGCAGCAACTTCCTCAGCCGAGAAGCCGTGAGCGATGCCCGTTTGGCTAAATTGACGACGAAGGGTCTCAGGGTTGAGACCGTTCTCACCCTTCGAGCGACCAAGGATCGATAGACGGCGTGTGCGCTCGTCGAGCGACACGGCGCTGTTGACAGCCGATGCCGCGAGAGCGGTGCCACCAAGACCAAGCATGGCAGCGCCAGCTTGACCGGCACCGGCCAGGCCTCGCACGACACGGCTTGCGCCGCCACCGAACGTGCTGCGGACGAATTCCGTGCGGCTACGCAGGACGCGGGCCCGCTCCTGCCCGACCAGTCTCTCTTCGCGGATGCGCTGACGGCCTAGCGCCGTCTGCGAGCGAACCTGGCGGTCGATGGCGCGCTGCTGATCAGCGTGTCCCTTGGCCTGCGCGCGTGCTGCTGACTTCTCAGCAGCGAGGCGTTCACGAGCAAGGGTGCCCTCCATGCGCCGCACCTGATCGGTCATGCGCAACTTGTCGCGCATAGCCTTCTGAGAGGCGCGTTCGGCCGAGGATGCCGCGGAACCAGCTCGGGAGCTGCCGCCGAAGTTGCCGCCAGCCATGGCGTCAATCTTCTTTGCGTGCTGGGCGAAGCGCTTCTCAAGCGTCGCTAGCTCACGCTCCACGGTCGCGCGGCCGATGACCGCCAGGTCGTATGTTAGAGTAGCCAACTAGTATTCCTGCGCCACTCTGACGCGGCGGTTACTGCGGCTCGTTCTCGCGAGCGAGCTTCTGTTCAATCGTCATACGAAGCGCCTGCTCGATCCTGACGGGCTCAGCTAAGCTTTCCGAATAGCTGCTTGCCGTAGACTTGGCGAGCTGCTCTCCAAATGAGCCAATGCCCGCACAGTAGGGAGCTAGGTCCGATTTTGAAGTATCGGGCAAGCTCTCCCACAGGGATGCCAGGATGCGGGATACGGAAGATATCCGTTCCGCCAATGACAATGTCAGCTCCGCCAATTGAGGCGATGTTAAGGCAAGTAAAGGGAACGCCGAGCCGCCCTCCGCGAGGCGATTTACCCAATCGTCAAGCTCTTCATCAGAGCCGATTGTGCGTTCAAAAGGGCCATATTTATGCTGGACAAGCATATATGCGTTGTACAGTGCCAATGTCTCGTCAGCGCTGAGCACCTTCGAAATCTGGCTCGAGTCACGGAACACGCGCGCGTACACGGCGGCGTTTTCTTCCGTCTCCTCGAACGACGCCTTGTCTGAAAGCACGGCCATCGTGAGCAACTCGTGAGCGACAATGTCGCCCAAGACCTCACGGACGGCCGGCGACTCCATGTCTTTGGAATCCAGCGCCTCAATGCCGAATCCTGCGACTTTGGCCTTGAGCTTCTTCTGGGCGACGATGCGGGCTCGGTCGTGATCCTCGGACTTCAGCACCTGGATGCGGCACTTACCAACGTAATTACCATCGCGATCCTTGCGCGGGAAGTCAATGACCTCGCTAGGGCGAGGCTCGCAGAGCTTGAGGAACAGCTCGCTGGGCGGAATATCTTCGGGTGGTTTGCTCATGCGTCTCTCCCAAAACGGAAAGCCCCTAAGGGGCGCTTTATGTGGGAGAACGAAAGCGCGCCTCAGGGGCCCGTAAATTTATACCGCGTCTCGTCTCCCTCGAGAGGCACGGTAAATCTGTTACTCGATTGGCTTGAGTTGGCCAGACCAAGTGAAAGTGCCCTCGACGTTTTGCGAGGTACTTTGCGAGATCTTGACGCTCATAACCTTACCGAGACCGATGTAGTCTTTGCCACCAATCGGGATTTGCATCTCGACGATGACTCCGTTGGCACAGTCTTCCTGGAACGTGTCCTGAAGACCGCCGATCGGTACAGCGAACCCGATCTCGATTTCCACGGAGCCCGAGCCGGGCGTGAACCCGGCAAGGCCTTCGTTGAGCAGGTCAACGCGCTGTTGACCGCTCTCAGTCGAGATTGAAATGGAGTTGAGTGTGGTAAGCCAATTGCCCTTGTAGAAGGCATTCAGCTTCGCAAAATCTGTAAACGGCATTTCCGATTAGCCTGTTGAAACTTCAGCCACGCGGAACGTGAACTGATGAGCGTGATCGATGGTGTGAATGTCGAAGCCACACTCGACGCGGGCTGCGTTGGCAGGAGACTTCAGGACCTGCAGGCCTTCTTTCGAAGTCTGCGCGTTCTGGATCTTGCCGTTGACTTCGTAGTCGGTGAGCTGAGAGCTAACGGTCGCGCCAACCATCGACGGCGTAATGACGTCACGGATTCGGCGCTGGTTCTGGTTCACTGCGCCGTTGGCAAGAAACTCGTCATTCTTGAGTTTCTTGCCGCCGAACTTCAGGCGAGTGGTCTGAAGCAACTCATCCACGAATTCGTCAGGGACGGATACGCGGTGTGTTTCGCAAGCTCGGAAGTCATCGACGGAGCCAGTGGCGTCCTTCGACTTCGTGTTGACGCTCATCACCAAGTACGAGCCGACTTCGTCGCTGGCGATGACAGCTAGGCCGTCATTGATGCCGTCGTTCTGGTCGTTGTCGTCTGGCCAGTCACTGGTGGTGAAGGATGGCAGCACGAGCCAATCGGCATCGCGGTAGCCAGCCATGTTCGCTGCCGAGTCAACCGCTTCGCGCTTCTGGCGAATGGCAGCGAGGTTGCCAGCGATCTCGTCGGGAGACGTCTCGGGGTTGCGCATCCACGCGACCTGAAGGCGCGGGAAGTTCAGCGTGTTGGCCAGCGTCTGCGCGTTCGAGAGCGTGCCCGGATACACAGCGATACCAACGCAGCGCATGCCGCGGCGGGGTTCCGCTTTCGTAGCGAGGTGCGTCTTGAAGTGTCCGAGTGTCGTCGCGTCGACTGCGCTGGAAACCAGGTAGTAGAAGCGGCGCGACACGATCGCGTTGAGCGCGGTGAGCGTGTTCGCAGCCTCGGTCGAGGAGCCGTCCGCGCCAGCAGTACCGGTGCCAAGGTGGGCGCCGCCTGCAGTTGCAGTCATGCCTACGCCGGTAGTGATGGTTGCGCGAACGCGGTGAACACCGAGCGTTGCTGTGCCCTGAGACGCCCCGTTGATCTTCGCTGTGAGCGTGATCGTGCCGGTTGAGTTGGAAGCCGTGCACGGGAGCCAGGTCTTGGCGTTGATCGCTGCTGCAAGCGCGTCACCGACCGTGGTCGGCGTGGCGCCGCTAACGAACGATGCCGAGCAATCTTCGCCAGCGATGGTTGCAACGACAGTTCCGGTTGCGGTGGCATTGGTTGCCAACGTGATCGTTGCCGTCGCAGCAGCAGGGGAACCGCCAGAGGTCGGCGTAACAGGAACTGCCCAGACCGTAGCGTCCTTGTTGGACATCAGGAAGAACCGGATCGCGCGGTGAAGCGGCGAACCAGCGCCAGCGCCAGCGATGGCGTCAGCTTCGTTCTTGACCTGATAGGGTGTTGCGGCAGTCCATGAGCCCGAGGAAAGCTTGGGCATAACGAAGCAAACACTTCGTGTCGGAGCCGAAGCGGTAGCGGGGCCTTGATTGAATACAATCTCAGCGAGAACGGCGGGAACGCGATAGTTCGCGTCCACACCCGTGATAGGAATTACGGGCAGAGCCAATGTTTAGATCCAGTTGTAGGAGTGGAGTTACTGCTCTTCAGCAGCTTCGACACGCTCTGACCAAACCCCTGCTTCGAAGTCGGCCTTCACGAACTTGAGTCCGGTAGCAGCAGCGGTTACTTCGTCAGCGCAGAAGAAAGGCGGGTCGATCTTATCGACCATCATCAGGCGAATGATGCGATTGGCGACCTCGGAGCCGAGAGCGCATTCGATGGGCTCTTCGGTAGCCGGCGCAGATGATGGCTTACCGTCCGCAGCTCGAATGAACGAACGGCCGAGGTAGATGGGCGGCATACCAGCAGGAGTCTTGAGGCCGGGGTATAGGACACGGTGATCGTGTCGCGCGTAAAAACGCAGAGTTGTCATGTTCTCCCAGAGTCAGAAATGGCGAGCGGCTGTGCGCATCGCGGCACGGAGCAAGGCCATGCGCGTTTTGAATGCGAGATCGGTTGCGACCTCGAGAAAGTGAGTCGGCTTAACGCCAGGGTGCATGACCTTGTAGAAGGCAGCGTCCATCCCCTTGCGATGCCAGAAGAAGCGAAGTGGATACCCGGGGCGCTTTGGGCGAATCGGATATTTCGCATGCTTCGGACCATAGAGACCGGAGCCGGTCTCCTGCGCGTGCGCGTACTTCGCGTTGTTGGTAACGCGAATGATGGTGCGATTCTTCGAACGAATAGCGCGAGCCTTCGTCGCGTTCATCAGGTCGCCGCTACGCTTAGCGAGCAGCACTCCTGACCCAACGTGCTGGCGCACGTCCCGTTGAACGGGAGCATCATCCAGCACGGCATCGAAGGCTCGATTGTGCTCAGCGATGAATCGCTTGTGTGCTGCTTTGACCTGTCTTAGGTCAACTACGCTTCCACTCGGCACTGAGGACTCCTCGGGAGAACTTGCGTGTCTCCGATGAGCCGTCCTTCAGCTTCACGACCAGAACCACAGCATCGTCACCAAGACGCCGTGTTGACCAGCGCTTCCCGTCATAGACGTTCAATCGGCCACATAGCTGTGACTCCGACCGGAGCAAAGACACGGCGGGGTTGGCTGGGTCGTCGACCCATTCACTACCGAAGCTGCGACGCACCTGCTGCAACGCCTGGTCGGGGTTATCCGACGGCGTGAGGCTGATGGAACCCTTGGTCCCCGGCTTACGACGCTCTGGCGTCTTACGAGCCGCCTTCTTCGTTGCAAGCGCGTCGCGTTGTTCTTTAGATGGTTTCTTGCGTGTGTTCGTTGCCATGCGCGTCTCCCGAGCGCCAGAATCAGTCATTGCGAATCGGCACGTCGTCCGATGCTTCGATGAACATCGGTAGGATTTCGCGCTCGTCGCCGACGCCGACCTTGTAATCGACGCCCTCGTATTCCGGGAATTCCTCCGGAATATCTTGCGTGTACTCTACGGTCTCAAGATCGCAGATCACGGTGAAGTAGTGTGGGGCATCATCGCCCTCCGCAAACGGGGCGTTGCCAAGGTCCGTTTGCCCGGTGAGCCGAATGCCACCGATGCCGCTGGCATCCTGAAAGAACTGCAGGGCTCCGTTCTCGAACGCCTTGTGTCCGTGGTTACGGATGACGCGACGAACAATGGCCGGCACGGCTTGCGCCATGTCGCCGAAGCGACGGATGTCGAGCGCGCTCAGGCCAGGCATGACGTACATGAGCGTCCAGTCCTGCGAGCGACGATCAATCTCAAGCGTGTACTGCTCCCAGGTCGCGCGGCCGTTGCGGAACAGAGCCAGGAACGGAAACGCCGGCTTGCGCGACTGCATGTAGCGCAGCGTCGGGCGAACCTCGAGAGTGTCCTGGATTGGAAGCGTGCCGAAGAGGGCGTGCTTAGGGTCAAGATCCGCTGTGATCTTGCTCCAAACTTCCGTCATCTCGTAGTTGATGGCGGTAGCGAAGAGCGCTAGGAGACGAGATCTCGCTGGATCAAGCGGTACAAGCGTGTTGTCAAAGCGATCCGGGTTCAGCGGGAACTCGAGACCGCCTGTCTTATCGACGATCGAGTCAACCGGCATAGGATTACGCTTCTGAGTATTCGCTCACAGGAACGGCGCGGATGCGGTAGTTCAAAGCCTTGTCGGCCTTGACTTCAGTCACTCGATAGAGTGCGCCGTTTGGGTGATTGGGTCCGGTGATGAGCAAATGCAACGTATCGCCGGTATTCAGGTTGCCGCCACGAAGGACGGTAAGATCAGTGCCACCGCCAGGGAAAGCTGGGGTGATCGGGCCAATGTCCACGGCGCCACGACCGAGGTTGGCCAGTGCTAGCTCTTCATCGTTGAGCCAGCTGGTTTTGGGCGGATATCCGTCCTGCTCAGTGATCGGAATCACGGCGGACAGATCGACATCACCCGTATGTTGCCCCATCGAGAAGTGCTGTACGACGGCCACGGTGTGGACGCGAAAGCCAAGACGCCCCGCGATGCTTCTCGCAGCGAAGAGCGTCTTTCTAAGCTCGGTTACTAGGGACATCAGTAGATCGACAGCGTTTGCGTGCCCCGTGCGCTCCCAACGATGGGAACACGGACGAGCGACGAGATTTGATCAACAATCGCCCGGTAGTGCGCGAGGCGATCCTTGAGGACTTGGAAGCCCTGGAACCACTCAACGTCGCCCTTGTCGACCTGCTTGAGGCCAGCGGTAGCGCCCACGGATGGGTCCTGCATCGCTTGCCAAGCGGACTCGGCTTGGTTGAGTAGCAGACGCAGACGCGCATGGCCGCCCATCAGTGCGATGGGATAGCCGCTCGAAGGGTGAGCCTTGTTGAAGCGCGCTGTGAATGACGAGCCGGTTACGCTGCGAACAACCACCATCTCAACGTCGTCGCCAACGTCAACAACCAGTTTTGCGTACGGCACGATACCGGTCATGGAGACCGGCGTGACTGCGGTATTGGTGCCAGCTGTGACCGGAGTCGTGGCTGTCGTCCCCGTGTCACCAGTGAGGTAAGGCGCGATCACCTGATCGAAGATGGCTTTGAAGCCATCAGGCGTATAGGGATACGCGCCTACGTCAATGTTACCGTAGCCTAGGTGAAAACGAAGGCTCTCGATCTCACTGGAAGTGAGAGCCATGTTTCACCTCAGACTTGGTTGTAGCTGTACCCGATCGAGTACGTGTCCGCGACGCCGCCGGTTGCGACGCCGACCACGAGGGCCAGACGGGCGAAACGGTAGCCGTAGATGCAGTCAGGCGCCGGAATTGCGCGCTGAATCGGTGCGTCTGCGCCGCCAGTGCCGGTACCGATCACGACACCAGCCGCGTTCTGCGGGCCGTTGGCGAGATCGTACCAGGTCGAGGCGTCGTTAGACACCTGCCACTTGGCGGTGAGGGTCATCGTGCTGGTCTCGATGTCCACATCGATGAGCGCGGAGAGGTTCTTGACCTTCTCCGCGTCACCACCGAGGAACAGCGAGTTGCCGTTGACTGCCGAACCGGCAGCAACGCCGTTAGCAGTACCGGTTGCGACAGAAGAGTTAAAGCGTTTTGCCATGTTCGTTCTCCGCTCCTAAGCTCAGGCCGAGCTGCGGACGCTGTACACGAAGGCGTTGTTTGCGAGGCCGAACGCGAGATCCGCGAGCCACAGCGCAAGCACCGTCTCTCCGTAGTTGTCGTTCGTGCTCGGCGCGACGCGAGGAGCACGGCCCATACCAGCGAGCAATGCGCCGGGGGCGATCGCGTGACCGTAGTGGATGGCAACAGACGAGCTGTTGTTCGCCACGGTGAGCGTGTTGCTCTGGAAGATGTGGAAGTTGTTGACCGACTTGATGTAGCCAGGGAACAGTACGTTGTACTCAGGCATGAATACCGATGCCTTGTTGTAAGCGTCGTTCTGGCGCAGTTGGTTGACCTGGGTCGGGGTCAGGACCAAGCAGCGGTAACCGTCCGAGAACGTCGGAAGGTTCGCCGTGTCCATGTCACGACCGATGCGGCAGAGCTGCTCGTACGTGAACGGGAACGATCCGGCAACCGTCGCATCGTTCACCGCGCTCATACCCTCGGGGTAGATCGCGTTCGCAGCGAGGTCGAGCAGCGACACGTTCACCGAGTCGATGAAGCGGTGGAAGTCGCGCTTGAGGTGCGTGCCGTGGATCGACGCCGCCTTGTGCACGCCCATCTGAGCGTCGAACGACTCGATGGCGTACGGTGCAACGCGAGCGTTGGCCGTGTCGTACGGACCACCGTAGCGGTACAAGGTCAGGTTCGTCTGCTGGCTGGACACCGTGATCGGCGAGGTGCTGATCGTGGTACCAGTCGCAATGCGACGCGACGCTTCGGTGTAGGTCGTGTTCGCGAAAACCGGACGGTTGATGCGAATCGTGTGACCGGGCTGAGCGGTGAAGTTGATCTCCGCCGCAATGACCTCGCGCATCATCGGATTCGTGAGCATGAGACGATCACGATCTTCCGTTGAGTACGCTGCGCCGTTGCCGCCAACCGAGCGACCAGGCAGACCGAACTCGCTCGGAGTGGTCAGGCTGGTGCCAAGGGCGCCAAGGAACATCTGAGCGTACAGATACTGCGGCTCAGGCTGCACCAGCAGCATGTCAGAGGTGATGTCGTAGAAGTTCTCGGGTAGCGAGGCTCGTTGAAAAGACGCCATATTCTATTCGATGTTTTTTGTTAAAGCCCCGACACCGCTGGTGCGGAGGTGTTAATCACTTGGTGTCGTAAATTGACGGGTTACGGAGCCCGTAAGCGGCGGCTGCGAATGGGTTCGAAACTCGCGCGCTCTGATAAAGAGACTTCGGATCTTGCGATGACGCAGTAGGCGTCTCGCTTGAAGGTGCTGCAGGAGCAGCTGAGGTCTGAGCCGGTGCAGCCTTCGGAGCTGCAGCGGCGGCAGCGACAGCGGCTGCTTGCGCAGCTTGCGCTGCGGCCTCTTTCGCTTGCTCAGCAGCGGCCCACGTTGGGCCGAAATGCTTAATCGCGAGGTATTGCTTCTCCGGATCATCCCCGGCGAAGTCCTTCACGGCGGACTGCTGCTCTGGCGTTAGCGCCATGAACATGCGGCCCGATAGTTCTTTGAAGAGCCCCTGCTGACGTTCAGCAGCGGTCTTCGTTGCGTTGAGCTGCGTAGCCAATTCGGCAGCGCGCTCTTCCGCAGTCTTCTTGGCGTCTGCAGCAGCCTTCGCGGCAGCGACAGCAGCCTTCGCCTCATCTGCGTTGGTTACGCCCAGCTCAGACAGCACAGCGGCGCGAGCCGAGGCCTCAGCACGCTGCAAGCGAGCAGGGAGCCACGCGGGCTCACTCGTGTCGACAGCAGGTGTAGCTGGTGGTGTTACTGCAGGTGCCACAACGGCAGCAGGAGCAGCAACAACGGGCGCAGCAATAGCAGGCGCGGCAGGCGTAGCTCCGCCGGCCGACGTAGTTTCGTCAGACATTTCTATTTTCCCTGTTCCGGAATTACCGCTTCCGTAGGCGTGGTGGGATTTCGAGCTTAGGTGCCGATTCCTCGTCTCCCAATCGAGGTTCGGCTATGTGCACTCAGCGGCGATTGCCGCGCTTCTCGGACTGTACGCGAGTCTCTGCGGCGACCACGGCAGGTGGCGGCTCAGCAGGCGGCTTGAGAGCAGCCAGCTTGGCCAACTCCTCGGCCTTGAGGGCCTCTGCGGCGCGTACCGCGAAGACTTCTCTAGCGCGCTTCGCGTGCTCTGGTGAAAGTGAAGCGCGTAGCTTCTCTTCCAGAACAGCGTTGATGCGGTCGAAACGAATCTTCTCGACGTAGACTTGCGTACCGAGATCGACCAGCGCGGGCAGTTGAGCCTCGAGCACAGCGTTCGCTTGCTTGAGCTGCTCCCGCGCTAGATCGTCGGCGCTGTAGCCACGGCTGGAATCCTTGTCCTTCGGGTCATTGAAGCCGAAGGACTTACCAACCGGTGGGCTGTAGGTTACATCATGAGGATTAGCGTTCATGTCTCCCTCAGACGCGATTAGCTCTCGTCGACTACGACGAGCACCTGTGCGCCGCTCGAAGCCGTCGCCGAGGTCAGCTCGGTGCCAGCAGCGTTCGCCAGGTTGCCTGTCAGATCATCAGACGATACCGTCATCGCGATTGCGGATGCGCCGGCCGGGTACACCGCTTGTGCCGCAGTGTCGACACCGGGGAGGACGCAAATGCCGCCGCGAAGCGTGTTGGTCTTGCCGTTCTTGGTCGATGCAGCGATAGCCGCACCAACGCCAGTGATGGTCGCCGTGTCGGCCGCGCCCGTGTAAGCAGCGAAGTCGCAGCTGATGAGATACGCCTTACGAGCGCCAACGCCGTGCACGTTGGATTGGACAAGCGAAACGCCCTTGATCGTACCGTTGATAATAGCCATTTATTGGTTCTTTATGGGGATCAGCCGACGCTTCGTAGTGGCCGGACAGATGCAGTTGGTTTTTGTTTTGCGGCTTTCAAAAGCCGCTCAAGCTCCGCAAGTTCCTTTTGGAGGGACTTCATGCGGCGCAGCTCAGCGCGAAGTTCTTTCACGCGAGCTTTGGCAGACGCGATAACGTTGCCGGGTGATGCGACGGGTGCAGGTGCTGCTGCGCGTTGCTGAGCGGCGACTGCTGGAGCGCGAGGGGTCGAGCTAACAGGCGCTTGTGATGCAGCCACAGGAGCACTGTCGTCGTTGCCGTAATCAGGACGAACGACGTACTGCGCAGCTTCCTCGAGGGACGTCTTCGCAGGATCCAGATACTTCGTACCGAGCGGAACAGCGCCGAACGCCGTCAGCTCGAAGCCTTGGCCCGACATCAGTAGCTGTACAGGACCAGGCCTGCCGCAGTGCTACCGGTCTGGCGAATCGCTACAACCTCGAAGTTGTAGACGGTACCAACCAGTAGGCCGGTAAGTGTCGTGTCCGCTGAGCCGGAACGCAGACGGACAACCAAGTTGCCGCCCGTGCTGATATAAAGACCGGTGCCTGGCGCTGCCAGGATCTGTTCTCCGCCAGCGTAGTTGATAGCTACTGCTCGGTTGAAGCGTGTGAGTTGTTCCGACATGGTTACCTGCTCCTGATTTCGTCGACCGTGAGCAGGTGCCAGGTGCACAAGCACCGTGGATGCACGGAGCCGGGCTCGCCCAACGGGAATCGTTCGTTGACACCGACGATGGTTCCGTCGGCGGCGCGGCACCTTCCACAGGTGCGCCTATCGTTGACCGCATCCCACATCCGCATCAGATGCGGATAGCGCTCGGCCAGTTCTCGGCGACGCTCGTTGAATGCCGAGGCGCCTTCAGTGAGGCCTAGCGTAGCCAGGCGGGCGTTCATTGCAGCGTTGGCTGCTTCGATCGAGTCGGAGGCGCGAGCAATCGCTAGCCAGTCGGTAGCGTACCTACGTGAGTAGAGTAGCGCTCTACCCTCATTGCGCCCCACGCGCGATATATTGGAGGCGAGAACGCCGCTAAGGACGATTCCCAGCGAGGCTAGCTCGTCTCGGATTCGTTCCGTCGCAGCGTTCTGCGCATCCGCGCGCACCTCAGCGAGCCCAGCTCGGATCTCTCTCTCGAGCAGCACGGCTGTCGCGCTGAGCGTTAGCCCAGCCGCGATAGCCTTACTTCGTCTTAGGAAGAGAAGAACCGCGGCCGCTTCCGCCGCTTGCTTTACCCGTTGATTGTTTGTTCGGGCCTCGGTCGCCGTACTTTCCTCGGTCCGCATACTCAGCCTCTAGGCCGTGGAACATCTCCTGCTCGCGAGCCGTGTTCTCGAACGCGCGTTCTGCACGTATCTGAGCTTCGGCCTCGAGCTGCTCTTCGATGGCGGCGATGTTCTCGATGCCAAAGATGGGAGCTAGCTTTTGGAGAGCCAGGCGAACCGTTAGGACGGGGATCGGTGACCCTAGTGCCGCGATCACCATGTTGATGATCTTCTGCTGATCATCAGGATCGGGCTTGAAGTATTCGCCCCAAATGACCTGAATCGTCGGCGGCTGCCACTCGCCCTCGCTGAAGCAGTTCTTCTCGATGATCGGAAGAACCTTCTTCGTGCCAGGGACGCGCAGTTGTTCGCCGCGCTTCATGATGGTGTACGCGATGCGTAGTTGCATCGACACGCTGGGCTCGAAGAACTTGTCAGCGAAGTCGTCGCGGTACTGGTCGCATCGGTCTAGCTGACGCTGCTTGATGGCAGCGAGAGCTTTGCCGCTGGTCGTGACCGCGAACTTGATGTTCTCGGGGTCCAAGAAGACGACAGCCAGAGCCTCTTGCAGCTTCATGCGCAAGTCACGCGCGTTGCTGTCGACGGCCTCTAGCGCGTCGCCAGGCAGCGTGATGAGCTGCGCCTTGGCGTCGGGGTTCTCGTACTGGAAGACCTGCGTCGAGCCGCGCTTGCGGGCTTGACGGGGCGCTAGTTGAAACGCACCAACGACAGGGTTGTCATCCGTCGCCTTGCCTCCGGCCGGGGTAGCGAACTGCACGGGGGTGCGGCCGCCATCGGACGGGTTGTAGCCGGGCTCGACGCCGATTTCGACCCACTGAGGATCGCCAGCGTACAGAGCTGCTCGGTGACGCATGCTGACTGCGAAGTCGTGCGCCTCGATTTCTTGGAACAGCCCAGCGTGGATGGCTTCACCATCGACGACGTTGATCGGCTGGCAGCCCCGCATGAACGGGTACCAGATGACCGGGCAGAACCCCAGCTTGTGCTCGACGGAGCGACTGGGGTTCTTCTTCCAGACTACCTTCGCTGAATCCTTCGATTCAGGGGCATCGGCGGGGAAGAACTCGATGTCGCTGTTCTCGTCGATGACACGACGGTAGAGCTTCGTCTTGACGCACCAGTCACCAGCTTGGTCCTGGTATTGCTCCAGGTACGGGTACTGAATGACGAGCTTGAGGACGTTGCCCTCTTGGTCCAGCTCTGGCTCACACCACTTCGCAGGAATCAAATCCTGGAACGGTTTGCCGTTGCGGACGCCGTGAATGCAAGCCGCGCTGCCAGTGTGCTGGCCAGCGTAGAAGCTCTCTCGAGCCCCAGCCTTGAAGCGGCTGACGCGGTGGTACTCGCGGATGAAGCGGTCGATTTCCTTCGACTCTTCAGCGCTGAGACCGTTCTCGTCGTCGGCTTCGTCTTCAGCGATCTTGGTGGTCAGCTCCGGGTAGCGACCCTCGCCAAGCACCATGTCCGTGTTGGAGCTAGCTGCGATGCGCGCTACAGGATAAATCACGCACGGGGCGCGTTCCTGTAGCGGCACATCGAGGCTCCACCACGACTGGCGATCGGTGTACTGCGTGCACTTGACCCAGGACTCGATCGCGATGAGCTTCTTTGCTCGAGGCGAAAGGTTGCCGTGGTAGCGCTTGACGGCCTCTTCGTATCCGCCAAGTTTCTCAGATGTCACGTCAGTAAATGGTTTCTGGACCGCCGTATAGTTTGACTTCGTGGCGTCGGCGGCTCGGTCCACCCGACGCATGAAGTGCTAGTGCGAGTGCCCACGCGCTATCGGCGTGGCCGTTTTCGGTGTGAGGAGCGTCGTAACGGAATGCGCCGCTAGCAGTGCGCTCACGCCGAATGGCACAGAGATCCTGACGAAGCTGAGCAGCGATGCCGGTCTGAAGACCAGGCAGTGCGGCATCCGTCTTCGGGATCTTGATGAGCTTCTCGGTGAACGCAGAGTAGAGCGTCGTCGCTAGCTCTTCCTTCGAATTCGTTGTGAATACGACGGGCTCAACGCGCGTGCGACCAAAGCGCTTTTGCATGCGCTCCGCAGGGAAAGCTCCCATGCCGGTGGAGTCGACACACATGCGCTTGATGTTGAACTTCCGGAAAGCCTCTTGGACGATCTTATCGAGCAGCTCCGTGTCAGTGAACTTGCACGACACGATGCGAGCTACGCGACACTCACCACTGATCGGGTTCTTGCGAAGGACAATGAGCACCGTCTTATCGACGCTGCGCCCGATGTCGAGGCCCGCAAAGTAGTCACCTTCGTAGGTGTAGAGGTCGTCTGTAGCGGCGTCGGTGACCGCTTCCGTGGGCAAGTACTGATGCTCGCCGCCCAGGAACTTGCAGTTGAAGAGCTGGTCGAAAACGCGCGGGTCGTTACGAGCCTGCTTCCAGCATTGCTCGAGATCGACGGGTAGCCCGTCCTCGATGGCCTCAGCCATCGTGGTAGCGAAGAGCCGGTAGCCCTTGTGCTTTGCCGGATCGGTGAAGGTCTCGTGCCAGAGATTGCCGACGCCGTTGGGCGTAGACATCACACGCAGGCGACCACCATGAGTCATGGTGCCGCCGGCACCGTCCCAAACCTTCTGGGCGTGCTCACCGTGGTAACCGAACTCGTCGAGGAGCACGTTACCCGTGAACGAACGACCGGCGCTCGTAGCAGGGAGCGCCAGGATTCGGCCGCCGCTCTTGAACGTAACAGCAACTTTGCTGTTCATCACCGCGCGAGCGTATTTGCTGCCGAGCTGAACGAGGATCTGCGCATGGATGCGCGCCTTGTCCAAAACCTCGATAGCTTCACGCTCACCGACGCTGACGATCGTTGTACCTTCGCCGAAGAGGGCCCAAAGGACCGCTGCTGCTGCGTAAGTGTGAGAAGCGCCGATCTGGCGTGCCTTATTGAGAAGCGTGAAGCGACTCCAATCAAGCAGCCACTCTTGCTGATACCTGAAGAACGAATCGACCCAAGCACTGACCGCTTGCCACTCGTTGGCGGGAAGCGAGTACTCTAGCATTCGGAGCGTCTTCTGAGCCTCGAACGATAGGAGCTTAGTCGTCGGACTGATTTCCATCGCCGTCTTCACTCGCTACAGGCTCCGGCGCAACGTCGTTCGAGAAGAACTGACGCATCAACGCGCGGGCGCGAGCTGGGCTCGCTTCTGTCAGAACGGTTGCTTCGATCTCTTGCTTGACTGGTGAGTCAAGACCGAAGAGCTTCGCTCGGCGTTCTGAGATCTTGAGCAGGGTATCCAGACACTTCTTGAGGTCGTCAGGGTCAGCGGCGCGATCCAACATGGGGATCATCTTCGCTTGCCAGACATCGAGGCGTTGACCTTCGATCTCTCGGTGTGTCTTGATCAGGTCGGGACAGTCAGCTGCCTCGTTCCGGATCGCCCATTCTAGATCTTTGCTAATGGTGCCAACGGAGACACCTAGCTCTTTTGCGATCTCCCGCACGGTTTTCAGGCCTTCGATACGAAGCTCGAGGGCGCGAATACGGCGAATGTGACGTGCGTGGTCTTCGGCGGTTGGTCGGTTCTTAGACACGATTGCCACCGTTTTTGGTTTCGGGTTGTCCCATGGTTACCACTGATTTAACCGCTCAGCGTAGGCGTGTAGGGACGCTCAGAAAGTTGAGCGCGATAGTCTTAATGCGAGATGGCCTCCGTCAGAGAAGGGGGGTTTACGTGCGTGTTTTGCATGCTCGTCACCTCACGCAGCCGGGAACCAAAAGAGGCTCTACCAAGGCTGTTTCGTTAGAACGGACGCTCTCCTGTCTGAGCTACAGCGCACTTGCTCGGGTCTGTCGGAGCTGACGCGGGTTGGAATTGCACCAACGACCTTCCGTATGGTGGACCATGAGGGAGTCGAACCCTCGTCTTCCGGGGTACCGTGTAGGTGTTTCCCAGAATCGACGCCAGTGTGGCCCGTTATGTTCCTGGTCGCAGAGACTCGCGTCGGCGCGTCTCTCGAGCAGTTGCGGCTACAGCGCCGCGCACGCATTCCAAACAGATCGCCCGAGTGATCATGTCTACCGGGAACACGTAGAAGGCCGAGTTTCCCGAAGCACAGCAGCAACAGCGACCCGTTGCTTGCGTTCCGAATTCGGTGGTCTCGTCCGTCTGTCCAGCCTTCACGTTGCACCTATCACCGCAGCTATGTGCGGGATATAAGGAAGGTAAGTCGGGAAGTGGAGTGCGGCGTAGAAGAGAAGTGTTTTCACGCAGCCTCAGAAGAAAGGCCGGTTTGCTCACGCGAGGTGCCCGTAGGCGTATTTGGCGAGCAGTGAGGGGGAACCGGAAACCCTATATCTTCGGAGGGACGCAATGCCCTCTCACCCTTTTCCGGAGATTACTGCGCAAAGCGCGGTTAACTCCTTGATAAGATAAAGCTTTTTGTTGCCGACGCGCCGGAACTGAAGACCCAATTGCGCAGCTTTGAGGCGCAGAGTCGACTCAGCAACACCGCTGGACCTACTGTGCTCACGGAGGGTGGTTGTAGGTTCGTTAGCCAGATTGGGGTCGCACCAGAACTTGAAGACTTCGCCCAATGCTGGGACGCCAAGGGTGAATGAGTTGCTGGCAAGCGCCTTAGCGAGCTTCTGGCCATCGTCCTCGCCGCATAGCAGGTACTCGGCTACCGCCCGGTAGTCCTCGACGGACAACTGATGCGTGCCCTCCTTGAGGTCTTCGAGGATGGGCTCCGCGAGCCGTGAGATGGCCGCCTGTCGTTTCGACTCGGCGGCCATGCCTGCCGCCTTCTTGGCGTACGCTGCGCTATGGCGAGTCATCGGTAGTATGCCCTGTGAGCCGAACGAACGTCGTCCTCATCAATCTCTGGCTTGTCGCGCTTCGGCGTGTAGTAGGCCTCGAGCAGCTTCTGGGCCGAAAGAGGGATCCGGATGAGACGGTTGTGGATGCGGCGGCCCCGCGTGAAGCTGCCCTCGTTGCGGCTGAACCTGACGTGCCGGTCCGTGTAGGGAAACCGCTGGTTCGTCGGCGCGTAGGCCTTGAGCTTGACCTCGATAGTGCCCTCCCAGTCATCCTCGTCATGCGTAGGCGCTTTGTTGAGATTGGTGCCTGCAATGAGGCGCTCCTCGGCCGCCTGCTGCGCGCTCTTGAGCCCGCATTCCATATCGAAGCAGCCGAAGTACCAATCGAGGTCCTCACAGTACAGCTCCGCACTCACTTCGCCGACGACCTCGTGCACCATCGGCTTCTCTTTCTCAGACATGATTATTTCAACACTGCTCCCAGAACCTGCTCAGCCATCAAGATCGCTCTCAGTCCTGCCTGGTGCTCTTCAAGAAGCGCTTGAGCGCGCTTTGGATCTTTCGGCTGCACACCGGTCGCGGTAACGCGCCCATCACGAGCCAGAGTAACGGTGTAGCCTCGCCGACGGAGAGCCTTGAGGACTTCACTTGTTGTCAGTGGGCTCCGGGAAGAAGTTCATGCTCACGGCGCCGCTTTCCTGCACATAGACCTCACGGTCGGCCGTGCGGTAGTTGCGTGTGCCAATGCTGGCGGCGCGCAGAATGTCTGCTGTGCCCTGCGGGGTGGCGGCGTACTGCGTGGTGAAGTTCTGAGCGATGCCAATTTCGATTGCGTCCGTGACGGCACCCTCGGTGGCACCGATGAACGCGAAATCCCAGTTGTACTTCTCGCGCTGATGCTTGATCATCTCCGCGACCTTCTTCCGGTCGTATCGACGTGAGTCATTCTCCTGACCATCGGTCTGAATCATGACAAGCACCTTGCCGGGACGCTCAGCCTCTGGCCGATTGCGAAGCCGTGCTCCGATGGCGTCGATGGTGCGCCCGATAGCGTCATAGAGGGCCGTGCTCGCCGACGACGGGACGTAGGTCAGCTCGTTGAGAGGCGGCACCCGGTCGAACGGTACCTCGACCTCGGTTTCGAGGAAGTCGCGCGGATTGCCGAACTGAACGAGCGTGAAGAGCGCTTCTCCTGGCGCCTTGCGCTGCTCCTCGAGGAATGCGTTGAAGCCGCCGATGGTGTCGTGCTTGACACCCGCCATGGAACCAGAGCGATCGAGGATAACGGCGATGTAGGTGAGATTATTATTCATAAGCGGTATGCTCCGATGATGGCGACCATGACGGTGTTGGAGATGTAGTTAAGTCGGAGGGGCAATGACCCCGTCGTCCAGACGTGACAGAGCATGGCAACCTCGCCGAAAAGCCAGAGGCCCAGGAACAGAGGGTCGATGCCGTCAGCGTGGCCAGCTCGGATGGTGGATACCAGCAGCGGTAGTGCACAGAGACTCAGTGCCGCCGAGCCCAGCCATCCAAGTAGGTTCCTCACGCTGGCTCAAAGTCGACGTCGAACCCGCCGTCGAAGCGGCGGTGAAACGTGAATTGTATGCGACCACCTTCCTGCGCGTACAGGAAGTGCTGGGGTTCGTCCTGCATCAGAGTGCACATCAACATAGCGACGGCGCGCTCGAGGTCACGGATTCGTTGTTCGTTAGTCAAACAGTTCCCTTCGTGCAGTGATGATATCGTTAGCCCACTCGATGATCATTTCGGCGCTATCGAAGCTCGGATCGTTGATCATTCTCAAAACCAGGTCGTCCCAAATGCGACGCTCCTCGATGTCGTAGGGGGATTCTTCGATTACCTCTGGCTCACCAAGGCTTATGACCGTCATCTGCGTCCTCCGAAGGATGGGCGGCTGCTGCTTGAGAAGGAACGAGTGCCCGAGCTGCTACCGAACGATGGCTTCGGGGTGCCGTTGCTGAAGCTCCTTGGTGGAGTGTAGCTCGGACGAGGCGGTGAGTACGCAGGAGGCGTGTAGCGGGAGGCGGGAGCAGGAGAATGAACGACCACGGGACGCGGTGCGCTGGCGCGACCCAGCACCCACCAGACCGCCGGGCTCGGCCCCACGCTGCCGTGGGTATGTACCGTTGTGGTGGGGCCATAACCCGAGACGGAACCCTCCTCATCGGTAGGAGACAGGATCACCAGCGCGGCGATGGCGATGCCTATGGCAAGCCCAATTGCGGCTACCATTGTCCAGCCGAAGCTCCTGTCACTCATATCGATATTCTATCGGCCCATTACGTTCGCCACTAGCCACGCAATTGTGATGAACTGATATCCAACCGCGGTGCTTGAATCAGCTCCCAACTGACCCCAAGAGGCACTGTCTTGACGGCGTCTTCGCCGGACACGTACTCGTCACCCACCAGTCGACCAGCAATTACGAGCGTGGTTTGCGTCTCGCGGAATACCGCAGCAACCTCTTCCGGCGTCGGTCCCCATTTGGGGTCAAACATACGGACGACAGCGTCAGCGCCGACCAGTATCTTGCGACCTGGGAGCTTGCGGGCCTTGTCAGTGTAGAGCTGCGCGCCGCTCGAGAAGTACCTGTCGCGGCCCTTCAGCATCTTCGCCCGCTGAATCATCTGCGCCAGCGGCACCGGGGGCTTATTCGGCGCCTGAGCTTCGATCCAGAATACAGGGTCGTGCTCCGCCGCCATCGCGTAGTGTCCCTGGTGAGGCGGGTTGAACGCACCAGGGAACATCGCGCGACCCTCGGGTGGCAGCGCTAGGCGCTCACCAGTCCGTGACCAGTACCCTCGCTCGAGGAACAGCTCCGTGGCGCGCTCGGTGTCGACCTGGCGCATGGTTCTATCGTTGGCGAGGAGCTGAAGGATCAGATCATCGGCCATGTCGCCGTGGAGCTTGCGGGCCTCCTTGCCGTAGTCGTGGTCGAGCGCAATCGTGAGCGCGTAGACACCACTGTCGATCACCATCGCTCCGTGGATGCGGTTCTCACCGCGACGCGGGAGAGCGCTGGCCACGGCAGCCGAGAGCCCAATGCCAACCACGTCAGCGCCGGGCTCCCAGGCTGTGTAGTAAGCCATCATCGCCATGTGGATGGCCGTGTCACGGGAACAGAACTGCTCGGGCTCGAACCCTAGGAAGTTCGCGAGCTGGGCTCGCCCGTAGGGAAAGGTCGCTCCGGCAAATACCTTCGAGCAGCCGGGTACCCTCCACAGCGCATTCTGCGCTCCAGCGCCTGCGCCCGTTGCTGCGATGTAACACAGACTCATACGTCACCTGAGAAGGGCAAGAGCGCGATGGCCAGGATCACGAACAGTAGCGGCACAAGCGCTGCGACCTTCAAAACCTCGGCCACCATCCCTCACACCGCCCTCGAGCGAACGGCGTCGAACGTGTCGTCGACCACCAGATCACCGTCCTCGAAGACCGTCCTGAGCAGGTCGTCTCGAGCAGGGCCCGGCACCGTTGTGAGCGCTCCGTCGCGTTTTACCAGTGCGAAACGTCCCGACTTGCTGCGCTTACCGGGGTCCGTGATCGGGTCCTTGCAGACCGGTACCCGTTCATTGTTGATGGTGGCTTCGCTGACCTTATACGCAAAGCGCTGCGTGTCGCGGTTCACTTGCTGCAGCAGGGCTCCACCCATACCGAAAGCCACATTGGACGCGCTATAGCCATGCGCCTTCATCGTCGACAGGATCTGCGTGATCGAGTCCTCGTTGATGCCGTCGCCCTGGATCAGGCGTACCCACTTCGGTAGCAACTTGAAGCCGCGCATATTCTGCGGGGCACCGACCTTGCGCTCGAGGGTTTGCAGCGACTTCAGGACAACCGATGCGGGGTCACCGGAGTCAGGTCGAATCACCAGCGTGGCGCCGCTCTTCTCGAGCCGGTCACGGAGGTCACCGCACCAGTGGTTCTCGATGGCGTTCCACAGGTCGTACGAGTCCGAGACGCACGCGAAGATCTTCCCAGGCTTCGCGAACTGGTCGACGACGTTGCTGTACGCAGCACCCTCGCGGTCCTTGCCCCAACTGATGATGGTGCTGTGCTCGGTAGCCGGGATGCTGTACGCCGGCATGTGGCTCGATGTACCGTAGTACTCCTCGGCCATCCGCACGCCTTCGACCGTGTCAGAGCCCATGAAGTTAACCAGGTGGGCCGCACCGCCGATGGCTGCGGACTCTGCGGAGCTGACACCTCGAGCACCAAAGTCGTGGAGCTTGAACGGTAGCTCCGCTGCGGGCGCGTCCGCCGTCTCTTCCAGGTACTGCCGGATGATGCGCTTGATGTAGTACGACTGCGTCGCCACCGTCGTCGGGTACCAAAGCCCGCGCACCAGCATCGTCTCGAGGTAGCTCGGAAGCCAGTAGTAATGGCGATCCGTAGCCTCGACCGTCATCAGAACGTTGTGCGTCGGAACCACCGTGCCTTCGGGCACGGCCCTGATCCGAATGGGTAGGGTACCTCCGTGGTGGTTGAGCATCGAGCCCCAGCCGGCCGCGTCGAACGGCTCACCGTGACGACCGAAGAAATCGGCTGCCTCTTCGATGTCTTCCTTATCGAACACGTACCCGTCGAAGTATTCCTTGATCAGGTACTGCAGACCGAAGAACACCGTGCTGCCGTATTTGCCGCCTCGGCTCTCGAGGTAGCAATACAGGTTCTCTGTGCCAGGTGGGTAAAGCTGCGAATGAGAAGCCTTGTAAGAGTCGGTTTGGAGTAGCAGATTTTTGCGCATTAAGTCCCTCTGTTCTTTACCCATTGAAGGGTGTCTCGGCGTGTCTGAGGGCAGTCGATAAGGCACGCCTCCACCCGCTCGCGGTGGAACTTCGCGGCTTTCAAGCAGTCCTTAGATGCCCAGCAAACCAGCCAGCCCTTCTGGGCTGTGAGCACGTTCCCTGTGTCGCCGCAGAAGTCACACGTCCCTAGTCGGGGCTGATCCGGATCTGGAGTAGCTGCCAGTGATCCGGACCAGGAAACACCGTCAATCGTCACCCCAATAAACGTCAATTCAATGTCCGGTTTGCGGCGACCGGGGCGTGTTCTTGTTCCCACAGCTCCTCGCCGGAGCCATACGTACGCAGGGCCTCGAGCACGGCCTCACCCAGCTCACTGAGACCGTACGTCATCAGGCTGTACCCGTGTTCGGTAAGCCCGGCAGCGGTGAGCCAGTAGACTGGTAGGTTGCGCGCAAAGCAGTCGTCCTCGGGAAGCATATCCGAGAGCAGCTCTGCTGCTTCGGCATGCAAGCCAGCGTCGTGCATCTCACCCGCCTCGAGCAGGTCAAACAGGAACTCCGTGGCCATGTCGCCGTCCGAGCAGCCACAGATCCCGAGACCCTCGTCGAGAAACGCGAGCAGCTCCTCTCTATTCACTTGGCCTCCAGCAGTCGGATGTACTTGTTCTGCTCGAGGAGTTTGCCCACCAGGTCCTCGTTCGTCCGGCGAAGCACGGTGACCTCGAGCTTCATCATGCGCTGCGACTGATTCAGTCGACGGATCTCACGACGCTGACGACCAGCGCGCGCGTGAAGCTCGTCTTTCTGAGACTCTGCAGGCTTCTGTGGGTGCACGACCGTCTGGTCAGAGTAAGGAGAGACACCGAGACCGGGTTTGCCGTCAGGACGCATAACGAATGACGAACCGGGGGGCGTACTGAGTCGCAGCACTTCAGACTCTAGGACACCGATACGATCGCTCAGCTCGATGGTGCGGTTCTGGGAAAATTCGATGTTCTTGCGCAACCGCGCTGCGGCTTCCACCAGGCTCTCATTCATGTGCGCCCTGAGGCTCTCCCGCAATTGGTAGACATCAGCAGACCGAAACACCTCGACCAATTCGTACTTCACCCAGCCTTTGGCTCCGCCATCAGACTCGATCCAGGTGTGACCGTCGTACATCGAGACTGGTTGACGGGGGTCTTCGGCAACCGTCAGGAGCTGGCCAACGGTGATGCCAGTGCTCAGTTGCGGCTTAACTGCCGTGACGCGAATTACATGTCCAGCTTTCAGTGTCTGCATAAGAGGGTTGTAAGCCCTCACTCGTCTTCGCCACTAGACCCGACCGATCGTGATACTAATCAAGCAAGCGAGGCAGCGAGTACAATCGAAGTCGTGCTCTTCAAAACTATGGTCACACTCGCAATCACAGCCGTTCATGGCCAGCAGGTCACCGACCCGACGCAGGCGACTCTCCAGGTCCGAAACTCGTGCCAGTGTTACCTCGCTGTCACTCGTCTTCGCCACTAGACCACCCCATAATACGCGCCACCTCGAGCGCCTGAGGGATCAGGCAATTCTCCTCATGCTTCCCCTCCGGCATCGCGCAAGCGTGGCAACGATTCCGAGTAGCGTAGTAAAGCAATGTCGCCAGCTCGTGACTAAACTCGATATACGGCTGCGGGTCGAATTGACGAGCCGTTGCTAGCGCCATGCGTAAATGGTGTTCCTGGGCCCTCGCGCGGCGCAGGTCCTGCTCCAGCTCGTCCCGGTAGCGCTCCCAGAATACTGAACGCTCACTCACGCTGGTAGGCCTTCACCAATAGGTCGTCGAGGCGCAGCCGATCCGAATTGATCTCGACCATGCGCTCCTGCAGCCGAGCGCGCTCGTTCACCGCTTGGATGATCAGGTTCCGCGTCTCGATGTCGAGCGTGCCCTCCACGTCGCCGATGACGATCAGCCCGTTCGCGGCATAGATGTAATATCCAGGGTCACTCTGCTCGTAACCCTCGCCGCCGTACCAAGGAGTCGGATACTTCATCCGCTGGATTCTTGACGAGTCCGCACGTTCGCTGCTAGGGTTATTCCGATGGAGATCACCGACACGCAGATCTTGGCGCTAGTCAGCAGATTGCAAACCCAGGCGAGAACCGTTGGGGCCCCTCCGGCTCTTGGGATGATTCTCCTGGTGGACAGGGACGAGAGCGGTAACCCGCTCGATAAGCCAGCTTTCGTCGCTGTCACGCTTATGGGCAACATGCCCGAGTCCTGCTGCCGCGAGGCAACGCTCGTTCAAGCCGCGCGATCCACGATCGGAACCTATTCCGCAACTGCCGCGATCACCATTGCGCCAGTCAAGAACGGCGTTGGCGCAACCGGTTTGCTCTTCACGCTCGACTGCTCACGAATGAGGCGGCTTTGGATCGCGCAGCGTGACGAGGCCGGTAAGCTGGGTGAGTTTGAGCCAGCGTCACCCAGCGAGGCGCCATGCTTCTTCGGTGTCTTCGATCTCGTCAATTGATGTCCTCAGGACGCGGCGGGCGCGAGGGCGGGGGAGCAAACGGATCAAGACTTCGGAGCATAATGAGCACTCTATCGGTTAGGGCCATGGAGCCCTTCAGTTTTTCATTCAGCTCTTCATTCGCCAGCTTAAGCTGGCTGATCGTCTCGCTTTTGACTTCATTGATTTGATTCGATAGAGCGAGGCTTCTGTCGGTGATTGAGTTGCTGTAAATGCTACACGCTAGCGCCCAGAGGAGGATGAACCAACTGACGTGATCCAATATGGGCGCTCGGGCTTGGATGTCGGTCCAACATCCCCAGAGCTGCCGCACTGAAAAGAACCCGAGTACCGCCGCAAGCCAGACCTTCATGGGAAATAGAGGTTCCTTCCTTCAAGCGCGCCGTACTGGTACGGCTCTTCGTCGATGTCGCGACGTAGGGCCGCGAACTCCTCTGGTAGAAGCCGGCGTCGCGCCAGCGGCTCATGCTTACCGTAGATGATGAGCGTGTTCCGGTGATTGTCGACCACGCGCTCGACGGAGCGGCGCGTCAGGTGCTGCCACAGCTCGATGCTGCCGCATGACGTGCCACCAAAGTTGGTACCTAGGTAGATGACCAGGCGGGCCCGAGCCACGAGAGTTGCTAAGCCCTGCGTCGCGTAGACGACCGGCCAGCTCACGAAGGCCACATCGATGTCCGGGTCACATGCGGCGTAGCGGTCGAAGTGCTCGCCGACCGGCTCCAGCCCTTCCTTCTGCAGCGCGCTGACGATGCGAAAACGCTCGTAGAGCTTGTCCACGGCTACTACCTTGCGCGCGCCCAGGTGCAGCAGCGCTATCGATAGCTGTAAATCACCAGCGCCCAGGTCATGGACAACCTTGTCCTTAACCTGGGCGCTGATGGCGTCCGCTTGTAGCTCGTTGATGGCCCCCGACATAGCATCACCACCTAGACACATTCGGGGCAGGTCCACCCGGCTTCGGTGGCAGCTCGCCATTGGCGGTCGTCTCGATGGTGATTTGGCGGTAGTTCTTGATCCCAGTCTCCGCTGGTGTCGCGAGCACTTCGACGTCGGTATCGTCGAAGCTGACTGCCGCCGGTAGAACCCCGTCCTTAGCCGGAGGCTGAATAACGACGCGATCGCACCCCGACAACCACTGACTTGTGCCGATGGCGATACCCTCGAAGCCGCTTACCCGGTCACGGACCTTGCTTCCCAATTCGATCATCCCCCGAAGCCTAACGGGCTACTAAGTGTTCTTCAAGAACTTTTTCTTCTCCTCCCTCTTCTTAGCAAGCCACTCGTCGGCCATCCGCTGGGCCCCAGCGGTACCATACTTGAGAATCCCAAACGACGTCGAGTGGCGTGCCTTGTTGATGTGAATATGGGCCATAACCACGAACCGGTCGCCCCACTTCTGTATCAACGTGCGGCCCTCGGAAGAGACCTTAAGGAACTTCCGGGTGCGACGCTCTTGGACGTCGCGGTACTTTTTCGCCTTCTTGAGAGAAGCTTCCGTGCCACCATAGTCAGCGTCAGAAAAGTACATGGCTACACCGTAGCCACCCCTCTGAATTCTCACCCGCCACGCTTGCTTGTCGCGGCGGATGAACCGCATGTCACTCGGCTTTGACGTACCTGACGATTTTGAATCTGCTTGGTTCTTGCTTATAGTCATACATCTGCTTCAAGGCACCCTTGGCAGTGCCTTCTTTCAGATAAAGTCGCTCTGGCTCCCCGTCACGCTCGATCACAAATACTTGCATGCCGCATGTTTACGTCGCGGCTACCTCCCGGTGCTAGGCCTCGATGGTCGTGTGCGGTATCAGAAGCCCAGCGAATCGTCCACTGTGAGTCGCGGTCAGAGGGAAACTCTGCCACTCCCCAAGTTGCGGAGTTGCTCCCGTTCGATCAATCGCGGCGTACCAGCCGTTTACCGAACTCGCAGTCTCGGCCACCATATAGACAACCTCGCTACGACCTGGCATTCCCTCAAGGCTCTCACCTCGCATTTGTCGACGCTTGTATTCCTCGTATTGGGCCTCGGTTGACTCGAACATCGCCCAAGCCTCGAAGCAGCACAGCACCGCGGTTGCCTTTGTTCGCGTCACGATGGACCTGATCGCGGTGGCGAAGGCCTCTTTTTCCCCATCGTTCTCGAGCCGGTTTACGAAAATTGGGATAGGGGACGGCGGGATGGTTTCGCCGTCGGGGCCCATAGTTCCAAGTACCGCTCCCATCGGTGGGAAGGTGTGCGTCTTCGTAAACGTGTCGCGTATGTACTGCTTGTGTTGCTCAAAGAATTCGTCGGGCGTCATTTCTTCTTCCTTAGCTCCAGTGCCAGGTCCGTGGAAAGGGGCCATCGCATCCATTCAGCCTGAGGGAACCGCCGGCTGAACGGCTTCCAATGGTCGTCACGATGCTCGACGAAGCGCCACCTGATATTCGGTTCCCGGTCGAACATCTTCATGATCAACAATCGAGCCGCGTCCTCGCTGTCGGCGCAGACCGCGGCTACGATGTTGGGACCCGAAGAGGTGTACCCTGATTGCCACCACGGCCCGTGGTACTCGAACGCATCCGTGTCGACTTCGTCGATCGAGAACGAGAGCCAGTAGCGATTCATCCCTCGAGCCCCTCACACTGCCGGCAGACGAACACGCATTGCGTCCACTGCGTCACGATCGCGATCGTCTGCACCATCAGGTAGATGTCGTGGTCACACGATTGGCAGGTCTTGACCACGTGATGCTTGAGCGGCCGGATCGACCCGACTCGGAATCCGATGGCTTTCATTGGTTGGACGTCCTCAGCGCCACTACTACTCGCTCCGCCTCTTTATTCAACTCGTCTGCGCACTGGTCGATGAGGAGCCTTACGTACTCCTCGGTTAACGGTGGCTTCTTCTTCATGTCATCCACAATTTGCTGGCTGATAAACAGGCAATGCTCGCAGATGTTGCCTGCGCGGCCCTCGATGACAATGAACTTCTTCTCGCCGGTAAGCTCCCAGGTACCAAGGCAGAAGTTGCACTGGATGGTTCTGCTGGGTTTTTCTTCGTCCGTCATTTCATATCCCTCATCGACTGTTGCAGGATGTAGGCGCGGAGCAGGTTGCGGCCATCTCTTTGCGCTTCACCCTGATCGTTCCGGTCGATGCACATCGCCCACAGCGAGACGGCCTCCATGGCTACGGAGTGTGGAACAGTGGGGCCCCTCGGCGGCACCGCCTCCGCCACAGCCTGAAGCTCCGCCACCTTCCCGATGAACCCCCGCAGCGTCATCATGACCGCCTCGCGCGTGCCCTCGGGGGTGCCGTTCTCGTGCGTGATCTGGATCGC
>JACCDR010399428.1_pt1 | contig 68471 bp, 53 predicted proteins | sample 7446431 | NCBI WGS metagenome assembly JACCDR01 (sample SAMN15323443, study PRJNA562643) | freshwater metagenome | isolation source: river surface water | place: USA:Blue River Watershed | collected 2017-08-17 | reverse complement strand
TACAAATCCGGAACAGCAGTGTGAGTGAATGAGGCAACTGTGTTGCCCAGTAACAGAGCTGTGGAGACATTTGCGAAAGTCCCCGAGGATTATTCACTCATTTACTCATTCACTCATTTACTTATTTATAATGTATCTTTGCTTTTCGATCAGGCATAGTCTTACTACCTATTTCTTTTTATCTGTTCTGTATCCATGAAACAAAATTTCCTATTTAGTTTATACGACAACCGTTCGCAAACCAAACTAGTGGTAGTCCTCATTGCTTTGCTGATTGGAGGTGCTTCGGTACTTTATACCAACTACATTGTCAACAGACTGGCTGTTCACGAACACCAGGAAATTGAATTATATGCCAAAGCCCTCGAATTTATCACCAGTACAGCTAGTGACACAGATGATGGTGTGGCAACAAACTTTATTACGGAACAGATTATCCAGAAAAACACCATGATTCCGGCCATCATCACTACTAAAACGGGTGAATTGATGGAGAATCCGGACATTTCTACGGCCAACATCTCTTTCCCTGCCAATGCCAGTGTAGAGAAAAAACGAGAAATTCTGTATAAAGAACTGGAAGTGATGAAAAACCAGCATTCTCCTATTCTTATTAATGTGTCGGGCATCCAGCAACGGATTTACTACCGCAACTCAGATGTCTTATTTCAGTTGCAATACTACCCTTATATACAGTTGAGTGCCATTGCGGTGTTTCTTGTACTTACCTATATGGCTTTCAGTTCTGCCCGTCGGGCTGAGCAAAATCGAGTGTGGGTGGGTCTGGCCAAAGAAACAGCCCATCAGCTGGGTACGCCTATTTCTTCGCTCATGGCCTGGATTGAATATTTCAAGGCAGATCCTCAGTTTGCACACAATGAGGTGATTCCAGAGTTAGAAAAGGATGTTCAGAAGTTAGAGATGGTCACGGCTCGGTTTTCCAATATCGGCTCAGTTCCAATACTAAAAGAGGAAAATCTGCACGAAGTCATCGAACACATTATTCTGTATCTCCAGAAACGCATTTCCAGCAAAATCAGTCTCCAGCTCGACCCCCATGCCATTAATCCAGCTCCTGCCAGTATCAATCGGCATTTGTTTGAATGGGTAATCGAAAATCTGTGTAAAAATGCCGTAGACGCCATTGGTAGCAGTGGCGAAATTCATATTTCCCTGAAACACCAACCCGGAAAATGGATCATAGACATCGCCGACACTGGAAAAGGAATTTCCAAATCTAACCTGAAAAAGGTGTTTGAACCAGGTTTTAGTACCAAAAAACGTGGCTGGGGATTAGGCCTTACGCTTGCCAAACGGATCATTGAAAATTACCACCAAGGAAAAATCTTCGTCCGTTCTTCTGAACCCAACAAAGGTACTACTTTTCGGATTGTCTTAAATCAGCAGGTATAGTAAATAATCACCATTTTGTAGGGGCGAATAACCATTCGCCCGCTGTTTGTTCATTCATTTAAAGAAAAAATATGCCAGAAAAATCCCTGCAATTACCCCAGCCACATCTGCAATCAGACCTGCTACAATGGCATAACGAACCTTTTTAATGCCTACAGAACCAAAATACAAGGCAACAATATAAAATGTTGTATCCGCAGAGCCATTGAAAATACACGCCAGCCGACCTGCAAAAGAATCTACTCCATATGTCTTCATTGTGTCTACCATCAATCCACGGGCTCCTCCTCCACTGAATGGCTTCATCAAGGCTACTGGCAAAGCATCTACAAAAGCCGGATCCAACCCTACCACAGTTACTGCCCATGCAATACCTTGTGTGACATAACCAAATGTACCAGAATTACGAAATACACTGATAGCCACCAACATTCCAATCAGGTAAGGCAGTATTTTTACAGAGGTCTCAAATCCTGCTTTAGCTCCTTCCACAAAGACATCAAACACGTTTAGTTTTTTACGAATTCCTCCCAGAATAAACACAACAATCAGCACAAAAAGAATCAGCGGTCCGCTTACTTTAGAAAATACCTCTAACTCCTGCTTAGTCAAGCCAGACAAATACCACAACAACAATCCAATCGTTGCAGTAATACCCGTTAGCCAAGCCAGTACAACAGGTTGAAACAGATTAATGCGTTGCCAGATAGACACCGCAATCATTCCAATAATGGTTGTGACATAGGTTCCAATAAGGCAGGGTATGAAAATATCGGATGGATTTGCCGCACCATTGGTAGCACGTAACCCCATAATACTCAAAGGAATCAATACCGGACCCGCCGTGTGTAATACCAGAAACATAATCTGGGCATTAGAGGCTGTATCTTTACTTGTATTCAAGGTTTGCAGACTTTCCATAGCCTTTAAGCCAAACGGGGTAGCGGCATTGTCCAAACCTAACATGTTGGCAGCAAAATTAATAATCATCTGTCCACTGGCAGGATGGTTGGGTGGAATTTCTGGAAAAAGTCGGTTAAAAAACGGGCCAATGATCCGTGACAAGAACTGAATGGCTCCGGCTTTTTCTCCAATATTCAGAATGCCTAGAAAAAACGTCATCACACCTGCCAGCGGAAGGGCTATTTCCATAATAGCCATCTTGGCCGTATCAAAAGTGCCATCTATCATGATTTTAAAAATCTCTGTATCCCCCAGAAACAGGTATTTGCACAAAGCCACCACAAAGGAAATCAGAAAAAAAGCAACCCAAACGTAATTCAGAGCCATAGAAACAAATGAGTAAATGAGCAAGTGAGTAAATGAGTAAATAGTCCTTGGGGACTTCCACGAGGATTATTTACTCATTAGATTTTCCCGAAACGGTTGTAGTTTTTGTTGGGTTTGCAGGTCGTATAGGAATCCATTGCATACCACATAGCGAAACTGACCATTTTGAGTCAAAAGAAAGTTGGCCTTTTTTCCTTCACCTACCTGTGTATCCCAGTCATTAGTTGGGAGAATATACCAAAATGGAGACTCCTGTCCTGCCTGTGTCTCGTTGGCTTGTTCCTGGCAACGCATACACGTATACCCCTGACGAAGCAACGCCCAAATGTCATATTTTTCACGGTCTTTCCAAAGTATCAGGGATTCTGGATGTATTTTTCCTTCGACGAGTTCAAGGGCCGAGGCATCCCATTCTTCGTAGCCATAAAATCCCTGCAAGTCACCGCAGTCTTCAATGCTACTGTTGTAGTAAAATGAGTTTCCTTCTGGAGAAAAAATAGTCTTTTCGGCTCGATTAATACCCACATCCACCCGATAGCCATTTCGCTGCACATTCCGAATAAGCAAGTCAAAGAAAATCTTTTCGTTGTGTGGAATGTCATAGTAGGGCTCCAGTGGCTCATGTACATACGACTGACTGGCAATCTGATAAAAAGCATCCAACAGCAACACAAAATTGAGTTTCCGGATAAACTGCTTTTCCGTATCATTAGTATAACCTCCCGACTCAACCAGAATAGTACTGGTGCCCCACTGTTGCATGTTTTCGCCAAAAGCCCGTGGCTCAAAATCATCTGACCAACGACCTATCTGGTGGGGAATAATATCCTGCAAATGTCGCGTTAGCTGCACAATTACCTGCATGGCCCGTTTCCGTACGTCATTGACAGTCTGTTGGGCATCTATCGGTGGTGCTAGAAAGGAAATAGTGGCTGGATACGGACTTTTCCCAGCAGCATACCGGATGTCTTGGTCATGCAAGTTAAATCCAAAGTCAGGTTGTAGTTCGGTCTGTAGTTGCTTGAGTATCTGGCTTTCTGGACATTGCAGACGCAATGCATCCCGGTTCATGTCAATGCCTTGGGCCGTTCGACGTTCGAAGGCTTCAGCCCCATCGGGATTCAACATGGGAACAAAATACAGCGTCGTGTGAGCCTGGATAAAATCCCGGAAACCCACCAATGGAGCAGGCAGATCTGTTGCATCTGCACTTAAAAACTGAAAGATGTCACACAGAGCCATGGTAGCTGTAGCTTCATCCCCATGCATCTGTGACCACAGCAGAATCTTAGTCTTTCCAGCACCTGTCTGAAGCAAAAAAATATCTCTTCCTTTGTAAGATTTACCTGTATTTTTACTAGAGAAAAGTTGCTTTATTTGTAATTTTTTTACAACATCTGTTATTTTTGCAGCTCCAAACCGACGATTTTCCAAGGTCTTTTCTACATACTGGTCATGTACCTGAGCCAGCAATAAGTGAAATAATGACGTAAACATACGAGATAAAATAAGTAAAACATACCAAATACCAGCTACTTCTCGCAAAAAAAGCCAGCAATAGTACATATTTTTATAAAAATATCAATAAACAAACCCAACTAGCAGAGCTTATATGTACACATCTGACAAGAAATCCAATCAACGTATTAAAAAAAAGACACCTATGTAATGTATATATATAAATTCATCAATTATTTTCCTAAAAAAAACGATACTTTTGTTCTTAAGAATAACGTAACCAGCTATTCTCCTCCTAAATCAACCACATTTGGTTATTTACGTCTATCTATTGGTTTTATTAATAGATGTGACCATGTAAAAAGGTAGCAAAATACTACCTGTGTATGCAAGCCATCATTGTAAAAAACAAACTATGAAAGAGATGTATACCTACTGGCTGCGAAGTCAGTGCGAATATTGGTTAAATGAAAACTATTCGGCTATTTTCCGTACGAGTTATCTGCGTATATCCCAATCCTTAGCAGAAGACAACACACGGGCAACCGCTCAAGACGCTTCTCCTCTGTTTTCGCAGGTAAATCTGGCGGTGGGTCCGTGGAAAAGCCTGTATTTTCATTTTCAAGAACCCGGTCAAGCCATTCAGACCCATGAAAAAACCATACTACAGCAATTACGAGATGCCGGACATAGGGTCATGATTATTCGCCATTTGGAAGATTTCAAAACCGATCTACGTACCTATCTTCCTGCACATACCTGCCAAGAACCAATTCCTATATACACCCGAAAATCAGCCTGAGAAAGTATGGATGAATAGCAAAAAATGAGCAAGTGAGTAAATGAGTAAATAATCCTTGGGGCTTTTGCGAATATTCGCCATAGGTTTGTTACTGGCAACGGCGTTTCCTCATTCACTCCTCTGGTTGGCACAAGCGGACGCTTGCGCCAGATGATTCTCCACAGGTCTGTTACTAGGCAACCGAGTTACCCAGTAACAGACCTGTGGAGAGGGTTCACGAAAGTCCCCAAGGATTATTCACTCATTCACAAACGCAATCATTCACTCATTTTTGTATCGCCTGTGTGAGGTCTTCTAGCAAATCCTCTATATCTTCAATTCCCACACTCAGCCGGATCAGTGTATCTTTTAAGCCTGACTGCAGGCGTTCTTCCCGAGGAATACTGGCATGTGTCATCGTAGCTGGATGGGTTACCAGACTCTCTACACCTCCCAGTGACTCGCCCAGTGAAAATACTTTAAAGCTGGACATTACCCGAATAGCCTTTTCCATGTCGTCTCCTTTGAGTGTAAACGAGACCATGCCCCCAAAATCCCGCATCTGACTTTTAGCCGGATGTGTCGAAAATCCTGGATAGTTTACCGTTTCTACTTGCGGATGTGCAGCCAAGTATTCTGCTACCGCCCTGCCGTTTTCGCAGTGGCGTTGCATGCGTACATGCAAGGTTTTGAGCCCCCGCAGCACCAGAAAACAATCCTGTGGCCCAGGTACTGCTCCGCTGGCATTTTGAATAAAAGCCAGTTGTTTGGCTATTTCTTCGTTATTGGTAATCAAAGCTCCCATTACCGTGTCGGAGTGGCCACCCAGGTATTTGGTTACCGAATGCATGACAATGTCTGCTCCCAGATCCAGCGGATTTTGCAGATAGGGCGTAGCAAACGTATTGTCTACAGCCACCAGCACATTGTGTTTTTTGGCAATATCAGCCGCTCCCTGAATATCAATCAGTCGCATTAAGGGATTGGTCGGGGTTTCGAGCCACAGCATCCGGGTATGAGCATTGATGTGTTTTTCGATATGACTGATTTCCTGCATGGGCACAAAATGAAACTTCAGCCCAAAGTTGGCATATATCTTGGTAAAGATCCGATACGAACCCCCATACAAATCGTTGGTCGCAATAATTTCATCGCCTGGCTTGAATAGCTTCAGAATAGCATCAATAGAAGCCAGTCCTGAGGCATAACAAATGCCGTATTTTCCATTTTCCAAGGCAGCCAGAGCTGCCTGCAATGCATCTCGGGTAGGGTTCTGGGTACGTGCATATTCGTAGCCTTTGTGTTTACCAGGAGCCTCCTGCACATAGGTAGATGTCTGGTAAATCGGTGTCATAATGGCACCTGTCGTAGGATCTGGATGTACCCCGGCGTGAATGGCTTTGGTTGCAAATTTCATGGGTTGAAGCAAACAGTTTGGTAGAAGACAAAAGCAGCAGATGGAAGACAACCGCCAACCATCCGGACAAAAATACAGGCATTCCTTAGAAAAGCAAAACCCGTCAGTAAAACTGACGGGTTTTGTATGTAACCCAAAGAACTCCTCATTCTTGGTATTTTCACATACGCTGGTAGTCAAACCGGATGGGAATGGTGTATCGGACAGATACATTTCTTCCGGCTTGTTGCCCAGGTATCCATTTTTTCATTTTGCTCACCACCCGAATGGCCTCATTGTCACAAGCAGGATGAATGCCTTTAAGTATTTTCACATCTGTGACTTCGCCCTTGTTGTTCACCACAAATCCGACATAGACTGTACCTGAAATTTCTTTTTCACCTACCACAGATGGCACCCGCATGTTATCTCTGAAAAACTTAGCCATTGCTTTCTGTCCTCCTTCATATTCAGGCATTTTATCTGCGAAATTAATCACTTCGTCTACATTCACTTCGATACCAGTGTCAGTTCCACCTATTCCAGTACCTGTACCTGATCCAGAAGACGCACCATCTGTAGCAGGCGGCCCATCTGTATTGGTTGAACCATTCACCTTATTGGCCAACTCATCCTGTGTGGGTGGATTTTCATTAGGGTCAACTTGATCGGATGTTGTCACTGTTAATTCTCTGTTCACAACAGTAGCCACCACTGGAGCCGCAGCACTAGCCGCTGGAGGTGTAGGATCTGATTTGGGTGGTTCTAATATGGGTGGCTCTATGACAGGAGGAGGTGGAGTAAGTACAACTTCTCTCATCTCAAGAATTCCATCTGTATTTATCACACTATCTGCTGGCTCTTGGTGAAATTTGAACCAGAAGGCAGCCAATGCAAGGGCAAACATGGCTACTCCAATCATAGTAGCCCGTGACAGGTGGTTTTCATATGCCTGGCGTATCTGATAAGCTCCGTAGTTTTTGTTACGGTTTTCAAAAACAATGTCATTCAAAGAAAGGGCAATAGTCTTTACATGCTCCATGGTGTATGGAAAGTTTAGTGTGAATAAAAGAACTACTGCAACGCGCTGCTGATACATAGATGCAGTGTCTATTCACTTTCCATAAATCCCAGTCAAAAAAAATTCTTTTTTTTGACTGCCCCATTAAATCACCTAACTAAATTCCTAAAAATCAACCCATTAACATTGCATATTTTTTTTTCAAAAAAATAACTCGACTCACTCTATACCTAGTGTGAGTCGAGCTCGGATCATTGTTTTATTGGGATTTTAAAGCAGGTGTTTGTTAGGATTCTTGAAACCAATCTTTGTACATCACATAATTATTGGCTGTGCGAAGGAATACTTCGGCTTGTTCGGGGCTTACCTTCTTGATAAACTTAGCCGGATTGCCTGCATAAATACAACCTTCTTCTACCACTGTATGTTGCAATACAATAGCTCCAGCAGCCACAATGGCATTTTTCTTGATTACAGCTCCATCCATCACAATGGCTCCCATACCTATAAGCACCTCATCCTCAATGGTACAGCCGTGTACAATGGCATTGTGGGCAATAGATACATAGTTGCCAATTACTGTCTTAAACTTCTGGTAGGTACAATGAATCACCGCTCCATCCTGAATGTTGGTATGGTGCCCAATGGTAATCGAATGCACATCGCCCCGCACCACGGCATTGAACCAAACACTGCAATAGTCACCCATAATAACTTGACCTACAACAGTGGCGTTAGGAGCCAGAAAACAATCATTGCCAATCTGTGGCAGAATGCCACGTACAGGTAAAATAAGTGCCATAGATTATTGTGTAAAGAAATGAATCGAATATATATATCTGCAACCTTTTCACAGGGCTACACCCTGTGCTATCGTATTACGCCCTTTCAGGGCTTACTGAAAACCAAAAATAAGACTCCCTGTCTAGTATTCCACACCTACCTGAAAATAATCTGCTTAGCCCCCACCCACAAGCTCCGTTTTGTTTGCTTCTACGTGGCAATGTACACTCACAAGGTATAGACAGTAAGTAGATATTTTTCTTATTTTTGTTTGGACTTATTCTAAATAAGATCTATCTTTGTTTATCTAAATCAGGATATTGCTTGTATGTGTAAAAATCGTGTAGCTGTTTCTTCAGAATGGTCAGAAGTATTTCGGACAAACCAAGGGTGTGTGTATCAGGCAGACCAAGAACGTTCTATTTATGTAGACTTTGCTGGAAAAGTAGCCCGTTATGACATTCGTTGTTTGCTACGCCTACACAAAGCTGTGTTTGCCATTGACCTCGAAAAAATGGCGACGGATGTTACACGTACGTCTGATGTAGAAATTATTTCTCTGTGTGCCTGTGCGCACAGTTATGTACTTACCCTGTCGCAAATCATTGCCTTCCGTGACCTACTGGAAGGAACATTTGTGATGTTTGAGCTCAATAGCATTATTCAGGAATGCATCTATGGCCATCCAGTTTATCAGTAACTGCCAGTATTACAAATACATTCCACTATTTTCGTACTTTCACCTCGGTTCTCATTTTTTATAAGAAACGAAGACTGCAATTTTTGTCCGTTTATTCAGATTGATTATAAATTTTTGAAAAAAGCTAATTTTACTTGCACACCTAAACTTTGACACTTTATTTTGAGTTTATTCAGATAGGTGTCTTAGAGTGTTTTCTTTAAAATACTTTTAGGACAAAGTTAACCCTTATCACCAACCCTGTTTGCTGGCAAGCATTTAGTCGTCTTTTATAAATCTAACGCACTAAGTACTTACGGGTATTGAGTTTTCAAGAAATAGAAATAACCATTTTACAATCAACCATTTAACCATTCATTAGCAACATAAATGATTGGTAATTAATTACTTAATTCGTATACACCTCTTATTTTTATACATATTATGAAAGATCTTTTGCGTTTACGTACGCTGATCAGCACAGAAGTTGAATCCTTGCTGAATAAGCAAATTAAGATGGAGTCCTATAACTCTGCTGCCTATCTGGCGATGGCTTCCTGGTGTGACCGCAACGGCTATGACTACAGTGCCGGGCATTTTTACAAACAAGCCGAAGACGAACGTGCTCACATGCTACGTTTTTTCAAATATGTATGCGACATGGGCGGAACAGCCATTTCACCTTCGCTAGATAACATTCCACAGGAGTTTAACTCTTTTCGGGAAGTATTTGAAATGGCACTGGAACTGGAAGTAAAAACCACCCAGTCTATCAATGTTCTGGCTGACAAGTGTTTCAAGGAAAAAGACCATGTGACGATTGAATTTCTGAACTGGTTTCATAAAGAACAAAGAGAAGAAGAATATGTAGCCCGCCGCTGCCTGGAACTGTTTGACGTGATTGGCGAAGAAGGAACTGGCCGCTGGGAAATTGACAAAGCTGTAGCCCAAGTCACCTACGACAGCGAAGGGTAACTATTCCCTTTTCAAATGTATAAGCCTGTGTATGTGGTGGAAATACTTCCATTTCATACAGAGGTTTCTTTTTTTTGTACCTTCTACTTTTTGGATACAGGCAAGAGCCTATCTTTGAGGCCTACATCCAAATCTGTATTTACACGATGAAAAAAAGTACTTTACTCCTACTGCTACTCTGTTGGCTGTCAGGAATGTCTACCCAAGTTTATGCCCAGATTGAACAGGACAAACGCATTGAGTTTGAGCTTGAAAGTGCTTGGGGCAGTAATTATGAAATACAGACCATTGAAAAACATGGGCTGATTATAAGCAAACCCTTGCACGAAGAAACGAAAGCGGACGAAAAAAAATGGCTGCTCAGACATTATGATACTGAATTGGTTAAGAAATGGGAAACCACCGTCCCAGTAGATGAAGACTTGTATCTAGCCTTTACTTGGTATGACAAATATGCCTCAGAACCTACCATGTATCTGATTTTCCAAAATTCCCGCAAGGAAACCATGGAAATTGTTACCATCAACGTACTCAAACAAACTGTTGGGCGGCAGACTGTGACGATTCCAAAACGTACAGTTTTTGAGCAGATTGCCTTCTACGACGATATGCTGCACTTTTATGGTACAGTTAAAAACAAGCAGGTCATACTGGGTCAGTACGACCTACTGACAAAAAAAATAAATTATACAACGCTCCATAAAAAAGAATCTATCACCAATATGGCGATCAATCACAAAGAAGGATTTGTGGACATTGCCACCATGATTGCTGATAAAAAGACCCAGTCTATATTTGTACACAGTTATTCAAGAAATGTAAAAATAAGAAGTCTGGAAATCCATGCCAATGACCCAGAAAAACGACTCTGGGATGCCCGTGTAGACAGACTGGAAGGCGACCACTTTGTACTAGGTAATTTTTCGTCTAGCAAACGTTCGTCTGCGGAAGGATTCTACATTTCCAAATTCCAACATGCCAAACAAGTGTATTGCAAATACTACCGATTTACGGATTTCAAAAACTTCTTTACCTACCTGTCAGACAGAAAACAGGAAAAAATAGAAAAGAAAATTGAGAAAGCTAAAAAACACGGCAAAGAATATGATGTTCGTTATTCGATGGAACTACACAACATTATCAAACAGGATGACCAGCTTATTCTCATTGGCGAAGCCTACTATCCTGTATACCGAACCGAAACACGCACCTCATACGTCAATGGTAAGCCTGTTACTACTACCTATCAACGCTTTGATGGATATGTGTACAGCCATGCAGTAGTAGCTGGTTTTGACACAGATGGTAAACTACTATGGGATCAATGCTTTGAAATGGGCGATGTCAAAAGCTATTCTGTACGTACATTTCTACACCAACAGATCACCAAAGATGTGATTCGGCTTACTTATGCTTACGGCACTTCAATTATCACCAAGGTTATCAAAGGCAATCAAGTGCTGGATGATAAAGAACGTACACGGGTACTGAAGCAGTACGATTCAGATAATGTACGTTATTCCAGCAGTGGGATTCAATACTGGTATGACGACTACTTCTTGGACTGGGGAACTCAAAAAATTAAAAATAAAGAACTCAGCAAGCAACGTCGGAAAAAGAACAACAAAGACAACGAAGATACTGACGACGAACTGGATGAGAACGACGCAATTCAGAAAAAACGACGTGTCTTCTACCTGAACCGGATTAAATATACGGGATAAAAAAATGAGTAAATGAGTAAGTTAGTGAATGAGTACATTAGGTTTCGAGCCTTTTATTTACTCATTTACTAACTTACTCATTTACCAGTAGTATCTATACGTTCGATTAAGCCGTTGGAGTGGATGGTGAGGGGAACTTCTGGAAAATCTGCTTTGAGGAGTTGCTGTAGGGTTCGGATCACTTGTCCACTTTCGTCGTATTGGGGGCCACCTTCGCCGGGTTGTTTGATGGGGGTAATTTGTGCTTTAAGAAACTCACCTTTTCGGTTGATAAATACCTTGACAATGGGTGCCACACCACCTTCACCTTTAAGACTAAACCGACCGTAGGTACAAAAATTACCCATGCTATAAATAATAAACCGATCGTTGTATAAGTCTACAGAGCGGGTCACATGCGGGCCATGGCCTAGCACCACATCGGCTCCGGCATCTATCATTTTATGGGCAAAAGCATAGACATTGCCCCGATTTTCGCCAACAAAGATTTCTGTTTTTCGGGTCACATGCTGCATACTTCGGCCTTCAGCTCCCCCATGAAAAGAGACAATTACAATATCCACTGAGTCAGCGAGTTGTCGGACTATTTTTTGTGCTTCACTCAGCTGGCGAATGTCCAGAGTGCCTTCATTAGGGGCAAAAGCTGCCAATCCATACCGGACACTATCTTTGACAAAAACAGTGGTAGGAGCAGTCAGCAGTCCGGCGTATCCAATGCCTACAGAAGCCAATGTTTCCATAGAACTTTTGCGTCCTTGCGGCCCAAAATCACCACTATGGTTATTGGCAATGCTCATCAGGTCAAAACCTGCGTCTTTCAGGTAGGAAACGTAGCGGGTAGGTGTACGAAAAGCATAACATACAGCAGGGTTGGAACAAACTTTGGCTGTGCCTCCTTTGCCTTTGTCGAGCAAGGTTCCTTCCAGATTGCCAAACGTGACATCGGCATCTTGTAACAAGGTTTTGAGGGTATCAGGAAAAATATCTACCCCGTCATTGGGAGGCAGATAGGCCACATCTGGAAAATCAGTACCCATCATAATATCTCCCACTCCAATAATTGTAAGGGTGTCCCGGACAAGTAGGCTGTCCTGTACTTGCCTCCATTTTCTTGCTTTCAGCTGTGCTTCTGCCTGCATCAGTTTTTTTTGGCCAGCCGCAGCCTGGTTTTGTGAATAGTCTGTCAACGCAGGTATGAACAGAAAGCACAAAAGGAAAAAATTGGGTTTCATAGAAGAACCAGATTAGGGTCTGTAAAAATACTAGCTTTTTGAATATATGCCAGTACTTTCATCGGATTTCTACCTATTTTTTTGGTACATTGTAGGAAATAGAAAGAAAATCGTGTCAGATCCTTTTCTTGTAGGAGATTTTTTTATACTTGTTTTTATTCATTTATCTGTATAAAAAATAAACGAGCAAAAAACAAAGAAAACATGTATGTTTACGCCAGAGGTATAAACTACGAAGGCTTGTTTAACGTATAAAGAAAAGAAGACATATAGTTAAATCTTTCACAATCAATTATTTAATTATTTTTTATTTCGTTTAGGTAAGCTACGTACCTTCCGTTACATACCTGTTGTCAGTAGGTATGTGGAGGAATAAAATGTTAGTTTTGCCCCATTGTCAAATATTTTCATATCAGATTGGAACAAGAAATCTATTTTAGTGTTTTATAAATACATCTTACAGCAATCTACTATGGGCAAATATCAAGTAACAATCCATTTTGATCTGGGAGAAGATTTCATGCGACATGTGCCAGAACATCGGGTGTATATCAATAAACTCCTCAATACCAATGTAATAGAACAATATGCCGTTAGTGTAGAGGCAGGTAAAGGGTGGATTACCATCAATGCAGAGTCTAAGGAAGAGGTAGAATCGTATCTACAAAAATCACCTTTACACCGGTTCTGGGTAGCCGAAATTGATGAACTCTTTGTCTTTGACAGCCAGACGTACCGTTTTCCCAGACTAGTACCCAATTGAAGTGTATCTGGATAATTTTAGTACTTTTGACAGGTTTCTGAGATCCTGTTATGAATGGCATGCCTGTACCTGAACGCATCTGTAGCTTTTTGAAAATCCTTGATTTTATCCGTCAGCACCAGCAGGCAGATGTACATCAGTTGATGCTGAAGAAAAACAGCTATCCAGATATTCCTATGGCAGAGGCCGTGTGTCAGATACAGGCCCGCCGCAAAGCCAAAGATAAACTTCCCAGCTGGTTTGCCCAAGCACACATCTGCTATCCGTCTCTTCTGTCTCTGGAACAATGCTCTTCTGAACGTACAGCTCAGTTTAAGGCTAGTCTGCTGCAAGGCAAACTGCTCATAGACCTCACAGGCGGCATGGGTGTAGATACGGCCGCTTTTTGTTCCCGCTTCGAACAGGTTATTTATCTGGAACGCAATGCTGAGCTTCAGCCACTCACCGCATACAACCTCCATGCCTTAGGCCATACACAGGTGACCTGCCTCAACGCCGATAGTATGGAATGGCTTAGTCAATTTACAGGCAAGGCCGACTGGGTTTATGTAGACCCTGCCCGAAGAGATACCAGTGGCGGCAAGGTTGTTCGCCTCTCCGACTGCGAACCAGATGTGCTGGCATTTCGGGAACTACTTTTTCAGAAATCAGCTCAGGTGTTGCTCAAGGCCTCTCCAATGCTGGATATTGACTTGGCCATCCGGGAAATGGGGTTTGTGGAACGGGTGTATGTGGTGGCCGTAGACAATGAAGTGAAGGAGTTGCTTTTTCACTGGCATCCACAAGCCACATCTGAACCTGAACTGTTCTGTGTCAACCTGTTACATACAGCCATAGAGCCAGAAATTTTTCGGTTTTCCAAAGCCCATGAAAGCCAGCTGACCGCCTCATTTGCCGAACCCCAAACGTATATTTATGAACCCAATGCAGCCATTCTGAAAGCTGGGGCATTTAAAAGTGTGGCAGAGGCATTTTCACTGTACAAACTGCATCCCAACAGTCATCTCTACACGTCTGAACAGTTGCACACCGATTTTCCAGGAAGAATTTTTACACTGCTGGGGACTAGCAAAGTAGACAAGAAAAGCCTTCGACCCTGGCTACCTGACAATAAAGCCAATATTACGGTTCGTAATTTTCCAGCTACAGTAGCCCAGATCCGCACCCAAACGGGCATTCAGGAAGGCGGCGACAAGTATCTATTTGCCACAACCCTACCCAACAATCAGAAAGTGATGCTGGTGTGCGTGAAAGTATGAGATACAAACAGATTCTGCTCCAAAACTCTGATAGTGGCAAAGTAACATTCTGCACATGCATCTTCTACATAGGTTCTCTAATGTAAAGTTTCAGGCAAGGCAATAAGATATGTATCTTTTCTGTCAATTAATCTTATTCCTAATAAATATGGTACAGATATTGTATACTGACAAGTTATGAGTTCAAAATTATCGCCCCATTTATAAAAGATTTATTATGAAGAAACTATTTTTTCATCAACCCTTAGTAATCCTTTGCCTAATTCTTAGTACAACCTATTTTTCCTGTAGCAATTCTGAATCTGTTCCTCCTATCCACAGTAAACCATTGCTGACATCACAATGGCTGACATCACAATGGCTGACCAATCATACATGGAGAGTCAGTGAGGCTACGTTTTCGCAAACAAAGGATATGAGTGATTTTCTTTCTCCTAAACTCGCCCGGCAACTAGCAGACGAAAACTACGATTACAAGCATGTCAGGGATTGTTATTATTTTATGAACCGCATTTTCCCCTGTCTGCTGGATAATACTATTCATTTTGGAGAAAATTCAATCACAATAGATCCACAAACCATTGTATGCAGCCCAACCAATACACCTCCAAACTATATAGAACTAGAGAAGGTAGCCCCTCTTGTAACCTCTGTTACACAAGATACCATATATTCAGCTTCCTTTTTTCAGATGCGGACCAATGCCAAATGGAAACTCAATACAGCTGATAGAACCATAAACTTTACAGCAGCCACACAATCTGGTGACTCTTGGTATTATCATACAATGTGGACAATAACGGATATGACAGAAATCTCTCTTAAGGTAGAAACAATGGCATATTTCTTTATCTATGAAACACGTATAAATCCAAACATAGCTAATGTTTCTTCGTCTCTCAAACGGATAAACTTAACCCTTACACGCATAGACTAACCGTGAAAGTTTCCCAATTATAGACTGTAATGTTTAGAGGGTATAGGAATATTTACTCTCCAAGTATTGCTTTTTCAGCTTCCCCTGTTCAGGTATCTTTGCAGTTCAATAGACAAGTTTCAGCATCTTCGAGAAATCACCTCTATCCTATCTCCTACCTTAATCTTTGTTCCGTTTCGACCAAATACCATGTTTTGACCAAATAGAATCCGATTGTGGCTGTTTCGGTAGGTAGTCAGTGTTTTCAGGGGTTCTTTCCCAGCCTTAGCTGTTTCCTGGTCTATGGTAGGTATATTGCATCGGGCACAGGGTTTCACACCAAAAAAGCTAGTCTCTCCTACCCTTACCTCGTGCCACTCGTCCTCGGCATAGGGTTCGGTTCCACTCACCACTAGGTTAGGCCGAAACCGATTCATGGGCACTGCCTCTGCCAGACGGGCGTTCAAATCATCCAGTGACGCTTGTCCGATCATCAAAAACGGGTATCCATCCGAGAAACTGGTATAATTATCCGCTACAGCATAGCGGCTGTCTACCTGCCTCTTGGTTGTATCTGGCATATAAACCAACTGGCAGTTTATATGCAGAAAGTCACTGAGAAAGGTATTGACTTCCGGACTAACCACGATTGCCTGGCAGTGGTCACTCCAGATATTAACCATCATTTTTTCATCCGTTTGTGGCTCATACGGGATCAAGATCCGCTGGGTTGTATGTTTGACAGCTATTTCCAATCCATCTGCTAGCAGAGCTGTTTGCAGCAAGGCCATCTGCGGATAGTTCCGTTGCGTGAGAAACGTATGATCCCTGTCAATCAGCATCCATCGGCGGTCGTGCTGCAAGCCTCGTTCTTCTACTACCGATTCGGTCAGGGCTATTCCCCCTAATGATTTGACAGGATACACATACAAAGCTGAGAGATGCATGGACAGGAGAAATATAGATAAGAAAAAAGAACAAATATTTTGAATCCTAACAAAAATGGCAAATCTTGTTCACTCTGCCAAATATTCCTAATCAGGGCTGCATCATAACTGTCAGTGATCAGGCTACAAACCTGTGATTGTTTCAGAAAAACACATTCCAACCCTGCCACACTGTATTCAAAAGTATCTCACCATCTTTGGATACAGTACGGTATAACGTCTGTTCAGGTAATTTTTTCAGGAAGTATTCCTTCGTTTTCTTGTCTTTCAACAATAACATTTGCAATTTTCGGCCTTATTTATCCTGTGCGGCATTCGTTTATCTGACTATCAAGGCTTTACGAAAAAACCACCCCCCAGGAAGATAAAAGTTAGTGTTTTTGTTGTACGAATAGTTTTTTCGGAATGCTCTCTCAAATCCAGTCGTTAGCCCATCAATATACGGAAGAAATCATTGCCAACCGGCACCACCTGCACCGCAATCCTGAGCTTTCGTTTCAGGAAAAAAACACCGCCCATTTTGTCGCCGAAAAACTTCGTTCCATGGGGTTGTCTCCCCAAGAAGGAATTGCCGATACGGGCGTTGTAGCCCTGATTGAAGGCAAGAATCCAGATTCTCGTACCATTGCCCTGCGGGCCGATATGGATGCACTGCCCATTCTGGAAGCCAATGATGTACCCTATAAATCCCAGAACCCCGGCGTGATGCATGCCTGCGGACATGATGTACATACATCGTCACTGTTAGGTACTGCACACATTCTGCAGACCTTAAGAGATTCGTTTGAGGGCACTGTAAAGCTGGTTTTTCAGCCAGGTGAGGAAAAAATTCCAGGTGGAGCTTCCCTGATGATCCGAGACGGGGTATTGCAGAATCCAACGCCTCAAGGCATGTTTGGACAACATGTAGCTCCGAATATTCCCGTTGGAAAAGTAGGTTTTCGGGAAGGATTGTACATGGCCAGCACCGATGAATTGTACGTAACTGTTCATGGCAAAGGCGGACATGGCGCCATGCCCGAGTACAACATTGACCCAGTATTGATTGCCTCGCATATCATTGTAGCCTTGCAGCAGATTGTCAGTCGGCACGCTGCGCCAAAGATTCCATGTGTGCTATCGTTTGGAAAAGTCATAGCCAATGGAGCTACCAACGTGATTCCCAGCGAGGTATACATCGAAGGCACCTTCCGTACCATGAACGAAGAATGGCGGGAAAAAGCCCATCAGGTCATGAAAAAAATGGCCGAAGGGATGGCCGAATCCATGGGCGGAAGCTGCACGTTTGAAGTACGCAAAGGCTATCCATTCCTAAAAAACCATCCCGAACTCACCCGTCGGGCCAAAAGCTATGCCATTGACTACCTAGGCAGTGACAATGTAATAGACCTGGACATTTGGATGGCCGGCGAAGACTTTGCCTTTTATACCCAACATACGGATGCCTGTTTTTACCGCCTCGGCGTCCGAAACGAAGCCCGTGGTATTATCTCATCCGTACACACACCTACTTTTGACATAGATGAAGCCGCCCTCCCTATCGGTGCCGGACTCATGGCTTGGATGACGATACAGGAGTTAAGATAGTCGAATGACGGGCTTCACCTAAGAATGAAGATTTTAATCTATACAGTAAATTAATAACTATATATTTTTGTAAAAAGAAAATATAGTTATTAATTTCAGGCATCTTTTTTTAATCAAAAAAAACTCAATTAAAATCTATGAAAACAATACTGAAAGCTATTCCAATAGTGACTATTTGCCTGTGTTTAGGTATAGTATCCTGTAAAAAAGAAACTACTTGCCCTCCTAAAAATGAACTTGACAACGGACTCATTGCTCACTATCCTTTTAATGGAAATGCAAATGATGAAAGTGGTTTTGAACGACATGGTACAGTCAATAATGCAATACTGACTACTGATAGGAAAGGGCAAAACAATTCAGCTTATAATTTCAATGGTACTAATGCATATATCAATATACCTAAGACTGAAGGCATGGCGAATGGTAACTTTACATTCTCTGTCTGGGTTAAGCTAACTAAGCTACCTACTAATTCCAATAGTTTTTGTCCAATCTCTATAGGCAATGAAAATCAAGCAGACCATGGTATTTTTCTGGGAAACAACTATGTATCTTCCCTTACAGGTTTTTCGGTAAGTAGTTACAATAATGTATCCTTTGCATCTAATATAGGCGCAACAATAGGGACTTTACCAGAAGAGAATCAGTGGTATCATTTGGTAGCTACAAGATCTGATACAAAGGTTAATTTGTATCTAAATGGTGTGCTAGCTAAATCAAGTTCTACTAACTCCCTATTGCCCAAATATACATTCCCGATACATTTTTATATTGGGAATAGAATTCCAGGATCTTTCTCTGGTTATACATATCACTTTAATGGTTTAATAGATGATGTACGTGTCTATAACCGTAGCCTGACAGAAACAGAAATAGAGAAGCTATATAAATTGTAGTAAAAGCTCTTTTAAGTAAACATATCCTAAATATGCATCAAAGTGTATGATAGATAAGCGATTTGACAATCCAATCATTTATCTATCATACACTTTGATGCATATTTATTGGTCACACCCATTCATTAGGGCAATGGTATGCTACAGTATCATTTTTTGCGAAATACACCTACAATTGTTGCCCCTATTTTGATAAAAGGCAGCCTTTTAATAATAGGTCTAGTTAATACATATAAGAGTTGAGTCAAAAAAGTATTTCCCAGTTTTTTCTGGAGCAGAACCTTATACGCCATGCTTTTATGAATTTTTGAAGCTGGCTCCTCACTAATAGCAATAACTTCCAGATTAAATAGTGAAGCCAAAGCCGCAATAGCAGCTCTGTTCCATAACAACATATGGTGAGGAGGGAGATTGAGTGTATGATACAAATCATGACTAAATTGTATGGCATCATTATTAGGCACACCCATCGCAAATATTCCCCCTTTTTTGAGAGATTTCAAAGAGTCAGCAATTATTGTTCGGATATCTATTACATGTTCAAATACCTGAAAAGAACAAACCATATCATATGTTTCTGGATTATCCATTGCATGGGCAGATAGAGCCTGAGGTATAATTGGAATAGAATGTTCTTTTCCATATGCCACAGCTTTTTCATTTAGCTCTAACCCTGTAACCAAGCATTTAGCCTGTCGGGCTTTTTGTAGAAAATACCCATATCCACAGCCAATTTCTAGAACATTCATTCCTTCTTTCAAATGTGAATACACTAGTTGATGTTCCCATTTCCAAGGAGAATAATAGTTTTTATAGGATTCAGAAAGGTCAGCATAAAACTTCCCATCTCCTGCCAGTGTAAATGGATAATAAAATTGTAAGTGTGAGGTTTGGCATTCATATATACTCACACGATCTATATTAGCAAAAAAACGGCTTATATCTATTCCTATCTCTTTCTGGTAATTTGCAATAGTCTGTTGAATATTCAGATCTTGCACATGTTTCACATTTGTCTGATAGGTAAGAGGGCAATAAATGTCTGACATATAGCATTATAGATTTGATACAAGGCTTGTTCATAAAAAAAATATTTGATTAATTCTGTCATATTAGATTTATCAAAGCCCTATATGACAACACTTCGACAAGCTCAGTAGAACAAATTTTTGACTCATTTTGCCTATTTGGTGTATATTTATTTTTATGAACAAGCCCTGATATTTGATAGAATTGAATACCTTGTTGAGTAACTACTTATTTGAATGTGATTGGCACAATATAGTATGAAGTTTTTGTGTCTGCTTAATCACATCATATTCATCCAGCATTTTTCGTCTGCCTTGCTGCCCCATCTCTCCAGCCAGTTGTGGGTCGTCCAGCAATTGCATCATATAGACAGCCATAGTCTGCCAATCTCCTTCTTCTGTCAAAAAACCTGTAGTTCCGTGTTCTACAGCATCTTTAATCCCTGCATGACGGGTACTTACAATCGGCAATCCAGCAGAGGATGCTTCCAAAATACTGTTGGGCGTGCCTTCTGAGTCACCATTTTCTGGATTTACCATCGAATGTTGCACAAACATGCGGCTTTTATGCATCCACTGACAAATTTCATCCGGACCTTTTACCCCTAGTAATTGAACAGCATCGCCAATATTCAAGTCCGCGATCTGTTGCTTACATTTTTGTTCTAATTCTCCAGAACCAATCATAATAAGTCTGGCATCTGGATGTTTTTCCAATACAACTGTAAATGCCTGTATGGTTAGATGAGGAGCTTTTTTTCCAGTAAGTCTGCCAACAGCTAAAATAATTTTTTCGGCTTTTTCAGGTTGGGCACCTGCAAAGAAATCTACATTTATCCCACAAGATATATTAACTACTTTCGTTGCCTCTGCTCCCAGACGGATAAGTTGTGTTCTCATATCCTCTGATACGGCTACAATAGCGTGGGCATAGGAAAATAAGGTTGTATAGGCTGCCTGATAGGTTTGCAGTGTTTTCTGATCAGATGCGTCAAAGCCATGAAAATGAACGATCAGCGGAATTCCAGCTTTCTGGCAGCTATCTAGTACACATGCACCTGTAATCCCATACTGTGCCAATACACTATCTGGCTTGTGATGGCGTAAAAATTTTGTCAGAAAGTAGGTATAAAAACGAGGGTACAGCTTGGGTAAAAGCCGTTTCACGATAAGTCTAATACCTTCACCTGCAAAAAAAGTAACAATATTTTTGTCTTTTTCAGTCAGGTAGGGTCGCCAACCTCCTGACAGGGCAATAGCAGGATTCAAGTATTTCAGATGGTTACGGATAAAGGTTTCCGAATAGTTGTTCCGGTTCGGATAGACCATACAAATTTTTGTCATTTCTTTACTTTAGCAACAACAATATAGGTACAGGCATCAGCATCTTTACTTTTTTGAGAAGTAGTATGGTCAAATAATCCAATTAATGGCTGCATAAAAATAGCTAGTACAGGACGTAGGAATTTGGGAATTTTGAACAAAAATCCATCCTGAAACAGTTGCAAACCCATAGCAGCCCGACCAATGATACCTCTGAAATAGATCACTTCAAAGCCACTTTCAGTAATAATCTTCTGCAAGCCTGCCGATGTCCATCGCCAGTAATCTGTAGGATCAGGGTGAAACATCCAGTAGCCATGGGTACTCAAAATCAGCATTCCATCTGGTTGAAGAATGCGCCGAGCTTCAGACAGGTAAAACAATGGATCTACTACATGTTCCAGCACCTGTGTAGATAAAACTACCTGCACGGTGTTATCAAGCATGTGTATTTGTCCTTTCGGAGAAATATGAATTTTTGCCCGGGGATTCTCTTCTAGGTCAATACCTATATATTCTTTGACGTACGGAGCTACCAAAGGTTCATAGGGTGTATTTCCACATCCATAGTCGGCCAGGGTAGTAATAGTTTTTCCGTCGATAAATTTTTTCACAACGGTTTCTATTTGTTTACGTAGTTGTGTAAGGTAGTAATAACGGGGATTAATCCAGTTAGGATACAGCCGAACGACTCCTTCTTCTCTTTCTTTTACCATTAGAAACTAATTAAATAGGAAAGACGATTGTCTTTATGCGTATAAAGGTAGAACAATTTTAGATGATTTTACAAAACTATAACAGGAAGCATATGTTTCACAATACAATATTTCCACACACTACTCACGCCGTTTACTCAAGTATCATAGCCCTTTAATACCTGTCCAGTGTAGTAGTTTTTGTACAATTTGATTAATATCTGGCGAAATACGTAGGCCAAGTACACCTCCCATAAAGACTATTGTAATACAGATCGAACGTATGGCTATGTCAAGCCAGATAGAATTCATGGAAGGCATAAAATACACAATCAAATAAGTCATACCTGCCAGTACACATACTTGTAGGTTAGCCCAAGAGAAGGGCTGGATTCCCAGCTTGATCCAAATAAAAACAAACCGCATGACATTATATCCCAGAAAAGACAGAAAAATAGCCAATGCAGCGCCTATAATTCCCATTTTCGGAATCAACCATAGATTAGCCAGCACGTTTACTATACCTAAACCTATGGCTGTCAACAGGTTAAACATATAATACTTTGATTGTAGCACAATCTCGTTATTTAACCCTGTTGCCATATCTACCAACCGCATCAGAGCAATCCAGAAGATCACATACTTGCCAGTGGTATAACTTTCTCCTTCTGGCATAAGCTGAAATAGAAAATCTACGTTCATCCATATACCTAGAAACATCCAGCTACCTATAATCAACTGATTCAAGGCAGACTTTTGATAGATCTCATGTAGCATCTGTTTGTCATTCTTGAGCCATGCTTGTGCAATAATAGGTGTACTTATCTGTACCATGGTTTTTCGGGGAATTTCCAGTATCCCTCCTATATAAAATGCAATGGTGTAGATACCTAGTTTTTTCATATCTAAAAGTGCTGGAATTAAAAGAGAATCCAGTTTTAGAATAAGAATACCACTCAAACTACCTGCCATGATAACCATCCCATAAGAGGCCATTGCTTTAATAGTTGAACGAGTGATGACAGAAAAGTCAGGTCTTGGAAATTGAATGCGTAGTCGTTTTAGGTAAAAAAACATGATACCTACAAGCACTGCATAGGCCGCAATGCGCAACCCAACCATTGTTCCAAAGCTATAGTGGTGAAATGTGTAAAACAATATAATGATAAGAGCCATTACTCGAAAGACAATCTCGCGATTAATAGCTGATACTACAATCCGTAAATGTGCCCTTGCAAAAGTATCTAGCAGTCCCAAATACATCATAAAGCAGAGTAAAAACGAAACATATAAGAATGGATTATCTACAGCTAGCTTTTTTTCTCTGTAAAAAGACATCAAATTATCCTGAAAGATGAATAATAACAAAACAGATAGGAGAAAGCCAATCGTAATATATCTCGTCAAAAATGTCAGATAGCCATGATGGGTTCTGTCTTCTGTACGAAATTGAGGGAAAAATTTATCAGTAATATAATATACTCCTAGCGATCCTAAACCAGCTAAGCTGAGTGTCAGAGTTTCAATGAATGTAATAGTACCTATTTGTTCCTGTGTTAGAAATTTTGGACTGATCCACAGCATACTTACGGCTCCTAAGACCGCACCTGTAAGACTAACTACTGTACTCTTGAAACTCTGACGAATAATAATTCCCATTTACCTTATTTTTATACAAACAAAGCAAAAATAACTATTTGTAGCTATTGCTATACGAATAATTTAATATCCCTCATATAAAATAAGAAAGCCACCCCCGAAACGAGGGTAGCTTTACCATTTTTCTGAGCAGGGGGTACAAACAGCTCGTTGGGCTGTCTGTGTATCGTTAGTAGGCAATGGCATGCCACTGCCTGCGGTTTGCCGGGTTTATCTTCCTGTAATACAGGTATTGTATCAGTTAGTCAGTGTTTTTTGAAAAAAGCAAACATACTTTTTCTACTTTTTTTTCGTCTCCCAGACTATTACAAAATTCGACGGGGGTAAAGGTAGCGTATGGATATTATCAGACTGTTACAAGCCTGTTATGAAACGATCAATCTTTCTAGAAAGAGTAGAGACGTAACATGTTACGTCTACACAGGGGGAATCGGGGAGCTGTAAGTTATCGGGTGAGGGTGACGCGGGACTGGCGACAAACGCCTCCTACAGGTGGATTTTGTTTGGCAATGTTGACCGTTGCAGACTGGATGCCAGGATATTTCTCGTAGATCCGTTCAATCACACGTCCGGCCATGTGTTCCAGCAGATGAGACGGGATTTCCATCTCTTCTTTCACAATTCGGTATAAAATCTCGTAATTGACGGTCTGGCTGAGTTTATCACTCTGGGCAGGTTGAGTCAAGTCTACGGTTACAGAGATGTCTACAATAAACCGATTACCTACTTTGCGTTCTTCTTCGTAGAACCCATGATAGGCAAAAAATTCCATTCCTTCTAATGCGACAATTCCCAAAGTAGTGGTGATAAAGGGTTGTGGGTACGAATGCAACTCCCATAGGGCAGCCATTCGTTAAACCTGATAAAAATCTATACTGGTAAACTCATTTTCAGTCACATACGTTCCTGGCTTAGCCTTATATCTCATCAAAGAAAGACGAAGGTGCTTTGCCAGCTGGCTTAGCAGATATTGGATCTTCTTGGGTCATCACAGGTTTAGTGATCACACTCTCAGAAACGGCAGGTGCAGGCACGGTATCAACTATTTTTTTGGCAGTAAGTACAACCTGAGCCTCTGCGGCAGGCATGGCCTGTTCAGTGAGTATCTTTTCCTGAAACGAAGCAGTTGGTGTATCTTTGTCGGCAGGTGCATCTGACTGGAGAGTGGTAGGCGATTGGTTTTTCTGGCTTAGCGACTGACGCACCTCTCGTATTTTTTCTTCAAAGATATGGCTGCCTCCTTTTTCGGCAACCCGGTTGATCCGATCCAGCGTATCGGTAGCCATGTGACGAATTTCTTTGAGCAAAGATTCGCGGAGCATCTCTAGCTGGCGAAACTCTCCTTCGCGTACTTTCAGCTCAGACAAAGCCTCTTCCAGTGTCATACGTGACTGATTATTTGCCTCTTGCAGGATTTTGTCTGCTTTATTCCGAGCTTCATTAACAATACTTTCGGCCTGATTTTTGGCTTCACGCATCTGTAAGTCAGCCGAGCGGTTGGCCTGCTCAATGAGTTGGGCACTGGTATCTTCGGCGGTTTTCAGGGTTCGGTATAACGAGGATTCTACGTCCCGAAGTTTCTGTACTTCTTTCTGAGTCACTTCCAGTTTGATACGCAAATCCCGATTTTCTTCCTGAACCCGTTCCCACTCCTGCGACAACGATTGCAGAAAGGCACTTACCTCTTCTTTGTCGTATCCTCCACGCAACATCCGTTCAGCAAACGTTTTCTGGCGTATTTCAATAGGTGTTATTTTCATAAGCATATGCCTCAGACAGGCATCTTTATAAGTTCAGAAAAGTTGAATTAATCAAATTAAATAACTGAATGGATAAAAGGTTGAATAGGTGCAGGATTGTAGTCCTTTAGCCATCAGCCATTCTTTATTTCTCTTCTTTCTTTATTTCTAATATACTCTAGGGTAAAACTACGTTTTTATCCCTGAAAATCCTATTTCCACACCTATCCTTTTCTGCTACAGATTTTCCAGTGTCCAAACAGACAGTGTGCGGTCATCACTGGCAGAAATCAACTGATCGGATAATTCTATCCAAAGCAGTTTGTTTACAGAGGTTCCATGTCCGGCATGTCGAGCCTTATCGATGACTTTCAGTAACCGGAATGTTTCCGCATCCCATATCTTGACCGACTTATCCATACTACCAGTAGCAAAGTACTGGCCATCTGCCCGATAGGCGATGTGATTGATCGCATACATATGTGCTATCACTGATTCCTGTAGTACATATCCAGCCTGTACATCCCAGACATTCAGTTTTGCGTCCCGGCCACCACTCAGCAAGCAACGGTAGTCTGGTGAATAAACGACGGAAAACACAGAATTTGTATGTCCTGACAACACTTGTTTGAGCTGCAAAGTTCTCGCATCAAAAATACGAATGTGATGGTCGCTGTAGCCTACAGCCAGCTCTTGTGTCTGTGGATTGATAGCCAGACTACGAGCACTTTTATCTGATGCTTTCACTACCTGCTGAACGGTATAGGTATTTTTGTCTATCCGTGTCACGGTGCCATCTCCAGTGGCTATATATACATTTGATTCCCAGTCAGAAATATCAAAAATAGCTTCTTTGGTAAATCCTAGTGAGCGGATAGCCTGCCGCGAATGCAGGTCAATCATATGAATGCCATCAAAATTCTGTCCGATCCAGAGTTCTTTCCGGTCAGAAAGAGCCCGCATGGCATACACCGACGAGGAAACCTGGGCTACCAATTCACCCTGGTCAGGCTTCTGCAAATCCCATCTGACCACCATGCCGTCGCCAGCTGCCGAGAAAAACCGCTGTTCATCAGGCATAGGTTCTAGGGCATATACACAGTCTCTGTGCCCAGTAAAGGTTGCTTCTTTATATACCTGTATCTTCTGAGGTGTATACACACATGTAGTAGTTTGGTTGATAGGCCTGGCTTTTTTGCACAGCACCCTTAAAAATCATATAATCACTCTTTGTTGATGTATCTACAAGCAGATACCTACCCGCTATACAAACCTACAGCTTTTAACTTTTGAATCTGCCCGCACAAATCTCTTCAAAAAAGCTACTATTTTTTTTAAAAACAAAGAAAAAGACAAATCAGACCTTACGTCATCAAATAGACAATCCGATCCGTATAGCCTATGCTGCAAAGCATTACCTACCAAAGTAGCGGAATTATCTACCTATTTTTCAGCCATTTTCATACATATCTGATTTTCTTTATCGTGTTTTTGATCAGACGTGCGGCCTCTGTTAGCAGCCAAAAATACAAAAAAGAGTCCAATCATGTAGCTGGCATGAAAATACCGTGTATCTTTGGGCACAATCTGATGGGCAACCATCTTTTCAATATAAACCCATTTGCCGATAACTCGTTTGCACATGACACACAGCCTTGTATTTGCGTTGCACCCTGCACAGGCATGTCTTTTCAGGTCTTTTTATTGGTATCGTTCACATGGCAGCCATTAAAATTGAACAGGTTACCGAACACTGCATCTGGGGCATCTGGGAAATAACCGAGACTCTAGAAGAACTCTATGCGTTATGGACACCTAATGAGCATGACACAGCTTATTTTTTGGGTATCAGTCATGAGGGTCGAAAAATACAATCAGTAGCGTCACGGGTACTGGTCAAATACTTGTTGCAGCAATGGGATACAGCTTACTGGGGCATTGGCAAAAATGTAGAAGGGCAACCTTGGCTGGTCAACACCAATTATTATGTATCGGTCAGCCATACTGAACATTATGCGTCGGCTATTATACATAAACATACCCATGTGGGAATTGATATGGAGCCACTGAAGGAAAAACTAAGGTATGTAATGCCCCGCATCCTTACCCCTGATGAATGGCAGGCAGCCCAGACTGATATTGAAAAATTAGGCGTGTACTGGTGTGCCAAAGAAGCCCTGTACAAACTGCATGGCCGCCGACAACTTTCATTTCGGGAACATATTCATTTAAAAGATTTTGAAATGCAGAAGAATGGTACATTATTTGGGAGAATTTCTACAGATGAATATCAACAAGGGTATAGGATATTTTATCAGAAAATTCATACATTTATACTAGCATACTCCTTTGAAAGTGAAACAGTTTCCTAAAATTCTGGTACTTTGTATGGCTGTTGTGTGCATACACATGGCTGCCAAGACACAACCCGCTCCAAAAGTGGACAATTTTACATTGGTAAATGCCCTCACCAACAGCCCGGTGTCTCTGCACGACTTTAAGAGTGAAAAAGTGGTAGTAGTCATCTTTACCAGTAACTACTGCCCCTATGCCAAACTCTATGAAGACCGGATTTCAACGCTGGTCAATCAGTATCAGGGAAAAGGTGTGCAGTTTCTACTTATCAACTCCAATACGTCGCTGGATCACCTCGACGACTCTGTAGAAGAAATGGCCCGGCGGGGAAAAGAGAAAAATTACCGCATTCCTTACCTAGCCGACAAGGAGCAAAAAGTAGCAACCTTGTTTAAAGCAACCAAAAATCCAGAAGCTTTTGTGTTGCAAAACCTAGGCACGGGAAGCTTTATACTCAAATACCGGGGAGCCATTGACGATAATCCACAGGTAGCCCAGGAAGTCACTGTCCGTTACTTACAGGATGCCATCAGCTCTATACTTATTCCCAGAAATCTTCCCTACGCCGAAAAACGTCCCGTGGGATGTGTGATTCAGAAAGAATAGCAAGGCTATTGTCTGAACCTTGATTCATAGGATTTTAGGATTCCCTTGATTTTGATATGCTCTTCTGGTAAGGACTGCGTTACCTGTTGCACGGTAGATATAGTGGTATGGGTTTAGATATGTTTTAACAACTCTTCTACTAGCTTGAAAACAGTAGTCGAGGATTCTTCTTGTGCTGGATTTACCTTCTCACATCTGTCATAAATTTGCTTAGCCCGTTTGATAGCCAGTTGTTTACGTTCCATTTGAGTCTTTTCGTCTATACCATCTAAAATTTCAAAAAAATTTTCGGAGATAATTTTACTTTTTTTACCGTCATACACAACACCAAAGTTTTTCAGGTATTGATTCAGCTTGGCATCATAGTCTTTTCTATCCATAGAACCACCCTGGTGGTCTTCAAAGTGTAAAATAAGCCAGTATTCAAATGCTTGGTTGGAGTATGCCACATCAAAGTTGTTTTTCTCTGCTAATTGAATGGCTTGATTAAAATGATTGTGCTGATCTCGATCAAATACACACCAAACTTGGTTATATACTTTTTCTTGGGCCAACTGAATGGCTCTATTTACCAAGGAAGATGTATTATAGCCAGTACCTACAGGTTTAATATGCGCAGAAGTCAAACGAAATTGCTCAAAATAGGATGGTTCTGTATTTTCTCCTTCACATACAATCAGAATAGTTGGTTTCTGCGCCAAGGCAGGTTTTTGAGGTGCTAATTCTGGCTCAATCTGTCTTTTTTTTGCTTTTTCAGCAGCTTGTTGTTCTTTCTTTTCTTTTTTAGCAGCCTGTTGTTCAGCGTTTTTATCTTTTCGTCTCATTTTCAAGTGATTCAAATTGGATAAGTGATTCAAAGTTGCCTAGTACAGGTACTGCGCCATATTTTCCACGTATATAATTTTCTTCAAAATTCTCTTCTTTACGCACCTCATCTGTCTTGAAGTCGCCTAACGAATATAGTTTAGCTGCACCATATTTATCTTTTTCCGTAAACCATATTTGATCTCGTCTAAACAGACCTGAACTTAACAAATTGGTATCATGCGTATTAAAAATAAGTTGTGCCTGATAAGGATTAGATTTTTGTGAATTAAACAGAGCTACTAATTGACAAACCAGATTTGGATGCAGTTTGGATTCTAGTTCATCTATCACCAACACATGTCTGTTTTCTAGGGCATTCAATACAGGACCTGTTAAGGCAAAGAATTTACTAGTACCAGAAGACTCATCGTCTTTCATTGAAAAGAAAATCTTTTCTACAGGAACGTTTTTTTCATTATATTTTCGATGTGTAGTAATTACATCTGACATCAATCTTGCCCCTTCCTCTTTGAGATGTTGCTCCATTAGTTCCCGTAGTTCCCTAGGAAAATCAGAAGGAAGGTTTTCCACATCCAATTCTTCGATGGTTATATCATGAATTCCCAAATCAGCTTTTTTGAGTAAACCAAGTATTTGTTCTTTGTGTGACGGCTGGTTTGTTTTACTCATCGTATATGCCTTATATCCATCCTCACGTAATCCAGAAATCACCCGTACATTTTTGAACCACTCCAGAATAGATACAGCCATTTCGTCATTAAACTGGGCCAAAACAGAAAGTAAGAGGGCATTCGATCTGACTAACTTTTCTTTTACCAAAAGAGAAGCCCTAGAAAAAGTTCTATGTACTTTAAATGCCTGCTGGTCTCTATAAAATAGCTCTATTTGCTTGGTATGTGGCTTGTAGAACAACCATTCTGCACATACTTCTTTTTCGGTGATCTCAAACCCGTATCGAAATTGCTGATTGTTGTGTACAAAAATAATCTCAAACTCACTGGCTTCCTTTTCTGTCTCTGTACTCAGTCGAAAAGGATCTACATTAATTATTTCCCCTATTTGACTTTCCTTGGATGAAGAAAGTACAAACCGACGCATAAATGCCAGTGCCTCAATAAATTTACTTTTTCCACTAGCATTAGCTCCATAAACTACGGCACTTTTAAGTAACCGCAATGAAAATGGATCGGCTAAGAATACATTCTCCGATTCCCGAGTAGTGGTATCATAATTAGAAGCAACTAAATTTAAGGTAGCTTTCTCCTTAAATGTTTTATAATTGCGAACAGAAAAATGAATTAACATAATAGAAGTGTTTTTTACGAAATTTACGCAAAAAAAGCTTTTATTATTAATAAATACATAAAATAGTTTAGCAACTTCACACAGCTGAGTAGATTACTGTTCTTCTTTTTCTTCTGCAATCACACCTAGCAGTAAACGTACTTCTTCCATCTTATCATTGTCGCCTGTTTTTTCGAAGGCGATGACCAGGTTTCGCAGCACCCGTTTGACAATATCTAGGTTGGAGCAAGGTTCGTAAAAGATAGGTGACGCAGGGAGGTTCAATTGCTTGATGTAACTGTCAATGTCAGAACGGGAAAAGACAATACCTTTGTTAAAGACATTGATATAAAACTGTGTATCGTCTGATTTGTAGGTGAGAATGAATAAGTTAGGCAAGTTTACACCAAAGACTGGAAGTTTTAGCTTTACAGCCACCAGCATATAAATCACACACAATGAGATGGGGTTGCCTCGTTTAGAATCCAGTACAATGTTAATCATGCAGTTGGCGGGTGCGTGGAAATTTTTGGTATTGGCCGCAAATTTCAGCTTGCCAAACATGACACTGTTGAGTAGTTTAATCTGGTCATAGGGATGCACATCGGCTTTAAATTCTAGCCAGGCATCATAGTAAATCTGTTCCAGTTCGTTTTGCAGCCGCTCTAGTAACAAATCAGGGTATTGATAGGTAGCAATCAGCCACATACCTTCCAGTAAATCTGTTGCGCCATTCTCTTTCCATCGTTTGAGTCGGTTTTTCAGTGAATCAAACTGTAGGGTATGAATCAGCTCTTCTATTTTGCGTTGAACGATGGGATTAAAGTTGGTTTCCCACTCTGCTTCTAGAAATGGAATGACACTTCCACCCAGTGAAATAATTTTTTGTTCTACATGTATCTGAACCTCTTTATCGTCATCGTCTAAGAGCGAAAGCAGGGCTTTGATTTCGTTTTCGTTCATAATCAAGGAAATAGCTTACTACAAAAGTGTAGATTCGTCGGGCAAGAAACAAACAATATTTCTATAAACCAACGTTGGCAAGAAGGATAAATTTTCTTTCTTTTTTATCTGATAACCATTTTTTCAGGTCTGAATCACGCCTACATTATACCGTTCCTGAATTGGAGCCTGATTGGCGGCTTCAATGCCGGCGGCTAACATGCGGCGGGTGTCCAACGGATCAATGATTGCATCTATCCATAGGCGAGCTGCTGCATAATACGGTGAAAGCTGGTGGTCGTATTGCTGCTTGATTTTTTCATACAATGCATTTTCCAGTTCGGGTGTTACGGGTTCGCCTTTGGCTTTGAGTGAGGCCAATTGAATCTGCAACAACGTTTTGGCTGCCGAGGCACCACTCATCACGGCCAGTTGTGCGGAAGGCCAGGCCAACATGAGGCGTGGATCATAGGCTTTTCCACACATGGCATAGTTTCCAGCCCCATAGGAATTACCCAACACCACTGTAAACTTAGGTACAACCGAATTGGCCATGGCATTGACCATCTTGGCACCATCCTTGATAATACCTCCCTGTTCCGACCGACTGCCAACCATAAAACCGGACACATCCTGCAAGAAAACCAGTGGAATGCGTTTCTGGTTGCAATTCATGATAAACCGGGCGGCTTTGTCGGCAGAATCGGAATATATTACACCACCCATTTGCATTTCGCCTTTTCTGGTTTTGACCATGGTTCGCTGGTTGGCAATAATACCCACCGCCCATCCTTCGATACGGGCTAGTCCACAGAGCAACGTTTTACCATACAAGGCTTTGTATTCATCAAATTCGGAATTGTCTACCAGTCGTTTGATAATGTCCAGCATGTCGTACGGTTTGGTACGGTCTGCGGGAAACAAGCCATAGATTTCTTCGGGATTCTCTTTGGGCGGCTTGGGTTCTGCACGATCAAATCCGGCTGTAGGTGTATGACCCATTTTCTCAAAACTCTTGCGAATGGCTTTCAGACACTCGGAGTCGTTGGGGTATTTATTGTCGGTCACGCCCGATATTTCGCAATGGGTGGTAGCTCCGCCTAGGGTTTCATTGTCTACATCTTCACCAATAGCAGCTTTGACCAGATACGAGCCTGCCAGAAAAATAGATCCTGTCCCTTCCACAATCATGGCTTCGTCTGACATAATAGGCAGGTAGGCTCCTCCGGCAACGCAGCTTCCCATAATAGCGGCAATCTGCACAATTCCCATCGAAGACATCCGAGCATTGTTTCGAAAAATACGACCAAAATGTTCTTTGTCTGGAAATACTTCGTCTTGCAGCGGCAGAAATACACCTGCACTATCTACTAGGTATACAATGGGCAAACGGTTTTCCATGGAAATTTCCTGGGCCCGCAGGTTTTTCTTGGCAGTAATCGGAAACCATGCACCCGCTTTGACGGTGGCATCATTGGCAACGATTACACAGGGTCGGCCGTGGATGTGTCCGATGCCTGTAATCACGCCTCCAGATGGGCAACCACCTTCGGCTTCATACATTTCGTCTCCAACCAAGGCTCCGATCTCGGTAAAGATGCTGTCTGTGTCTATCAGTTCGGCAATCCGTTCACGGGCAGTTAGTTTGCCTTTTTGATGCTGGTCTGCTATTTTTTTCGCACCTCCGCCAAGGTATACCTCAGTGAGTTTGGTTCGTAACCGATACAGGAGTTGCTTATTTGTGTCTTCGTTTTTGTTAAAATCCAGCGTGGAAGCCATAGAGATCAAGTAAAAGAAAGTCTGAAAGAATACGATTGTCTTCTTTTTTTGGAAAAAATAGAGAAAAGTTAAGAACTACAAAAATGTAGCTCTCAAAAAGACAGTTTTTTATACATGGATTTCTTACATGTCTCTTCCCAAAGATGATGTTGCTCATTCCCAAGGCTTGGTTTGTGCCTATATGTAGTTGCTGGCGAGGACACTACCAACACACCAAAAAGGTTTTAAAACAGTTTCTAAGCTTGGATAAGTATTTACTGGTATTTAGTTTAACGTGAACTTCGGATCAATCGCCGTACTGTAGGGGCGAATAACCATTCGCCCACCCGTCCAGCACAGACTTTCCTGACTTGTCAAACGCCCTTGTGTACTGCTTTACAAGTAAAGCGTGTGTAGGGCAAACACCGGGCGAATGGTTATTCGCCCCTACAAGGGTTATACCTACTACTTTATTTTTTGCTTGTCTCTGTAGTATTGGTTTTATCTTTTTTGCCAAAGACAGAGAAATGTACATATCGTTTGGGACGTTTGCGGAAGTCTACCATCAGACTGTCGAGATTGGAAGAGAAGCGGTTGAGGTTATTGTAGAGAGAATCGTTTTTAGCCAGCTTTCCAAGGGTTCCTTGTCCTTCATTGATCTGAGTGAGGAGCTTGTTAATATTGGCCATTGATGCATTGGCTTTGTTGACAGTTTCAGATAGTTGAAGCTGGCTCAATGAATCACCTAAGGTATTAAACTTAGTCATCAGTGGCTTAATGCCCGTCTTAGGATCGTTTAATGCGGCAGACATTACATGCAGGTTGTCTGCAATGCCTTTGATAGCTGCTTGGTTTTGTGCCAAAATGCCATTGAGTGACGAAGAAGTAGTCTGCAAATTCTGCAATGTGCCTTTGATAGGCGTAGTCATTTGCTGAAACTGCTTGAGGAGCACATTCATATTGTTGATGGCAGAATCTAGGTCACGTGCCAGTGGCTTGGCCTGTTGGGCTACCAAGTCCCCAATGCTACTTTCGATGAGTGTAGTCAGCGTATCGCCTTCATGCAGTTTACGGTTGCCTTTGCCTATAATTAGTTTCACTTCTTTGTTGCTTAGCAATCCATTGCTTCCCAGAAGGGCAATGGTAGAATCGGTCAGGATTATATTTTTTTCAATATCTAAAGCCAGTAATACCTGATTGGCATGGTTTTGCATCAGGGTTTTAGCAACTACCTGTCCTACTTGTACCCCATTGATCGTGACAGGGTTAGAGATATTCAGGCCTGCCACATTGGGATACACTGCATAATATACTTCCTTGTTAGAAAATAGGTCGGAGCCTTTCAGGTAATTAAATCCAAAATATAATACTAAACCAGCTACCAAGGCCAGTAAACCAATTTTAACCTCTTTGGAAATTGACACAGTTGATCGAATAAAAAAGTTTTACACAGAAACAGTACCGGCAAATATATGAATTTCAACGGATTACCCAGTGCTATCATTATGGCAAATCTACAACTTTTGTAAGAAATGCAGCTAAAACGAAAAAAATATAGTCCAGCTCAATGGCAGCAATAGCTTTCTAAATCCATTTGCCATTAAACCATTGATCCTGTTTTTTATTCATTTTCTATTTCTTCTTTGTAGGCTTTAAATGCATGGGAGATGCCATTGGCAATAGCTTGCTGGCCAACCGCCGAACGTAGGTATTTTTCTTCTGCCCGATTGCTGACAAAACCTATCTCAATGAGGGTACTGGGCATTGCTGTTTTCCAGAGAACAATAAATCCAGCTTGTTTAACACCTCGACTGTATCTGCCTGCTTTACTATGCAGTTGGGCTTCAACTTTAGAGGCAAATCTAAGGCTGTTTTCTAGGTAGGCACTCTGGTAGTTGGCAAATAGAATGTGACTCATGGGTGAATCTGGGTCATAGCCTTCGTATTTTTTTTCATGGTTGTCTTCCAGTAAGATAGCTGCATTTTCACGTTTGGCTACATCCAAGTTGCCTTCAGAGGTATGTAAGCCCATGGCGTAAGTCTCAGTACCATGAATAGTCGAAGAATTATTTGAATTACAATGAATAGAAATGAACAAATCGGCACGATTTCTGTTGGCAATTGAAGCACGTTCCTGTAGTTCTACAAATTTGTCTGTCATACGGGTATATAGTACCTTTATGTCAGGAAAATTCTTTTTGATGGTACTTCCGACCGCCAAAGCTACTTTTAATGTTATTTCTTTTTCTTTACTATACTTGCCTAAGGCACCAGGGTCTTTGCCTCCATGCCCGGCGTCAATCACGACCATGCGTACTTTATACTTAGGACGTTTTTCAAGCGGAGTAAACGCACACAATGAAACAATAATACTTAGTGTAAAAATGATGAGAATATTTTTTACCATGTCTCGAATTATTGTTAGGAATGCCCTAGATTTGTGCAAAAATGAGAATTTTTTCATAAAACTGAAATATCTTTTGCGTTTTTGCATCCTTCTTCTGCTGTCAGGCTGGCTTTTTGCCGGAATATCTTCGTACGGACAGGTTCGTACAGATAGTTTGCGTCTCTCTCGTCCCAAGGGTACGCTAGACTCGTTACATAAACGTACGCAGGATTCTCTGCGTCGAGATACTACTATTCTCAAAAACCAGACCAATCTGCCTCGTGAGGTGGAAACAACTGTCAAACATAGCACCAAAGACTCCATTGTACTGGATATGACCAGCAAGGTAGCTCACCTATACAAAGAAGCCCAGATCAACTACGGAGATATTTCACTCAATGCCCAAGAGATTACGATTGACTGGAATACAGGACTAATGAGTGCCACAGGCGTAAAGGATACAACTGGAAAAGTAGTAGGCAGTCCGATTTTTACTGAAGGTGGGAAAAAATACGAAACCGAACGTATCCGGTACAACCTCAAATCCAGACGGGCCAATATTGAAGGCGTAGTCACCGTTGAAGGCGAAGGATTTATTCACGGAAAACAGGTATTCAAAGACCCAGAAGACAACCTGTACATCCGGGGGGCTATTTATACAACCTGTAACCTAAAAGAACCGCATTTTCATATTTTTGCCCGAAAGCTCAAGATTGTAGACAGCAAACAGATTGTATCCGGGCCGTTTAATTTTTACCTGAACAACATTCCATTGCCTGTAGGATTGCCGTTTGGTTTTTTTCCCTATTCGGCTGAAAAACGTAAGTCTGGCATTATTGTGCCCCAATATGGTGAAGAACCTCAAAGTCGAGGATTCTTCCTCAGACAAGGTGGTTATTATTGGGCTGCCAGTGAATATTTTGATATAAGTTTTCTAGGTGAAATCTACTCACGTGGCGGCTGGGGAATCAATACCCGGTCCAGTTACAGCAAAAAATATGCCTACAGTGGCTCAGTAGATCTGCGGTTTAACCGCCAACTCACGGGTGATGAAGGCTTTCGGGCTCGTACTGATGCTTTCTGGGTCAGTTGGTCGCATAGCCCATTCAGCCGGGGTACTGGACGGTTTTCAGCCAGTGTCAATGCTGGTACAACCAACTATAACTCTCGGTTTGTAGTTCCGTCTTCTGGTTTGCAGACAGACATCAACCGACGTATTTCACCAACCTTCAATTCCAATGTATCCTATTCGAATGTCGTTCGTGGGCTTCCCATTAACTATAGCCTCAGTGCTCGGCATGACATGAATACAGCCACAGGCATCATGAACCTAGCGTTGCCGGAGTTTAACATGTCTGTCAATCGGTTGTATCCCTTTAAAGGACGCAGTGGTGGCAGTAAGTATTTCTGGCAAACCCTAAACCTAGCCTATCAGGTTGATGGCTTTAACCGCCTGAGCAACTCGCCAGAGAATTTTAATACCACCATTCAGGGCTTTCCCATTGCCAATGTCTATCAGACACAAGGCGATACAGTGGCCTTTAATTTTAATAATGCTAGCCTTCTCTGGAAACGGGCTGAAAAAGGCATTCGGCATAGCATACCTGTGTCTATGTCTATGAAACTCATGAAGTATTTCAGTCTGAACTATGGCCTTAACTATCAGGAAACTTGGTATCCGCAGAAACTTACTTTTCGAACTAAAACAGGTGAGCTAATTTCGGCTAGTACTCCATTTTCCGTCAAAGATTCGATTGTAGTGGATACAGCCCGTGGACTTTATCGTTCGTATAGCTACTCAGCCAGTGCCAGTCTGACCACCAACATCTATGGAACCTTTTATATACGGGGCAAACGGCTAGATGCCATCCGCCACCGGATGGTGCCGTCGGTGGGCTACAGCATACAACCTAGCTTTGCCCGCAATTCACTGGGCTTTTATCAAACCATAGCCGTCTATGATACAATCACAGGTGGCTACCGCACCGAAAATATTGCCCGTTTTGCCAGTACCAATGGCCTACCTAGCACCACCCGGTCAGGTAGCATTACGTTTAGTCTAACCAATAACTTTGAAGCAAAACTCAAATCGAAGAGTGATACAGCAAAGAATAAATTTGAAAAAGTAAGCCTGCTCGACAATCTGAGTCTATCCACGAGTTATAATATGGCAGCAGACAGTTTTCAGCTGGCACCCATCAGCATTGCCGCCCGAACCCGCCTGTTCAAAAAAGTAGATTTTAACTTTACCTCTACACTCGATCCGTATAAGACTGTCGAGTTTATTCGAACGGTTGAGATCCAAAATCCGGATCCCACCAAACCACCTACCTTTCAACAGGTCATTCTGGCTCGTCGGGTGAGTGAATATGCGTGGAAAAAAAGCAATCGTTTCAATACAGGCAGTGACATTTCACGCATATCAGGGGTCAATCTGGGGCAAATCACGAACATGAATATTAGCTTGAGCACCAGCCTGAATCCGAAGGCCCAGGAAAAAACCAAGCAAAAAGTAGATGCAAATAAAAAGCTCGACGAGGCTACCAAAAACCAGATTAAGGCCAATCCGGATCTGTATGTAGACTTCGACATTCCCTGGAATCTGAACCTGTCATACAACTTTAATTATATCAAATCAGGCTTTAATCCCTCACAGGTAATCCAAACACTGACGTTTAATGGGGAAGTGAAAGTGACAGATAAATGGCGGGTAGGATTCAACTCGGGCTATGATTTTGAACAAAAAAACATTGTCAATACCACTCAGTTTAATATTTATCGGGATCTACACTGCTGGGACATGGCCATTAGCTGGTCACCCTTTGGTATTTATCAGTTCTATTCATTTGACCTGAAAGTAAAATCTACAATCTTGCAAGACCTTAAAATCAGCCGTCGTGGTGGGGCATCACGGAGTGGGGTATTCTAGTCTGAACCTTGATTTACAGGATTAAAAGATTGACTTGATTCTGTCTCTTGATTTGTAGGATCTTTGCGCACAGACGACGGCCACTGTATTTGTACGAAGATTCCTGCGGGAAGACAAAAAATAATTATACACATAAACTACTGATAGTCAGACTAAAAATCTATCATACATTTTGAATCACAGCCTCAAAAGATTCTACTCTTTAAAAAAGCAAACACTTGGCTGGCAACCATTGTACGCCTTGCCAGCCAGATGAAGCGGTAGCTTATTTAGCTGAAAGCTCGCTAGGTAAGACCCCAAAGGTATCTTTAAAGCATTTGGCGAAGTAAGACATATTATAGATACCCACTGTATAGGCCACTTCTTTGATACTATAGGTTTTCTGACTAAGCAAGTAATGTGCTTTTTGAAGTCGGTACTGACGTATGCAGGTATTGGGAGTCTGGTTGATCAGAGCCTTGAGTTTTCGGGTTAGCGTATGGGGTCCAATGTGTAATTGCGAAGCCAGAAAGTCGCTGTTCAGTCCTTCTTCTGTGAGGTGGGTTTCAATCAGTTGTTGTACCTTTTCTAGAAATATAGCATCTTTAGAGGGCTGTATAGATTGATTGGCAGCAATAGGCAAGGTATACAACTGTTTGGCAAACACCTCACGGAGGCGAGTCCGCTGCAGAAGCAGGTTCTGTATAGCCGCTTTTAATTCAGCAAGGTAGAAAGGTTTGCTCATATATAGATCTGCCCCATATTCATATCCAGCAATCCGGTCTTCGATCTCTTGCCGTGCCGTCAGGAGGATAAACGGGATATGGCAGGTGGTTTCGAGCTGGCGTAATTGGTTACAAAATACAAGCCCATCCATTTCAGGCATCATCATATCACTAATAATCAGATCAGGTAGGTGTTCAGTAGCTTGAGCCAGGCCGTCTTTGCCATGAGCGGCGTATTGGATGATATACTCATTTTGCAGGTTGTCACCTAAGTATTTTCTCATATCATCATGGTCTTCTACGATGAGTAATACAGGCATATTGTCTTTGAGGGTATGCTCGTCTGCGAGCTCGGTAGTGGTAAGCCATTGTTGTTCTTGCCAGTCAGTAAGAGGCCCACTTAGCGGAGTCCATTCTGTAGGAATGAGTGTATGGTTTTTCTCAGGTACAGCCCTAAAAAGCGGAAGAGAAAGCCTAAACTGAGATCCTTTTCCTGCTATACTAGATACATGTATAGTTCCTTGTAATAGATCTACCAGCTCTTTGGTCAGCGAAAGTCCAATGCCACTGCTGTCATAGTGCTGAGCAGAAGTATGGGCGGCTTTGTAAAAGCGGTCAAAGAGGTGGTTTAGCACTTCGTCACTCATCCCTATTCCTGTATCTGTGATAGCCAGGTGTGCCCAAGGCTGGGCAGTATCTTGGCCGTCAATGGTACATTCTATCTGTACACTCCCCTCAGAGGGAGTATATTTGAAGGCATTGGAAAGTAGATTAGTGAGAATAGTCTCCAGTTTTTCGGCATCAAAATAGACCATTTGATTCAGCGTAGGTACCTGATACGTAAATGAAATATTTTTTTGCAAAGCCATGGATTGAAAAAGATGAAAGATGCCTTGAAGAAATGTATGCAAGTCTCCTTTCTGGTAAAATACACTCATTTTCTCTGCATCAATCCGGCTCAGGTCAAGCAACTGATTAATGAGGTTTTTGAGTCTTGTAGCATTTCGGTAGATAAGTTGTAGATCTTGCCGTTGTACATTATTTTGGGTAAGGCTTATTTGTTTTTCTAGCGGGCTGAGAATCAGGGTTAATGGCGTACGAAACTCGTGTGAGATATTGGTAAAGAGGTTAGACTTCAGCTTGTCAGCTTCTTGTAGTTTTAGGTTTTGTTGGATGATTTGTTGGTTCTGTATTTCTACTTCCTGTGTTTTTTCAGACAATGTGTGGGTGCGTTCGGTAACCAAGGCTTCCAACTTCTTATTTTCCTGTAGCAGTTGTCGATTCCGGATATAGTACAAACTATACAACAGACCGATCCCCGCCAATCCATAAAAGGCATAGGCCCAGAAGGTTAAGTACCAAGGTGTAGCTATACGAAATGAATAAGAGGTAATCGTACTTTGATAGCCCAATGAGTTTTGGGCCTGCACACAAAAAGTATGCGAACCAAAGGGGAGGTTAGTATATTCCTTCATCCGCTCTTGGGTCCAGGCCGACCACTGCTCATTGTCCAGTTTATACCGATAGTAGGTATGTTCTATATATACATGGCTGATGGCTGTAAAGACAAACCGGATACGGGTCTGGTCAGATTCGAAGTGGATTTTGGAGGGATTTTGTGGGAGTACTGTGCTGTATACCAGCGAGTCATTGGTGGTTTGGATTTGGGTGATGGCTACAGGAAATTGAAAATGATCCGTGCGAACAGGTCGCATGGGTATCTTCGCAAATCCTTTTCTGGTATCTGCCCATATTGCGTTGTCGTAGTATCCTATGCTAGCTTTCCGGATGGAGGCAGGGTGTCCTTGTATTTTTTGCAAGGTATATTGACCATTGGCAGCCTTCCAAATCCTATAGTAGCCTTCTTGGTTAGGTGTTTCAGGATGCTGAATAGCCAAAACAAGGGTGTCTGAAGCTGCCAAAAGGCCCAGAGGAGATAGCAAATGGATATTACATTTTTTTATTTCTGAAAATTGCTTGGAAATCAGTGTATCAACAGAAAATATACCCTTTTTATCGTCCAAAGAAAATAGCTTGCGTCCATTAGAAAACAGGGCATCGTTTTGCCAGGGTGTCCAACTAAAACTGCCAAATAGGCTAGGCGTATCAGCGTTTGTATGCACAGGGATGTAGGTAATATGGTCAAAGTCATAGCCGCCAGCAATAACAGGAATCTGCATGATGAAGGATTTTCCTGTTGCACTGCCTAGTAATAGGGTATTTTTATATAGCATAGACAGTGTACCAATTGCATCTTGAAAAGGTACTGAGATGCGTTTCTGCTGCCATTTTCCCTCAATCTTTGTATAGGCAAATAGCTTGTCGGGTTTTGAAGGTGTTGAAAGTATATTGTTTTCATCTAGGCACAATACAAGATAATGAGGGTCTGGATGAATAGAAATGGGTTTTTGTGTAGATTCTGTGACAGAATAGTATCCGAGTCCAGGTTTTTTCACACTAGTAAATACTATTTTTTGATCAGTGCTTCTACAACTGCTTATATACGAATCAGGCGTAAAAAATGGGCGAAACGTAGAATACGGAGTAGTAGGGACATGTTTAAAAATCTGATGATTCAGATGGAGATAGGGTTGTTTTCCTGCCAGTAAGAGGGATTGTGGCTTGCCTTTTACCCCATTCCGATAGTCAAAAAATTCAATGCCTGTTCCTCGGTCTATGTAGGTAATCCCTCCTTCTGCGCATATCCATACACCTTGTTCTTTATCTTCGGCAACAGCTGTACTGTACCCTGCAATCGAATACCCTGTTTCTTCACTATAGTGCTCAATCCATTTGCCCTGTGCACTCATAATGCAGGTACCTGATAATGAGGTTATAATTGCATAGTCACCATTAGAAAGACGTTTGGCATTGTATATGATGTTTCCCTTGAGAAAATTGTCCAATTCACTGGAGAATGGTTTTATCTGGCCGTTTTTCCAGATAAACATGCCCTTGTCAAGTGAAAATAACAGAAAAGATTGGTTGTCATAGGGGCATATGGCATTGTATATACCATTGGCAATGAATGAAAGTTTTCCTTCCTGAAAATGATATAGACCCGCACTTGTACAGAGGTACAGCTTGCCTGCATGATAGAGAGACTTTCGGATGAGAACGGATTTCCATACTTTGCATTTCGAATTTTGCCATTTGATAATGCCATCACGACCTACCAGATACAGGCTATTGTGTATGGGGTATATGCCAGTAATTAGACTTATATTTGTTCCTTTGGGCAGGTATTTTGTCAGTGAGGTATAGTGGAGTGTGCCATCTGTATGAGGCAGCAAGTAGCCAAAGGCATTGGTACCACCTACATATATTTTGCCATCAGGAGCCTCAACAATGCTCCATATCATTCCCAGGTCTGGGGTGTTAATCAGTTGTTGCTCATTGCCATTGGTGAGTATGAGGTTATTGATAAATCCAAACAAAACACAATTGGAAGAAAGTACACATGTACTGAATGCCGTACGATTGGTAGGAAACTGGACATCAAATGGACGTTCGGGATAATAGCCTTTAAGTGTTTGACCTAGGCTTGTGTAGGAGATAATAAGTAAAAAGAAGTAGAAATATTTTTTCATAATAAATGGTGTAATTGATTTTCTCTGTAACATATCTAAAACTTAGATTCCGTTTCAAATAAGGTTGTGTTTCAAAATATATGATGCCCAAAAAGGCTCTTACTGTATAGTAAACCCACTTTTTATCTCAGTGCCGCTATTGATTGGATATAATGATGCAGATGCCCAAAAATAAAATCAAAAGCACTAAAGACATTCTCAGATCACTTACATTACATACTCTTCCTTTTTTCATATTACTTAACCTCCATCAAAGTTACTAATAACATCCCACATACACTTACTAATATACTAAAAATCAATATATTACAAAATCAAAAACGTGAAAAATCTTATCAAAAATTGCACTAATTTACGTTAGACTTTTATAAAATAGTACCAAATACAACAGAGTTTTAAGTCATCTACTTTTGAGGCAAAAACGGTTGACTACACCGTGCAATAGGTTTCTTCATATTTTTATTTGTTTCAGTGACTTGATTTTCAGTCATTTATAAAATCGAAAAATATTATCAAATGTATTAATCAGTGTATTGACATTCTCTTGATTTTGAGCTGTTCGGGTTTAGCAAATGTACCCGATTAAACAGGTGTAAGGCTTATGTCTGACTCGTATTCAAGCGTTATCTGCACCTAGATACGTTTTCGTGTGCCTAGTTTAAGCACAGCCCACACATTGGTTACAGATAAAAATTGGGTGACCTATTCACAGAATGTAGACAGGTTATACAGATAGTGATTCTACAGCAAAAGTAGAAAAATTTAGAGGTAAAAACCTTTTCAAAGTTTGTAAGTGCATGATTTCATTTAGTTTACCCTATTTACAAATGACTAAATGACTGATTATTAAATGGTTAGCATTTCTTTCTTTTCCAACAGTAATACAAACTAAATACAGAACTTGTTCATGAGAATAAATACCCTATCAAACAAAGAACCCATGTAGAAATCTTACCTCAAAAAACTTATCGAAATACAGTTAAGATAGGACTTTGATAAGCTCAGTGAGACAAAATTAAGGAAATGATTTTTTTATGAACAAGCCCTGAAACTAAATAGAAACACCTACTTACAACAAAAAATATTTGACTATTGGCCCAGGAGACCATCGGGCATCTTTTTATAAAAAAAACACCTATTTTCCCCGCTAAATAATTAACCTATTTACATAAAACACACTTTTAACCCAGCAACACCTACGTCTATTTCTTTATTTAAACAATCTGATATTTTTTATTTTTATGCAGCTAGTTATTTACACTTAAAAAACTAACCAACAAGTACTTATAATTCTATTACCCTTAGTATATCCATGCAAAATGCATGCTTAGCATGGCGCAAAAAAATAATTAAAAAAGTAAATTTTTATTGCACATTAATTTTTCATTTATTAACATTGTAATTCACAATAACTCCTTTTTAATATGTCAAATTTTCACACAAACCGTGGCCTGCGCAGCTATTTGCACGCAGCCAGACAGCTGGCTATTGCCCTGTCATTTACAGCTTTCTCACTTTCTGCTTACAGCCAGAAGCCTATTCCTAGCCACTACCAGTCCTACAAATGGAGTTCGGCAAGTAATACGACTGCCGCAGCCCGGACTACCGCCAAAGGTGGAAGTGGAAGTACTGTAGCTCCTACAGTAAATGTTCCCAATGCAGTATGGTTACGGGTTTATTTTGAACCTGTAGAACTGGCTCCTGGCAGTTATGTATTGATAAAATCTATTGCAGATGGGGCTACCCAGCAAATGAGCGGCGAACAACTAGCGGACTGGGGCTACTCTACGGCCTACTTCAATGGTAGTCAACTGGATATCTCACTCGTCAAAGCTCCCGACGACAATGCTGTGCTAACCATCAAAGAAGTAGAAGTAGGCGATTTGGATCTGGATATGGCCATAACTCAGTCTCAGTGTGGTAGTGCCGACAACCGAACAGCCTCTAGCAACAAAAAAATAGGTCGGATTGTACCTGTCGGTTGTACAGGCTGGATTATTACCAATGGCAAGATTGTTACAGCAGGCCATTGTGTAGGTAGCCGTATGGAGATTCTAGAGTTTAATGTACCCCTATCCAACAGCAATGGCACCATTGTGCACCCAGCTCCCAAAGACCAGTATGTAATCAAGCAAAATTCTATTCAAAGCAATAATTCAACATCTGACTGGTGTGTGTTTACGGTAAACAACAATGCTGAAACCGGAAAAAGCCCACTTTCAGCCCAAGGAGCATCTTTCGCTGTAGAACAAGTCAACAGTGCAACAACCCTACGCATCACAGGTTTTGGTGTAGATGTTGGCTCTGCTAATCAGACACAACAGACACATACAGGCCCTTATACCAGTTCTACTAGCTCCAAGATCTTCTATACAGTAGATACTGAAGGTGGTAATTCAGGTTCGCCTATCATCAATGTAGCTACAGGCAAAGCTATAGGTGTGCATACCAATGGGGGTTGTAATAGGGCAGATTTTGACTTTAAAAACAGCGGTACCAATGCCAAAGTAACAGCTTTCTGGAATGCAATGGGACTCACCTCTGGTCGCATGAGTGTACCTGCTAGTGACCCTGCACTCATAGCCCAAAGCCTGCAAATCAACGAACGCACCTTTACCTTTACCAAAACGGAACTTACGCCCAAAGATGCTATTGTGCGTATATTTGACCGCTATGGCAATCTGGTACGTACAGCCAACCTGAAAAACGGAGAGACCCAACTTTCTGTGAATAAGGAAGGTATATACATCGTCTCAATTGTCAGCGAAGAATCTGTTTCTGCAAAACAATATTATATTCGGTAATATGAATGAATGAGTGAGTGAGTACTCCTTGGGGACTTTCGTGAATGGCAACTCCACTGCTCTTTTACTAGGCAACGGAGTTGTCATTTACTCATTAATTAAACTTACTTCTATTTGATAATCAAACAAATAACACTTAAACTATATATTATACTGTATTTTATTCCTATGAATAAGCTATTTTAAGCAGTTATTGGTAGATTTGTGCCGTATAAATAACTGCATTTTTAGTAAATAATTGATTGCCCATTAAGCGTAAGTCTATCCATTTATCTGATTGGTTAGTGGTTTTTGTTGGTCAAATTCCTGAAGGTTTTGCAGGGTAGTTTCGGCAATATTGTGCATGGCGTTGCTGGTAAAAAATGCCTGATGCCCGGTAATCAGCACATTTGGGAAGGTTAGCAGACGCATAAATACATCATCCTGAATAATACGGTCAGACAAGTCTTCAAAAAACAGGCTGCTTTCTTCTTCGTACACATCTAATCCCAGGTAGCCAATCTGCTCGTTTTTTAGTCCCTCAATAGCTGCTTTGGCATCTATCAAAGCTCCTCGTCCAGTATTGATGAGCATCACACCTTTTTTCATCCGACGAATCGTGGCTTCATTAATAATATGATACGTTTGAGGTGTTAGTGGACAATGTAGGGCAATGATATCAGCCGTTTCCAGTAAAGTCGGCAGTGGTACATATTCTACGCCTAGCTGAATAGCTTCTGTATTTTCTGCTAAATCATAGCCTAGTACCCGGCAACCAAAGCCTCCTTTTAGAATGTGAGCTGTGATTTTGCCGATGGTTCCCAATCCTATAATGCCGACAGTTTTTCCATGCAAGTCAAAGCCCATCAGTCCATCCAGTGCAAAATTGCCTTCTTTGACACGATTATAGGCCCGATGTGTTTTTCTGTTCAGTGTCAGTATCATGGCTACGGTATGCTCAGCTACCGCATAGGGTGAATACGCAGGTACACGCACCACTGAAATCCCATATTGCTTACAGCTTTTCAGGTCTACGTTATTGTAACCCGCACACCGCAAGGCAATAAGTTTTATGCCAGCCTGTGCCAGCAGCTGCACCACCTCGGCATCTACTTTGTCATTGACAAAAATGCACACCACTTCAGCCCCCTTTGCCAAAAGAGCCGTCTGCTTGTTCAGGTGTACATCCAAGTACTCAAATGTATACCCTGATGTCTGATTGACAGAGTCAAAAAAACTCTTTTCATAGGAATGTGTACCAAAAAATGCAACTTTCATAGAGATTGATTAGTGTAGGTTGTTAAGTAATTAATTACCATTTGTTGATACTAGTGATGAATGGTTGATTGCCAAATCTTTGAAATTCTAATACCAGAAAAACTTGTTTTATCTTTCTGAGGTCAATATACAGCTTCGGAGGTCATTAACCTATAAGAAACTACAGCAAACTAACTGATAATCATCAGTTTTAGATCCATACAAGATGTAGATGGCGAAATTGACTCTCGGATTTAGAAAACTTTTGTCCGCAAGAGGAAACTTTCTATCTTTCCGTCAGTAATTCATCGCAGCCATACCATCACCGTCTATGTATATTCTTGCCATTGACCAGGGAACTACTAGCTCACGAGCCATTGTATTTGACCAATCAGGAAAAATTATTCAGATTGCCCAGAAAGAATTTAAACAATATTTTCCAAAACCTGGCTGGGTAGAACATGATGCCAATGAAATCTGGTCGTCAGTAGGATCTGTGATTGGTGAAGTATTGTCTACTGTAACAGCACAAAAAATAGCCGCTGTCGGCATTACCAACCAACGCGAAACCACTGTACTCTGGGACAGACGAACAGGTGAACCCATCTGCCCAGCTATTGTATGGCAATCTCGGCAAACTTCTGACATCTGCGATGCATGGAAACAGCAGGGCTATGAAACTGCCGTGCAACAGAAAACTGGACTCCGAATAGATGCCTATTTTTCGGCCAGTAAAATCCGATGGATGCTCAACAACGTACCCGAAGCCCGCACCAAAGCCCAAAATGGCGACCTGGCCTTTGGCACCATTGACACTTGGCTAGTCTGGAAAATGACCCGTGGCAAGGTACATGTCACCGACTATACCAATGCCTCCCGCACGATGCTTTATAACATCCATGAAAAAACCTGGGACACGGAATTGCTACAAATGTTTGATATTCCAGCTTCTCTCCTACCTAATGTGCGTTCCAGTTCAGAGATTTACGGTTATACCACCATGGCCTTTGGCGGCGAAGAAGTTCCTATTGCAGGCATAGCCGGCGACCAGCAGGCAGCCCTGTTCGGACAGGCATGTTTTGAACCCGGAACAGCTAAAAATACCTATGGCACAGGCTGTTTTATGCTCATGAACACTGGATCTAAGGCTGTGACTTCCAAAAGCGGACTGCTCACAACCATTGCCTGGGGCCTTGACAATCAGGTAGAGTATGCCCTGGAAGGAAGTATCTTTGTGGCTGGCTCTGCTATACAGTGGCTTCGAGACGGACTAAAACTGTTGGGTAAAGCTTCTGAAACTGAGAAAATGGCCACCACATTGGCCTCTAATGATGGGGTGTATGTGGTTCCGGCATTTGTTGGGTTAGGAACACCCTACTGGGACAGTCAGGTGCGTGGGGCTATTTTTGGCCTTACCCGTGGCACTGACCGCAACCACCTGGTGCGGGCTACACTAGAAGCCATTGCCTACCAAACCAAAGATGTACTACATGCCATGGAAGAAGACGCAGGCATTGCCCTGAAAAACCTTCGGGTAGACGGTGGTGCGGTGACTAACAGCTTCCTGATGCAATTTCAAAGTGATATTTTGGGTGTACCGGTGCTGCGGCCTATGGTCAATGAAACTACTGCTTTAGGCGCCGCTTATCTGGCCGGACTGGCAACAGGATACTGGAAAAGTCGCCATGAGATTGCCAAACGGTGGCAGATAGAACAGGAATTTACCCCCCAAATGCCCAAAGATCAAGCTGAAAAATTGTATGCAGGTTGGCAAAAAGCCATTGCCGCAGCTCGGATGTTTGTATAAATTTGTTGACTATAGAATTAAAAGCCCGACTGCCAACAGGGTTATAGAATGGACAGGGCTTGTTCATAAAAAATATTTAGGGTATAGGACTTACGCAACATACACAGGTTTCACAGGGCTATACCCTGTGCTATCGTATTACGCCCCTTCAGGGCTTGACGTAGAGTAGTTTGCGTAAGTCCTAAATACAAGAAAACTAATCACTTCAGATACAATGTCTTGAGAAATAATAGTCGCCTGTCACTAAGGGTTTTTTCCACAAAAATACTCTCTAACAAATAACTAGCAGACTTATTTTTCCATACCCTTCCAAATAGATTATGAAAAAAAACCTATTCGCATTCTTTCTGTTTTTTTCCCTTTTCCAGAATCAGATATTTGGGCAAACCCAGCCTGCTATTTCAGGCAATGAACGCAAATGGTGGAAAGAAGCAGTTGTGTATCAGATTTATCCCCGGAGTTTCAAAGACAGCAACGGCGACGGCATGGGCGACCTGAAAGGCATTATTTCCAAGCTGGATTATCTGAAAAGCCTCGGCATTGACGTAGTCTGGCTCAATCCCATTTATAGTTCCCCCAACGACGACAATGGCTATGACATCAGTGACTACCAAAACATCATGAAAGAGTTTGGTACGATGGCCGACTTTGATGCCCTGCTGAAAGGACTACACGCCCGCAACATTAAATTTGTGATGGATGTAGTTGTTAACCACAGCAGCGACGAACACGAATGGTTTAAACAAAGTCGAAGCTCACGCACCAGTCCATATCGCAATTATTACCACTGGTGGAATGCCGATAAAGGCAAGCCGCCCTACCGCTATAGTCTCTTTGACGTGAATCATGATGCCTGGCAATACGACTCTCTCACCAATGCCTACTACCTGCATTATTTCTCCCGCAAACAACCCGACCTGAACTGGGAAAACCCGAAACTACGGCAAGAAATTTATGCCATGATGAACTTCTGGGCAGACAAAGGTGTAGATGGTTTTCGACTAGATGCCTTTCAGTTTGCGTCTAAAGACACTACTTATCCCAAATACCCTGACGGATTCGAGAAGGATTTTATGCAATACTATGCCGTGGGTCCACACTTGCATCAGTACTTGAAGGAAATGAATGAACAGGTGCTCAGCAAACATGATGTGATGAGTGTGGCCGAAGGAGCCGGACGTAACTTTCAGGATGCCCACGATCTGGTAGATGCTGACCGACACGAACTAGACATGGCCTATGCCTTTGATGGTGTGGGCATTGCTCAGCCAGAAGGTTACAAGCTACTGACACTCAAGCAGGTATTTAGTCGCTGGGACAGTACCTTTGCCCAAAAAGGCTGGCTGTCTATCTTTCTGGCTAACCACGACCAAGCCCGACTAGTAACCCGGTTTGGCAATGATACGCCTGCTTTCAGAGAAGTCTCTTCTAAAATGCTGACTACCTTTCTGCTTACCATGCGAGGTACACCCTACTATTATAATGGCGACGAACTGGGCATGACCAACATCCGGTTTAACCGTATTGAAGACTACCAAGATGTAGCCACCCTCAACGAATACGCATACCAAAAAAACCACGGCGGTGATCTAAAAAAATTCTTGGAAACCAATAAGTTTGCCAGCCGCGACAATGGCCGTACACCTTTCCAGTGGAATGCTACAACTAACGCAGGCTTCACGACAGGCAAACCATGGCTAAAAATAAACCCCAACTACCAGACTATCAATGCCGAAACCCAGGAAAAAGACCCACATTCACCCTTAAACTATTTCAAAAAAATGGTGGCCCTACGGAAATCTAATCCAGTGTTGGTCTACGGAAAATATACCCTACTGGACAAAGACAATCCGTCGGTATATGCCTATACCCGTGAACTAGACGGAAAGAAACTGCTGGTACTGCTCAACTTTACAACCAAACCAGCCCAGGCTATGATTCCTTTGGATATGACTCAAGCAAAGCCGCTGACTACGAATTACAAAGACATGCCCGTAAAAAACATCACCCAGTCGCAGGTGACCTTACGGCCATATGAAGCATTAATTTATCAATGGTGACTCTTTTCAGGGAAGGCTTCGCTTAAAGGTTAAGTCTTCCCTGAAAAAATCCCCTTCTACATACCTGTATGTACATGGTTCAATAGAAGCTTGTCAATGATTGAGGTGTTGTTCAGCCAATTAAATATTCTATTTTTACCCCTTGAACTATTACACTCTTAAGCCATTTAACCATTAAGCCTCAGATATGGACAACCAACAAGCCTACAACCAATGGGCCGATAGCTACGACCAAATAGAAAATAAAACCCGTGACGTGGAGGCCCAAGCTCTGCGAACCGTTTTTTCCCGTCTGCACATGCATGACAAAGAAATACTAGAAATTGGTTGTGGCACAGGCAAAAATACAGCGTGGCTACTCACCAAAGCTGCACAAGTCACCGGGGCTGATTTTTCGGAAGAAATGCTAGCCAAAGCCCGTGCAAAACTCACCGATAGCCGTGCAAAGTTTCTTCAACTGGATTTGCGGCAACCCTGGAACCTGCCTGACCATTCATTTGAGCTAATTACCTGTAGCCTGGTGCTGGAACATATCGAAAATATCGGCTTTGTGTTTCAGGAAGCCAACCGGGTACTCAAACCTAATGGACTGTTTTACATCGGTGAACTGCATCCATCCAAGCAATACACTGGCACCAAAGCCAAATTTGACACGGGCACTGAAGGCATCTTTGAGTTGGAATGTTTTGTACACCATATATCTGATTTCTTTAATGCTGGCCGAAAAGCTAGTCTGGAATGTGTAGACCTCCAAGAATGGTTCGACGCCGACGACCGCACTACCATACCCCGCATTCTGAGCATGGTATTTCAAAAAATGGATGAACTGTAGAGGCGAATAAACTATTTGCCCGATGTCCAGACAACCGAACGTTAGGGAATTGTCACACATAGTTGCTAGGAATTCTAAATGGTTGAAGTGTTTACTGCCATTCAAGAAAAGAAAAAGGGCGAATATGATTCGCCCTTTTTCTTTTCTTGTTTTAGAAGCTTCTTAAAATAACGTGAGTTCTGGATAAAAGCCCATGTATGTGGGGGCGAATAATATTTGCCCCCACCGTTCCAGACAAACGCCGTTAACGTGTCAAACACCGTTGAATCGCATTCCAAGTCAATCGTTCGGTTTGGAAACACCTGGGCGAATGTGAGTCGCCCCTACATGGGCTCAACAATGGGCATACATATAATCTGACTATCAGATATTTAACACTGGTCTTATCCAGAACTCACGTTAAAATACCATCTGCTGTTCATCAGCAGTAGGTCCATAGCTGACTGGTACAGGTACATCCAACAACCGCAGGTATACACCTAGTTGTGCCCGATGGTGAATAAGCTGGCTTAGGCTATGGCGTACATTCTCATGCTTAGGCGACTGGATAAAAATTTGCTCCCCGTCCCGCATCGTCCAGTTTTCCAGCAACAGTTCTTCGGTAGCTGCTTGCAGTTCTTTTTGGGCATAGGCTAGGTTTTCTTCCATAAACGTCAGCAGTTCCGCATTGGAAGGAAGCTGCTTGGGCTCGTAAGGCATTGTAGCAAAATCCAGTTCGCTGGTTGTCAGAATAGACCCGATCCAACCAATTACCTCAGCTACGTGGGCAGCTAGTACACTAAGCTTCATGCTTTTGTCGTGCGGCTGCCAGTCGTATTGGTCTTCTGGCAGACGTTGAAACATAGTACGAGTGATTTGAGCTTCCATTTCCAGCTCTTTGAGAAATATAGGAATCAGGTTCATAAAAAATAGGGGTTTTAATGTTCGATACAAAGATCAACCCCACTAGTGACAACCCTATGTCAGTAGGGTTAAGAAAAATCTGAACCATAATTTTCCAGATTTAAGAATTACCTTGATTAGCTGTTTCTCTCCTCATTCACGCATAACGAAAACCACCCGATTTGCTTAGACAGATCACTCACCTTCCCTCTCTACTTTTTTTCATTGTCCGATTATTTTGAAAAACATTTTCAATCAAAATTATTTTAAAATCTTGACAATCAGACGGATAAAAACAATCAAGCTAATCCTTAAATCTAAAAAATCAAGGTTTAGAAACTTTTTTTCCACTACGCAAATAGACTGCGTACACCTCGCCGTACCTTTGTATCATCACATGCAGGTCAAGTATACGTTACTTCTACACTCTCTTCCAAAGAATCAACGTTTCCAATTACCTGTGTGTGTCACGAAGCAGTAGCTCAGTGGTTAGAGCACCAGACTTTAAAAAGCTTTTGAATTACCTTTTTCTGGGTCAACAAATGCTTACTTCTCTGGGATCTGGGGATCGTGGGTTCGAATCCCACCTGCTTCACTAAAGTTGGGTCAATGGCGACTTACTTCTCTTTTTCTGAAACAAAAAACAGTCGCCTCATTACCCGCTTTGTTATTACTATTCATTGACTACACTATGAAAACTCTATTACAGGTAAGTTTGCGTCAGAAAGCGGTGTTCATTGCCCAAAACGAGGTTAATACCGAACGTACTACCCTAACACACAGTGCCTCTATGCTGGTAGCCAACCTGGCAAAACTAGGTTTTGGCGTATCCGAACCGTTGCTGCATGCCCTCAACCATACCACCCCCAAGTTTCAGTCCGATCTGTTACAGACCTTTCGTACAGTAATGGGTGTAAACAAAAACTGGACACCACTGGTAAAAGGCTGGGATACACCCACCAACGAAACCGTTCTGGATCATATCACAACCTTTTTTGCGAATGTATTTCAGAAATCTGGTACTCAACTGGCATGTGGGCATATCATCCCGCCTCAGACATTTCCGCTAGACCGATACACTGGATGTCCATTCTGTGGCACACCCTTTCAGTTTGGAAAAATTGAGAAATATGGCCAGGGAAGTAAATTAAAAATACTGGAACTCTGGACAGAAACAGACGCAGAAGCTTTCTTCAAAGATCTGTTAACGTCCAAAACAGCCCTAGATGCTACCCAGATAGATAGCCTGAAAATCCTATTGGCACAATTGCCGCTGCCAGCAGTTTCTATAGGTATGAAAGAGACGCTGATGACGGTGATTGACCTGTATATTGCGCAGCATGAGCCAGAAAAAGCTCAGTCTCTGTTCACGTCTCCGACGGATATTATGCGGTATCTGTGGTACAAGCATACAGGTTTTCTGCAAATCATCGAACCTAAAACCATTGCCAAACGTCAGAAAAACAACCATCGTCACATCCATGTGATGTCCAGCAACAGTGCCGCTGCCAAACTGAAATCAAAGACAGATCTGAAGCTGAAATATTCCCGCAAGGAATGTATAATGGTAGCAGCATGGTTGAATCATCTGCCACAAGATGCCAATCGCATCTGCGAAATGATGCACCCAAAACGAGGCATGTGGGTGCGGTTTATCCGTGCCTTGCGGCTGGCCGAATACAGCAAACGCCCTGGCTTTGAGAAGCTTCGGGAGGTGATGGACTTGTTCTATACCCAGCTGTACGACGTATGGCAGGGACGGGTACAATACTACCGCATGCGTGCAGATGCTGACCGTACCTTGGCTTTATTGAAGCAGCGTCCAGGACTGTTTGCCCGTTCGTTGTTTGCCAATATGCTCTGGTTTGGTGAAGAACCAGTAGTAGCTGCCTTTGCCGAAGTGGTAGACAAGCTGCCTGCCCGTCTGGTGTTTACGTTGGCAATGTATGCAGAAAACTATTTCTCCCGTACCGAAAACCGTATAACCAAACCATTGGGAGGTGTGAGTAAGTCTGTTCCTGCCAATGCGTTGTTGTCTGTCTATGATGATGCCCAGCTAAACGCTATGAAAGCGGCTGTAGAAGACTTGTGTATTGTAGCCATGCAGAAACGTTTTGCGGTTCAGCGAACAACCAGCCAAACGATCTACATTGACCCAGTTTTGTTCCGAATGCCCGTTTCCATTGGCGACCGCAGTGACAACGTACAAGACCTGCCGTCGGCTCTGATGGGAACCCGCTTTGCGGTGGAAGGTGACACCATACGGCTGTTTATGCAATGGGGCACAGGCTTGCCTGCCCAGCATATGGATATGGACTTGAGCTGCTACATTACCTACAACCATGCAATGTCAGAGTTTTGTTCCTTTAGACATTTGACAGCCACTGGATGTAAGCATAGTGGAGACATACTAAGCATTCCTGACAAAGTAGGTACTGCCGAATACATTGAAATCAATATGAATCAGCTACGCAAAGCCAAGGCTACATACGTGATGTTTGCCTGCAATGCTTATAGCAACGGTTCCCTGACTCCCAACCTGACTGTAGGTTGGATGAACAGCAAATTTCCGATGAAAATTTCGGCAACTACTGGCGTGGCCTATGATCCATCCTGTGTACAGCACCAAGTACGCATCACCAACAAGCTAACCAAAGGTTTGGTGTTTGGGGTACTGAATGTAGCCCGTCAGGAAATAGTTTGGCTAGAAATGCCCTTCGCTGGACAGGTAGTACAGAATATAAGTACCAAAACCATTGAAGCCCTGCTCCAAAAACTGGACAGCAAGCTCAGTATAGGTGCTTTGCTACGCGTCAAAGCCGAAGCCCAGAAACTAACCGTCCAGGACACCCCTAACGCCGACGAGGTATACACGGCAAGTTGGGCTGCTAATACAGCGGCAGTGACGCAGTTGCTGGTGGATTGAGTTTGTGAAAAGTTATTGGTTGTACATGCCAGGTTTATGTACTTGTTGGCTACCTCAAATAAAAATAGCTGATTGAAAAATGGTTCAATAGTTTAGAATCTACACTCTATCCATTGAACCATTTGACAATCAACCATTCAATCATTTTTTTCTATTTCTTCAGCACCTTGGCAACTGTATCACCGATCAGGGCCGGAGAGTCTACTACGTGCAGGCCACATTCACGCATAATACGCATTTTGGCTTCTGCCGTATCATCAGCCCCACCAATGATAGCTCCTGCATGCCCCATCCGACGGCCTTTGGGGGCTGTCTGTCCGGCAATGAATCCAATGACAGGCTTTTTATTTCCATTGGCTTGAATCCAGCGGGCAGCATCGGGCTCGTAACTTCCTCCAATTTCACCAATCATTACGATGGCATCTGTATCTGGGTCATTCATCAGCATTTCTACGGCTTGTTTGGTAGAGGTTCCGATAATGGGGTCACCTCCAATACCAATGGCTGTAGAAACACCATAACCAGCCTTCACAATCTGATCGGCTGCTTCATAGGTAAGGGTACCTGATTTGGAAACGATACCAACTTTACCTGAGGTGAATACAAAACCAGGCATAATACCTACTTTGGCTTCACCAGGCGTAATGACACCCGGACAGTTAGGGCCAATCAGCACAATACCTTTTTTCTTCACAAATTCTTTGACCGGAATCATATCCCGTACCGGAATGCCTTCGGTAATGGTAATAATTACTTTGATTCCAGCTTCTGCTGCTTCCAGAATGGCATCTGCGGCAAAGGCAGGAGGTACAAATATAATAGACACATCTGCTGCAGTACTTTCCACCGCTTCGCGTACAGTGTTAAATACAGGGCGTTCTAGATGCGATGAGCCTCCTTTACCTGGTGTTACCCCTCCTACCACATGGGTACCATACTCGATCATTTGCTGGGCATGGAAGGTACCTTCTGAACCGGTAAAGCCTTGTACAATTACTTTGGAATTTTTATTGACTAAAACACTCATCGGATTCGGGGGAAATTAAGGTTAAAAATGAAGATGCGGCAAAAATAGAAGGAAATCAGAGAAGTAAAAACACTTCCTACAAAAAAGGGAAAAATCTGCTCGAAAAGAATGCGTCATGACTGGATTTCTACAGCCATGACGCATTCTTATTTTTACTTATTATTTTACACAAAAAGTTTCTCCCTTATTTTAATATTATAAGTATTTACCATCAAGATACTATAGATTACAGGCCCACATAGCAGGCATAAAAACGAAAAACAAGGCAGCTCAAATAAAAACACAACAAATTGACTATCAAAGCTATGTACAAAACACTTCTTTTACTTTCTTAATACAAGACGTAATTATTCTTTTTAAAAGAATATATTTTTTTCTTTGATATATCAAAAATTTATATTTGATTCAGGCCTCATTTTTCACCACAAACTATAACCTAATCTTGTCTTATGACACACAAACTACGTATGTTTGCGGCAGCTTGTTGTTTCGGAGTATTTTCTCTGACAACTGCCCTAGCTCAGATTGATGGCACTACCCTTCAAGTACCCATTCGCTCTGAATCTACCCCAGCTCCAGCCAAATCTAATGTTTCTGACGATTTACTTTTATTGGAGAAAGAATACACATCCGCTTCATCTGGCCGGCTGCGAGCAGGAAGAGAAGGTTTAGGCTCTTCCCAGTCACTTTTACAGATTTATGGAGACAAAGTAGTAGTAGATGCGGTATCTAAAGATGCTAATCCAGACGCTTTGGCCGCTCTACTAGAAGCCCAAGGCATGGAAATATCAGGCATATTTGGCCGGGTTATTTCAGGTTTTATGCCTATCAAGTCGCTGAGTTCTTTACAACAGATTGTTGGGCTGCAATATGCTTCGCCTGCGTATGCCCCCTATTCTAATGTAGGGGTAGTAACGAGCCAGGCTGATACAGCCATGCGTGCTAATATCGCTAAAAGCAGATTTGGGGTCGATGGCCTGGGTGTAAAAATTGGGATCATGTCTGACAGTTACAACAACCGGGGTGGTGCTCCTACTGGTGTAACCAATGGCGACCTGCCCGGCCCTGGCAACCCAAACAATTACCTAAAACCTGTACAGGTGTTATTAGACATGACTAGTGGTGGCTCAGATGAAGGTCGTGCCATGGCCGAGCTGATCCACGACGTAGCACCAGGTGCCGAACTGGCCTATTATACCGCTTTCAATGGACAAGCAAGTTTTGCCCAAGGTATTGGCAAACTAGCAGATGCCGGATGTAAAGTTATCGTAGACGATATCATCTACTTTGCAGAACCTATGTTCCAGGATGGGATCATTGCCCAAGCTGTAGATAAAGTCAAAGAAAGAGGCGTGTCCTATTTCTCTTCTGCTGGTAATCAGTCACGGTTGTCGTATGAAAGCGACTACCGCCCTACAGGAAACAACCCGCGAGATACCACACTGGGCATTGCACACAATTTCGCTGCCTATTCCAATCCGCCCTTGTACTACCAACCTATCAGTATTCCCAGAGGAAGCCGGGTTATTTTCTCCTTTCAGTGGGATCAACCCTCGTTTACGGCTTCTGGCGTAAAAGCTCAGACAGACATGGACATCTATATTATAGATGCTGCAACAGGAAGAATTGTAGCGTCTGGCGAAAGCAACAACTTGTTAAGTGGTGACCCTATTGAAGTGTTTGCTTATACCAATTCGACTACTGGTACCCTATTCAATGTCTTTATCACCAATTATGCAGGCCCGAATCCTCGTCGCCTGAAATATGTCATGTACGGCCCGGGACAGTTTGTAGCCAGTACGCCTTCTGTACCAGGTATCCTGAGTTCAACGGCTATAGGTCACTGCAACGCAGCAGGTGCCATAGCCGTTGGGGCAGCTCCTTTTTATAGTACACCTGCCTATGGCGTAAACCCGCCCGTAGTAGAAAGTTTCTCTTCTATGGGTGGCTGTCCAATCTTCTTTGACAAAGCGGGTAACTCTGTCGGATATGTGGTTCGTGCCAAACCCGAAATCACTGCTACTGATGGAACCAATAATTCCTTCTTTGGTGCAGATAGCCCACGGGATACGGATACTTATCCGAACTTCTTCGGTACCTCAGCCGCAGCCCCACACGCCGCAGCTGTAGCCGCTCTGATGATCGAAGCCAGCAAAAGCCCCTCTGGCATGTCTCCAGACTATGTGAAAGGTACACTGGCTTACACGGCTGTAGATATGGATGATCCGTATACAGCAGGTTTCCAGACTGGTTTTGACTATGTGACAGGCTTTGGCCATGTGGATGCAGAAAAAGCTGTAGCAACCGTAGCTGTCATTCCTAACTATGTGACAAACCTGGGACTGATGGCGATGTGTTCTGCCACACCTGAGACTAGCCGTAACTGGAAAATCACGAACCCAAATCCATTCAATGTACGGATTATGTGGGAAATCTTCGGAACTACCCAGAAAGGTGAACTCATTGCGCTGCCTGGCGAAACCATGCTTTCGACCATGACTGTAGCAGGTATGAATACACTGGTGCTCAGCTGGAAAGATGCCAGTGGAATGGTAGTGAAAAATACCCAGGCATCCTCTGATGCCAGTTGCACCAGTGCTGCTCGTGGAACTATTGCCGCTGCACAGACTAGCCAGAACTTCAACATCCTATCGACTTATCCGAACCCAACTTCTGGTAAAATCAATATTCTCTATACCAGAGCCAACAACAATGCCTTGCAAGTACGTCTCTTTAACCTCAATGGTCAGCAGATCTACAACCGCATCCATGTGGCTCAAATCAACAACAGTGAAGTGAGTGTGGATGCGTCTAACCTGCCTACTGGCATGTACATCTTGCGGGTCAGACAAGGCAATGAGGAGAAAACGGTCAAGTTTATGAAACACTAATCGTTTCGTTTTATATTACTCTTTTTGCATAGCCCGACTCTATCGGGCTATGTCTTTTTTTAATTAACAAGTACTTAGGAGCTTTTAAATACGCTGTTTAATTAAGTTAAGTAACATTTTACAAATGGCAGGTATTTTAAGAAACTGCCCATAAAAACTTAACAGGCACAGACCAGATAAGAAGCTGTTCTGTTTTGTCATTTTTGACAACTATTTTGCCATCAAATAGCTAGTCAACTAGATTAAGCATCTGATAGTCAATCAGAAAAACATCATGCATTTTAAAACACAGCCTAAAATTCATTAAAAGCATGTTTTTTTTAATTGACTGATAATGAGTTACGTGTTTTTATTTTAAGCATCTGTCTATCTTTGAAACCTACCTAAATTAGATAGCTCAGAAGAGAGTCTACACCTGATAGCGAAAACCCATTACTAAACGAGAATTTACTATTATTAATTTGGCAAAATAACTAATTTGACAAATATAATTCCTCAACATGTCCTAGACAGTACACTAGGAGCTTTTAAATAAGTATGACACACTGACAATCAGGCACTAAAAGCAACATTCTGAAACCAAAACACGATCAATTGACTTCCCTATTTTGATTTTTTATTTTGTAGGCATATTTTCTTCGCTTTATGCATAAAACAGAAATAGTATTTTTTTTTATCGAAAAAACAGTTTTTTTTTTGATATTTGTTCATTTTGTACTTTCTTGAGCACGCTTTAGTTTTTCACCACAAACAAAACCTAAATATTCACATGACACACAAACTACACATGTTTGCGGCAGTCTGTTGTTTGGGGCTAGCCTCTCTGACTACCGCTGTAGCCCAGATTGACGGTTCTCCATCCTTACAAGTACCCGTTAAAGTTCAGTCTATTCCTACAATCAGCAAGTCTAATGTTTCAGACGATCTGTTGGCCCTTGAAAAAGATTATAAGACCGCTAGCGGCCGTCAACGTTCAGGCAAAGTAGGTTTTCAGGCCAATAATATTCTGCTACAAGTATATGGCAACAAAGTTATTATAGATGTTGTTGCCAAGGAAGGTGAAGCCGAAACGCTTGTTGCCGCCTTACAGGAAAAGGGAATGGAAGTAACTGGTACATTTGGACGAGTAATATCGGGTTTCATGCCTATCAGTAGCCTGGGGTCGTTGCAAGCAGTTACTGGACTGCAATATGCAGCACCTGCCTACAAACCCACAACCAATGTAGGCGTTATCACCAGCCAAGGTGATGTAGCCATGCGTGCCAACATCGCTAAAACTACTTTTAAAGTAGATGGTTTAGGCGTAAAAATCGGTATCCTTTCTGATACCTATAATAGTCTAGGTGGTGCTCCTGCTGGTGTAACCAACGGCGATCTGCCGGGTCCTGGTAACCCCAACAATCACCTAAAACCTGTACAGGTTCTTTCCGACCTGCCAAATGGTTCAGATGAAGGTCGTGCCATGGCCGAGCTGATCCATGACGTAGCACCAGGTGCAGAACTGGCCTATCATACTGCTTTTTCAGGTCAAGCTGGCTTTGCCCAAGGCATTGTGAAACTGGCAGATGCTGGATGTAAAGTTATCGTAGATGATGTAATATACTTTGCTGAGCCTTTCTTTCAAGACGGGATTATTGCCCAAGCAGTAGACCAAGTCAAAGAAAGAGGCGTGTCCTATTTCTCTGCTGCTGGTAACAGTGGCCGTGCCTCTTACGAAAGCGACTACCGCCCTACAGGTGACAATCCAATTGATGCTACATTAGGTATTGCACACAATTTTGCTGCGTATGCTAGTCCTGCTACGTATTTCCAACCTGTATTTATTCCTCAGGGTGGACAAATGATTCTTTCGTTTCAGTGGGATAATCCTTTCTTCTCTGCGTCTGGTGTAAAATCTCAAACAGATATGGACATCTATCTGATAGATGTAGACGGAAATATCGTTGCAGCAGGTGCCAATGACAATATTGCCAGCGGCGATCCAGTAGAAGTATTTGGCTATGAAAATGATACCGAAAGTGAGACTTTCTTTGTCATGATTACAAACTATGCGGGTCCAAATCCTCGTCGCTTGAAATATCTTAACTTTGGTGATGGAGCTTTCTATAACACTACCCCTCCAATTCCTGGTATTCTGAGTTCTACCCTAGTAGGCCATGCCAATGCTGCTGGTGCTGTAGCTGTAGGTGCAACTGCATTCTTTAATTCGCCTGCATTTGGTCTCAACCCTCCAGTAGTTAATGGTTTTTCTTCCCTGGGTGGCTGTCCAATCTTCTTTGACAAAGCGGGTAACTCTGTCGGATATGTGGTTCGTTCCAAACCCGAAATTGTAGCAACAGATGGAGCGAATACCTCTTTCTTTGGTAATGATGTGACACAGGATGCAGATACACTTCCAAACTTCTTCGGTACCTCAGCCGCAGCCCCCCACGCCGCAGCTGTAGCCGCTCTGATGATCGAAGCCAGCAAAAGCCCCTCTGGCATGTCTCCAGACTATGTGAAAGGTACACTGGCTTACACGGCTATAGATATGGATCATCCAAACATAACAGGTTTTCAGACAGGTTTTGATTACAGAACTGGCTTTGGCCATGTAGATGCCGAAAAAGCTGTAGCAACCGTAGCTGTCATTCCTAACTATGTGACAAACCTGGGACTGATGGCGATGTGTTCTGCCGCACCTGACACTAGCCGTAACTGGAAAATTACGAACCCAAATCCATTCAATGTACGGGTGATGTGGGAAATCTTCGGAACTACCCAGAAAGGTGAACTCATTGCGCTGCCTGGCGAAACCATGCTTTCAACCATGACTGTGGCAGGTATGAATACACTCGTGCTCAGCTGGAGTAATGCCAGTGGAATGGTAGTGAAAAATACCCAGGCATCCTCTGGTGCCAGTTGTACCAGTGCTGCTCGTGGAACTATTGCTGCCGCACAGACTAGTCAGGACTTCAACATCCTATCGGCTTATCCGAACCCAACTTCTGGTAAAATCAGCATTCTCTATACCAATGGAGAAGCTAAAAATCTGCAAGTACGTCTGTTCAACATCAACGGTCAGCAGCTTTACAACCGTCTGCACATCAACCAGATCAACAACAGCGAAATCAGTGTAGATGCCTCTGCACTGCCTGCAGGTCTGTATCTGTTGAAAGTAAAACAAGGACAAAGCGAGAAAACGGTTAAAGTTGTGAAGCAATAAAACGTTTGGAAGAAACCTTCCATCGTTACCCTATTTACCCAGACCCCGGCCTTTGTCGGGGTTTGGTGTTTTTAGCCCCATATACACCAAAGAGAACTCTCCACTGTTTGCCTGACAGAAACTGTTAAAAGTTCTTAATTTCTTCCGCTGACTGTTTTTTTGTCTTATCTTTCCTTCCGTTTTTCGTCCAGTGTAAAACAGGCCGTTGTTGTTTACAGATGTGAAGAAACTTAAGCTAGGATGTATTTCATGCAAAAAAGACCTGTATTTTATAGAATTCTCTTATTCCTGGGCGTAGGATTGGTATGTTCGTCCTGCTTGGTGGGTCGTTTTGTCTGGTATAATTTCTCAGGTATTACCGATTATAAAATTTTCCCCTCTCGTTCTCTTCCAGCCAGTACCACCCCTTTTCGATTTACAGAAGTACCAGACCAGTCGCAGGCAGCTTTGAGGAATATTAACCTCCCATATCTAGACAGCCTACTCATACATACCCCAACAGTGGCCTTTCTCATTATCCGCAATGATTCATTGCTGTTTGAGAAGTATTATCACAACTATACCCAACAGTCAACAGTAGCCTCTTTTTCAATGGCTAAATCCTATACATCGGCTCTGATTGGCATAGCATTGCAGGAAGGACACATCCGAAGCATTGATGATAGCATTACGGCCTATATTCCAGAACTGGCTTCCCGCAAAGGCTTTAATCAGATCACCGTCCGGCATCTGCTACAAATGACATCCGGTATACGGTCGTCTGAAAGTTATGTATTGCCTTTCAGCTCAGCTTCTAAACTTTACTACGGACGTAAGCTCCGCTCCTACCTGAGTCACCTCAAAATAGCCTATGCTCCTGGTACTCGTTTTGCTTATGCCAGTATTAATACGCAACTACTAGGGCTGATTGTAGAACGGGCAACCAAAAAAACAGTAACCGACTATATGAATGAAAAAATCTGGAAACACCTTGGCATGGAATACGACGCAAGTTGGAGCATAGATAAGAAAAACAATGGCCTGGAAAAAACTTTCTGCTGTATCAACGCCAAAGCCCGTGATTTTGCCAAATTTGGTCGTCTATATCTGCACAAGGGCAGCTGGAACGGCCAACAACTGGTACCTGCAACCTGGGTCGAAACCTGTACCCGAATAGATACTACCGCCGGAGCCGCTTGGTATTATCACTACCAATGGTGGCACACCACCAAACGACAGAATAACCTGTTGGCCAATGGCTTTCATGGCCAGTACATCTATGTCAATTTCAGCAAAAATCTGGTAATTGTACGATTAGGAAAAAATCCCGGCAAAAATGTCTCTTGGGCACGGGTATTTGAGCAGCTGGCCGCCCGGCTATAAAATTCGTTTCTGCAAACTGAAATCCGGTATAATTTTCCATTCCTGACAGCATAGGCATTTTCAGGCGTGAGGTTATAGAAGACTTTGGAAAAAACCCATCCGTTCGTTTCTTTTTTTGTTAAATTCTTACATTTTCGTTGAAGCTTATACACTTTTATTCTTCCAGTATCAGCAAAAAACTGATATTCAATTTACTATCCATCCTTTCAAGATCTATTTCCGAGACTTACCAGCAGCTACTAGCCCCCCCTACAGAGCTATTTTCTATCAAAAACATACCCTGACAGCTTTGAATTTAAAAAAAATTACCTCCTCCATCGGTTATCAACACCTTATAAAATTTACTTTTTATAGATAAAAATCTATTAAATACTGTACTCTAGCTCTCAAAAACCATGAAACGTATCCTTATACATCTGTTATCCTGCGTATTATTAAGTGCAGCTTTAATAATCAGTGCCATTACCTACAGTTAACGCAAGTGATGGACAAGAAGAAGAATTACAATCCTTTAGAGCATATTTTGGGGTTTTATTTGGTCTTACGTCAGGATTATTTATAAAAATTCTGTATAATTAAAAATAAAAACCGATGAGCCAATGATTCAATATTGGCTCAAAAACAGTTGTTTCATACTCGAAAAAATAAGACATCTTCACATAAAATTTAATTTTGCTTAAATCTTATGTGCCATAGAAAATTCCCAAACAGGCTCGGAATCTGGTTAATAAACCTGGTAACACCCCTGTAGAATTAGGCCTAACAGGTGACATTCTCTCTCACTGTGTGTTTGTTTTTATACGACTGATTTTTACCTTTGAGAAGTGATAATCACTGTCTGGTATGCCCTCCATAGACATTCAAACTATTTTACCCGCCAATACTTGGCCAATCCGGCAAGCTGTGATGTGGCCTGACAAAAATCTGGACTACGTCCAGCTCCCCGACGATGCTAATGGTATTCACTTTGGCCTCTATACTGACCAGCAGCTGGTTTCAGTAGTATCACTCTTTATTCAGGAGTCCAAAGCTCAGTTCCGGAAATTTGCCACCCTGACCACCGAACAAGGCAAAGGCTATGGTTCCCAGCTCCTGACCTACCTGATCTCTACTGCCACTCAGTATCCTATTTCGATACTCTGGTGCAATGCCCGAACCAGCAAAGCAGCTTTCTATGAGAAATTCGGGTTTATCCAAACCTCCCGAGCGTTTGTTAAAGACGGGATTTCGTATGTAGTCATGGAAAAACACCTGCCGCCACTCGCCTAATCTGTCTCCAATTTAGAGAATTCACCTTCTATAATCTACTGATAATCAAAAGATTCATCATCTCCTGAATATAAGATTAAATTATTCGTATTGAAAATATTTTCAATAAATTTTGAAAATTCAAAACTATAGATTATTTTTGTATCATTAAATCAGACAAACAAAAACCTATGAATACGCTGGCGTACATCCTCTATCTGGCAATCACGTATTGGGTAACGGTACACGTAGGACTACGGTTTTACAGGTATGGACGGGTGTATATGCTGTCGTTGTTTCAAGGCGAAGAAACTATGACAGATACCGTAAACCGACTGTTGCTGGTGGGATATTATTTACTAAATCTGGGCTATGCAGCTGTGATGATCCATTTTTGGCAGCACATCGTCACTTGGGCAGAGTTACTGGCTAGTCTGTGTACCATGACAGGTACTATCTTGTTAAGTCTGGCACTGATTCACTTCTGCAACATGGCCGTTATCTGGCTGGTCAGTCGAAAAAATAGTCATTCGTAACGTGTTGAAAACTAGTGTACAATCAGCTAAAAATTCAATCACGAAACAAGCCGCATAATTTATACAACAAAAAACACTCTATTTTATATAACCATCTCTAAAATCTATATCGGCCAGACAAAACACCATTAAAATCAATTATTTACATAAAATTTTTCTTTTCTAAACAATCCAATTATTCACTACACGTATCTATTCTATATGGAAACCTCTCTAATTTTTATCGCCTATCTTATTTATTTACCTGTGGTTCTGGTGCTTACCTGGTATGTGGCCCATGTACTGTTTAAAAACAGCCAAGTGTTTATGCTGGACATTTTCCACGGAAAAAATGACATTGCCCTCTCCACCAACAAGTTATTTGAAGTTGGATTCTATCTGCTGAACATAGGTTTTGCTTTATTAATTATGGAGATCAGCAGTGTTATAGCTACCAGCCAAGCAATGCTGGAGATACTAAGTCTGAAAATAGGTGGCTTTAGTATCTATCTAGGCCTGATGCTGTTTATAAACCTGTACCTGTTTTTCAGGGGCAGAAAAATTTCCAAACAACGTGCCCAAACCTTTACCCCTCCAGCTGATTTGTAAGAAAATGGGTGAATAGTCCCCCTATTGAAACTTTCGTGAATACCCCACACAGTTCTGTTACTGGACAACACAGTTGCACCATTCATTGAAATTAGAGTATATGTGGGTATTTTCTGTGGTTAAACAAGTAAAGGAACGTGAGTTATGGATAAAAGCCATGTGCGGGCGAATGTTATTTGCCCGCACCATTGCGAACAAACACCGTTGACCTATCAAACGCCGCTCAACCGCTCCAAGTCAACCATTCGGTTTGGAAACATCTATCGCCCCTACAGGTGCTCACTAATAGGCATACATATAATCCGACTATCAGGTATTTAACCCTGTATTTATCCATAACTCACGTTATATTAAGAATACGCAGTGATAAATTAAAATTAGTATTAGCTGGACAGGGCTTGTTCATAAAAAAAAAGAGGTATTTATTGACCGTCATTGCGAGCTTGCGAAGCAATCTCCTAAGCACAGGCTAGGCAAAAAGTGTCTCTCCATAGGCTCGGTTTGGAGAAAAAATCACCCGAAACAGAGCTTTTCGTCTTTGGGGATTGCTTCGCAAGCTCGCAATGACGCATTTATTTTTTTTATGAACAAACCCTGTAGCTGGACTTTAGGCTTTTTCAAATCCCGAAAGACCAGCTTAGGTACCCACATACACAAATCTATCCCGTCTAAAGTATATTTCTATTGCGCCTATGGCTCGCATACGTAAAATAAACGCATAAAACCTGCCATAGCTCCTCTACGACCGATGTATCCAAAAAAATCAAAAAAGCTTCTTTCAAATACGGTAACCTGTTCAAGTGAAATACCCATTTACTAGAAAATGCAATGAATCTAACATACATGCAAGCCTTATCAAGCCATAAAAGCAGTAAAATATTGAAATGCATACCCATCTCACCACCAAAAGCTTTGACAAAAAAAATCTAGTGAACATGTTGGATATATAAATAAAAACCCCTTTTTTAGGAGTAGCTAAACAGGCTTTTATTGGTTTAAATGATGTGCTATATATTGGAAGCTCCGTCAAAAAAATCCTGAAAGGAAAGCCCAAACCTATAAAGATAAAATGGGTATCAAACGATTTGTAACTGAGAGGAATGCTGATAGATTTATACTACTGGCTAATCCTACAAAGGTGGCAGATATATCGAAAATAAACGCAGGTTTTAATCCATAACTGCAAAGGTTGCGTTTATACAAATGTTGTGTGCTATTTTACGACCAAACACAAAATCACTATCAATAACAAATTGAAATATGAATAACGAACTATACGAAAACGAAAAAGTAGAATTATCTCAACAAAATAATGAAACTGCCATTAAGTTGACAAACGATGAAATTAACGAAAAATATAAAAAAGGTGAAGTAAGAATTATTACTGAACAAGCTCGTTATCCATTAAACACAATTGTTAATATGGTAAACAGTGATGATTATATTCTAAACCCAGAATTTCAAAGACGACATAGATGGGATGCAACTAGAAAATCTAAATTAATTGAGTCGTTTATTATGAATGTTCCTATTCCTCCGATTTTTCTTTATGAAAGAGAATATTCAGTTTATGAAGTAATGGATGGACTGCAAAGATTAACTGCAATTTCACAATTTTATGAAGACAGATTTGCACTACAAGATTTAGTAGAATGGAAAGAATTAAACGGTTTAAAATATTCACAATTACCAGAACAGATAAAAAAAGGAATTGACAGAAGATATATTTCCTCAATAATTTTATTGCAAGAAACCGCTAAATCAGAAACAGAAGCTAATAGATTAAAACAATTGGTTTTTGAGAGAATAAATAGTGGTGGTGAAAAATTAAAAGCTCAAGAAATCAGAAATGCTTTATTTCCAGGTGGTCTAAACAACTTAACTATAAGCTTATCACGTAACAAATATTTTTGCAAATTATGGGATATTCCAGAACCTGATCAAACAGAACTAACAACAGGACAAGCTAGACAAGAAGTAATTGAAGACAAATATTTGGTTCTTCCGTACCTTTAGCGCAAAAAAAGATATAATACAGAGATGGACAATCAAACAATAGAAGTTTTATTAGGCTTTTCCGAGCTACAAGTATGTGAAGTGGAGTTACAAAAAGAGCAG
>JACCDR010628513.1_pt1 | contig 68825 bp, 46 predicted proteins | sample 7446431 | NCBI WGS metagenome assembly JACCDR01 (sample SAMN15323443, study PRJNA562643) | freshwater metagenome | isolation source: river surface water | place: USA:Blue River Watershed | collected 2017-08-17 | reverse complement strand
GTCATTGTAGTTTCAGTTGGAGTCATTGTAGTTTCAGTTGGAGTCATTGTAGTTTCAGTTGGAGTCATTGTAGTTTCAGTTGGAGTCATTGTAGTTTCAGTTGGAGTTACTGGCATTATTGTAGTTTCAGTTGGAGTCATTGTTGGTGTAATTGGACTATTATTTAATTTACCAGGTTCTTTAGATGTTGGTTTTGGTGGTGGTGATGCTAAAATACTATTAATTTTATCAATATCTAAATAACTTGTTAATGTTGAATCACTTTTAATATTAACGGAATTAATATTTTTATCAATATCAATATATGCATCCCAACATGTAGTATAATATTGTCCTGGATTAAATTCCCATATCCAAGAAAATGAATATTTACCAGGTGAAATATTATCTTCTAATTCAAAACACATTGTACATAATGATTTATCTTCATCATTACAATAATTTGGACATACTTGATATCCTTTATAATCAACTGTACCAAATTGATGAATTCCGTTCATGTGGTTATAAGTAATATCAAAAAGATCTTGTGATGGTTTTGAACTTCTTGTAATAACATTACTAGTATCTGGTATAAAAGCATTATTTAATGCACCATTTGTACAAGCGCTAGCTACATGATTTTTTGCTGGATATGCAAAACATACAGTTTCACCAGATATATAATAAGGTGCAAAAGCTTCTTCAGTATAGTTATTTTTTACATCAATATCACATTGACACACATTTGGTGTATTTAATGTAAATTGTGTTGGTGCATCTACACCAAATCCTGATTTTTGAACAGCTTGATATGAAGCATCACCACATCTAGTATAACCATAACAATTTGCTGGATTATAAAATACTTTATCAGATAATGATAATATTTTATAATCTGTACAATATGCCCAACTATGTGCAGATGCAATTTTATTATTTATATATAAATAATAAAATAGTAATGATTTTATCTTGATGAAATTGGTACTCATAATAATACTTTTAATTTTGATTTTATTATTATAATAATTAATTAGATATATTAAAATAAGATGTATCATTATATTAAATGTCCAAACTGTAATAATTCTATTGGTGAATATTACTTAATTTTTAAATTTTTAAAAGAAAAAAAATATAAAGAATTAGAAACTGATACTTCAATTTATAATTATCAATTTGATGAAAATATCAATATTTCATTTGAAGATATTTATGATCATTTAAATTTACAAAGAATTTGTTGTCGTAAAAGTATAACAACATATATTGAATTTCAAGATTTATTAAACTTTGAAATGTAAAAATTTATTAAATTTTAAATATATAAAGTTTATTTTTTTTTAATAATTCTTGTTCTAGATCGTAATTTAATCGATTTAACTGGTTCATTAACTGGGGTATCGGATTTTGCTTCCTCTTCAACTACAGGTTCAACAACTGGTTCAACAACTGGTTCTACAACTGGTTCTACAACTGGTTCTACAACAGGTTCTACAACAGGTTCTACAACAGGTTCAACTACAGGTTCTACAACAGGTTCAACTACAGGTTCAACTACAGGTTCAACTACAGGTTCTACAACTGGTTCAACTACTGGTTCTACAACTGGTTCAACTACATGTTCTACAACTGGTTCAACTACAGGTTCAACTATAGGTTCAACTATAGGTTCAACCACAGGTTCAACTATAGGTTCTACAACTGGTTTAGGTGATACAAATACTAAATCTCTGAATACATCATGTAATTCGACAACATCAACTAATGGATCTCCTTTATGTATATGTACAGGTGCTACAACTTTAGATCTAACTTGTAAATCGTATGATTTAAAATTATGTCTACCAAATGTTACATTATTATTAATTAATGTTAATTGTTTATCAAATATGTCAGTTAAAAATGCTTCTAAATGATAACCATTATTATGTCTTAAAATTATACTTGTTGGGATAATTGTAATAACACCAGGTTTAACAATTACATTTTTTGAAGCATATAATAGTACAGCGTTTTGATATTTTAAACTTTCTGTATTGGGTACAGCGTGATCAGTTTTTATACATTCGAGCATATTATATTATATTATAAAATATTTAAAAAAAAATCTTTAAATAAATTTTTATTTATTTTATTTTTATAAATTTAATTCTTTTAATATTTCTTGTTTATATCTTTCTTTAATTTCTTCTTTTTTTTTATTACTTTCTTCTAAGAGATTAATATAATCTTTATAATGGGTTTCAGAGTCTTTATTTAATTCTTTTATATATGATTCATAATATTCTTCAGATTTATCTTTAGATTTTTTATTAGATGTATAATAATGTAAATAATATACATATCTAGCATTTTTACTATTTAAAACACCCATCTTTAACATTTTATCTTTAGATGATAGTTTAACTCTTTCATCATCTGATGGTTTATAATTAAATATATATCTTAAAAATTTTTTAAATGCTTTATCATGATACATATTAAACAACATTTCACGAGTTACAATTGGAAAATAATCAATAAATTCTGAATATTCAGGTAAAGCTTTTAATATTAAAAATTTATCTTGGTAAGACATTTTTTTAAATTTTTTATGTTTTGGAAAATCATCTAAAATATATCTATATAATTTTTTTGATAATTCTAAATATTTCATAACATATTGATTTTCCAAATTTAATTTTTCATCATTCGATAAATTAGAAATATCATTAAACATTTTATTATGTTGCATTATAATTTTTAATCAATAATAGTACTTATTTAAGTAAGTGAAAAAAATTAAAATCATTTTTGATTTTTATTTTTAATAAATAAATAAGGAGGTAATATATCAAATATATCTAATATGTCAGACAATGCTAAATTGTTAGCTGAAATTAAAAAACTATTGATTAATTTTACTAATGAAATTAAAGAAGATAATAAAAACAGTTTAGAAATTTTAAAATCTGAATTTGAAAGAAAATTAGATATTATTGCCAATATTGAAAATATTAAAGATGATTGTTTTAAACCTGATATTAAAAAAACATCTAAAAATCAAAATTCAGTATCTGTATTATCTCAAAATGTAGATATTGATGGTACAACTGTTATTACTGCATCAGCAGCACCTAATAGTAAATCTAAAACAAATATAACACCTTTAATCTTTTTACAAAATTCTTTTAAAAATAGTTATACAACATATGTTGATGTTTTATTTACAGAAGATGAATTAAACAATATTCTTAAACATGAAGATTTAAAAAAATGTAAAGAAGGAACTGCATTATATAAAAAAAAACTAGCATCACTTGTTTATAATTCTTTTATTAAAAATGATTCTAATAAAATGAATTTATTAACCAGATTTAAAGATGATGATGTAAATAATTCAGAAGAATAATAAAACTAATAAATGATAATAAAACTAATAAATGATAATAATAAATTTTATAAATAATAATCTGTAATTAAATTTGAAATATACGATACATGTATATTTTTTTTATATAAAATTTTTACAATAACATTATTTAATTGAAATTTTCTAGATTTATATTTGCGTATAATAAATCTATAATTTGTTACTATATAATGATATTTATTACTAGAATAAATAATCCTCATATTTACAAATTGTTGTAATATATCTATAATATCATCTAATAATAAATTTAGATTTACATTATTACATACAACTTGTGATATTATTATAAATTCATAATATTTTATTTCATAATTATAATATGATTCAATCAATTGTCTCAATATTTCTAATATTCCCAAATAGTTAGATAACCTTGTATTAATATCATTTTCTATAACATTTATAATCATTGTATAATATAAATATTTATATTATAAATTATAACTTAAAATTAAAACAAATATAGTGTATTCATTTATAGATAAATATTATATAATAAACATAATTTTATTATATTATGTTTATTATATAATGTTATGATTTAATATAATTTGTAATATATAATAAATAAGGATGTTTTCTTCAGAAGATGAATTAATTTTTAAATATTTAAATGTGAAAGAAGAATTATTTTTTGTACTTAATATTGTAAAAAAATATATAATAGAAAATAAATTAATTGTCACTGGTGGATTTGCATTAGATTTATCATTAAGATCAAAAAATTCATTTATATATGATAAGTTTACAATACCAGACTATGATGTGTTAAGCGATCAACATTTATATCATTGTAACACATTGGGTGCATTATTGTGTAATTTAAATAGATTTGATGTTGATATCATTAATGCAATACATAATACAACAATGAGAATTAAAGTTTTTGGATATACAGTGTTTGATTGTACTTATATACCTAGCGATATTATAAATAAATTACCATTATATAACTATAATAATTTTGTATTAATACATCCACATTTTCAAATGATAGATCAATATTTATCTTTAAGTTATTTATTTAATATAACAGGTCCAAATTATAATTATAATGCAAGATTAAAAAAAGATTATGATAGAAATAAATTAATTAAAAAATATTTTCCACAAGATTTATTATCCGATTTAACAACTAATGAAACAAATTTAAATGATATTACATCCAATAAATTTATTACGATAACTATACCATTATTATATTTATATGATGGTAATTACAAATATGATATTTATAAAAATGATAAAAAAATAGAAACCATATCATCTTTAACAAATTATGATACTAAGAAATATTTAAAAGATGAATATTGGTTTATTACAACCCATAAAATATGCTGTGGTCCATTATTATCATATCTATTATTAATTTATGATAAAAATAGTAATGATGAAATAAAAAAATTAATATCTCTTGATATAAAAAATGAAGCATTGATTATAAAAATTAATGAAAAATATAAAAAAATAATATTTCCAGATTTAATGGTAAACGATGTAGATTATTTATTAAATATTATTCAAAATATCGAATCCGATACAAAAATAAATACACTTGAAAATTTTACAACATTTAAAGAAAAAAATAAAATATTAGACATTATACCTAATTCATACAATAATAACATTTTAAATGTTTATGATATTACATCCAAAAATATGACACTCGATGTTGTTAATGTAAAAGGCTACAATTTTTTAATATGTTCACCAATGTATATAGTAACCATGTTTTTATTTAAATCATTTATTGTTGATGATATATATACCCATCTATATGTTGATGTAAGTAGATATAGTTATATTACATTGTCATCATTTCAAACACATAATTTGAATGATGAACAAATATGGTTTTTAAATAATTTATATAAAGATACAAATAAAAATATATCAAAACCAAAAAAAAATTATTTAAAAAAAAATGATTGTAAAATAAAAGAAGATACATTTAATATAAAAGAATCAGAAGTTTATAACATTAGTTAAAATATATTATAATATATAGTATTTGTATTATTATTTGTATTTGTATTATTATTTGTATTATTATTTGTATTATTATTTGTATTATTTAAATGTTTATGTAATAAGCTTCTCTAGCATGTAGTTTAATAATTTTATAAACATATTCTATAATTTCAGTAGATTCGATTCTATTATTTCCACCATTAATATTTATTTTACCACTTGCAAATAATATTAATGTTGTTTCTTTATTCTTTTTTTTATAGTTTGGTTTATAAATTTCAAATATAGCTTTTTTATTTTCCGGTATAGGTGTTTTAAATTTTATAATAAATCTTGGACTTTCGTATGAATGATTTATTACAGAAATTTCATATTTACATTGTAAAACATCTTTATAACTATCAAACAATTTTTTTAAAATTTCAAAATCTAAATTAACTTTAGATTTTAATAAAGACGGATTTAATATTTCAATATTAGTTTTATAATTTTCCATCACTGAAGTAATATATTTAAATTCACATTTTTTAGTTTTATCAACTTTAATTTCTTTAAATTTATTAATATATCTTATAAAATAAGCTATTATTTTTTGCACATCTTCAAATTTTTCATTTTTAACACCTGGTATTTGAATGCGACCATTTACAAATAGTTTAATTCTAAAAATTTTATTATTAATATCTGGATTATAAAAGAAAAATTCTATTTGAGAATGAAAACCGCGTTCTTCACCTTGTTGTTTTCTTTTAGTTTTTTTCTTATCAATAGGTTTGCGTCCTCTTTTTGGTTTAATTTCTTTAACATTTAATAAATGATCAAAATTTGCATTTATTAATATATCACCATAATTTGATTGAATTTTAATAATACGTTTAGATAATTTTACTGTTTTAATAAATTCCTTTTCAATATATGATATGTTAGATATATAACCTTCAGATGTAATTAATGTTAATGTAACAGCATTTAAATTTAACATAATATCATTTTCTTTAAACGTTTCATTATTTTTAAAATTATCTTTTAAATTTAAATTTAATTTATTTTTTTTAAAAAATTCATAAGAATTTTTATCTTCTGAATTTATTGATGATAAAACGTTTTCATCATTGATGAAATCATCGTCGTCATCATCATTTATACCATTATTTATGCTATCAATATCAAATACATTATCAACTTTTAAATTTTTAATTTTTAACAATTCTTCAACAGAATACTTCTCTTCTTCATAATTATTTAAATTATTTTGATTATTTTGATTGTTTTGATTTAAACTCATAAAATGGTTTGTTTTGTATCAATATAAATTAACACTTATTATTAATAATAAAAAATAATATCAAAATTAAATTTAATATATTATATACAAAATATATTTTATACAAAAATTTAAATAAAATATAATTATATTTTATAAAAAATTAAAATAAAAATAAAACAAAATATTTTTAATTTTAATTATTTATTTTTTATAATATATAATTTAATAGTTAAATCACATAACAATGACAGATAACAAATATTGTGATATAAAACGCTATTTAAAAAATGAACATAATGAATATTACCGTCTTTTAAAAGATAAATTATGTAGTGATCATCTTTTTAGTAATTTACCAAAATGTTTTTTAATTCCAAATGAAAAGCTTTTAAAAAAATTAAAAGCTATTAAATCTGGTGAGGAATTATCTAAACATGTACAAAGATTAATATTAAAATCGAATATACATTTAGAAAAAATTAGTTCTGATCATATTTTACAAAATATTGCCAATTATCAAATTGATAATACTAAACAATTATTAGATAATATTACTAGATTATCTGACGGATCTGTTTATAAAGTATGGTCTAATTCAACTAAAAAAGAAGATAAAATAAATACAGCTTATTTATATAAAGGTGATGATGTACCACAAGCATCTAAATTATTAACTAGAGATGATAAAAAAAAATCAACATCAAAATCAAAGAGAAGTTCTAAAGGTGGTGCTTTTGAAAATAGTAATAAATTTTCTACATTAATTAATATTATGAATGGTAGTGTTAAAAAGGATACAATTACCGAACAATGTTTACAAACTCAAAATATGATTTTATGTAAAATGTGTTGTATGAGCGAGTTTTATTTAAATAGATTTAAAGATTTAATGCTTTTTGCATATTATAAAGATGATCCAATTATTAGTTTATTATGTATTGTACGAGCTTTAACAAGTGAAGAATTAAATGAAATTAAAAATTTCAAATCTGAAAAATATAATGCATGTTTACAAAATGCACCATCTTGTTTTTATACTGAAAAAGTAAAAAATGGAATTGCTGGATTAATAAATATTACAAAAACAATAAAAAATGATGAAAATGACCAATCATTAGCTTGGGATCGTTGTTGTAAAAAATTAGAAAATGAATATAAAAAAATATCTGAAAATTCTACCATTTCATGGCATGATAAATTGTTATTTGATGAAATAAAATCTATTTATAGTAATCATTCAGATTCTGCAGTTGGTAAATTTAGAGCTGTTTTTTCAATTGTATTATCAACTTTTAATAATATTATTTATTTTAGTGAATTAGGTAATATTGAATTATTAAAAAGTAATTTAAATAAAACAATGGAGAATTTCATTAATTCTCAATATTACTTATATATTCCACCAATTGATGGTGGAGGTGTAGATGTTCACAATAATATATTAAAATCTTTAAAAGCTCAACATAAAAAATTAAACGAATTAATTGAAGAATTAGAACATAAACATGGTAAAGGTATTACTGAAGGTGGTGATATTGAAGGTGGAAAAAATGTACATCATATGGATTCTATAGAATCTAATTTAAATCTATCAGGTGGAAAATCAAAAAGAAAAAAAAATAAATATAGTGATGCATTAGGTTGGGGTCGTGATAGTAGTGATGATGACGATGATGAAGATGATGATTAAAAAAAATAAAAAAATAAAAAAATAAAAAAAATTATAACTAATAATAACTAATTATAATAGTATTATAATTAGTTATTATAATATTTTAATATTTTATTTTTTATACAATATTACATTATATTTTATAAAAATTTCATTAATATCATTATAATGTTTTAATATATTTTTATAAAATGTATTCATTGTTGATATACTTACATCAAATTCTTTAGATATTACATTATCTTTAATATTTAAAGATTTTTCAGATATTACTAAAACATATATTAAAGATGCAGCTTTTGTGCTTAATTTTGATGTCACATTTCCAATTTTTTTTTCTTCAATAAATACTAAAACTTCATATAATAATTTTATATAATGTTCTTCAATATTTATTCTTTTACAAAATGATTCGATAAAAATATATTTTTGATTAAGTTTATTAATATTAAAAATATCATTTACATTTAATTTTTTTATTATTTTATCTGTTTTTGTAATTTTATTTACATCAACTTTCATCCATTCTGCTAATTCTTTATGCTTTACTGCAATATTATTATTTAAACAAACATAATTAATAATAGATCCCAATAAACCAATTAACGTACCAGCTCTATAATTTTCCATTTTACCACTTTTTTTTAATTGTAAATATATTGTTTCAGCTTCATTAATAATATATTTTGGTATATTTATTTTATTATCAAAGAAAAATCTATTATTTAGCAATTGTCGTATAAAATGTGTATGGATATTTTCAGAATTAGATGTATAATTTCTAATAGTTTTATGATATGTATATGATCCAGGACCAACACATTTAATTGGTAAATGATATGATGTATTTGTATTATAATTTGTACTACTTGATTTTTCATATTCATTATTTTCTGTTATTACACTTTGTATTGTTCCACATTGTTTTACACACACCATTGTATTATCTGGACGTATTTCCATTTTATTTCCACAATTTTTACATATATCAAAATTTTTACCTTTCATATTATCAATATTCTTTATTATTTCATTTTCAATATTATCTGAAAAATTTAAAAAATCTTCACAATCTAAAAAATCCATATGTGGTTATTATTTATTTTTAAAAATATAATCAAAAATAAATAATTCTTATTTTAAAATAAATAATTATTATAATAAAATATAATTCTTATTTTAAATTTAAAAATAAAAAAAAATGAATAACAATAATGTAAATATTGATACAAATACTAAACAAAGAGGTTTATTTATTGTGTTTGAAGGATGTAATTTTGTTGGAAAAACTACTATTATTAATAAATATATTGAAAAATTCAATAAAGATAATGAAAAATATAAATGTTATAAATTTCCAAATAGAACAACAGAAACTGGTAAAATTATTGATAAATTTTTAAAAAAAGAACATGAATTTTCAAATATAAAAGAACGTTTAAAATTGTTTTCACTTAATCGCCACGAACAAGCTAAAAATATTATAAATGATTTAAAAAATGGAATTAATGTAATTTGTGATAGATATTATATTTCTGGTATGGTATATGCATTTTTTGATAAATTTATAAAACATAAAATCAATTTAGATTTGAACAATGATAAACATATATTATGTTTAAATATGCTTATAGAAAATGATATTGGTTTACCACAACCAGATATTACATTTTTAATAGATTCAACATATAGACGGATTGAATCAGAAAGATACCATAATACTTTTTACAAAAATGATATTTTAAATAGTTATATAAATTTGTTAAAAATAACTAACCAAGACTATTATTTAATTTATAATAAAACCAATCAATTAGATGAGATTGTAACAATTATTAATCAATATGTAAATCATTATATTAATATAATGCTAAAAAATCAAAATAATGAAATAAAATATGTAACTAATGATTTCAATTTAAATCATTAGTTACATATTTTAAATTTGAATTAATATTTTTTTTAATAAAATGAATAGTATAAATAATACAGATAATAAAAATAATACACATATCACCAATGTATGTAATAATATCAAATTTAAAATAATCAATAATAAAATAATTGATGATATATTACATAAATTAATTAATAGATATTCTAACGATGAAAATATAATAATATCATGTTTATTTAAAAAAACAAAAATTTTGGCATATGCAATGTCTAAACCTAATAATTATTCGTGTTGGTATTCTAAACATGCTGAAGTTGAAGTTTATAATAAATATTTATTAAAATATAATAAAAATAAAAGACTAGAATTTGGAAAAATAGATATATTAACTATTAGATATTCTAATGTAAATAATGATATTATTTTAAAATGTTCAAAACCTTGTCAATTTTGTATTAAAAGTTTAAAAAAAATAAATAATATACAAAATTGTTATTATTCTGATAATAATTTAATATATAAATGCAAAATTAAAGATTTATATAATAATATATCAGAATTTAATTTTTCATCTGGTGATATAAGAATTTATAAAAATTTATAAGAATTTATAAATTATCATTGTTATCACTATTATTAGTGTTATTAGTGTTATCATTGTTATCATTGTTATCATTGTTATCAATATCCGTTAAATATGTTAAATCATTTACTACATTATTATTGTCATTATCGTTGTCGTTATCAACATCACCACCACCACCTAAATTATCAATGATATTATTAATAGTTTCATTGATATTATTTTCCAATCTGTTAATTGCTTGTGTATTTTCATTTATTAATGTATATGTATTATATATTCTTAAAAAATAATAATATACATTTATATTTCTTAATAAAGTTAATGTTTCTAAATCAAATTCATCATTTAATATATCATTTAATTCGGTTTCTAAAAAATTGTCATGTTGTATTAAATCTCTGTTTAAATATGTTATTATAAATATATTTAATGATTTTTTGTAATTAATATAACGTTTAAAACAATTGACAATTATGTTTTTAGCTATTATTTTTTTTTGAATTATTTTATAATTATATTTATTTATTAATAATCTATTATTATAAGGTAAATATGATATAATATTATTTATTATATCATCTCCAATTTCTTCCATTTTTTCAGAATATTTAATATCTTTATTTATTCTTTTTTTACTATTTGTATAGTTGCGAGCATATATATTTGTTTTTATCATTTAATATATCAATAGATTGATATATTAATGTATATAGTATTAGTATTAATATTCAATAATGTTATAAATATTATTTATAACATTAATTAAATCCTTTTCATATTTTTCAATATATGGAATTAAAAATTCATCTATTTTATTTTTTATATTTATAATATCCTTAATATCAAATGTATTAGATATTACATTTAAATCTTCACTTGATATTACATTTTCAGGTAAATTTTCTGGTAAATTTAATTTTTGAATAATAGTAGAAACATTTAAAAAATCATCAATTTTATCAGATTTTATATTTAATTTAGTTAAGATTTTTTCTTTTAATTTTAATATTGTATCATCAAATTCTAAACATTTATTATTTTGTATATTATTTAATATATTAGACCAATAATTTAAAACATTTTCTTTTGTAATATAAATATTACAAAAAACTTCAACATTTAGTGATATAATTTTACATTTGTTATCATTATCGATACACCATTGAATTTGTTGTTCTAAATCACTTAAATCTGATTTTACAGGAACATAATGAACATATGGTTGCAATAAATCAAAATACCATAATTTATCAGCAGAACATAATGAATCAACTTTTAATATAACTGATCCCGTTTTCATTAAATTAGTATATCTATTAGCAGCGCTATGCCCTTCACAGTAAATAATATATTTATATTTATTCTGTTCAGATTGTAATATATAGTTTTCTTTACTAATTGTAATATTCAATTCTTTCAAATAATCTGGTTTTGTATATGTTATTATTTTTTCAATATCATTATCTTCTAACAATTTATTTATATTTGTTATTTTTTTTGAATATGATTCTTTTTTATTAAATTTAAATATAAATTTATCTCTCATATTTAATGTTGTTATTTTAGAATCTAATGTTTTTATTTTAGAATCTAAAACGGCTAATTTTAATCTTTGATTAGTATTTTCATTTATACCATTTCCAGTTAATGATCCTCTAAATAATGCTATATTTTTTTTATCTTCCCATTTAATATGATCTTTTAAATTTAATTCTTTTGATGATGTTGGTTGTGTTGATGTTTTATTAACTTGAGCATTATATAATTTATTATTTTTTTTAAAAATTAATTCGATATCTTCATTAGTTGGAATACATATATTACTAAATAATTCTGATGAATAAAAACTATAAATTGGTATTTTATCATATTCAATAGGATAATCCCTTTTATTTATTATAAATTCACAATTGTTAACTATTTTATTTTTACATAATAATTTTAATATGTATATCATATTATCAAAACCGTAATTAGACCAATATTGTATTTCTCTTTTTCCATTAATAAATTTAGAATAATATTCATTATCTACAACAACACCATTATTCCACCATTTATGAATATCGTTTATTACTTTTTCCTTTCTAAATATTTTAGCTTTTTCATCATAATATTCAACGTGGTTTGTTGTTTTAGTACCATCATTTAATAAAAACGATATATTTTTCCAATCATTTCTATAAAATTTATTAAAAAATGGTTGAAATATATGTAATTTATTATCTTTTATTTTTACATATATACCACATGTAAATTTTTTATAAATATATAATACTTCTTTTTTATATTGAGAAAATTTTAATACTTGTTTTAATCGTTTTTCATCAGTACATACAACGTTTGTTATAATTGGTTTAGTTAAATCTAAATAGTTGTAATTATTATTTCCATTATTAATTTTACTAATGTTATTAATGTTATTAATGTTGTTTATCTTATTATTAATGTAATCATTTAATTTAGATAATGCATTAATTAAATCATGTTTTATATTAAACTCTTTACATAGTCGATTAAAATGATATAATGTATTAGTATTAGATAATTTTTTTTTTAAAATATTAGATAATTGCTCAATATATGTATTTATAAAAGTATTACTATCATCATTAATATTTTTATTATTAATGTTAAAACCTTTTAAAATATCTTTATAGTAAAACAATAATTGTTTATTGTAAAAAATTTTATCATCTAATAATTGTGTATTATCTAAAATATATTTTCTATTTTCATATAAATCTAAAACTGTGACATCTTTAATAATATTATAATCATCATCATTATTATTAGTAATATTAGTAATACTAGTATCAGTGTTAATAGCATTATTTGTATTATTTTTATTTCTACTATTACCACCTTTTACAGATATCATATTTTATATTATATCATAAATAATTGAAAAAATTAAACTAAATTATTTATGATATATGCATATATAAAAATAGTAATATTTATACATAATATATGATATAATATATGATATTTAATGATATATTCATATTTAATTTAATTTTGAATTATTATTTATATATAAATAATAGTAGTAGATCAATTTAATTTTGATTTATTATTTAGATATAAATAATCAAGCCTTGAAGATTCAAAGTACTAACAACAAAGCTAATATGTCGAAATTCTTAAACAAAAAAGCATTTACTAATAACAATAAAAAATATACCCCTTTATATGTAAAAATGACACCTAAACAAGTTAATGAATCATTTAAAAAATATAACAATGAAGCTTTAAAAATTGATATTGTTGATTTTACTGGTAAAGATACATATTATAATTCTCATTTAAAACTTAAATGTCCTGATACTGCTGAATATGTAATCTTTAAAATTTCATTCGCTAATGCTCAAATGAAGAAACGTATTAGAGAAGCTAGTGAAAGATATTATTCAACTGATATCAGTGTATTATTAAGATTACATGATTGTGATGATGATACTGAAATTAATGATGAAAATATTAATGAATTTGTATTAGCTTTAAAAAATGTTGCTGATGCATATGTAAAGATTATCCAATCTTTAATTGATGATGGTTACATTTGGAAATCTAAAGATAAAAAAATTAAAAAAAAAGATAATGGAATTACTGTTGATGATACTGCAATTTCAACATATATGCAATTGGAAGATAGAGATGGTAAACCCATTAAAAATTCTATTGCATATGTTGGTTTTGGAAATAAAAATAAATTAAAACGAGAACCTCAACCACCTTTAACTGATGAAGATGGTAATATAGTACGTTATCAAGGTAAAGGTAACCCTGAAGTTCAAATTTATAATTTAAATGTGAATTTTATTCAAATTTATAAAAATAGTGCAAAAGTTGTATCTGATCCAAAATATAAAAATCCAATTACTGGTAGATCTGAACATTATAATAATATTAATATTCAACATTTAATTACATACAATAGTTTATTATCTGGCTGCATTAAATTTCAAATTATTGCAAGTGCTAAAGGTATTAAATTATCTGCATTTTTCGATGGTACATTATATGTTTTACGTAATAATAAAAAATCGAGTAAAGAAAATGTAGATTTATCAATTGTACATCAAATGCAAAATTCTACAAAAGCTAATAAAATTGAAGATAGTGATGAAGAAAAAGAAGATGCTAATAGTGAAGATGAAGAAGAAGATAGTGATGGTGTTGAATATGAGGACGATGAATAAATATACAATATATACAATATATACAAATCTAAAATAAATCTAAAATAAATCTAAATACATAATACATGTTTAAAATTATATATTAATAAAATTTAAAAAAAAATAAAAATAACATATTTTATATGTTATTTTTTTTCTATATTTTATATACAGTTATACTTTTGCCGGTTATATATATTTTCTGTAAAGTATTATCAGTATTATTATGGTACTGTTTATGTGTTATTTTATTATTTTTTTTAATATTAAGTAATTTTTTATAACATTCCATATTTATATTATTAATATATTATATAAATTAAATTTGATTATTTATTTCTAAATAAATAATCGTGCTAAATACAAACTAAATATAATATGAGTGATACTAATACCATTACTAATACTAATGATATCATTAGTATTATTCAATCAATTAATCATAATTTTGAGTGTTGTATATGTTTTAGTACAATTTTAAAAAATGATAAAAAATATTTTAAATGTTATCAGTGTAATAATACATGTTGTTTTAATTGTTATAATACACATTTAAACCTATTAAATGATAATGATATTCAATTAATTAATTGTTTATTTTGTAAAAATCAATTATCAATAACAAATATTATAATGCATGTTGATCATAAAACTTTTACAAATAAATTAAAATTTGTTTATAAAAATCAATATATTTTTGAAAAAGAGAAATATAAATTTAGTGAATATATTTTTAAAAAATCAATTTATGATCAATTTTTAAAATATTCAAATATAATTTTAAAAAAAGAAAGTAATTTTGTCGAAATTAAAAATAAAGATGCATTAATGTATAGATTTTATAAAATGATTTTATTATCTGAAAATTATTCTACATTATCACAAGAAGATTATAATATTGTTGAAAATATTAAAAATGATCTTTTTAATGTCGTGGAAGAATATAATTCTCATTTAAATTATTATGATAAGATGGTAAAATTATTTAATAATATGGTAAAAACTACAAATTATTGTCGCAAAAGTAAAAATTTATATGATTATAATAGAAATAAATATTTTACAGTATATAGATTACAAATAAAAACCAATGAAAAAATAATTAAAATGAAAATAAATTCATTAAAACCAATTTTATTTAAAAATGATAAAAATGGTAATGAACCTGACAATATTAAACAATATTGTTATAAAGAAGATTGTGTTGGTATAGTTATAGATAATTATTGCAATATTTGTAATTGTATATTATGTACTATATGTGATACAATTTATAAAAATAATACTATACATGTTTGTAAAGAAGAAGATATAGCATCTTTAAATAATATTAAACAAAATAGTGTAAATTGTCCAAAATGTAATATATTAATTAGTAGAATTAGTGGTTGTTTACAAATGTTTTGTACAAGATGTTATACTAAATTTAATTATTCATCAAAAAAAATTTATACATCTAATATGTCTTTTCATAATATACATTATACTCAATATTTAAATGGTGGTATTAATTTGCAAAATAATAATAATTCATTTACTCTTAATATTGACAATAATACATTCATTGTCAATTTAAATTTAACATTAAATATTAAAATATTGGATAAAAAATTTCAAAAAATAAACTTTCCTAATAATTTAAATAATTCAGAAATGGTTAATGATTATATTAATGATTGTATCAATAAATTAAAAAATATAAAAAATATAAAATTTTTAATTAATGCATATACAATATTAAATACAATTTTAAATGAGTTACATGAAATGCAACAGTTGCAAAATATTATAATAAATGAATATAGAAAAAATAATAAAAAATTATTCTTTAAAGCGTATTATGATTTTTTAAATAATGAAATAACTAAAGATGAATTTTCTGAATGTTTATATAAAATATTATTAATTAATAATAATATGAATTTTTGTATAAATATTATTTATAAATTTTATAATAATATTATATTAATGATTTATACATATGTTGTAAAATTTATAAATACAAATGATAAATCAAATATTGATGATATTTTATATAATACATTTTATAATGATTTTTATAATGATGTAAAAAAATATATGAAACACATTGCATATATACAATACAATAATCAATTCAATAAGAAATATTATATTGGATTATTTAAAAATATTAAATTTATCATTGAAGAAAAAAACCAATCACAAATTTATAAAGATCCTAAACATTATCATGAATATTTTGAAAATATTAAAAATAATAATAATAATATTTACATTATGTCACGTAACAAAAAATATAAATTTTAAATATTATATGATATATATTAATAAAACAAATATATTGTATATTGTAAAATATGTAATAAATATATAATCATTTTTGATTATTTTTTTTAATAATTATAATAGAACAGTTAACATATTTTAACCTGTTTAAAAATGTCTCGAAGCACTATAAAATATAATAAATATATTGAAAGTGAAACTAATAATACTCAAGATTGTTATAATTTTTCAAAAAAATATTGTAAAAAATGTATTAATAATGTTAATAGTTTCGATGATTATATAGATAATCAATGTGAAGAATGTTTTAAAATGATGAATTATATTGGAAACGATGCACCACCTTATAGTGAAAAAGATTTAAAAAATATTGTTAATAATAATAGTTATATTTATAAAATTACAAATAAAGAACATTATTATTTTAAATATAATTATAATAAAGATTATTTTAAATGTAAAATTTTAGAATTTTTTAATGATTCTGAAAAATTTATGAATATTATTAATTCTAGTAAAAATATATCAATCTCAGGTTCTTTTATATTAGAAACAATAAATAATAAATCATTTGAAACAATTAATGATAAAAAAGATATTGATATTTATATTAATATTATGAAATTTAATAATGGAGAAATTAAGAGTTTATTAACAAATATGTTAGAATTTTTAAATTCTGAAGGTTATATTTATGTTAAAAATATTACAAATAAAAATCAAATAGATCAAATAGATCCATTTAATTTAAATAAAATAAATAATAATAAATCTAATAATTTTTTAAATAAATATTATACAAAAGAAGATAGATTTATTTATAAAGAACATGTTTTTAATTATATATATTATGCAAAAATTTTAAAAAAATATGATGGTTATATGTTAAATAAATTCTTATTAGATTATTTTAAATTTGAAAATAAAGATACAAAAAAATCTATAGAAATTATGTTTATTAATTTACCGATTTCAGTATACATGGTTAATACATTTGATATTTCTATTGTTAAAAATTACTATTGTCAAGGTGATATTAAAGTATATTCTTTATCAAATTTAAAAGATAAAGTTGGTATTATTAATTATACACATTTTTATAAAAGAATTTTAAATAATTTATACGAATTTAATAATTTTTTAATAAGATATAATAAATATATATCACGTGGTTATACTATTAAAATTGAAAATGTTACAATAACTAAAGATATTATAAATAATATTGAAAATATATATATTAATTACAAACACATATTTTCAACAAACAGCTTATATTCTAAAATGATAATATGTACATGTGTTGATGATAAAAAATGTAAACATATATATAAACATTACAAATCGTATAATACTTTGTGTTCAAATATAATAATGAATAAAATAGTTGAAAATGCTAATAAAGATGTTAACGATCGTACACCTGATACGATTTTAATGGAAGAAATCGAAAAATTAATGCTTGATAAAAAACTTCAAAAATTATATCGACCATCATATCGTTCAAAACAAACTATAATGTATTATTTATGTGCATTAAAATTAAATGAATATTCAAAATATAATGATAAAAATACATAAAAAAAAATATATATTATATGTAATATGTAATATATTTTAATTGTATGTTTTAATTGTATATTATATATTTTTTTTATTCTATTCTTGTTTAATGTAACTATATGTATCTCTTTTAATAATACAGATATTATTTTCGTATTCTAATAATGATTGAATTTCTTGAATATGTGTAATAATAAAACAATATTTATATTCTTTTTTTATAATATCAAATATTTTAGATAAGTAATTATAATTATTAATACTGATTTTACCTAATATTTCATCAATCATTAACATGTTCCCATTATTTAAATTTGCATTATGTTTTAGTGCAAGTTTAAACATAATATTAAATAATACAGATTCGTAACCTGATAAAGAATTTAATGTTATTTTTTTATTATTTTTCATTTGATAGAACATAATTTTATTAGATTTAAATTCATACGATATTGTAAAATTAATATTATAATATGATAATAAGTTATTTATATTATCAACTAATACATTTAGTTTATCTGTCAAAATATTATTTACAATAGAATTATTTGATATTATTTTTTTGTAAATTTTATAACAGTTTAATTCATATTCTAATTTTTCTTTTTTATTTATTAATTCGTTATATTCAGTTAATTTATTTTTATATTTATCAATATCCACAATTAATTCATTTTTTATTTTTTTTAAAAGTTGCTGTTGAACAAATACATTATTATTATGCTTTTCAATATTTTCTAATTCATTTTTTAATGTATTATATTTTGCATTCTTTTCTTTAATTATTAAATTTTTTTGAACATTAGTAATATAATTATGATATTTTATTTGATTATTATATAAATCAATATAATTATTATAATATTTTAATTTTATTGAAAATAATTCACTTTGTTTTTTATTTTCAGCATTTTTATTTTTATTATGTTCATTTAACATATATTCCTTTTGTTTTACAATATATTCATTATATTGTAAAACTAAATCAATATATTTTAATTTATGTTTTGTTTCAACATTTTTTATTGTTGCATATTTATATTCATTATATTTTTTTTGAATATTTTCTAATTCGTTTAACTTATTAATATTAGATATTAATTTGTAAATTTTTTCATTAATTATATTATTTTCAGTATTAATAATATAAAGTAACTTAGTTTCTTCATGTAAAAGATTATCTTTACATTGTTTTATTTCAACTTTAATAATTTCATTATGGTTGATTTTTTCAAGTTCTTGTTTATATAAGAATATTTTTTTATGTAAATTTTCATGTTGTTGTTTTAAATTATTTAAATATAATTCAATATCTTTATTATTTTTTTTTAAATTATTAATAGTATTGTTATATTTATCATTATCATTGATAGTTTCTAATATTGAAGAATAATCAATATTATTAATTAACATTAAAATATTAGGGTAATCATCAATAGTTATTTTTTCATTAGTTGTTAATTTATTAATAATTGATTTTTTAATATTTTTATAATCACCGTTTTGATTTTTTACAATATTTTCCAATTCTGTTTTATCATAATTAATTGATAGATTTACAATCAATTTAGATAAATCTTCAATTTGTAAATTATTATTTTTATATTCTTCATTTTTTGTTTCAATATCTCTTATTTGTAAATCATATATACATTGTTCATTATTGATTATATTGATCAAATCTTCTTTATTTTTTTTATATTTAATATTAAATAATTTTAATGATTGTAATTTATTTTTTAATTCTTCAATTTTTTGAATAATAATATCTTTATCATTTAAATTTATATTATTAATATCTAAAGAATTATTACCAATATTTACAACATTTGAAATATTTGAAATATTTGAAATATTTGAAATATTTGAACTGTTCGAACCGTTCGAACCATTTGAAATGTCACTAGTTTTATCATTAAATAAGACATAACGTTCATCAACTGGTTTTATTTTTTTATGTAATATATTAATATCATATTTTCTATATTTTTCATATTTTAATAATTCTTCTGAAACATCAGCAATATGAGATTCAATATATTCGTTTAATAAAACTAACTTATCATTTGGAAAAATATTAGATTTATTATATTTTGTTAAATCTAAAATATTATTATTTCTTGACTTTAACATATCATTATACATATTATACGTTTCAGAAAACAATTCATTTTCAATATCTTTTATTATATCTGAAACATCATTAATATTTTCTTTTATATGTTCTCTTATATATGTACTTTTACTATTTAAATAGTTTTTATCAATATTTACAAGATTATTAGATAAATCACTAACATCAAATATATTATTTTCAATAATATCAGCTTTTAACTTTTCAAATTCTTCAGATTTATTTTGATATGGTGTTTCTTCTAATAGTTTTAGATCTTCTTTAACAAATTTATTTAATTCTTTTTTAATTTGTGTATTATCAATTAATTGAAATTGGTTATATTCTTTATCAATATTATTTAATTTGTTATTTAAATTATTAATTTGTTCATTATAGCTTTTACTATTATAATTATGATTGGATAATTTAATATCTATCATTTTTTCATCTTCTTTAATTACATTTGATTTAGTTTTAACTTCTTGTAAATATTTATCAAATCTATCCAATTTATATAATTTATAAAATATTTGATATGAATTTAAATTTACTAAATCAATATCGGAATTGTTTAAATTAGATATTAATCTAAACTCATCATAATTTCCTATTATGTTTGTTAATATAGCATCAACGTTTTCTTTACCTTCAATTTTAACATTGGTAGATAAATCTAAAATTTCATATGAAATTTTAACACCATCAACATATTTAGTATTAACATCAATAATTTTTGTAACGATATAATTATTATTAATTGAACATTTAATATAACCAGATTCTTGACTATTATTAAAAGAATATAAAATATCTCTATCATTAATATTAGATGTTTTACCATATAATTGATATTTAATAATATTCATAATAGAAGTTTTACCTGCAAAATTATCAGCTAAAATTTTAAAAATACCAGTTTTATTAAATTCTATCTTATTTACTATATCATTTCCATAACAAAATATATTTTTAAATTCAATCCAATCTAAATTCCAATTAGATATTGATATATTTTTATCATCAATTTTATTAGAAATTGATTTATGGATATCAATGATATCATTTTTAATATTATTTTTTTCATCCTTTAACAAATCTTCTAAATATAATATGGTATCTCTTTCAGTATATACTTGTTCAACTTCATTTACTGAAATATCATTATAGAAATTTTTATATCTAGAATCAACTATTTTAAGTTTATTATTAGATATTTCTGAAATAAAATTATTAATCAATTCATCATTTTTTTCAGATACTAAATATATTACATATAGATATTTTTTATTATTTAATATTGATTTATCATAAGTATAATTATTTTTATCAATTTTTACTTTTAACCAACAATAATCGTTTTGAATTTCATAGAATTTATATTTTTTATTTGTAATGTTATTGATATCATCACACATTGATAAATCCCATAATAAAAATCCATGATGATATATAGACTCTCCAATATCTTGTTGAATTAAAGAACCTGAATATGCAACATTATGATCTAAATGTTGATATTTGTGAATATCTCCAAGTAAAAATAAATCAAATTCACCAAAATGTTTTATTTTTATATTAGTTTCAATATTACTTTCATTAAATAATTTAGTTCCATTTAAAGCACCATGATATAATTGTATAATTTTTGAATTTTTTGTATATTCTACATTCAATATTTCTAATTTTTTAAATAATGATTCTCTATTAATATTTAAAATAATATCATCTTTTAGTGCACTAACACCAAATATAATATTATTAAAAATATAAACACCAGTTTCATTTAAATGATAAAAATTATTACATTTAAAACTAGAATTTAACCAATCCAAATCATTAGAATTCATATTATAATCATGATTTCCAGTAATAACAATAACTGGAAATAATTTAGTTAAATTATCTAAAAGATAATTCCATAATGCTAATGAATCAGATTTTTGTATTGTTTTATAATGGAAAATATCACCACATAATACTATTAAACATTTTTTATTTTCACTTTTAATTTGTTTAATTTGATCAATAAGATTATTAAAAACTGATAAATATTCATTATATCTGTCATATTGAGCTTTATATCTAATATGTAAATCAGCTAAATGAATAATATGATCAATATTATTTGTAATTTCATCAAATTGTACAATGTTTGTAATATTATTTATATCAACTTGTTTAATAATAGTTTTAGTTGTTTCATCTGTATAATTTTGTTTTTTTTCAATAATTATATTTTCAGTATTATTTTTATCATTATTATCATCGTTATCTATTTTTTTATGTTCATTATTTAAAACTTTAGTAATATATTTTTCAAAATCATTAACATCAATATTTTCAAGTTTACATAATATCTTATTAATAAGTATAAATTTTGTATAAAGTCTATCATTTTTTAAATCTAAATTTTGATATATTTTTCGTAAATTTACAATATTATGTATATTTAAAATGTTATATTTTTTACATGGAATATATTTCTTCCAGTCATAAGCTTTATTTTTATTACTAAAATTTAAAATTTCTTTAATTATTGTTGATTTATTATAATTTTTAACATCTTTACCACCATATCTTTGAAAAATGATTTTACAATCACCAAATTTCAATTTAGATAATTCAGCTAATTCTTTTAAATCATTATGTTCAATATCATCATTATCATTTGAAGATTCTGAATGTTTTGAAATATTTAAAGAATTGTTATTATTAATAGAATTATCTGTTTTTTTTACAGATTTACCAGTTCTTTTAGACATTATATTATTTCAATATTTAATTATATTAAAATAATAATTCAAAATTGAAATAATGTGTATATTATGTACTAAAGAATATAAAGATTATACTGATAGTAAAATAATAAATTCTTTAGATATTAGCGAATGTTTTAATATTAAAGAATTTCCAAAACCAATACCTAAAGTTTTTTTAAATATTAAAATGTTGAAATGTAATAATACATTTTTAACATCTTTACCATTTGAATTTATAAATTTAGAAATTTTAATCTGTAATAATACAACAATTAAGTTTATACCATTTACATATATAAAATTAAAAGTTTTAATTTGTGATTATTCACCAATATCATTTATACCATATTTATTAGATAATTTAGAAGAATTATATTGTAGTCATACATTAATACATATATTACCAGATACGTTAACAAAATTAAAATATTTAGATGTAAACCATACAATGATTTATTATATTTCAGAACAATATATAAATTTAGAATATTTATATTGTTATATGACAAATATAACAATATTACCTGAACAATACACAAAAATAAAAGATTTATATATTTCTAATGATTTACTATTAGAAATTCCAAAAACATATACAAATTTAGAAAATTTAAAATGTAATAATACAAAGATATTTAAACTTTACAATAATTTTACAAAATTAAAAAAAATAGATTGTTCAAGTACAAATATAAAAAAAATACCAAAAGAATTATGTAATTTAAAAAATATAATTGCAGATGATTTAAGTATTATTGTTCCAGAAAATATTAAAAAAACAGCACGTATACAGTTTTGGTAATTTTTAAAAAAAAATCATTTACTTTTATTCTTATTATTTTTATATTGTATTATATTGTATCACATAATACAAATACAATTTTGATTTATTATATTCATATAAATAATAAGCCATAAATGAATAATAATATTACATTTTTAGAATTTGAAATTTTTAGAAATATTGACACTTATAATTTTATTTCTAAATTTGAAAAAATAGATAAAATATGTGACGAATGTGAAAAATGTAATTTTTATATAAATGATGATTATGATTATGATAGATATGATAATTATGATAGATATGACAATTATGATAACTATAATAACTATGATGATGATGAAAAATTATATGGTTTTACAGATGATTGGGAAGAATATTATGATTCCATTTATAATTAAAAAAAATTATAAATGCATTATATACATTTATACATTTAAACTTTATTTTTTTTACAAAAATTTTAAATTGTATATGTTTTGATTTGATAGTTATAATCAATATCATTATTATCATTTAATGATAAATCTAATATATCATCATCAAGTCGATTATTATGTGCTTCAATAATAATAGTTAATAGTTTATGCAAATTAAAATAGTAATCATCGTCAATTATTATATTTGAACGGTTTGTAAATACATTTTCATATAAAACAGATGGTTCAATATTTGTATTTAATAATATCAATTCATTTTTAATATAATCATTAATTTTTTTAAATAAACGCTTTTTTAATGAAGATGGATTTGGATTATAAATTGGTTGAATGATTATTTTAGTATTACGGTATTTTTTTGGTTCAGCTTTTTTATCTTTAGTATAATTATTAATAACATTGCGTAAATGACTAATAGTTCCAGTATGTATTTTATATTCATATTTATTAAGTTTTACAAGCATGAATCTTTGAACATGTTTATCATCATCTGGTCTAACATTTCTATCTCTTAAGGCAGATGCTACAGTATTTGTCATATCATCTATAGATGTTTGCATTTCTTCTATATTTTCATTAGCAGTTTTACCATAATTTAATAGTTTATTAATTTCTTCAGATTGTTTGCTAAGTTCTGCAGATTGTTTTAAATTTATAGATTTAATATCTTTAACTTCAATAATTAATTCATCTATTTTATTAGATTGCTCTTGAATTTTATTATCTTTAATTTTACTAAATGCTTCAGCTAATTGTTTTTCATATTTATTATAATACAAAATACATTTTTCAATAAACATATAATATTCAGCATAAATTTTAGGATCTACAGCACCATCTTTATTAGATTTTTTAGCTCGTAGAAGACAAAGCTTAAAAGCTTCAGGAGTTAGAGTATATTGCTTACGAGGTTTAGTTCCAACATTATTTACCTTTTCACTAATATTAGTGAAAAGGTAATGTTTATCGGAAATTAAATCTAAAGTTTCTAATTTTTGTTTAATTTTACCACTATCTTTAGTTTCAATATTTATAACACCATATTCAATTAATTTTTGATGTGGAACAATAAATTTACCATCATTAACTTCATCAGCTAATTCCATAAAATATTCCATAAATCTCATATCTTTATTTGGATAAAGCTTATTTTTAATTTTTTCAATAAATTCATTTAATGTTATTTTTTTGTAATTTTTAACATAGTTATCAATGATTTCAGTGAATGTTGACATTATTGTATTATTTATATCAAAATAATAAATCAAAAATAAATTATAGTATTTTATTATAATTTTACAAAAAAAATAATAAAATATATTTTTTTTGATAAATATATAATAGTTAATATAAATTTTTAGAATAGAGAACTTTTTATTAGATTTTTATCAATATTTAGTAATATTTTAAATCATCATCAGTTTTAAAATTATATTCAGATTTAATTACTTTTATCAATTCTTTAATAAATTTAAGTCTAAAATAATCATTAATTTTATTTCTAGTATTTTTTAAACTAGCGGGAATCCACGCTAGTTTAAAATCACTTGTAGCTTCAGGAGTTTTAGAGTATATTGTTTACGATGTTTAGTTCCAGTATTATTAACCTGCTCCGCAATAATGCGCAGCAGGTAATGTTTACCAGAAATTAAATATAATATCGTAATTTTATTTAGAAACTAAACTTAAATTATTTAATACTATTTTTTTTATTTTCAACATTTCCATTTAATTTATCATATACTATTTTTAAATCTGGGAATAAGCTATTTAATGCTGTGTATTCAACATATGTTAAATTTGTTTTAATTATTTCATCTATTTTATTTGATTTAATTAAGTTGCATAATACTAATAGTTCTGGATATGTTAATTTATCTTGTAACATTTCACCCATTACAGTTAATCGAATATCAAGAGATGGTAATTTAGATGGATCAACCGATGGGTGCATTAATGTGTTAATCTCTGTTTTTAATTTTTCTACAGCTAATTTATAATATAAATTATAAATTTCTTCCATTGATGAATCACTTGTTAATAAACTAGTTTCTTTTGTCATTAAATTTTCAAAATTTGAAAATTTATATTTTTCTAAATCAGAAACTGGATTATATGTTACATTGTTATATAACATTATATATACTAACATTTTATTTAAATCTTTAATACTAGTATAATCAAATTTTTGATTTAATATAATATCTTTATATAATTTTATTCTATCATTAATTAATTTTTGTTCAGGGTTATCGTTAATTGTATTAAAAACATTTAACATATATAATGTAATTATAAAAATTATGAATATTAACACACCATAAAATATATCATAATAATTTAGCACAGCCATTTGTTATTTATATAATATTATATAAAAAAAAAGTTAATAAATATATGAATTTAATTATTATTTAAATTCATATATTTATTAATATTTATAATTTTGTTAATATTTTATATAGAATATTAACAATATACAACATTTTTAATATCAATATCAAAACTTGTAAAATATTCTTCACCAGTACCATTTGGGTCTGAATCTAATATCCAAAACCAAATAAAATTATATGTATTTGGTTTTGTATTATATGGAATTTGAAAAGTTCCAATACATGGTTTTCTAATAAATTCTCTATCATCACATGAACCATCATAAAATGATTTATTTTTAACTAAATAATTAACTAATCCAGAATCATCATTGAATTTTTTACCAATATTAACATTGTCGCGTTTTAACAGTTCTGTTTCATTATTCCAATGAATTGAATAAAATGTTTGTCTTGAAAGTTGTGCATTGTTTATTACAATTCTTGGTCTAATATCACTTGATAAATAACTATCTAATGATACATGACCATTGCTATTATAATAAAATTTAACAGTATTACCAATGCCACATTTTAACATTGGATATTCTTCAGAATATGATTTTTCAATAAAAATACTATCATCCATATTTCTACCTTGTAATTCATGAACTTGTGTATCATCAATATTAACTCTAGTATATTTTCTTGGATATCCAAATTCACCAGTTTCAACACATTCAATTTTATCAACCCATGAATGTGATTTAACAATATTTATTATATTTAATACAATAAATATTGTTACAAATATTTTACAATTATACATATTTTATTTATTATTCTTTAATATTTATTCTTTAATATTTATTCTTTAATATTTATTCTTTAATATTTATTTAAAATATTTAAATCATATTTTAAATATGTAAATTAAAAATATGATTTTATTAACTATTTTAATATTTTATAAATATATGTATAAATAACAATGAAATTTGAATTAGATGTTTTTGGAATTAAAGTATTTTTTAAAAATAAAACAGAAATAAAAAAAATGAATGCTTTATTAAGAAAATATTTTGTTTATAAATATAAAGATCCTGTAACTAATTTACATTCTAAAATAAATGTGTATAATGTTATAAATAATATCGTATATTTACCTAAAAATAAATTTTTTGAATTATATGATAAAGGTATATTTGAAGGTGAATATACTGATAAATTACAAGATACAAATATTATAAATTTTAATTGTTTAGTAAAATTAAATAAAAATCAAAAATGTGTATATAATTATATAAAAAATAATAATAAAACAAATTATATTTTACATGCTGGTGCTGGTACTGGTAAAACATTTTTAGCAATGAAATTAATAACTTATTATAAAAGAAAAACATTAATCATAGTCCCTAATACATATTTATTAGAGCAGTGGCAAACTTTACTTTTAGAAAATTTTAAAGATGAATCTAGTGAAAAGTCAGAAAATATAACATTGTTTTATGGTAAAGAAAAGAATTTAACAGGAAATATTGTAATTGCTATCGTCAATAGCATTAGTAAAAAAAATATAGTTAATGATTTTGGGTTAGTTATATTAGATGAAGTGCATATGTATAATACTAATAGTTTTAAAGTTATATATACTAAAATTAATTTTAAAAATATGATTGGATTATCTGGAACACCATTATTACGTAAAAATGGATTCGATAAAATGGCTATTGATTATATTGGAGAAATTATAAATGTTAATAATATTGAAGGTTATGTCGCTGCAGATAATAAATTTAATTCTACTGTACATTTATTATATTATAATGGTAAAGAAGAATATACTAATACAATTATAAATGAAAAAACTGGAATGATTGATACAATATCAATGATTACAAATATTATATCTGACCCAGATAGAAATAACTTGATTGTATCTCAAATTATAAAATTAACTAATTTAAAACATAATATATTTATATTTTCTGATAGACGATGTCATTTAGAAGAATTATATAATAAAATATTATTTTTACAAAAAAGTACAACTTTAGATAAAAAATTAAATATACAAATACCGGAATTAAATAAATCTATTATATTATTTGGTGGAAGTTCAAAAGATGATATAAATACAGCAAGTAATACATCAACAATTATATTTACAACGTATCAATATTCATCTACAGGTGTTAGTATTGATCGTTTAGATGCATTAATATTGGCTACACCAAGACGATCAAATATGGAACAAATTATTAATAGAATATTTAGATTAAATGAAAAATATAAACATAAACATAGATACATTATAGATATTATAGATAATGCAACCGTTTTAAAAAATCAATTACGTGAAAGAAAAAAAGCATATATTGAACGAGGTTGTATTTTTGAAAAATCAATTATATAAAATAGTTATTTATAATTCGTTAAATACATATTAAAAAAAAATATTAATTTGTTATTATTTGTTATTATTTATTATTATTTGTTATTATTCTTTATATTTTAATATTCATTAATAATATATTTGTTTATTAAAAAAGCAATATAAGAATTTATTATTATTATTATTAAATAAATATAATATGTTATATCTTTATAATAAAAATATAATGAGATGATTAACGAATTAAAACCATTAAAATTAAAAATAAAATAAAATAAACCATATATAAATGATAATAAAAATGCATTTTTATTAGATGTTTCATATGTATTGTTATAATATATTTTTTTTATTAATATTATATAATATAACAATGAACCAATTGCAATATTGAAATATTTATTAATATTGGTGTTATAGTTATTGATATTATTGATATTATCAGTATTATCAATAATATCAGTATTATCAGTATTATTATATTTGAAAAAATAATAAGTCTCAATATCTTTATTAAATATTAATGATATTATATATAAGCTTATTATTGTTGATGTAAAATTTATAAATATAAATAAAAAATAATAAATTATTTTTTTTTTAAAAATTATTATATAAACAATAGATAATAAACATTCATTATGAATTATATTTATATTGTCAACATATGTATTCAATAATATATATTTAATAATACTATATGAAACAAATATTAACATATCAATATTTGTTTTTAATAGTTGACCAATATTATTTTGTTCATTTATTTTTATAGAATTAAAAATATAATTTATATAAAATATTAAAATATTTAAAAATATATTATTAAAAAATTCAATTATAAATATTTTATAATTGATTTTATCATCATTTTTTATAATACTATAACTTTGTTCTGTTGTATCTGATGATGAAATATTATTTAGTATTGGAATATTTAAATGTGGCGTTAATGGAATATTATTTAAAACATAATTATCAGTGATGTTATCATTTATTTGTATATTTATATTATCATATTCATTTGTATTATTATACATATTTTTATTTTTAGTATTTGATTTATTGATATTATTTGAATTATTTGAATTATTTGAATTATTTGAAATAAATGATATTTTATTGTTATATTTTAGTTTAGAATCTTTAGAATATTTGGAAGATCTAGAAAAATTTGAAGATTTATAACTTGATGCTGAATTAAAAGAATCATAATCAATATCAAATCTATTATGATTGTATTTTTTTTTCATTTTTTTCGTATTTTATTTTTATTACAATTTAAATAATAAAAAATAAAATTAAATATTATATAAAATATATTTTTTTCAGAATAAAAATAAAAAATATAATAATTTATTTTTATTCTAAAGATTTTTATAAATAAATTTTTATATGAAGTATAATATAATAAAATAATGAGCGCTATTATTGGTACAGGAATTATTGAAGGTGGTGAATTGCCATATCCTAATGTTCATGATATGAATGAAGCCCATAATAAAGGTTTTAAACATGATGAAAAAACAAGAAATCATGTAACACACAGTTTACATAAATTGTTACGCGGTCATGGTGTATCTTATGCTCAAGGTTATGGTGTTGATGGTGGTTCAATTGATGGCGGATCAATCTCTGCAAGTTCTGTAATCAATGGTGGTGTTAGTGTAGCTAAAAAATTATTATCATCGTATGATAAAGAATTAAAAAATGAATCTACAAAAATTAATAAAATTATTAATGATTTAATTAACTTAAAAGCTATTGTTACTAAAATTATTAATATTAGTGATATTAAAAACGATAGAGTTGTAGAATCTATTTTAGATCAATTTACTAATGCTATTACTAAATTAGGTTCATTAATTCATACCGATGAAGATGAATTAGCTAAAAAAATTAAAGAAGCTGATAATTTATCTCATTTAATTGATTCTATTACAATTAAAAATGAACGTGATGAAGCTGCTAAATTATCATTATTAGTTAAAAATCTACATGATATTGATAAAATTAAACCAGAAGTTGAACATGCTTTAAATAGAATTAACGTTAAAGTTAATGAACTTCAACATATGAAACCAATTGATTTATTTAATAAATTAGTTAGTAATATAAATAATGTAAGTGATGAATTTGTAAATAATATTAATTCAATTTCAAATAGATTAAAAAAAGGTGAAGGTCTTGGTGAAGGTGGTAGATTAGTTGATGTTGCAGATGAGAGTGCAACTGCAACAAAACATTATACTTTAAATGATTATATTACAACTATCAAAACCATGTACATTAAAATTGTTGAAAATTTTTTACATGAAATTTTTAAAGAATTTAATAATTTAACTCAAGTAATTTTTGAAATTTCAAAAATGTTAAATAAAAATATTGTATATGATAAAAATTTTGAAAAATTAATTGAATATATTAAAACATTTAATAATATCTTTGATATTTCTGGAGGATTTGATGTTTGGTTTAATATTATTGGCTTGAAGAAAACTCCAGAAGCTATTGATAACAGAGAACAATTTGTTAGTAAAATTGAATCTTTAATTCATTTAAATAATACAGCCGCTTCTTCACAAAACGATAAAACTATGTTTAATTCCATTGATGTTATTTTAAAAAATATTTTAGCTGTTATTGGAAATTATTCAAAAGTTATTGAATTAACTAATGAAAAAATGCAAAATTTAAGTTTACAATCTGTAAAAGAATTAAACAAATATGGTAAAGGTGATGACGATGATAATGATGATGAAATTGCTGCAGAATTGTATGCTGAAGCTACTGGTTCTGGTATTATTGGTGGTGTTGAAGGTGGTATTTCTAATTTGGAATTAGACTTAGTAGATTTATCTAATAATTTATTTATTGAAAATAAATCTAAAAATATTGTAAAACATTTAGATTCTATTTCATTATTTAGTAATGTTGTTAATATTCAACAAAATTTAAAATACGTTTCAGAAGATATTAAAAAATACGCTAAAGATTATGATAATTTATTAGGTGAAACTATGGGATTTAAAATATCTGAAACATTAAAATACCAAAATGCTGTATTGAATAGTATAGATGATACTGTAAATGGTATTGGTAAATTATTAAATAAATATAATCAAAAACAAATGGATGTAGCTAATAGACCAGCTGGTCTTCCTGAAAATATAACACCTAGATCTGCTATGAACTATCAAAGTGTTGATAAAGCTATTTTAATTAAACTTTGTAAATGGCAATGTGAAGCAAAACTTGAATTTTATAAAGTTTTAGAATGTATCGATTTATTTTTATTAAATTTTACAATTAGTTTAGATGCCAATATTAAAGATATTGAAAATTTATCTGATTTATTACAAAATGTAAAACTTAATAAAGAATGGATTAATGAAAATATGATTGATAGTATTATTCAAGATTGTTGCGATTCATATATAAAACATGAATATACATCAATAACAAAAGATAAAGATGTTATTAATTATGTCGATTTTTTACCAAAATTATATAAAAATAATGAAATTATTCAAAAAATTAAACAAGTTGATAAAATATTACATACAGTAACACCATTAAAAAATATCATTTCTTTATTTTCATACATGAATAATATGTCAACATATAAATTAGCTTGTTCACCAAAAGATATTTATAAATATTTAAAAAAATATATTTGTGCATCTAATTTTATTTGTGGATTCAATCATCGAGATTTTATCAAGTATATTGAAGGGAGAGATGACAAATTATTAAATGATTTAAACCCAGAAGATATTATTACATCATTTTATGTTAAACAACAACAACCTGAAATGGATTTAAATGATTTAAATAAAAAAGAAGTATCTAACTTAGTTGAAATTATTAATGATAAGACTAGTATTCTAAAATATAAATATCAAGTTACAATGGTAAAACAAAATGAAAGAGAAACTCCAGAATTATTAAAAGTTAGATATGCATCTAATTTTTTGAGAAAAATAATGTGTATTACACCACAATTAGATGTATTTAAAGATGATGATATATATTTATCATTATTATTACGTTCACTAGTAAGTAAAATAGTTACTTCTATTGATGTATACAAATCATTTAAAGATCCACAAAAAAATTCAGTAATGCTTAAAAAATCATCTCGTTTAATTTTAGGTGGTTCAAATTTAACAGTTAATGATGAAATCGTTGAATTATATGTAAGAGTTCCATTACTTATTGAATATTATAAAATGTTATTTGATGATGGTAATGATGTTTACAAAAATGGTAATGTTGATCAAACTGAAAAATTAAAAGAAACTATTGCATATGTACCTGATTTAACAGGTATATGGTCTGGTCTTTTTGCAATTATTTTTGATAATCAAAATAATAATAATGTTGGATTTTATAGCGAATCTGCAGCACAACAAATTATTGCAGAAATTAATAAAATTTATGCAAATTATAAATCAAATGGTTCTAATAGTATTAAAGAATTTATCATGGGTTTAGTTTATGAAGTAAATAGACGATATGGTATTATTAAAAAAGGTGATATTGAAAGCTATTATAATACAATTAAAAATTTCAATGTTGATAATTATGGTAATAATAATTTAGATAGATTAAAAAATACATATTTAAATAGTGATAATCCTATTGATGCAGATATTTTAGATGATACATCATCCAACTCTAAATTACCTTCTGATAAATTTGTAAAAAATGATAATTTAAGAATAAATGTTTTTACAAAAGATAAAAAGAATTTAATAAATGATATTCCAGTAATTCGTGAATTACGTGAAAAAATATTTAAAAATTTTACAAATATTAACGAAATTATTGATAATGGTAGTGTACATACATTTAAAAATTACATTAATATTTATAAAAAAGATGTTAAAAGTGAAACTGACCAAAATAAAAAAATATCTATTGTTGTTAATGCCATTAAAAATTTAGATCAAACTAAATCTTCAAATTCATTAGTTGATATTATGTTTTATGAATTCGTTGTAAATCCATATTTATTATTAAATGATTTATATAAATATTATAATTCATTATTATTTAGTATAAAAGGTGAATTAAGCATTAATAATGTTCAAAAAATCAATATTAGTGAAGTTAATACTAGATTATCTGAAAATCCAGATTTAGTTATTGCATTAATAGAATTATTACAAATAAATAATTCTGATTTAGTATCATTAAAATATGATAATTATAAATCTTTATTCTTAGATTGGAAACAATTAGAAAATGTTGTAAATTCTTTAATTACTCAAATTAAATCTAATATTTTAAAATTTAGAACTATTATACCGAATTCTAAAATGGAATTTATTTATAAATTATCTAACATTGCTGATGGTGCTGTAATGAGATATAGTATTAACGAATTAGAACAAAGATTCTTAAATCATATTATTAGATCCCAATTTAAAACGGAAGAAAAAGCATTAAAAGAAAGTACTTTAACTTTTAAAATTTTAAATGAATTATTAGAATTTATTTTAAATAATTCTAAAAAATTACCAAATAGTATAATTTACAAAATAATTATGTTTAGTAATGAAGGATTTGTTCCAATAAGTTCAAAAACAGTATCAAGTGATTTATTAGATGATTTATTTAATAAAAATTACAATTCAAAAGATAAAACTTGGAGTTATACTAATAATATCATTCTTAATGCCAATTTTATTAATGAAATTAATATTACTAAAAAAATGAATGATGGTACAAGATATTTATTACTAGAAAAATTAAATGGAAATATGCAAAGCAATCCAAGATCTATTTTAGAAAATTTTAATATTACATTATATAAATATTTAAATGATTTTTATGATTCACCTGTTAAAAAATTCTATAATAAACTATTAGATAATTTCTATAATAATGTATCATTGCAAAAAACTAGAGGGTTTTATAGTATTTTTACACCTACACCACCATCTGGTATTGGAAGATTTGATGGTGATAATATTAATTTTAATAATGGAACACCAGTTGATATTCCAGCTACGTTTAATGGTATGAATGGTATTTATGGAAATGTTAACAATAAAAATATGGTAATATCAGATATTAATATTAAATTAATTTATATGTTATATAATAGAGTTTTAAAAAGTAGCACGTCAGAAGTAAAAGAATATTTAAATGTTGATAAAAATACAATCCCAATATATATGATAAATAAATTTAAAGTTCTTTTACCAAAATATAAACAAATATTTAAAAATATTATAGAAAAATGCTTATTTTATAAAAATTTAATTTACAATATGAATATTACAAATCAAAATAATAATAATAATCAAATTGATAGATTTGCAAACTATGTATCAAATAATATATTTAATAGTGTTGAAAGATCTGTACAAGATAATAAAAATTCTTTTAATATGACACCTATTGCAAATGCATCCGAGAATAAACAAGTATTACAATCTACATTAAGTGATATCATTGAATCTTGTGAATATATTCTTAAAGATATTAACATTGTTTTAGATGAATTTGTTGATCAATCTATCCCATTATATTTAGAATTAAAAGCAGATGGTATTAAACAATATAAACAACATAATAATAATGAATTACCTTTTATGCCAGCTTCGTTAGCATTGAGTTATGCATTAAATAATGATATGAGTAATCATAGTGATATGAAATATTATTATGGTTTAAGATCTATTGTTAATGTTGATTATAAAAATATTAACTCATTAGTAAATATGCCATATGTTGAATCATTGATTAAATTTTATACATCTTATACTGATGAAAATAATAAAATAGATATTAACCATGGGTTATCGTTAATTAAAAATGTTATGTTTATTACAAAATCGTTATATGATATAAAATTAAAGACAAATACAACTTTTTATAATTTAAAAAATGATTCTCGAGTTCCTGCCAAACAATTAGAAGATGGTAACCAATTTAAAAAATTAGTTGGTTATATCTTAATGTCATCATTTAAATTATTAAATTCAGTATCATTTAATAATATGGATATTAATTCATTTGTTGAAAACGATTCTTCTGATATGAATATTAATAGATATATTGAAAAAATGTCAACAAAAGTTCAAAATGATCCAACCGATGTACGATATGACCAAAATAATAATATTGTAAATGCAGTAGCTCGACGTAATAATTCTATTATTATTAATATAATTGATTTAAATATTGTACCTATTAATGTACATGCTATGTTACGTGAAATTCCATTAATTAATATTTATAATTATGCATTTACATATGATGATATTATTAGAAATTCTGTTGATTTAGATAATATTAAATCAGATTCTAATCCAAAAAATACAATTAATAAATTAAAAAAATTATTATATAATGAAACTTCGATATATAATTTAGTAACATTAAGAGGTAAACTTAGTAATATTGAAATTAATAATAAAGATATTATAAATAATATCTTTAGTTATAAATTAAAATTCAATTCTAAAAAAATTGGCAATGATGGAAATACTCAAAATTTTGAAAATGTTGAAATGACAATACCACCATTTTTCAATATGTTAGAAAAATCTAAAACTTCTACTAAAATTATAGATGCTCCCGATAATTATTATAACATAAATGTTGATGTTGATAAAAGTAGATATAGTTTGGTAAAAAATTTAAATTTAATTCAAAAACGTCTTGTTGTTGTATCTTCTGATGGTACTACAATAAAAAATAATATTAATACTATATTAGACACACCAGTATTAAATACATTAATGTTTGGTGCTAATAGTCAACGTATTATTAGTTTAATGTTAAATGAAACTAAGAATGTTGATAATAAAATTACAAATGTATTAAATGGTGTAGATATTTTAACAAATTCATTTGCTTAAGTAAAAAATAATAAATAAAAAAAAATAATAAAATAAATAAAATAAAAAAAATAATAAAAAATAACAAATTTTTTTTTATTGCTCATATAATATAATACTAAAATAAAAAAAATAATAAAAAATAATAGAATATTTTTTTTATTATTTTATTTTTATACAAATTATACAAATTATATAATTTGTATAATATAAAAAATGGTTGTATTAAGAAATATTAACGGTACAAACTCTACATCATTAACTCGTGGTGAAATCGTATATGATACTATATCGTCTCAAATTATTTATAGTACAAACGGTATCAATAAAAAAGTTTTAATGAGTAGTTCTTTAACTGGACCTATTGGTATTAATACTACAAATGAAAATGCACAATTAGAAATCAATGCTACAGATGGTAAACAATTACGATTAACATATAATGATGATGATGGTAATGCTCTTTATTATGCAGACTTAAATGTTAATAGTTCAGGTGATTTATCTATTAATGCATCTGGTGGTGATATTATACTTGATAGTAGTAATAATGTTAATGTAGCTTCATATGATGGTTCTACTAAAGGTTTGCAATTTGCTGGCGTTTTAATTACAAGTAGTGCTGCAGAAATTAATACATTACATGGTGTTACAGCTGGGACTGTTTCAGCATCAAAAGCTTTAGTTGTTGATGCTGATTCATCTTTAACTGGACTAAATCAATTAAGTGTTACTAATATTACATTAGGTGGTACAGCGATCACATCATCAGCTAGTGAAATTAATTATTTACATGGATTAACACCAGGAACTGCATTAGCGAGTCATGCTTTAGTAACTGATTCAAATAATAGTATTAGTGGTTTAAATGTTGTTTCAGCATCATCTATTGTTGGTACTATTTCAACAAATGCACAACCTAATATTACATCTGTTGGTACATTATCTAACTTAACTGTAGGAACTAATGTTGCACCTGGTGTATTTACATTAAATGGCACTGCTTTAACAGCTACAGCAGCTGAATTAAACGAATTAGCTGGACTTACACCAGGTACTGTAACTGCATCTAAAGCAGTTGTTGTTGATGAAAATAAAAATATAAGTTCATTTAATAGTTTAACTGCTGTTACTTTAAATGCAACCGATATTTATGGTGAATTAAAAACCGCAGCTCAACCTTACATTACATCTGTCGGTACATTAGATAGTTTATCTTTAAATGGTAATATTGATGGTGCTATTGATGGTGCTACTACTATTGAAGCAACTGTATCTATTACAACACCATCATTAGTATTAGGATCTACAGCTGTAACAGCAACTGCAGAAACATTAAATATTTTAGGAGGTTATACTGGTACAACTAATCAATTAAACACATTATCAGGTGTAACTCCAGGAACTGTAGCTGCAAGTTCTGCTGTTGTAGTTGATGCCAATAAAGATATTAGTTCTTTTAGAAATTTAACTGCAACTAATGTAACTGGTACTTTACAAACTGCTGCTCAACCAAATGTAACTTCTGTAGGTACTTTAACTCATTTAGACATTGATGGTACAACTGCATCAACTTCACCAACAACTGGTATTTTTAAATTAGCTGGTGGTATTGGTATTAGTAATACAACTGATGCATCTGGTTCAACTAATGGTGGTTCGTTTACAACTGCTGGTGGTATGGCTGTTGCAAAATCTGCATACATTGGTCAAAATTTAAATGTCGGTGGTAATTTATTTGTTGGTGGTGAAGTAACTACAATCAATTCTTCTGATGTTGAAATCAAAGATAATACATTATTATTAAATTCTGGCCCAACTGGAGCTGGTTTTGATAGTGGTTTATTAATTGGAAGATATCAAGTTGATAGTGATAGCGGTGCTGGTGATGTTGTAAGCGATGATGCACAAGTTTCATTTTCTCTAGATGCTGCTACATCTAATACAATTATTTTACCAAATACAGCTGATTCAAATGATGGTTATTATGATTCTTGGTGGATTAAAATAACATCTGGTGAAGCAACCGGTGAAGTCCGTAAAATTAATTCTTATGTTGGTAGTACATTTACTGCAACATTAGAATCTGCATTTACAACAACACCAGCAACTGGTGATACTGTTGAACTATTTTCTAATTTATATGCTACAATTATGTGGCAATCTTCAAATAAACGATTTGTAACAGCTTATTCAAATGAGAATTTTTTACAAACTTCTTTAGATGTACTAGATTATGCTGATTTTGCAACTGATAAATTAACAGTATTAAATTCTACAAGTTCAACTTCTAATAGTACTGGTGCTTTATTAGTTGCTGGCGGTATTGGTATTAGTAAAACAACTGATGCAACTTCTGCAACTAATGGTGGTACATTTACTACAGCTGGTGGTGCTGCAATTGCTAAATCATTGTATGTTGGAAATAATGTACATGTTACTGGAGATTTAGATGCGACTAACTTAACTGGTACTTTACAAACTGCAGCTCAACCAAATATAACTTCTGTTGGAACATTAGATAGTTTAAGCATTGGTTCAGGATCTGGTGTATTAACCTTAAACGGAACTGCATTAACTGCTAATGCTACTGAATTAAATTATTTAGATGGATCTACACCAGGTACTGCTACAGCTGGAAATGCATTAGTTACTGATACTAATAATAGTATTGCTGGTTTAACTAGTTTGAGTGTAAGTTCGTTAACTATCAATGGTTCTGCTTTCGATCCAGCATCTTCTTTACCAACTATCACAGGTGTAACTCCAGGTGTTGTAACTGCATCTAAAGCTGTTATTGTTGATGAAAATAAAGATATTGCATCATTTAGAAATTTAACATCTGAATATTTACATGCATCACATGAATCTACTGGTGCTTCTGATATTAATTATTTATTAGATTTATCTACAACTTATAGTAATACAACGTCTGCTGGTATTGGTTGTGGTATTAATATGAAAGCACCAAACAGTTCTAATTCTAGTGTAAATATTGGTACAATTGAATCTAGTATGCAAAATTTAACTTCTGGTAGTGAAACATCTCGATTAAATTTTAAAACATATAGTAATGGTTCAGTATTAACTGCTTTAGCTGTTACAGAAAGTGGTAATGTAAATTTACGTTCTAATACAAATACAGCTTTAAATATTGAATTATATACTGGTGCCGGTAATACTATTAGTACCGCATCTGTATCAAATAGTATTGATATTATGTTAAACGGTCCAAATACAGCTGGTGATTCAATGATGGAATGGGGACGTGTTGGAGCATTTTATTCATCTAGTACATTAAAAGGATTAAAAATGTATGGTAATAATGATGGTTCAGAATCATTACTTGCAACTCTTTTACCAACATCAAATGGTGGTAATTTATCTAGTTTAAATAATGTAACTGCAGCTGGTACTGCAACTGTTGGTGATATTGTATCAACTGGTACTATAACACCTTTATTTACAACTTGGATTCCACAAACTTCAATTACTGCTAGAACATGGGTTGCATCTGCATATTCACCATCTTTAAATATTTATGTATCAATGCAAGGTTATACTGCATCAGCTAATTTTGCATCTTCCACAGATGGTTTAACATGGACTAATAGAAGTTCATCTGGTAATAAAGTATGGAATGAAGTAATTTGGGTAGAAGATGCTAAAATGTTCGTAGCTGTGTCTGATGCATCCAGTAGTACAACTAATGCATTCGCATATTCATCAAATGGTACTACATGGACGGGTGTAGCAGCTCCAGCAACTTTAAATTTTACAAATATTACATATATCAAAGAAAAAGGTATGTATGTTGTATATAAAAAAGCAGGATCTAATAGTCAAAATTGGTACACATTTTCATTTACCAACCCAACATGGATTAGTTTTAATGGCACATTTGGAAGTGTATATGCACCATTAACTTATTCATTATTATATAATCGTTATTATTTAATTCAATCTTCAGATGGAAGTAATAATGGTTTAGATGGTTGTCTTATTGAATATAACCCATCAACTGTACTTGGTTTAACTAGTGCATCATGGCCATTATCAAGTTTTTTAAATATTTCAAATGGTGTTCAAAAATATGGTTCAATTGTAGAAGCGTATGAAATTGGTGTTTTAGTATCTGTTTCAAACAATAGTTCATCAACAAATAATATTATTATTTATTCCACTGATGGATCAGCTTGGAATAATGCTAATGCCCCTGTTGCAGCAAGTTGGTTTAAAACTATTTGGGCTTCAGAAATTGGTATGTTTATTTCTGTATCCAGCGATTCAACACCAGCTATGATGATTTCATCTAATGGTAGTACTTGGACATCTGTAACATTAGATTCTAATATGACTGCTATTTCTGATATGAAATGGATACCTGAAATTTCTACATTATTATTAACATCTAATGTTAGTGGTTCATCATATGCTATTACCAGAACATCATTAGTTGGTAATACTTTAATTAAATATGGTAAAAGTCAATCAAATCCAACTTATTATTCTAGTGTAGCACAAAATGCAATGTTAACTACAACTATGAATGCTAATAGTTCAATTTCATGGGTTTCTAATTTAACAAATAGTACTAAAAAATATGAAATTATACGTGCATCAGCAACTGGTTTATCTGTTAATTCTTCACAATCTCCAGTTGCTGGTTTAGATGTTTCTGCAAATTTATTAAAAAATAATAATAAAGTATTAAGATTAAAACCATCTGCTGGTAGTTATGCTTATGATTATACTTTTGATAATTCTGGTAATTTATCTACATCATTTTCAACTTCTACAACTGCACAATTAACTATGAATCATAGTTTAAATATAACAGCTAATGTAGGTTCATCATCTCCATCAACAGGTGCTCTTATAGTAAGTGGTGGCGCTGGTATTAATGGAAATTTAAATGTTGGTAGTGATGCACTTATTACTGGTAATATAGTTATAAGTGCAGCTGCATCAATAGATTTAACAACCGGTGATTATTGGGCATATGTAGGTGATTATAATTCAGCAACAAGTTCTGCATATGGATCATCTCCAGGTATAAATATTCGACAATGTGTTTGGGTTCCAGTATTAAAAATGTTTATTGCAACTACTTTTACTAGTAATATAGTATATTCTACTAATGGTTTAAATTGGACATCTTCATCTGTACCATCTAGTAGATCATGGGAAGGAATTGCATATAGTGGTAGTTTAGGTTTATTAGTTGCTGTTGCAGCTGATAGTAGTTCTAACACTGGTCAAGTTATGACATCTACAAATGGTATAACTTGGACATCACGTAATAGCCCAGCATCTAATAATGGTGGAAATTGGACAAGTGTTACTTGGTCTCCAAAGTTAAATTTATTCGTTGCATGTTCATCAGCTGGTGTTTCTAGAAATTATGGTTTAATGTCTTCACCAGATGGTATTAATTGGACTATGATTAGCCATCCAACAACTAATTCTGCACAAACTCTTACAAATTTTTATAAAATTATGTGGAATAGTAATTTAAATCATTTTATAGCATCTGGATTTAATGAATTTATTGTATCTACTGATGCTGTAAATTGGACAATTTACACACCAAATCAAACTATGCAAATGATTTCAACTTTTGATTATTCACCATCTTTAGGTTATGTTGCCGGATGTATGTTTGATAGTAATATTGCAGTATCTACAAATGGTACAACTTGGACAAAAACAGCATTTGCATTTAATGTTGGATGTGTTAAATGGGTACCTCAACAACAAATGTTTTTAATTTTCCCACAAACTGGAAATAATACAAGATATAGCACTGATGCTGTAAATTGGTCAAATGTTGGATATGGTAGTAATGGTGGTGGTGTATATTGTTGTGAATATTCACCATATTTAGATATGTTAGTCGCTTTAAAATCTAATGCTGCAACAGCAAACCAAAATATTATCTTTTCTAAAACTATTTCTAAAAATAATTATGGTTTTGGTACAACGTATTCATTAAATCGTAGTAATTTTTATAATATTAATACAAATTCACATATTAATTATAATTCTGGGTATAATGCAGGTCATCGATTCTTTAATGCAAGTACTAGATCTGGAACAGCTAATAATATGTTAGCAGCTATTTTACCAGTTTATAGTAATACAACTGGTTTATACACAACTGGTGGTTTAGCTATTGGTGTTGAAACACCATCGAGTATGGTTGATTTACAACCACTTTCTAATGGTGAAGTAATCCGTTTACGTGCTGCAGGTATAGCTAATGGTACATCTAATTATACATCTTTAGGTGTCGATTCTAATTATGGTTTAACTATTGGTAGTACAGCTTCAACTGATGCAACATCATCAACTAATGGTGGTACTTTAACTGTAACTGGTGGCGCAGCAATTTCTAAATCATTATATGTTGGAAATAATATTAATGTAACTGGTGATTTAACAGTAACTAACATTACTGCAACAGATTTAACTGGTACTTTACAAACTGCAGCTCAACCAAATGTAACTTCTGTAGGTACATTAAGTAATTTAAGCATTGGTTCTGGTTCTGGTGTATTAACTTTAAATGGAACTGCATTAACTGCAGATGCTACAGAATTAAATTATTTAAATGGTTCTACACCAGGTACTGCTACAGCTGGTAATGCATTAGTTACTGATTCAAATAATACATTATCTGGGTTAACTGGATTAAGTGTAACAAATTTAACTATTAATGGTTCAGTATTCGATCCAGCATCATCTTTACCAACTATTACTGGTGTAACTCCAGGTACTGTAACCGCATCTAAAGCTGTTATTGTTGATGAAAATAAAGATATTAGCACATTTAGAAATTTAACTGCTGAAAATTTAACAGCAACTACTGGTATTACTGGTACTTTACAAACTGCAGCTCAAACTAATATTACTTCAGTAGGTACTTTAGATAATTTAAGTATTGGTACAACTACTGGTGTTCTTACATTAAATGGAACTGCATTAACTGCTACAGCCGCTGAATTAAACCAAATTCACAGTGTAACACCAGGAACTGTAGCTGCAAGTTCTGCTGTTGTTGTAGATGCTAATAAAGATATTAGTTCATTTAGAAACTTAACTGCTGAAACTGTAAATGCTACTGATGTAAATACTACAAATGTAACTGCAACTGATATAACTGGTACTTTACAAACTGCGGCTCAACCAAATGTAACTTCAGTTGGTACTTTAGATAATTTAAGTATTGGTTCTGGTTCTGGTGTTCTTACATTAAATGGAGCTGCTTTAACTTCAACATCTGGTGAATTAAATAAATTACATGGAGTAACTCCAGGAATTGTATTAGAAAGTTCTGCTGTTGTTGTAGATGCTAATAAAGATATTAGTTCATTTAGAAACTTAACTGCAACTAATGTAATTGCAACAGATGTAACTGGTACTTTACAAACTGCAGCTCAACCAAATGTAACTTCTGTAGGTACTTTAGATAATTTAAGTGTTGGTACAACTTCTGGTGTAATTACATTAAATGGCACTGCATTAACTGCTACAGCTGCCGAATTAAACCAAATTCATAGTGTAACACCAGGAACTGTAGCTGCAAGTTCTGCAGTTGTAGTTGATGCTAATAAAGATATTAGTTCATTTAGAAACTTAACTGCAACTAATTTAACTGGTACTTTACAAACTGTAGCTCAACCAAATGTAACTTCTGTAGGTACTTTAGATAATTTAAGTGTTGGTTCTGGATCTGGTGTTGTAACTATAAACGGTACTGCATTAACTGCTACAGCTGCTGAATTAAACCAAATTCACAGTGTAACTCCAGGAACTGTAGCTGCAAGTTCTGCTGTTGTTGTAGATGCTAATAAAGATATTAGTTCATTTAGAAACTTAACTGCAACTAATGTAATTGCTACTGATGTAACTGGTACTTTACAAACTGCAGCTCAACCAAATGTAACTTCTTTAGGATCTTTAACTAGTTTAGATATTAGTGGAACTACAGCTTCTACATCTCCAACAACTGGTATTTTAACCTTAGCTGGTGGTATTGGTATTAGTAAAACAACAAATGCTACTGGTATTAATAATGGTGGTTCTTTTACAACTGCCGGTGGTGCTGCAATTGCTAAATCTTTATATGTAGGTCAAGATGTTACTGTTGCTGGTAATTTTACAGTAAATGGTACTTCTACTATTATTAATTCAACAGATGTAGAAATTAAAGATAATACATTATTATTGAATTCTGGACCAACTGGAGCAGGTTATGATGGTGGTTTATTAATTGAAAGATATCAAACTGATAATACAGCTGGTACTGGTGAAGTTGTAACTGATACACCACAAGAATCATATACATTAGATAACGCTACTACCACTACAATCACTCTACCAACAGGTGCAAATGTTGAACCAAATTTTTATAATAATTGGTGGGTAAAAGTAACATCTGGTGATGCCGTAGATAATGTACGCCAAATCGTATCATACGATGAAACTACATTAACTGCAACTGTAGATAATGCATTTACAACTTCACCAATGCCAACTGATACTATTGAATTATATGCAAATCACTATGCAACATTAATTTGGCAATCTGCAAATAAACGATTCGTAACTGCATTTGCATCTAATAATTTCCCATCTGCACATTTAGATGTATTAGATTATGCTGATTTTGCAACTGATAATTTAGCAGTAATGAGTACTGCTAGTTCAACTTCTAATAGCACCGGCGCTTTATTAGTTGCTGGTGGTATTGGTATTAGTAAAACAACTGATGCAACTTCTGCAACTAATGGTGGTACATTTACTACAGCTGGCGGTGCTGCAATTGCTAAATCATTATATGTTGGAAATAATGTACATGTTACTGGAGATTTAGATGCAACTAACTTAACTGGTACTTTACAAACTGCAGCTCAACCAAATGTAACTTCTGTTGGAACATTAAGCAATTTAAGCATTGGTTCAGGATCTGGTGTATTAACCTTAAACGGAACTGCATTAACTGCTAATGCTACTGAATTAAATTATTTAGATGGATCTACACCTGGAACTGCTACAGCTGGAAATGCATTAGTTACTGATACTAATAATACATTATCCGGTTTAACTGGATTAAGTGTAACTAATTTAACAATTAATGGATCTCCATTCGATCCAGCATCATCTTTACCAACAATTACTGGTGTAACACCAGGTACTGTAACTGCATCTAAAGCTGTTATTGTTGATGAAAATAAAGATATTAGTACATTTAGAAATTTAACTGCTGAAAACTTAACAGCAACTACTGGCATTACTGGTTCTTTAACAACTGCATCGCAAACTGCAATTACAACTGTTGGCACTTTAACTAATTTAAGTATTGGTTCAGGTTCTGGTGTATTAACATTAAATGGAACTGCATTAACTTCTACTGCTACTGAATTAAATTATTTACATGGTGTAACTCCAGGAACTGCAGCTGCAAGTATTGGATTAGTTACAGATTCAAATAATAGTTTAGTTGGATTAAATGGTTTAACTTTAACAAGTTTAACTATTGGATCAACTTTATTAACTGCTACAGCCGCTGAATTAAACCAAATTCACAATGTAACCCCAGGAACTGTAGCTGCAAGTTCTGCAGTTGTAGTTGATGCTAATAAAGATATTAGTTCTTTTAGAAATTTAACTGCAACTAATTTAACTGGTACTTTACAAACTGCAGCTCAAACTAATATTACTTCTGTAGGTACTTTAGATAATTTAAGTATCGGTTCTGGTTCTGGTGTATTAACCTTAAATGGTACTGCATTAACTGCTACAGCTGCCGAATTAAACCAAATTCACAGTGTAACTCCAGGAACTGTATTAGAAAGTTCTGCTGTTGTTGTTGATTCTAATAAAGATATTAGTTCATTTAGAAACTTAACTGCAACTGCTTTAATTGCAACAGATGTAACTGGTACTTTACAAACTGCATCTCAACCAAATGTAACTTCTGTAGGTACTTTAGATAATTTAAGTATTGGTTCAGGCTCTGGTGTATTAACTTTGAACGGTACTGCATTAACTGCTACAGCTGCTGAATTAAATCAAGTTCATAGTGTAACTCCAGGAACTGTAGTTGCTTCTAAAATTGTAGTTGTTGATGAAAATAAAGATATTAGTTCATTTAGAAATTTAACCGCAACTAACTTAACTGGTACTTTACAAACTGCAGCTCAACCAAATGTAACATCTGTTGGTGTATTAAATGGATTAACTGTAGCAAATACCGAATCTGCAGGTAATACTGTAACTTATCCATTAAATGTTGAATGTGATACTACTGGAACTCCAGCTGCTGGTTTAGGAGTTGGTGTAAATTATATTTCTAAAAATGATGCTAATAGTAATGTCACTTATTGTACTACTGTTGTAGATACTAGCAGTGTTGCAGCTGGTAGTGAAAATGCTGATTATCACATTAATTTAAAGAGTTCAGGTACTACTACTGAAGTATTTAGAGCTTCTCATACCGGCGATGTATATTTATTTGGCGCAGGTCAATTCCAAGAAGTTTCTGATATGCGATTAAAAGAAAATATTGAATTAGCTGATCATAAAGATTCTTTTAATAAAGTTATGGATATTCAAGTTAAAAACTATAACTTTATTGGTAAAGAAAAAGTACATCGAGGATTCATTGCTCAAGAATTAAAACATATTATTCCAGAAGCTATTAATATTAAAAAGACTGAAAAATATGATGATTTCCATACCATTTGTTATAAAGAAATGATTGGTTATTTAATTCAAACTGTTCAACATATGAATGGTAAAATGGAAGAAATGAGTTCAGAAATTAATAATTTAAAAAAAAATATGTGTAAATGTAATAGCGATCAACCACAAACTGAACAAGTTGAACAAGTTGAAACCGCAGAACCAAGTTTAGAAGTTATTAAAAATAGAGAAACTAACTTCGATATCGATAATTATAGTGAAAATGATGAATCTATTGATGAAGAACTTGATAATGTTGTTGAACTTGTTGTTCAACCAGTTGTTGATGCAGAAATTGCAGTAGTTCCAGTTGAAAATATTGTAGCTGTTGAAGCTCCTGTTGAAGCTCCTGTTGAAGCTCCTGTTGAAGCTCCTGTTGAAGCTCCTGTTGAAGCTCCTGTTGATACACAAAATGAAATATTAAAATCATTAAATAATTTAGCATCTATTATGATGATGATGAATACTAAATTAGATAATAATAAATGTCAAGGACATTAAAAAAAATAAAAAAAATTACATATAAATTATATATAAAAATTATATTTACATTATTTACTTTATTTAAATAAAGTAAATTTTTTTTGTGAATATTTATAAAATATTTCTAAAATTTTTACAGATTTTTTATGAAATAAATAATTATTATTTTTATAATGTTTCCAATGTGATAATTTTAAAATTTTTCTTTTTGGAATTTTGTATTTATTTATTACATCTGTTAATGTAATAAATGAATTTTTTAAATGTTTATCACATAAAATTTTATTTACACCTTCTAATATTTTATAGTTGGTTACAAGATTTTTACAAATATTACATCTTTGAACTAAATTTACATTGTATTCAATAGTATTTATAGACATTGTTTCATAATATGTTAATATTCTAAACGATGCCATATTTATTTTTTTTTCAAAATTTTTAGATTTATACAATAGTGAAATATGTATAATATTATTGAAATTTTTATTTACAAGTTTTAAATATATTAATTCATTAACTGTTAAATAATATCCATTAGAGATCATTGATATTATAATATCAATTGCTTTATTGTTATCATTATTTGGTTTAATTTTTTTATTATTTTCGGTATTATTAATTATAATATCAATGATATTATCTTCGATATTATCTTCAGCGTTATCTTCAGCGTTATCTTCAAAGTCATTCTTAATATTAGATATAGAGCTATTTTTATTTATTATTATATCATTTTTTTTAACAGAATAATATTTAGTAATATTTTCAATATTACTAATTCCATATTTGTTTTGCATAATTGTATAGATTTATTTAAATGAAAAATTATTAAAAATAAACCTATTATTGGTCTTTTTTTTATATTAAAATAATAAATCAAAATTATTTTTAATAATATATACTATTATTATATAAATATTTATTATGAGTTTACCAACTTTGTTAAAAAAAGGTATGTTAGTACCTCATATGGGAGAAACTGATTTAAATGATAAAGTACCAGTAGATTATATAGTTGGTTATATATCTGAATTAAATGATAAAAGAAATGATCTAACTATATCTGATAGATTGATTATTATATTGGCAAAAACAGGTGCTGGTAAATCAACAATATTACCTGTACAATTAAGTCATACATTTAAAAATAAAAAAATACTAGTAACACAACCAAGAGTTATAACAGCAATTGAAATTGCTAAAGATATTGCAGATAGAAAAGAAAATAAAATGACATTATATCAAAATATTGGCTATCAAACAAAAGAAAACGTTAGAAAACCACAACAACGTGGTGTTTTATTTGCAACATTAGGTATATTATTACAATATTTAAAAAATATTAAACCTGAAAATTTTTGTAAAATGTTTAAATGTATATTAATAGATGAAGCACATGATAATTCTATTGATAGAGATTTAATTGCTTTTTATATAAAAAAATTAATAAACAGTGTAGATATAATGTTATTACCATTTATTATATTTATGAGCGCTACATTAAATATTAATGAATTTTCAAATTATTTTAATACTAAAACTATATTTGAAGTTAATGGTGTAACATATCCAATACAAGCAATATATAGAGAACCAGAAAAAGATTATATTTCTGAAATTTGTAATATTGTAAAAAAAATATTGATAGAAAATAATATACCATTAAATAATAGAAATAATGATAATGACGGTAATAGCAACAAAATGATTGAGAAAAAAAATGATGGAAATGATATTATAATATTTTGTACATCAATGGCTTCTATTATTTCAATTATAAAACAATTAAAATATTTTATAGATGAAAAATTTGTAAATATAATAGCACTTGATAGTACAAATTATGATGCAGTTGGAAAAGATTATGAACGTTTAATAAAATCAACACACAAATTAAAAATAATATTAAGCACTAATGTCGCAGAAACTGGAATAACTATACCAAATTTAAAATATTGTATAGATACAGGATTTTATACATCTGTTTCATATAATCCTATTAATAATTCTACTGTTATTTTAAATAAAATTGTAGATCAATCAATGGCTGTGCAAAGAAAAGGTAGAGTTGGTAGAAAAACACCCGGTATTTGGTATGCTTTATATTCTGAAGAAACATTTAATAAAATGAACGTTTTTCAATTACCAGAAATATATAAAACAAATTTAGATAATTTTGTTTTAAACACTATAGATTTATATGAAAATGATATAGAAAATAATATTTTTAATTTAGATTATATAAACAAACCAGCTTATGATTCAATAAAATCTTCATTGAATAAATTATTTTTATTAGGTTTTATAGAATATAAAAAGGATAAAAAATTAAAAATAACTGAAATAGGTAAAATGTCAAAAGTATTATTTAGAACACAATTAGAATATGTAAAAATATTATTATCAAGTTATTTTTACAATATAAATATTTTAGATATTTTAACAATAATTTGTATTATAGAAACAAAATTTACATCAAATTACATTCATGAAAATGTAAATTGTAATTTTATAAATAATTTAATTATTGTTAAAAAGATAGTAGAATTGTCTGATAAACAAGAAAGAAAAGAAATGTGTAAAAAATATAATATAAATTACAAAACAATAAAATATATTATTATAAAAAAATATGAATTGATAAAAGAATTTACATTTTCATTAAAATTAGAAATGTATAAAAATAATATAAATATTTTAGAACTTATTAATCATGAACTTGAATTTATAGAATATATTACAAATATAAAATATTGTTTGTTTGAAGGTATGAAATTAAATTTATTAAAATATAATAAATATGAAAAAATATATAAAAATAGATATGGTAATAATATAATAATCAAATCTGCATTAATAAATAATTACAATTTTAAACCAGAATATATAATGACAAACTCAATAGTTAATGATACTGTAAAAGATAATGTATGTGTATTAGATAATTATGTTAATATAGATGTTACTTTTAACGTGTCATAATAAACAGTTTTAACATTATATATATTTAAAATAAATATATATATTATGTATATTTATTTTTAATATGTACGAATTAAAAATTTTAAATGTTGATCATGTTGAATATAAGTTAATTTCTATGGAAATTAACGATGGTGAAATATTAATTTATAAAAAAAATATGGAAATTTATCCAATTAATAAATATCCATCAGATAATGAAATTGATTTATTTATAAAAGAAAATAAACAACTAACTTTTTTAAATGATATAATTTCTAATGATTCCATGCAAATGGGTGATAATCATATTATTTTTCACATTAATGAAAATTCTGATAATTTATTTTATATACCATTAACACAAGATGAAATTAAACAATTTAAAGATGAATTTAAAAAATTAAAAATGTATAATTCTATGGATGAATTAGATTAATTATAGTATTATATTATAGTATTATAATAAAATATTTTATTATAATACTATAATATTTTTTTTATATTTTTGAATTATTATTTATAAATAAATAATATTAAATAATAGTAAAAAATAGTATTTTTGAATAATAAATATATAATTTAAAATAATGAGTATTTCACTTTTAAATTTAGAAACTAAAGATTTTTTACAACAATTTAAAAATAAAAAAAATAAATTTCCAAAACAAGAGCCGATTGATAAAAAAATTATATTATCAGCATCGATTAAACCATATTATATTCCATATTTTAAACGTGATTATGAATGGAAGAAAATACATTTATCAGATTTATTTGATATAATGTACTATACATATAATAAAAATTTAAAAAAAAATAAATTATGTTCTATTGATGTTGGAGTTAAATACTTTTTATCTTGTTATACATTAACCGGAACTTGTTTTAAAGTTAAAATTAATTATAATAAAGTAACTGATATAATAGAAAATGATAATATTTCATATGAAGAAAAAAATATAAAATTAAAAGATATGATAGTTGAAATACATTTAAAAATATGTAATTTTATTTGTAATATGTTTAACGAAATTTATATTGGTTTAGTATTAAATGATGGATATATTGATTCTATGTTATTTAAAAACTATGAAAAAAATGAATATGGCGATCCAAAATATTTAGTAAAGTTTTTATTTCATACTGATTTTTTATATTGTTTAGATAAAGTTGCAAAAAATAAAAATAAAACAATACATATAGTAGATGAAAGTTATACAAGTAATATTTGCACAAATTGTGGTACTATCAATAAATTTAAACGTATTTTAGATGATGATGAGAGCATACGTCGTATGTATTCATGTGATAATTGTAAGTTAGAAATATGTCGAGATATTAATGCAAGTCGTAATATTTTATTAAAAAACCTAAAAATATGAAACTTAAAAATTTGTAATATATTTATCATTTTTGATATTTTTTTTTGAAATAATAATTTGTTACATTTATTTTATATACAATTAAATAAATGCAACAAATATTAATATTACAAATGATTTTAAAGTTAATTGTTATAATGATGTTAAAATTAACTTTAATGATAATATCATTAACAATGATAATATTAAAAATGATAATAGAGTTAATTGTAATAATGATATTTTTATTAAAAATAATAATAAAAATATCATTATTATTTTTAATAAAAATAATAGATATATTAGATTAATATGTACTTTATATATGTTTATATGTATATATGTGTATATGTGTGTTTATATTTGATCATATGTGTTTATATTTGATCATAATTATTTTTGATTTTTTTTTAATATTAAAAAAATGAGCATGTTTAATATCTTGAATTCTGATATTATAACAATTATTGGGTCTTATTGTCAATCTTTAAATTTTATACATATTAATAAAATGTGTTATAATTTAAGATATAATTATACATTTGCATTAAAAAATAATAAAAACAATGTAAAAGAAATGAATGATAATATTATATCAAAATTAACTATTTTAACAGAATTAGATTTGGGAGATGTTAAAAATATTACAGATAATGGTATTAAACATTTAATAAATTTGCAAAAATTAGTTTTATGTAATAATAAAATTATTACTAACCGTGGTATTAAAAATTTGAAAAAAATAGAATCATTAGATTTAAGTGAAAATAATAAAATTGATAATAATTGTTTAAAAAAATTTACAAATTTAAAAGAATTAATTTTAATTTCTAATTATAAAATATCATATGATGGTATTGAAAATTTAATATTTTTAAAAGAACTAAATTTATCCGATAATAGAATCATTAAATCAAAAAGTTTAAAAAAATTAACAAATTTAGAAATATTGAATTTAGATTACAATGATATTATTAAAAACAATGATATTTTACATCTTATAAATTTAAAAAGTTTACATTTAAGTTTTAATAATTTAATTGATAAATCTATTAAAAATTTTAAAAATTTAACAGAATTAGATTTATCAGAGAATGAAGTTGTTAGTGATGATATGTTAATTAATTTGACAAATTTAACATATTTAGATTTATCTTTTAATACATGCATTACTGATTATTCACTTAGTAAGTTAATAAATTTAGAGTGTTTAATTTTATCTGGTAATAAACTTATTACTGATGATTGTATTAAAAATTTAATAAAAATAAAAATATTATATCTATCTAATGATTGTAATATTACAGATAATGGATTAAAATATTTAATAAATTTAGAAGAATTACATTTAAGTTTTAATGATGTAATTACAAATAATGGATTGCGTTATTTAAAAAATTTAAAAAAAATATATTTGATAAATAATAATATTATTGATGTTAATGATATAGATAATACTAAAATTAAAATAATAAAATATATCTAATATAATATATTGTATTAGATATATTTTATTATTTTAGATACAATATATATTCTATTTTATATTTATATTTTTTTTAATTTTAATATAAAAATTATATATGTTTATATTAAAACAAAATGATTTTAGACAATTATTCCCCTTATTACCAATCTAAAATCATTAATGATTTAGACCAAAATATTAAAGCGCGTTCAAGAATGAGTCTTGTTAGAGAAATTATTTATCATGAAGATAGTAAAGACTTATTACGTTTAAAAAAAAATACTAAAATTGATAAAACTAAAAATTATGATCATATTATAAAACTTGTAATTTTTTATGATAATGTTATTAATGATATAAATGATGTAATTTATGATTTTTCATTATTTCCAAATTTAAAATTTTTATATTTAAGTAAATGTAAATTTAATTGCAAATTAATCAATATTAATCAAAATATTGATTGTATCTTTTTAGATGAATGTGCTGGTTTTACATTACCATATATTGAAAAATTAGATTTATTGGTTTATACTGTTTCACTAGTTAATTCTTTTTCTAATTTAACTAGTGAATATCATAGTTTAAAATGTGATAATGTTAATTGGAATAAACATCCAAGTTTAAATATTGATTGGGACAAGACTGTTTTTGAAAAGAAAGTTGAAATGTTAAAAGAATTTAAAAAAAATGAATGTTATAATTAAAATATTATTTATGTTATTTTTTTTTATTTTTTTTTAAAATTATATAATTTATGTGGATTATCTATACAGTTTAACATGGATTAATTGTATTTATATGTTTTAAATTTAATATATTAATATGTTTACTGTTTCTACTATACCATTATTTTTTGTAAATTTTTTAATTCTTTGATACAATTACTAGTTATATTATTATTTCCACACATATCTAATATTTTTAATTTTTTTAAATTTTTAATACTATTATCTGTTATTTTTTTGCAATTTTTCATATATAATATTTCTAAATTTATTAAATCTTTAATACCATCATCTGTAATTTTAACACAATCATTTATATTTAATGTATGTAATTTTAATAATTTATTAATTCCATTACTTGTTATATTTGTATTATATGATATATTTAAATTTTCTAAATTTATTAAATTTTCAATAGATTTATCTGTAATTTTATTGCAACATATAATAGATAAATCTATTAAATTTATTAAATTTTTGATATCATCATCAACTAAATGTAAATTGTTACATATTGTTAATTTTTTTAAATATTTTAAATTTTTAAGATTATCTAACTCATGACTAAAAATATTACCATATAAACATAATTCTTTTAAATTTGTTAAATATTTAAAATATTTAACATCTATTTTAAAATTAATATTACGTTCTGTAGTAATTTTTAAAATATTTAATTCTGTTAAATATTTAAAACATGTTCCAATTATCAATGATGGACAATGTATATATAATTCTTTTAATTTTTTTAAATTCATTAATATTTCATCATCTATCATCTGTAATTTATAATTATAAATATATAATGATTCTAAATTTATTAAATATTTAATACCATTGTTATCATTTTTATCATTATTATTAATGTTATCATTGTTATAATTAATATCACTATAATTAGTATTATAAATTAACACCATATGTTTTAAATTTGTTAAATATTTAAAATCATCATTTTTTATTGATAATGATGTATCATTTAATATAATTAATTTTTCTAATTTTTTTAAATTTTTTAAACCATTTATATTAATATTTTTATTATTTAATATTAAAGTTTTTAAATTTATTAAATCTTTAATACCGTTGTTTGTCACTTTATTATTATATAATAATTCTAAATGTTGAAGATTTATTAATGACATAATACCTGAATCTGTTATTTTATTGTAATTATTAAGTTTTAAAGTTTTTAAATTTATCAAAGATTTAATACCATTATCTGTAACTTTACTATTATATAATAATTCTAGATGTTGAAGATTTGTTAATGGTATAATACCAGAATCTGTTATTTCATCGCAATTATTAAGTTTTAAAGTTTTTAAATTTATCAAAGATTTAATACTATTATCTGTAACTTTATTATTATATAATAATTCTAAATGTTGAAGATTTGTTAATGACATAATACCAGAATCTGTTATTTCATCACAACTATCAAGTTTTAAAGTTTTTAAATTTATTAAATATTTAATACCATTATCTGTAACTTTACTATTATACGATAATTCTAGATGTTGAAGATTTGTTAATGGTATAATATCAGAATCTGTTATTTCATCATGATTACCAAGTTTTATACTTTTTAAACTTGATAAGTAAGATATATTATTATCTACAATATTAGATTTAATCGACATTGTTATGTTTATATTAAATATAAATATCAAGATGATTTATTTTTGATTTTTTTATTTAATATTAATAATAGATCAAATAAATTACATTTTATTCGAATTATTACAATTATGTCGATTATTGCAACTACAAATGCACCAACTACAAAATTAAATAGTTTTAATTATTTTAATGTTTTAAATGATGATATTTTAATGATTATTAGTTCATATTGCAAAGCATTTGAGTTTATACATATAAATCAAAGATGTTATAATCTAAGATTTAATTATGATTTTACATTAAAAACATTTAATAAAATTAAAATTGATAATTGCAATGTTAAAAATTTACAAATTTTAACATTTATAGATTTTAAAAAAGGTATAAAACGATTAGATGATACTATTTTTACATATTTACCAAATCTAAAAAAAATAATACTTTGTACTTATGATAGAATTGATGGTATTGGATTATCTGAATGTAAAAATTTAAAAGAATTATCTTTAAATGTTAATAAATATGTTAAAGATTCAATTGTTAATGAATTAACAAGCTTGACATCTTTAAATTTATATGGTAATAAAATAATAACTGATGATGGTATTAAAAATTTAATAAATTTAGAAAATTTAGTATGTAATTTTAACATAACTGATAATAGTATTAAAAATTTAATAAATTTAAAAGAATTGGATTTAGATTGTAATGAAAATATAACAGATGATATTTTTAAAAATTTAACAAAATTAGAAGTTTTAAAAATGAATACAACTAATATTACCGGATCTAATTTTGAATATTTAAAAAATTTAAAAAAATTAATATTAAATAGACATTCTAAAATAACAAATGATAATATTAAAAAATTGACAAATTTAGAAGTTTTAAATTTTAATTTCTTATATGGAATCAATAGATTTGATAATATACAAAATAGAATATGTGATGGTTTAAAATATTTGACAAATTTGCAAACATTATTATTAAATGATAATATTAGTGTAACTGATGATCATTTAAAATATTTGGTAAATTTGATAAATTTGAAATTAAATAAAAATACAGTAACTGGTAGTTGTTTTAAATATTTGAAAAAATTAGAATATTTATATATTGTTAATGAATTAAATATTGGTGATGATAATATTAAATATTTAAAAAGATTAAAATATTTAATATTATTTAAACCAAATATGATTACACATAATGGTTTAATGCATTTAACACGTTTGGAATTTTTATATATATGTGATAATAATAATGATATATTTGGTAATGATTGTTTAAAATATTTACCAAATATAGAAACATTACATTTATATAAATGTAGTTATATTAGTGATTCAATGTTTACATATTTGACAAATTTAAAAGAATTGACATTAAAACATATTACAATATCTAATAATAGTTTAAAAAATTTAAAAAAATTAAAAAAATTAAATTTATTAAATGGTTGTACAATAACTGATGATGGTATCAAAGATTTAACACAACTTGAAATATTAAATATTAATGGTAATAAAAAAATCACTGATAATGGTATTAAAAATCTAATAAATTTACGAGAATTAAATTTAACAAATAATCATATAATCACTGATGATGGTATTAAAAATCTTGTAAATTTGGAAAAATTAAATTTAGCATGTAATAAAAATATTACAAAAAATGGTGTTGCACATTTATCTAAATTGAAAAATAATAAATTCATTTAAAATATTATAAATTTTGTATATTTTTTTTGATTTGTGTGATGTGTAATATTATTCAAAAATACTTTATTTTTATTATTTTTGAATAATATTTTAATAAATAAAACATGACATTCAATAAGTTCAATATCGATATCATAGAAATTATTGGATCTTATTGTCAATCTCTAGAATTTATACATATTAATCAATTATGTTATAGTTTACGTTTTAGATATAAATTTCGTTTAAATCGAAAAAAAGCTTTATTAAATATGGAATTTCTTAATAAAGGAAATTACATTTTAAAAAAATTATCAATTATAACTGAAATAAATATAAGGTATTATCCTTATATTACAGATTTTGGATTGAAAAATTTAGTAAATTTACAAAAATTAAACTTATCCAAAAATACAACAATCACTGATGATTGTTTGAAACATTTTAAACAGTTAAAAAAATTAATTTTAGATAATGATAAAAATATTACTGATGCTGGTTTATTACATGTTCCAAATTTAGTATTTTTAAATTTAGACTATAATGAAAATATTACCGATACTGGTTTAAAACATTTAAAAAATTTAAAAAAAATAGATTTGTTATATAATAAAAATATTACAATTAACGGTTTAAGTTATTTAAAAAATTTAAAAAAAATGAATTTAAATTGTACAGAGAATATAACTAAAGATGATATTAAAAATATACCATTATATAATAATTTAACGATAATATCTAGTCATACTTTGAATATCCCTGATAAATATGGTAAACGATTAGAATCATACACATAATATATCTAAAGATGATATTAATGATATTTTTAGTTATTTTTAATATTTCTTATATATTTCTCATATCTATCTATATCTTAGACATTTGAAATAAATTTATTTTTGAAATTTTTTTTAATAATAAAAAATATGTCATTTAACGATTTAAATAGCGATATTTTAGAAATTATTGACTCATATTCTAAATGTAATTTTGTTTATATTAACCGATTGTGTTATACATTTAAATATAAACATAATTATAAATTTAAAAAATGCTGTGAAATTACAAATGATAAAATTAAAAAGTTTGATTTTTTAACATATTTAAATTTAAAGAACTGTTATAAAATTTTAGATAATACATTATCTTGTCTGACAAATTTAAAAAAATTAGATTTAACCGATAGTTATAATTATGGATATGATAATGGTATTAATTATATTAATGGTGATTGTTTTAAGTACTTGGTAAATTTAGAAGAATTAATTTTAAGTGGAAATAATTGTATTTTTATAAAAAATATAATTAATTTAAAAAATTTAAAAAAAATAGATTTATCAAATAATTATGTTATTAAAAATAATGATCTTAAATATTTAACACATATAACATCATTAACATTAAATAATAATAATGATACTATTACAGATAGTGGATTAAAGCATTTAATTAATTTACAAGAATTAGATTTATCACGCAATTATATAATTACGGATAATATTTTTAAATTTTTACCAAATTTAATATCATTAGATTTATCTGAATGTAATGGTAGTTCAATTATTAAACTTAAAGATTTAAAGAATTTACAAAGATTAGATTTATCGTATAATTGTGATATTAAAAATTCCGAATTAAAATATTTAACCAATTTAACTTCATTAAACTTAACTAATAATGAATATATTACATGTAATGGATTAAAACATTTAATAAATTTGCAAGAATTAGATTTAACTTATAATTGTAAAATAAAAGATGATGATTTAAAATATTTAACCAATTTAACTTCATTAAACTTAAATAATAATGATACTATTACAAATAATGGATTAAAACATTTAAAAAATTTAAAAGAGTTAAATTTAAGTTGTAATGATACTGTAACAAGTAATATTTTAAATGAATTACCTAATTTAAAAAAAATAACAATGTTATCTAAATATAATGTTTTAATTACAATTACAAAAAATGGTGTTTATTGGTTAGTTTAAAAATTTATAAATTTAAATCTATTTTTGAATTTTTTTTTAATAATATAAAACATGATATTAGATACTTATTTGAATCATAAACTTATAAGTAAATATCAAGTAATACATAAAATTAAAAGTGAAAAGAGTAATGATACTCTTAAACTATTTATAGGTCATAGTTGTAATTGTATACCATTAAAAGTATATATAAAGAATAATTTACATTTTGAAAATAATATATACGATAATGAATTTGATTATACTAAAAATTATGAACATATTACAAAACTATTAATATATTCTTTAAAAATTGAATTTGATTTGTCTATTTTCCCAAATTTAAAATTATTATATATAAATGGTTGTACATTAAATAATAGTTTAACTGGTATTAATAAAAATATAGAATGTATTATTTTTGAAGCTTGTAATAATATGGTATTACCATATTTAAAAGATTTAAATATGTTATTTTGTTTAAAATCTAAAAATGGTCATTCTAAAGATTTAATTATGGACTATCATAATTTTAAAAAAGATAATATTAATTGGTGTAATCATCCATATTTAATAGGGTATTATTGGGATTTTAATTATGATGATAAAAAAGCTAATGATTTTATAGATTGTATTGATATATAGTCGCTTATTAAGATAGTTGCTTGTACAATGTATATAATAAATTAAAATATCTACTAAATATTAATAAATATATTGGATAAATTTTAAATATAATTTTATTTTTGAATTTTTTTTTAAATATAAAAATGATATCATTTAGTGATCTAGGTAGCGATATTTTGTGTATTATTGGTTCATATTGCAATTATATGAATTTTATTCATATAAATCGCAATTGTTATAATTTACGATATAATTATTATTTTCGAATTAAAGAAAAAAAATATAAATTTATAAATGATAGTATTTTGTTAAAATTTCCATTTATAACAGAATTGAATTTAAATAATAATAATGTTAATAAACATAGTTTTAATCATTTAATAAATTTACAAAAATTAATATTATCAAATATAAATAATAATATTACTAATGAAGATATCAAACATTTAACAAAATTAAAGAGTTTAAGTTTGGTACATAATACCACTATTACGGATTATGGTATTAAAGATTTGATAAATTTGCAAGAATTGAATTTATATAATAATAACACAATCACAGATTATGGTATTAAAGATTTAATAAACTTACAAAAATTAAATTTATCCGATAATAATATAATTACTGATAATGGTATTAAAAACTTAATAAATTTACAAGAGTTAAATTTAAGTAATAACAAAATTAATAACAACATTAATATTAATACAATCACTGATTATGGTATTAAAAATTTAATAAACTTACAAAAATTAAATTTAAATAATAATGGTAACATTACAGATTATGGTATTAAAGATTTGATAAATTTACAAGAATTAAATTTATGTAATAATAATATTATTACAGATTATGGTATTAAAGATTTGATAAATTTGCGAGAATTGAATTTATGTAATAATAATACTATTACTGATTACGGTATCAAAGATTTAATAAATTTACAAAAATTATTATTTTTATATAGTGATAAAATTACAGATAATGGTATTAAAAATCTAATAAATTTAAAAGAATTAGATTTAAGTGGTAATAATAATATTACTGATATTGGTATTAAAAATCTAACTAATTTGATTAGTTTATCTTTATATAGTAATTATAATATCACAGATTATGGTATTAAAAATTTAATAAATTTACAAAAATTAGATTTAGCTAATAATTACATGATTACAAATTTTGGTATTAAAAATTTAATAAATTTAATTGAATTGGATTTATCTGAAAATGATAATATAACAAGTGATGCATTATTAAATTTAAAGAATTTAGAAATATTAAATTTAAATAACTATTATGGTAATATAACAGAAAATGATTTATATCATTTAATAAATTTAAAAAAAATTTATGCATCAAATGTTTATTCTATAAATCTTGGTAATCTTATATTAAATAACGCTAATATTACAGAAATCTGTGTTCATAATATAAAAAATTATGGAGAAACTATTTTACAAGAGCAATATATTGAAATATTGATGTTTATTAAAAAATTATATCTTAAAACTGGAAGAAAAATTAAATTTGGTAATGTTCCCCATGATAAAGAATTATACTTTTTATTATATGGTGAATATAGTGATAGCGATGATGATAACGATTATTGCAATTTAGAAGATACATTAAAATGTTGTAATAATAATATATTTTTAAATTAAACTATTCTCAATTTCAAACTGTTTAATATCATTTTCATTTTTTTTATAATATAGATCACGACATAATAATGCTGGATGTTTACACCAATCAATATTATCTTTTTTATATTTATGATAATCTACTGTTAAATCAAAACGCGTATCATTTGTCAATGATCTGGAACAATATAACATTTTTAAATTTGGAATGTATTTAGTTTTAAAATATTCACATTGGTTTAAAATAATATAATCAATATCTTTATTAATACCAGTTAACTCTCCATCATAACAACTATTATGAATATATAGAAATTTTAAATTTGGAAATATAGAATAATCTGTAAAAGTTTTTGTATTATAATATGTAAGTAATTTAGTAATATGATCATAATTTTTAGTATAATCAAATTCTTCAATATCATTATCAGTATCAATTATATAAGTTTTATTATTATTATGTTTAATTCTAAAAGTATCATCACTGAAATCATTAAATCTAATTTCATTAATTACTTGATATTTATTATTTAAACCATCTTTTAAATAATTATCTAAAATCATATTATTTTTTATTTAAAATATAATATGATATTTTTATATTTTTAAATAAAAATATAAAAAAAATATGTATTTTTTTAAATAAAAATTTAAATTATATAACAATTATATATATTGTTTTAGTTTTATTTTTTTTAATATTATTTTAATATTTTAATATTTTTTGCAATATTTTTATAATAAAGATTTAATCATTAATGTTGGCACCAATCAATATTATCTTTTTTATATTTATGGTAATCTTTTGTTATATCAAACTTACTATCATTTGCATATGATTCAAGACAGTATAACATTTTTAAGTTTGGAATGTATTTAGTTTTAAAGTATTTACATCTATTTAAAATAATATATTTAATATCTTTATTAATACCAGTTAATTCACCATCATAAAAATTTCCGATTAAATATAAAAATTTTAAATTTGGAAACATTGAATAATCAGTAAAACAACTTTTAGTATAAAAACAAATTATTTTAGTAATATTATTATAAATTTTATTTTTATCGAAGTTAAGAATATTATATTTATCATCGTAAACTTTATAAGGTTGAAACCAATAAATTCCAGTTATATAAAGATAGTCAATAACATCTTTATCGTTTTTATCATAAACACATTTAATTTTTATAACATCATTACCATTATCATTACGATTGATTATATCAATAATACTATTAATATTTAAATCATTATCACCATTTAAATTATCATCTAAATTATCATCATTATAATCTATATTATTATTTATTTTATTATTTATTTTATTATTTAAATAATGGTATAAAAACATATTAAATTTATAAAAGATAATATTTTTTTATGTACATTATCATTATTATAAATATGTGTTAAAATAATTTACAAAAAAAAATAATCACAAAATGTGATTATGTTTAAATTTTACTAATATAATTATTTATTTAAAAATTTAGATTTCATAGCTAAATTCTTCAATTTTATTATGTCTAATAGTATAACTACTTCCATCAAAATTTGCATTATTAGTTTCAATTCTTTTTAAATTTGAAATAAATTGTAAATCATAAATGTTTAATTTTTTAGAATTTTTTTCAATATCAAAATATACTTTTAAATATTCTAAACTTTCTAAATTTTCAACATCTTCATTATTAAATTTAACATTGTTAGATAAATCTAATTTTTTTAAATTAGTCATGTGTTTAATACCGTCGTATGTAATTTTTTTATTATTATATAAAATTAGTTCTTCAATATTTTTTAAATGTTGTAAATGTTCATTTTTAACACCATTAAAGTATGTTAAATCTAATTTTCTTAAATTAGTTAAAAGTTTTAAACAATTGCCACTAATATTCTCACCACAGCTTAAATTTAATGATTTTAAATTTTTTAAATGTTTAACACTTTCACCAGTTAATTTTCTATTATATGCTAGATTTAAATGTTCAAGACTTGTAAGTTTAGCCAGGCCTTTATCAGTAATTTTAGTAATATAATCAACTCTTAAACCTTTAATTTTATTTAATTTTTTAATACCATTATCAGTAATTACATGGTTAAGACATAATACTTCAAGATTATGTAAATCTTTAATACCATCGTCTGTAATATGATTTTCATTTATTAAATTCAAATATTTTAAATTTACTAATTTTTTTAAAACTTTATCAGTAATTGTTTCATTCATAATGTATAAATATTCCAATTTAGTTAAATATTTAATACTTTTACCCGTAATACCACACCAATAATAATTAGATGGTGATAAATATACCAAATTAGTTAAACATTTAATACTTTCATCGGTAATTTTAATTTTATTATAATGATTACATAAATGTAAATGAGTTAATGTTACTAAATGTTTAAGTCCATTATCAGTAATTTTATGACCTTCTTGTAATGTTAATTTTTTTAAATTTTTAAATTTAATAATATTTTCATCATTAATATACATATTTTTATAATTTAAAACTAATTCGGTAACATTAAAATCAATGTTGATATCAATGTTAGTATCGATACTAACATTATTAATATTGATAATATTATCAACATTGATAATATTATCAATATTATTGTTGTTAATCATTGAAGTAGACATGTTTAATAACTTGCTAATAACTTGCCAATAGCTTGTATTATTTATATTAAAATAATAAATCAAAAATGCTAAAAAATTATTTTTGAATTATTATTTTAATATAAATAATACAAGCTATTAGCAAGCTATTGGCAAGCTGTTAGCAGGCAATCGACAAATTATTAAATAAGATATCAAACATGTTTATTCTTACACATATTGGATCTTTTACTGGTAATGATCGTTGTGAAACTAAAGTTATTGGTATTTATAATGATGAATCTGATTTACATAATATTTTAGAAGAATTTCGCCAAAGTGAATTAGAAATGTTTTGTGATGAAGATGATGATTTTAATACTAATGATTATAAAATAGTAAAAGTAAAAATGAATTTAAAACATTTATTTGATGATTACCATACTGATAAATGGGTCGTTTACAAATTTGATACATTTAATACATTTAATGGTGCATCCTTTAAAATTGATGGTATTGAACCATATGCAGTTTATATTCTTAAATTTACAGAATAATCGTTTAAATGATAAAAATTTTAAAATTTTATCATTTTAAAACTATTAAATCTTAATAATATGTATTTCATTCATTTTTGATTATATTTTTTTTTATATATAATATGAGCGATTTTATCGACAAAAACATTAAATTATTAAATCTTGTACAAGATACAAAATATCTAGATAAAGATATACAAAAATTAATTCATTTAGAAGAATTATGTTTATTTATGAACACCAACATTACAGATGATGGTATTAAAAATTTGAAAAATTTAACAAAATTAATATTAATGTATGATAAAAATATCACGAATGATGGTATTATACTATTACAAAATTTGAAAGAATTACACATTGGAGAATGTAATGTTACCGATGGTGGATTAAAATATTTAAAAAATCTTGAAAAATTAGTTGTTATTATTAGATGTAATATTACAGATGAAAGTATAAGTAATTTAAGTTTTTTAAAAGAATTAAGTATTGACACTAATAAAAATATAACTGGTTCTTGTTTTAAAAATTTAAATTTATTAGAATCTTTGAATTTATATAATGTTGATAATATTTCAATAGATAATTTATACTATTTAAAAAATTTAAAAAGTTTGAAACTTTCTGGACTTACTAATTTAAAATGTCATAATATATCACAATATTTACCATATTTAAAAGAATTAAAATTAATAAATAATGCAACTATTGATAATGATAATCTAAAGTATATTAATGGTATTGATTCTTTAGATTTATCTAATAATAGTATTATCACAAATACTGATATTGAACATTTGTCATATATAAAAAAATTAAATCTGACAAATAATTCTAAAATTAGTGATATTTATGTTAAAAATTTAATAAATCTAGAAGATTTAAATCTCACAAGATGTATAAAAGTAAAACTAACTAATTTTAAAAATAAAAATAATATAAAAAAAATAAATCTAACTAATAATTTTAGTATTGGAGCAAAAACATTATTAAGTTTATGTTTATTAGAAGAATTAATTTTGGATAATAACAGTCATATACCTGGAAGTTGTTTGTATTTATTGTACAATTTAAAAAAACTATCATTAGAATATAACTACAATGTTAAAGATTCTGATATAATTAAAATAGTTAAACTTAAAGAAATAAATTTAAAAAATAACACAAGTATTAGTAATGAATGCATCAAACGTTTAAAATCAAAAGGCGTTAAAGTTATTAAAATGTAATAGTTTAATTATGTAATCATGTAATAATGTCATTACATATATCTTAAAAAATAAATCAAATGATTTATTTTTGATTATTTTTTTTATTATAAAAATATGTCATTTGAAAATTTTAATGATGATATTTTAAATATTATTGGATCATATTGTATTGGTTCAATTATGTCTTTTATACATATTAATAAAAACTGTAATAAATTCAAATATAAATACAATTTTAAATTGAAATATGACTGTAAAAAACAAAATGTTGATATTATATATAAATTCGATATTTTAACAGAAATTATATGGTATCATAAAAAAAACATTAATAATAATATACAAAATTTAAAAAATTTAAAAAAATTAGATTTAAGTAATAATAAAAATGTAACTGATGATAGTTTAAAATATTTAGTAAAATTAAAAAAATTGAATTTAAGTAATAATACTTTAATCACTGGTGAATGTTTTAAATATTTTAAATTATTACAAAAGTTAGATTTATCATATGATAATATCATTACTGACGATAATTTAAAATATTTAAAAAATTTAAAAAAATTAAAATTAAATTATAATAAAAAAATAACTGATGATGGTATAAAACATTTAATAAATTTAGAAGCTTTAGATATATCATTAAATAATAATATAACTGACGATAGTTTAATAAATTTAATAAATTTAAAATTCATTGGTTTAAGATTTAATGAAAAAATAACTGATAATGGTATAAAATATTTAATAAACTTAGAAGCTTTAGATATATCGTATAGTAATAATATAACTGATAATGTATTAAAATATTTTACAAATTTAAAAAATTTAAGTTTAGAAGAAAACTATAACATAACTGGTAATGGTATTAGATGTTTAAAATCATTAAAATATTTAAATTTAGAAAATAATGAAAATATCGGTATAGATGATATTAAATATTTACAAAATCTTAAATTTTTGGATGTTCAAAATAATTATTTGTTTGATTATGATATTATTTCAAAATTGAGAGATCGTAATATATTTGTGTGTTGTTGATTATATTTTTTTTTAATTTATTTTAATATTTGTTGTTATTATGGTATGTATGATAAAAAAATGAGTAAATTCGAATGTCATAAATGTGGTAAAGATTTTAATTTAAAAACAAATTTAGAAAGACATTTAAATCGAAAAAAACCATGTAATATAAAAATAGAATATAGATGTGAAAGATGTAATTATATTTTTACAAAAAAAAGTTCATTAGATTATCATAAAAATAAAAAAATATCATGTGAATTATATGTTGAAAAATTAGAAAAAGAAAATAAACAATTAAAAGAACAAATTACAACTACAGATAATGATGAAGTAAAACAATTAAAAAATCAAATTAAATTTTTAACATTACAATTACAAAATAATAATCTTTTACCAAATATTAATACCGGTTTAATATATTTAATTCAACCAGAAGAATTATTTGGAACTAATAGATATAAATTTGGTTATAGCGATCAAAATAATTTAAAACGCGTTAAATCTTACGGTTCAAATGTTAAAGTATATCTAACATATAGTAGTGATAAAGCTAAAAAATTGGAAAGTTATATTTTAGAGTTGTTATCTGAAAAACATTTAAAAATTAAAAATGAATATTTTGAAATTGATGATATAGATGAT